>Ga0302202_10001406_pt1 | contig 29767 bp, 24 predicted proteins | sample II_Bog_N3_3_FD_194579 | JGI IMG/M metagenome (GOLD analysis project Ga0302202, IMG submission 194579) | Peat permafrost microbial communities from Stordalen Mire near Abisko, Sweden - II_Bog_N3_3 | ecosystem: Environmental > Terrestrial > Soil > Wetlands > Peat | place: Sweden: Abisko...
GACATAGCTGCTTAGGGTGGACAGCAGAAGGTCGGCACGGCGTTCGAGCCGGGAGACGTTCTCCTGCTCGACGCCCATCAGTTCCGCCATGCGCTCCTGAGTCAGATGTTGCGCCTGCCGCAGGTCGCGCAGCGTCAGTTCCTGGTTGACCAGTTCCGCCATGCGCGCCGCGAACTGGGCGCGTTCCTCCGGGGTGAAGTCCCGGGTAAACTCTTCAAGTGTTACCGTCATCGTTTGCCTCCGTCTTTTTGCGGCAGTGATTGGAGGTGTTCGGCGAACCGTTCATCCGCCACCCGTATCAGGTCCCGATAGAAATGCTTTTCATTCGTTCCCGACTTGCTGCCTCCAACGAGGAGAATCGCCTGGCGAAGCGGGTCGAACGCAAACGCGATCCGCCATTCTCCATCCGGCAGCGCGAAGCGAAGCTCCTTCATGTTCGCGTGCCTGGAGCCGTTCAGCGTATCGCAGTGCGGCCGGCGAAGCTGCGGGCCGAATTGTTGGAGCAATCCCGCCAGCGCCGCGATTTCAAGCTGGACAGCGCGCGCAAACTATTTGGCCTCCGCCGCGAACGCGGGGGCGAATCTCACGTCCCAGTCCATTCGAGGCTAACCTACCACAGCCAGATATGCTGTCAAGAGAATATGCTGTTAGAAGCATATCTCGGCCCCGAAGCATCGAATTCACCCTGGGCGAGGCGCAGCAGCCAGACGCGGAACGCCTCATGCGGCACGGTGCGGGGGTCGGCGTCGGACTCGGCGATCACGCTGGCCAGGGCGCGAGCCTTGGCTTCGGCCCTCTCTGGGTCATGGGCGAACGATAACGCATGACGGCCCCGAGGCTTAGCATGACGTCGGCACCGGGGCAGCGGCCGGATTACGGCTCGTCCCGCATCGCCTGGTCGAACGTCCACGGGCATTCGGGGGGAAAGCTGTCCTCCGCCAGGTCGGTCTCCCGCTGCGCGATCAGCACCGCGTCGCCATAAGCGTCTGCCAGGATGGAACCGAGATGGGGGCGCAGGCTCGGGTTGTCGTCGAAGACCCGGGCGACCTGCCGGCGCTGCTCGCGGATCGTCAGCAGCCAGCTCTTGCCGCGGCGCTCCGGCTGGAGACGCCATGTCAGCAGGTGCGCCAACAGGACGGCGAGCCGGTTGGTCAGCTCGCGCTTTTCGCCGCGGCCCATGCTCTCGATTTCCTCGGCGATGTGCTCCACGTCGGCGGCGGACAGCTTGCCGGCGCGGAGCAATGCGCTCTGTTCGGCGGCCCAGGCGTAGAAGTCGCGGTCATACAGATCGCTCATCGTCCCCCCCCTTGGCCTCCGGCGGCGGGTTCGTGTGGGGCGGAAGGCGCGCCTTCCTGCTTGGTGGTCAGGCCGCCCATGTTGGCCAAGATAGGCATTTGGTCGGAACATCGACAGCGCACGTGGCCCGAAGGATGGGCCGCGCCAGGGTAGATCAGGCCCCAGCATCCCAAGGTCGCCATCGGTTCGGGTCCGGCGCTAGCGTTCCAGAACCGATACTTTGCCGTATCGCTCTTCATAACCACTGGCATGATCTGGAAAGATATGGGAAATTGAGCGCCTTCGGTCAGACGGCAAGGCCGATGGACCCTTAAGGCGCAGTGTGGCGGGCCGATCCCGTCACATGGTGGCAGGAGTTGGGTGGCCTGCCAGCCTAGCGGATACGCCATCCGCACCATCCTAAACTCCAACGGAGGATCGCACATGGATGCGCTCACCCCGGCGATGGTGCATGAACTGGCCGAACTGGTGGCTGCTGTCGCCGTCCTAATCAAAGTTATCTGGCCGAACGGTGTAAGCCGGTAGCGGACAGACACGCGGGCGACATCGCTGTCGCCCGCGTGGGGACATAATTAAAGAGATTCCCAGCAGGTCAGCGCAAACCTTGTCCAACAATATCCCCTACCTTTCGTCGTATCCGCTAATCTACCAGCTAATAGCCCAAATAGCTCCGTCGTACGTTTGACATTCGCCGTTTCCATGCCCCATTGTGCTGCTCGTCCCCCGACACAGCATCTGCGTTTTTGGCCCCGTCATAACAAATTGTACAGGACCGTCGCTTATGAGGACGGCAGAACCCGACCGCGTTCCGGAGAAAGCCATTCCAACTGAGCTGCCAAATGCAACGCGGTATTCTCCAGTCAGTATCTCGCTATCTGCCATCGCAACCGTCACGGGACCCCTTCCAATTCCAGTTCTAACGAAGGACGCCTTCACAGGGCCGAGCTGTCGAGCGGCAGCATTCAGCGGAAACATATCGGCAGTATCAGTACAGCCGCCCAAAGTTACAAGCAGTACAATTAAAATCACTCTGCTCTTACGTGTTCGAATTATTTTTTCAAGCAATAACGGGTGTCCCACCTCTCCATCAAACTTGATTTTTGTACTCCAAAGCCCGCCATTCATTGACAGCTTCATCCTTAAAAAGGTCCGCTGGAATGGCCTTGGTTTTCCGCCCACCGCGAACCCACCCAGCTCACCATCACTCCCCGCCCACCCCCTCCGCCACATTCGGCCGGGCGTTCTTCCGCAGCCGCTCGCGCAGCCCCTGGAACAGCACATACAGCGGCGGGATCGCGAAGATCCCCAGGAACGACGCCGCGATCATCCCGCCAAACACCGGCGTGCCCACGTTCCGTCGCGCCAGCATCGAGGGCCCCTCCGCGATCACCAGCGGCAACAGCCCCAGGATGAACGCGAAGCTCGTCATCATCACCGGCCGGAACCGCAGCCGCGCGCCTTCCGTCGCCGCCTCCAACAGCGGCACCCCGTGCTCGCGCCGCTCCTTCGCAAACTCGACAATGAGGATGCCGTTCTTCGCCGCCAGCCCGATCAGCACCACCATCCCGATCTGCGCGTACAGATCCAGCGTGATCCCCAGCAGCACGAACGACAGGAAGCACCCCAGCACCCCCACCGAGACCGACAGCAGCACCGGCACCGGGATGGTCCAGCTCTCGTACAGCGCCACCAGGAACAGGAACGCGAACAGCATGGCGAAGGCCAGGATCACCAGCGTCTTGCCTTCCGCTCGTTTCTCTTGGAACGACACATCGGTCCAGGCGCCGCGATAGCCGCGCGGCAGGGTGTTTTCCGCCACCTGGTCCATCGCCGCCAACGCCTGGCCGGACGACACGCCCGCCGCGGGGCTGCCTTGCACCGTCACCGCCAGGCGGTTGTTGTAGCGGATCAGCGCCTGCGGCCCGACCACCACGGACACCTCGGCCAGGCTACGCATCGGCACCATCTTGCCGCTGCTGCTGCGCACGTTGATGCGGTCGATGTCGCTGACGGAGGCGCGGTCCTCGGCCTCCGCCTGCACCTGCACCTGCCAGGTCCGGCCGAACAGGTTCATGTCGTTGACGTAGTAGCCGCCCAGCGAGGCCTGCAGCGCCTGGAAGATGCTGCTGATATCGACCCCCAGCACCTGCGCCTTGTCGCGGTCGATATCGAGGTACAGCGACGGGTTGTTGGCCGAGAAAGTGCTGAACACGCGAGCCAGCCGCGGGTCCTGGTTCGCCGCCACCAGCAGCCCGCGCAGCACCTGCGCCAGCGCCTTGGGATTGCCACCCGAGAAATCCTGCAGCACGTAGCTGAACCCGCCGCCGGTGCCGAGCCCGATGATCGGCGGCGGCGCGATCGGCACCGCCCGCCCACCGCGCACCTCGCGGAACCGCTGTCCCAGCCGGCCGATCACCGCGGAAGACGACATCGCCGCCCCCGCCCGCTGATCGAACGGCTTCAGCGACACGATCAGGAACGCGGCGTTCGGCTGAGAATAGTTGTCGATGAAATTCAGCCCGATCGTGGCGGTGTAGTCGGCCACCGCGTCTTCCTGCTTCACGATGTTCTCGACCTGCTCCACCACGGCGGTGGTGCGCCCGATCGAGGCGCCGTCGGGAAGTTGCACCACGACGAAGAACGCGCCCTGGTCATCGTCCGGCAGGAAGCCGGTGGGCGTGACCTTGCCCAGCAGGAAGATGCCGGCGACGGAGACCGCCACCATCACCAGCCCGATAAACGAAATCCGCACCAGCCGTGCGACCACCGAGCCATACGCATCGCGCACCCGGTCGATCCCGCGCAGCACCACACCCATCGGCCCGCGCCGCGGCCCGTGATGCGGCTTCAACAGCAGCGCGCACAGCGCCGGCGACAGCGTCAGCGCGTTGATCGCCGACAGGAACATCGCCACCGCGACGGTCACCGCGAACTGGCGGAACAGCTCGCCCGAGATCCCGGGGATGAACGCCACCGGCACGAACACCGACAGCAGCACCAGCGTGATAGCGATGATCGGCGCGGTGATGCCCTGCATGGCGAGTTTGGTGGCGTCGGCGGGGCTTAGCTCCGGCCGCTGCTCCATCACCGCCTCGACCGCTTCCACCACCACGATCGCGTCGTCCACCACGATCCCGATCGCCAGCACCACCGCCAGCAGGGACACCGTGTTGGCGGAGTAGCCGATCGCGTTCAGCACGATGAATGCGCCGATCAGGCTGACCGGCACGGCGATGGTCGGGATCAGCGTGGCGCGCAAATTGCCGAGGAACAGGAACACCACCAGGACGACCAGCACGAACGCCTCGATCAGCGTCTTCTGCACCTCGTGGATGGTCGCGCTGACGAAGTAGGTCGGGTCGTAGGTGACCTTCCAGGCGAGATCGTCCGGGAAGCTCTTGGCCGCGTCCCCCATCGCCTGCTTCACCGCGGCCAGCGAGGTCAGCGCGTTGGCGCCCGGCGACTGGTAGATCGCGAGCAGCTCACCAGGGGCGCCGTTCAGCCTTGTCTCCCGGTCCATATTGGCCGCGCCGAGTTCCAGCCGCGCCACGTCGCCAAGGCGCAGCACGGAGCCGTCCGGGTTGGTGCGGATGACGATCCGCTCGAAGTCCGCGATCGAGGACAGCCGCCCCTTGGTCTGGATGTTAAGCTGAAGCTGTTGGTCGTCGGCGATCGGGCGCGCGCCGATACGGCCCACCGCGGCCTGCACGTTCTGGCCCTGGATCGCCTTGATGATGTCGCCGGTGGTGAGATTAAGCCCGGTCAGCCGGTCGGTGCGCACCCAGGCACGGATGGCATAGTCCTGCGCCCCGAACAGCACCGCGTCGCCGACGCCCGGCGTGCTGCGGATGGTGTCGAGCAGGTTGATCGTGGCGTAGTTGGAGATGAACAGTGGATCGTGCGTCTTCTCCGGCGAGTACAGCGCGATCACGCCCAGCAGCGCGGACGACTTCTTCTTCACCGTCACGCCCTGCCGGCGCACATCCTCCGGCAGCTTGGACAGCGCCACCTGCACCCGGTTGTTGACGTTGACCGTGTTGATGTCGGGGTCCGTGCCCAACTCGAACGACACCAGCAGCGTATAGCTGCCGTCGTTGCCGCTGACGCTCTTCATGTAGATCGCCTTGTCGACGCCGACGACCTGGCTTTCCAGCGGTTGCGCGATGGTCTGCTCGACCACCGCGGCGGAGGCGCCGGGATAGTTGGTGGTAACGGAGACCTGCGGCGGCACGATGTCGGGGTACTGCGCGATCGGAATCGCCAGCAGCGAGATCAGGCCGGCGATCGTGGTGACGATGGCGATCACGGCCGCCAGGCGCGGCCGCTCCACGAAGACGGCGGAGATCATGCGAGTTAGCTCCGGGTCGGCGTCGGAGCGGCGGGCACGGCGGTGACCGGCATCCCCGGCCGCAGCGCTTCCACGCCCTCCATCACGACTTGCGTGCCGGCGTCGAGCCCGCTTTCCACGACCACGTTTGGCCCGACATCGGTGCCGAGCTTCAGCCGGCGGATCGCCGCCTTGCCGTCCTGGACGACGAAGACGTAGGGGCCTTGCTGATCGGTCAGCAGCGCCGCCTGCGGGATCAGAACCTTTTCCTCCGGCGTTTCGCCCTGCACGGCGACGCGCACGAGCTGGCCGTCGATCAGCCCGCCGTCCGGGTTCGGCAGGGTGGCGCGCACCGTCACCGTGTCGGTGCCGCGGTCCACACTGATATCGACGAAATCGATGCGCCCGGTCTGGGCGTAGGTGCTGCCGTCCGAGAAGCGCAGGCTGACGCTGAGAGGATGGTCCGCGGCGCGGCGCTGCTCGCCCTCGATCTGCAGGAACTCGCGCTGGCTGACCGGGAACACGACGTAGATCGGGTCCTGGCTGACGATCGTGGTCAGCACGCCGCTGTTGGGGCTGACGACATTGCCCTTGGTGACGGCGGTGCGGCCGATGATGCCGGCGATCGGTGCGGTGATCTCGGTGTAGGCCAGGTTGATCTGCGCCGTCTTGAGATTGGCGTCGGCGGTCAGCACGTCGCCCTGGGCGGTCTGCTGGTCCGACAGGCGCTTGTCGCGCTCGGCGACCGAGGTGGCGCTGGTCTTGACCAGTTCCTCCGCGCGTTTGAGCTGCAGCGAGGCGTTGGTCAGCGTCGCCTGGGCGCGCAACCGCGCACCCTGCGCCTGCTGCACCGCAGATTGGAACGGCGCCTGCTCGATCCGGTATAGCGCGGCGCCTTCCTTGACCCGGTCGCCTTCCTTGAACAGCACGGCGTCGAGATAGCCGGTGACCCGGGCACGGATTTCCACGCGCTCGATCGCCTCGATGCGGCCGACGAACTCCTTGGCCGGCGTGACCGGCCGCTTCTCCGCCGCAACGGTGCCGACACGGGGGGCTGCTGGTGCGGGAGTTTGGGCGAATGCGGCAGCGGCAATCAAGACCGGTATCAGGAGCTGTAGGGCGGATAAGCGAAGCGCCATCCGCCACCGCGCGGCACGGTGCCACACGAGGGGCGCGATGGTGGATCGCCCCCCATCCGCCGCCGCGGTGCGGCACCACCCAGGCGGCGGCACGATGTTGGATCGCGCCCCATCCGCCGCTGCGGTGCGGCGGGCGGCAATGGTGGATGGCGCTCCGGTTATCCACCCTACAAGAGCCCCGGGAGCCGGCCCGGCCGGACTCCGCACAATATCGGACCGCTCCGCTGGCATCATGCGCATCGGGAACTCCCCCAGACGGTTGGTTGGCCGCAGCCTACACCGTGTCGCTGCGGTGCCGCACTAGCCTTTGCCGCGCATCAACCGGGCCTTGTCGCGCTGCCAGTCGCGAGCGGCGATGGCGTGGCGCTTGTCGGCCTTCTTGCGCCCCTCGCCGACGCCCAGCAGCACCTTGGCGACGCCGCGGTCGTTGAAGTGGATTTGCAGCGGCACGATGGTCGAGCCCTGCCGCGTGATCGCCCCGGTCAGCTCACCGATCTGCTTCTTCTTCAGCAGCAGCTTGCGCGGCGAGCGCGGCTCAAACCGCGACAGCACGCCGCCCTGGTATTCCGGGATGTAGCAGTTGAACAGCCACATCTCGCCGTCCCGCTCGCCAGCCCACGCCTCCGACAGCGTGGCCCTGCCGTGGCGGAGCGACTTCACCTCCGGCCCCTTCAGCACCATCCCGGCTTCGATGGTGTGCTTGATGGTGTAGTCGAAGCGCGCCTTGCGGTTCTGCGCCGCCACACCGTGCGAGATCATGCCCTTCTTGGACTTGGTCTTGGTTTCCGCCATCTTCAGGGACCAGTGCGCGCGGCCGTCTCGCCGGCCAGCCGGCGCTAGTTGAGCAGCCCGATCTCGGTCATCGCCGCGCGGACCTTGTGGCGCGTGCACTCCATGATCGGCGCGAGCGGCAGCCGGCAGCGGTCCGCCGTCTTGCCGAGCAGGCTCGCCGCATATTTGACCGGCCCCGGGCTGGTCTCGGCGAACAGCGCTTCGTGCAGCGGCAGCAGCCGGTTTTGAATTGCCATCGCCTCGCGCACCCGCCCTTCCGCCCAGGCGGTCTGCATGTCGCTGACCAGACGCGGCGCCACGTTGCCGGTGACGCTGATGCAGCCCACCCCGCCGGCGGCGTTGAACGCGAGCGCCGTGGCATCCTCGCCGGAGAGCTGGCAGAAATCGGCGCCGCAGGCGTGCCGCGTGTACAGCGGCCGCGCCAGGTCCGCCGTCGCGTCCTTCACGCCGACGATGTTCGGCAACCGGGCCAGCCGCGCCATCGTCTCCACCTTCATATCGACGACGCTGCGCGGCGGAATGTTGTAGATGATGATCGGCAGGTCCACCGCCTCGGCGATCGCCTTGTAGTGCAGGTACAGGCCTTCCTGGGTCGGCTTGTTGTAATACGGCGTCACCACCAGCGCCGCATCGGCGCCCGCCAGCTTGGCGTGGCGCGTCAGGTCGATGGCCTCCGCGGTGCTGTTGGAACCGGCGCCGGCGATCACCGGCGCCCGGCCCTTCGCCACCTCGACGGCGATCTCGACGACGCGCTTGTGCTCGGCATGGGTCAGCGTCGGGCTCTCGCCGGTGGTGCCGACCGGCACGATGCCGTGGGTACCTTCCCGAATCTGCCAGTCCACGAACGCGGCATAGGCGTTCTCGTCGAGCGATCCATCCGCGTGCATCGGCGTGATCAGCGCGACAAGCGATCCCTTGAACATGTCCGTCTCCCGTGGATGGTCCCGGTGGCCCGACTGGTCCCCCGGTTCGTTCGCCGGATTGTCCGCTATCGGGGCCGAGTCCAGCAACGAGGGCGCGCAAGCTAGGCGCGCGGGTGATGCGCTGCAAGGCCGCGGCTTGCTATGAGAGGTCATGCGCTTTGCGATTCGGTTCGCCGCCCTTGCCGTCCTGCTCGCAGGCCGCCCGCTTCCGTCGGCCGCACAGGGAGATCTGATGGCCGCGATCCGCGCCGACCGGTGGGCGGACGCGGAGGCCGCCGCCGCGGGCTACGCCGACCCGTTGGCCGAGAAGCTGGTGATGTATTATCGCCTGTTGGCGCCAGGCGCAGCCCGGGCCGGCGAGATCGCCGAATTCATAGCCCGGAACCCCGACTGGCCGAACCAGGCGCTGCTCGAGCGCCGCTGGCAGGAGGCCGTTGCTGCGGACCCGGACCAGTTGAGCGTCCTCAAGCACTGCGACCGGCCGGCGACGACCGCGACGTCCCCGGTGGCGTCATCAGGGACGCCCCCGGGGACATCTCCGGGGACATCTCCGGGAACGGCCCCTGGGACGCCGCCTGGGACGCCGCCTGGGACGCCGCCTGGGACGACCCCTGGGACGCCGCCTGGGACGACCCCTGGGACGCCGCCCCCGGGGACACCTCCGGGAACGCCCCCTGGGACGCCCCCTGGGACGCCCCCTGGGACGCCACCTGGGACGGCCACGCCCGTGCTCCAACCGACGCTCCCCGGCACGTTGTTGCGCTGCGCCGAAGCGCTTGCCACCGATGGCCGAATCGCCGAAGCGTCCGAGGACGCTCGGCGCGCCTGGATCACGGGCCTCGCCGACGCCGGCGCCGAGACCGCCTTCCTGCGCCGATGGGGCGGCGTACCGACGCCGGACGACCAGTGGGCACGGTTCCAGGCGCTGGCCTGGAGCGACCCGGCCGCCGCCGCACGCCAGATCGCGCGTCTCGACCCCGCCCGCCGTCCGGCCGCGGAGGCACGGCTCGCGCTGAAACGCGACGACCCGCCGGCGTTCGCCAAGGTGCAAGCCCTGCCCGCCTCGCAGCGCGACGACCCGGGACTGATGCTGGACACGGCGCGCTGGCTGCGCCACGCCAACCGCGACGGCGAGGCGGTGGCGCTGTGGCACGACAAGGGCGAGGCCGCGCAGCGCGCAGCGCCCGCCGCGCATCTGGGCGAGTTCTGGACCGAACGCAGCGTGCTCGCGCGTCGCCGCCTGCGCGATGGCGACCCGGCCGGAGCCTATGCGCTTGCCGCGAGCCACGGCCAGACCGCTCCGGAAACCGCGTCCGACGCGGAGTTCCTGGCGGGCTTCATCACGTTGCGCCGTCTGGGCGATCCGGCCCGGGCAACGGACCATTTCAACAAGCTGGCGAGCCTGTCCAGGTCTGTGATCAGCGAATCGCGCGCCGGTTATTGGCTTGGCAGGGCTGCGCTCGCCGCCGGACGTGACCCACACGCCCAGTACGCCCGCGCCGCCGCCTGGCCGACCACGTTCTATGGCCAGCTTGCCGCGCTGGAACTCGGCGATGACGCAACCGCCCTCGCCCGCCGCATCGCCGCGCTGCGCGATCCTGGTTTCAGCCCCGACCAGGCGCTCGGCTTCATCGGGCACGAGACGGTTCGCGCGGCGGCATGGCTCGTCGCATGGGGCGATCCGCACCGCGCCCGCAGCTTCCTGCTTTCGATGGACGAAGTGGCTTCCGACCCGGCGGAGCGCAGCATGGTGGCGCGGCTCGCGCTCGGGTTCGGGCTGCCGGACACCGCGGTGTCGGTTGGCCGCCGCATGGGGCGGGACGGGATGGTGCTGCCCGAGGCGGGCTGGCCGATGCCGTTCGATCCGCCGGCGCCGCTCGACCCGGCCGTCGCGCTGGGCATCATGCGGCAGGAGAGCAACTTCGACATCGGCGCGGTCAGCCCGTCCGGAGCGCGCGGGCTGATGCAGCTCATGCCGGCCACCGCGCAGGCGGTTGGGAAGCAGCTCGGCACCCCGGTGTCGATCCCGGCGCTGACGCTGGATGCAACCCAGAACATGCGGCTCGGCACGACGTATCTTGCCGGGCTGCTCGATCGGTTCCAGGGCTCGCTGCCGCTGGCGGTGGCCGGGTACAACGCGGGGCCGCACCGTGTGGACCAATGGCTGGCGGAGAACGGCGACCCGCGCGCGATCGAGGGGGTGAAGCCGCCGATCGAGATGCTCGACTGGATCGAGTTGATCCCGATCAGCGAGACTCGCAACTACGTGCAGCGCGTGCTGGAGAATGTCACCATTTATCGGGCACGACGAGGCGAGGCGACGCCGACATTGCTTGCGCATTGGAGCCACTAGCCCTGCGTCCGGTCGTCTCTGCGCGCAATGTTGCCCCGCTGTCTCTGGAGACCGACGACGATTGGCGGGTGATGGCGCGGCTGACACATGGCCCGGCGGCTGATGGGCGTTGGGGGCCGCTTTGGGACACGCGCATTGGCGCTGCTGAACGGGCATGTCCCCGATTTGTCGTCCAGGTCTGCGTTTGGGGTTTTGGAGCGGGTTTGCCGGAGATGAACAAGATGGGGAGATTTGGACGATTGCGGGGGTTTGGACGCGGACTGGCATGCGGGCGTAGGGCGGGAAAGCAAAGCGCCTTCCGCCTCTTCGGTCTCTCCCATCGCCGGTGGCTCGCAGCGCCGGTCTATCGCGTCAGCGGGTTAGAACCCGTTGGCCGCGCAACGGCGGACAGGGCCGCATCCTGGCCCGTAACGGTCCGACCCGCATCGCGGTGGACGGCGCTGCGCTTGTCCACCCCCCGAGCCCTCGTTGGACAGGGCCAATGGCGCTAAACGGGGGCCGGCGTCGTTCAGGTGTCGCCTCCTTGGTGGCAAGCGGCTTTGGCAGCGGTTATTCGCCAGTGGCCCCTGGCACGGCGGGGTCGGCGGTTGCGGCCCTGCTGGGTGCCGGCCTTCTGTTCCTATTGCCTTGGGCGTTGGCGCTCGCGACGGTTTTGGCGACGCTGGGCGGGGTCTGGGCCATTCGTGCGGCTCGGGTGGAGGGCGACCCGGGTTGGGTCGTGATCGATGAATTTGCCGGTCAGTTTCTGGCACTGCTGGCGCTTCCGCGCCCTTCGCTGGCCGGTATTCTGGCGGCGTTCCTGCTGTTTCGGTTGTTGGACGTGGTCAAGCCTGGGCCCATCGGCTGGGCGGACCGGCGCGGCGGGGCGTGGGGGATCATGGGCGACGACCTGATCGCCGGCGCCGTCGCGGGCGCCGTGGTCTGGGGAATCCGCTGGGGCTGGCCGGGCGTGCTCGATTGAGGCATGCGTTGCGCGCCATGCGCATTCTGTTCGTTACCTCCAACAGCCTGGGCGATGCGGTGTTGTCCACCGGGTTGCTGGATCATCTGCTCCGCACGTATCCGGAGGCACGGATCACCGTTGCCTGCGGCCCGGTGGCCGAGGGGGTGTTCGCGCGCATGCCCAATCGCGTGCGGACCATCGTGGTCCGCAAGCGCCGCTTCAGCCTGCATTGGGTTAAACTCTGGGCGGCTGTTGTCCCCACAGTCTGGGATCTCGTGGTGGACATCCGTGCTTCGGCGCTGTCATGGCTGGTGCCGGCGCGGCGGCGTGCGGTGATGGTCAAGCGGCCGGGGCACAAGACCGCTCAGCTTGCCGGTATCCTTGGGCTGGACGTGGCGCCCCTGCCGGTGGCGTGGACCGGGTCCGGCGATCGCGCCCGAGCCACTGCATTGCTACCGGCAGGTCGCCCGGTGATCGGGCTTGGCCCAACGGCAAACTGGCTCCCCAAGACGTGGCCGGCCGACCGGTTCGCGGCCCTGTTCCGCGCCTTGGCTGCGGGACCCCTGCCGGGCGCGGTACCGGCGGTGTTCGCCGGTCCGGGCAAGCAGGAGCAGGCGATGGCGGCACCGCTGCTTGCCGCGCTGCCGGCGGCGATCGACCTGTGCGGCCGCCTGACGATCCCCGAGGCAGCCGCCTGCCTGGCCCGCTGTGCGCTGTATGTCGGCAATGATTCCGGCCTGATGCATCTGGCCGCCGCTTCCGGCACGCCGACGCTCGGCCTGTTTGGTCCGACGCCGGTCGCAGAATACGCGCCGGCGGGACGGTGCGCGGCGGCGGTTGTCGCCGATGGACCCTTTATGACGGATCTTGGCACGGAGCAGGCGTTTGCAGCCGCGGTCCGCTTGCTGGGGCGCACGGACGACCGCCTGACTCTCGGGCCTTTGGCGCGAGCGACAGTTCCGGATCAGGCCTGACCCCGTGAGATATCGAACGGGGCGAAGCAGGTCTCGAACGCAGGCCGCCTATCAAATGAGCCCGTTCAGGTGCGCCCGTTTTTTTCCAGCTGAACGAAGGCGCGCAGCACGGCGTTGATCCTGGTCTGGTAGCCGGGACCCTGCTGCTTGAACCAATCGACCACCTCGTTGTCGAGCCTCAGCGACAGCAGCTTTTTCGGCGTCGGCATGACCGCCATGGCGGTCGTGTACCAATCCTTCCGCTCGCCATTGAAGTCCGGATCATTGGCAACGTCGTGTTCCACATCGGCAACCGTCTTCGCGCGGATGCGGGCCAGATCGGTCCGGCTTTCGCCACGAGCGCGACGCGCCTCAAGGTCAGCGACTGAAAACCTGCTGATGTCTTTTTCGCTCTCCATGTCTTGCACTCCGCATTGAGATGATGCGAACGGTGTCGCCACGCCGCGTGAAAACCGTCGTCACGTAGACATCCTGTATCGTGCCGATCGCCAACCAGCGCTGCTCGTCAGCCACGGTTCGCGCCAAACCGACCAGATGGGGACCACCAAAAAATATATCGGCATCCAGAAAGTCGATACTGTGCTTCTGGATGTTTGCATGCCGTTTTTCATCGTCCCACTCGAATTCCATGCCCATTGCCCGCTCGGGCATGGGTTAGACGGACCACGCTACGACGCTGTTAACATTGCACCTACCGTCTGGTCTCCGGTTCGGGAGAACTCTTGCCGCGCGATAGCTACAGTCTGTAGCTACGAACCGTAGATACGGCAGCCCGGCGTCCAATGCAAGTGGCGGGCTCCGTCAGTGTGCGAATTCGGTTCCGCATGGCGCGGGCCGAGGTCGAATGCGCCTATGACATGCCTGAAGGACCTGGCAGCGGCCAACCGGAAGGCCGGGACGCCGCCGGCAACACCCTGCGCGACCGGTGCGACGCGCAACATCCCGCAACCGCACCGCTACTCCGCGGCAGGCGCCATGTCCGGAACGAGCTGGCCGGGCTTGCCTTCCTCGCGACGGAACACCATCCGCCGGCTATGGAACTGCGCCACCGACGGGCGGTGGGCGATGGACACCAGGGTCGTCCCAGGCAGCAGCCGCTTCAGCGTGAGGTAGATCTCGGTCTCCGCCTCGGGATCAAGGTTTGAGGTCGCCTCGTCCAGGAAAAGCCAATCGGGCTTGGTCAGCAACGCGCGCGACAGCGCCACGCGCTGCTGCTCGCCGCCTGACAGCCGCTGCGGCCAGTTCTCGTCCTTGTCCAGCAGCGGCACGAATTGCGGCAGCCCGGCGTCGGACAGCGCCTGAGCGATTGCCGCCCGATCGAACGTCTCGGGCGGCAGCGGGTAGGCCACCACGTGGCGCAGCGAGCCAAGCGGGATGTAGGGGCGCTGCGGCAGGAACATGGTGCGGCCGGGCAGTTCGACCCGCCCGCGTCCGAACGGCCAGATCCCCGCCAGCGCCCGGAACAGCGTTGACTTGCCCGTCCCCGACCGGCCGGTCACCACCACCGAGTTCCCCGGCGTCAGCGACAGCGCGGCATTGTCCAGCAGCTTCGCCCCGTTCGGCAGCGCGAGCGTCAGGTCCTCCGCCCGTACCGTGCCGTCGGGCGACTCGGTGACCGCCATGCCCTCGCGCCCGACGGCGGCGCGGGCATCCACGATCTGCTTGTGGAAGGTCGTCAGACGCTCGACAGTGGCCCGCCAGCTTGCCAGCGAAGCGTATGAATTGACGAACCAGGACAGTGCGCTTTGCACCTGTGCGAACGCGCCGACGGTCTGCATCAGCCCGCCGAGCTGGATCGCACCCGAGAAATAGCGCGGCGCCGCCACGACGATGGGGAAGATCACCGCCACCTGGTCGTAGCCGGTGGTCAGCGTGTTGAGCAGCTTCGTCCGGGTCATGATGGCGCGCCAGTTGCCGACCACCTGGCCGAAGCGTGCCAGCAGGGTGCCCTTTTCCTCCGCCTCGCCGCCGTACAGCGCGACGCCCTCCATGTTTTCGCGGAAGCGCACCAGTGCGTAGCGGAAATCGGCTTCCACCCGCTGCTGGCGGAAGCTCAGCCCAACCAGTGGCCGGCCGACCAGATGGGTGAACCAGGTGCCGACCACCGCGTAGACCAGCGCGACCCACACCATGTAGCCCGGGATGGTGATCCCGAACACCTGCACCGCGCCGGACAGGCTCCAGAGAATCCCCACGAAGCTGGCCAGCGATACGATGTTGGACAGCAGGCCGAGCCCGAGCGACAGGGTGTTGTCGGTGAAGTCGCGCAAATCCTCGGCGATGCGCTGGTCGGGGTTGTCGCTGCCGACCGCTGGCCGGTCGGTGGTCAGGCTGATGCGGTAATAGGCGTGGTCGGCCAGCCACTCGTCCAGAAACCGCGTCGTCATCCAGGTCCGCCAGCGGATCTGCAACCACTGGTTCAGGTAGACCGAATACACCGCCACGCCGATAAACAGCACGGCGATCTCACAGAAGCCCGGCATCAGACCCGATTCGGTGTGGCGATACATGAACAGCAGGTCGAAGAACGCGCTCCAGTTCTTGTCCTGCAGCGCGTTGTAGAATTCGCGCCGCCAGTAGTTCAGCACCACCGACAGCCCGACCTGGACCAGGCTGAGTGAGACGACCGCCAGCAGCAGCCCGCGGGCGGACCAGCGCTCCTCCGACCGGGAGAAATACGGCTTGGTGAGAGTCCAGGCGTCCTTCAGGAACGGGCTGAGACCGCGCATCAGGGAGTATCTTTCGCTGGTATGGGGAGTTTCGTTTGCAGCGCGGCAGGCCAGGCCTCGACGCGTTTTCGGTGCAAGCCGCGGCCGGGCCGGCCGTAGACGCGGCGAGAGGCGCTCCGCCGACACCGGGTGGAGCGGCGTGATGATATCCGGCGCGGGGCTGAACCCCGCTGGGGCGGCGAACGCGGTGTCGGTTTGGCGGGTCGATCGATAAGGGCGACATCGGCCGGCAGGGGGACCGGCACGGGGGCCGGCAGGGGGGCCGGCAGGGGGGCCGGCAGGCCGGCAGCCCCGACCGCGCCGCAGGCCGGCAGGAACAGGCCAAGCAGCCATGCGAATGGGGTCATGGGTGCGCAAATGGCCCAGATCGTGGAAACCGGCAAGTGTCGCGAGTGGGCTGCTTGGAGGCATTGGCACGGGTCGCTGTCAGGAACCGGACGCGCAGACCGGAGAGGTTGATGAACCGAGCGAGTGGGATACGCCGCAGGGGGACTTGCCCGCGCGGGCAGTTGCAAGTCCGGCAGATGGTCCGCTGAGTGGCAATGTCCGCGCGAGCGTGCGTGATGCGTCGCTCCGCCGGTCCGAAACCGACTTGCTCGCGTCATTCAGATGGTTGCGAACCAAATGGGCTGCCGCTGGACCATCGCCGATGCAGGCTTCATTCGCCCGGAGCCTTGCGCACCCAGAACGACGACGGGCCGTCGTTCACCGGTACCTCGCGATAGGTCTGCGCCACCGCCGCCTGAATGGCAGGCCAGACGGTGACACGCCTTTCGGCGGGAATATTCTGGTCTTCCCCGCCGCCGAACAACTCGATCGAGCTATAGTATCCGGACCTGATCCGATCCGTGAGATCGCTCAGCGGCTTCTGCCGCATCTGCACAGCCTGACCAAAGTTGAACCAATCCAGCTCGAACGACTTCCCCGCCCAGTAGCAGTGTGCCGGCGTCCAGCAGAGCACCGGCCCTGGCTGGGCGGCGATGAAGCGCACAGCCTTGAGGGTTTCGCTCTCGCGTTGGCGTTGCACGTTGAGCCACGAGGGCAGCAGCAAGACGTCCTTGGTGGCATAAAGATCCGGCGTCAGAGCGGTCGAGAGCGCCGCGGCCACAATGACCCATACCCGCAAATAGGCGTACGGCAACGCGGGGGGCTGGCCCAGCCGCGCCAGGAGAAATCCGATCGCGAGGGACGCCGCGATGACGACCTCATACACGGCGCTTCCGCTGGTTCCTTCCCCCAACGAGACCAGGCAGCCGACCACGAACGCGGCGATGCCGTAGCCACCGAACAGCAGGATCGTCCGATCGCGCGGATAGAGCGCAATCGGAATGGCCGCCAGGATCAGGAGTGGCATGAGCGGCCCAAGCCAATCCAGCACCTGGCGGGCGCCGAGCGCCAGGGACCAGTATCGGGGCGCAAGCAGGTTGGCAAAGAAGTCCGGTCCAAAGGCTATCCAGGCGGCGAGCAGGCCGCACAACCCGGCAGCAAGACCCGTCGCAATGAACCGCAGAGCGGCCTTGCGGTCGTAAATCAGCAGCCAGATCCCGAGCGCCAAAGGCAGCGCAATGTAATTATGCTTGATGAACAGCCCAGCAGCCATCACGAGCGCGGACAGGATGTCGGCCGCGGGGCGTGCCCCAAGCCGCAGCTTGATATAGAGACCAAGCAGAAGCACCGCGATGCACAAGACCTGCGGATCATCCACACCGGCGCCCCGATCGTGGATTGTCATATAGCTGAAAAACGTCAGGCCGCCTGCCACCGCCGCCACCCGACCGCTGCGCACGGTCGTCGATAGAATAAGCATGATCAGCGCAACGATGCCGATGATGGCAGCAGCGGCCAAGGCACGCCCGGCAAATATGGCATCCGGAATGATATGCATCACCCAGGACACCATGATGAACGAGAGCGGTGGATAGTTGTTCCAAACCAGTCCGGATGATGGGTAATATAGCGGCCCGCCATGAAAGAACGATGCGGCGTGCAGGGCATTCCAGCCCTCATTGTAGCTCACCTGCAACAACATCGTCGATCGGTAGAGCCGGCCAGCCGTGATCAGGAGGTACGGCGCTGCCCAGACGGTCAGAAGCAGGATCTCGAGGCTGGCCGCACGGCGGCCGGCAACGGGGCGCACGCGGCCTGCCGGGGTCGGCTCGTCGGGGAGGGCGTTCATCAGTATGTCCTGACGTCGCGGGCGGCCGTTGCGGTTACGATCCATAAGCAGCCAGGCTGATCCTGTCAAGGAGCGTCGATCAGCAGGAACCGGGGGAGAGGCGATCAATCGGCAGGGGAGCCTCGCGAGGACCGTCGTTTCATGCGGCAAATTCGGCGGGAATCGGCGCGGCTGGCGAACATGCTGCGCAGCAGCCGAATGCGTCGCACGGTGGCGTGGTCATGCCAGCACGCGCTCCAGCAGGCGCACGGAATGCACCGCCGCGCGGCCTGACAGGTCCAGGATCTGGTGACGGCACGACGTGCCGTCTGCCACGATGATGTCTTCGGGCGCGGCGGCACGGATTGCCGGCAGCAATGATAACGCGGCCATGGCCCGCGAGACCGATTGGCTCTCCGCCTGGTAGCCGAAGGCGCCAGCCATGCCGCAGCAGGACGACTCGATCGGCCTCACGTCCAGGTCCGGCACCATGCCCAGCATCGCGATCGCCGCCGGAAAGGCGCCGAACGATTTCTGGTGGCAATGGCCATGAACATGCGCGGTCGCGGCCAGCGGACGCAGCGCCAGCGGCGGGTTTTCGCGTGCAAGGAACTCGGACAACAGCAGCGCCCGGCCGGCCAGCGCGTCCGCAGCCGGCCCCGGCATCAGCGATCGGACCTCGTCCCGCAGCGTCATCACGCAGGACGGTTCCAGCCCAATCACCGGCAGGTCGCCGGCGAGCGCACGCAGCGTGCGCCCGGCCTCGGCGCGCGCCCGGTCCACCATGCCGGCCGCCAGCCAGGTGCGGCCGCAACACAGGGGTCTCCCCTTCTGCTTCCCGTGAGTCTGCTTCCCTGGGTTCTGCTGCCCCGCGTTCTGCTCCCGCTGGTTCAGCTCCCCCTGCCCGCCGGCTACCTCCACCCGGTAGCCGGCGGCGGTCAGCACGCGCAGCGCGGCACGCAGGTTCTCCGGCTCGAACCAGCGGTTGAAGGTGTCGGCGAACAGCAGCACCTCGCCGCGCGAATTCGCCGGCGCGACCGATGCGGCTTCATCGTCGCGGAATGTATCGCGCCGCCAGGCCGGCAGGCTGCGCGCCGCCGACAGCCCGAGCCCGCGTTCGGCCAACCGCCGCAGCAGAGGCACGCGGTTGCGCAGGTTGAGCACCGGTGCCAATGCCGCGGCGATTGGCGCGTAGCGCGGCAGATGCGCCACCAGCCGGTCCCGAACCGCGACGCCATGGCGGCCGGCGCGCGCCGCCAGCACCTCGATCTTCAGCTTCGCCATATCCACCCCGGTGGGGCATTCGCGCCGGCAGGCCTTGCACGACACGCACAGCGCCATCGCCGCCGCGACATCGTCCGAGGCAATGCCGTCGGCGCCAAGCTGACCGGTCAGCGCCAGCCGCAGCGTGTTTGCCCGCCCGCGCGTGAGGTGTTCTTCGTCGCGCGTCGCCCGGTAGCTTGGGCACATCGAACCCGGATCGGACGCGCGGCAGGCGCCGTTGTTGTTGCACATCTCGACCGCGCCCAGCATGCCGCCAAGCGGACCCGGATGGTCGGACCAATCGAGCTTCGGCGTGAAACCGGCGACCGGGGCATAGTCCGGCCCGTAGCGGAACAGCGCGCGGTCGTCCATGCGCGGCGGCCGGACGATACGGCCAGGATTGAACAGGCCGGCGGGGTCGAACGTGTCCTTCACCGCTTCGAACGTCCGGGCGATGCGCGGTCCGAACATCGTCTCGTTGAACTCGCTGCGGGCGATGCCGTCGCCGTGCTCGCCGCTGTGCGAGCCCTTATAGTCACGCACAAGCGCAAAGCATTCCTCGGCCACCGCCCGCATCGTGGCCACGTCTCGCTTGTCCTTCATGCTGAGCACCGGCCGAACATGCAGGCAGCCGACCGAGGCGTGTGCGTACCACGTGCCCTTGGTGCCGTGCTTTTCGAAAACGTCGTTCAGGCGTTCGGTGTAATCGGCCAGGTCTTCCAGATTCACCGCGCAGTCCTCGATGAACGACACCGGCTTGGCGTCGCCTTTCATCGACATCATGATGTTCAGCCCGGCCTCGCGCACCGCTGCGATGTCGGTCTGGAACGCGGAGTCGGTCGCGCGCACCACCGCGCCGGGCAGGCCGAGATCGGCCATCAAATCATCAAGCTGCGCCAGCTTCGCCAACAGCGGGGTGGTTTCATCGCCGTGGAACTCGACAATCAGTAGAGAATCCGGTTCGCCGATCAGCATCGCGTCGATCGTGGCGCGGTAGAGCGGGATCGCGCGGCCCAGATCGATCATGGTGCGATCGACCAGCTCCACCGCCTCGGGGTCCAGCGTGACGATGTGCTGCGCCGCCGCCATCGCGGCGCGGAACGTCGGGAACTGGCAGATGCCGAGCACCTTACGCGGCTTTATCGGGACCAGGGAAAGTTCGATCGCGGCGGAAAACGCCAGCGTGCCCTCCGACCCGACCAGCAGCCGCGCCAGGTTGTCCCGCCCCGCGTCGCGCGCGGCCGGGGTGAGCGCGTCGATGTTGTAGCCGCCGACGCGGCGGAGTTGCTTCGGGAAGCGTGCGGCGATCTCGGTGGCCTCGCCGGCGCCGAGCGCGTGAAGGCGTTCGATCAGCGCGGCGATCGGGGCCGGGGGGGCGGCATCGGTGTCGGGCGGCGTCCGGCTCGGTGCGGGGGCAACGGAGTCGGGTAGCGCGCCGAAGCGATGGCGCGAGCCGTCGGCCAGAATGGCGTCGATCGCCCGCACGTTGTCCGCCATCAGCCCGTAGCGGATCGACTTCGCGCCGCAGGAATTGTTGCCCGCCATGCCGCCGATGGTGCAGCGCGCATGCGTCGAGGGATCGACCGGAAAGAACAGCCCGTGCGGGCGCAGCGCGGCGTTCAGGTGGCCGAGGACCAGGCCGGGCTCGACCAGTGCGGTTCGGGCGTCCGGATCGACGTGCAGGATGCGGCGCAGGTATTTGGAGCAGTCGATGACCAGCGCGCGGTTGACCGTCTGGCCGCACTGGCTGGTTGCCGCCCCGCGCGCCAGCACCGGCACGCCGTGCTCCCGCGCGATGGCGATGGCGGCGGCGACGTCTTCGACGCTGCGGGGCACGAAGACCCCGATCGGCTCGACCTGGTAGATCGAGGCGTCGGTGGCGTAGCGGCCGCGGTCGGCGGGCGAGAACAGCACCTCGCCCGAGGTCTCCCGCGCCAGGCGCTTGGCGAGTCGGGGGGCGCCGAGAGCGGTCGTGGCGGTGGCGTCGAGCATGGCTATGCCGGCCTATTGCGATTATTCTTTACTGCCACTCGTTACCGCAGCATTCAGGAACATCGGAAAGAAGCTGCGTTGTTTTTTCACTTTGATGACATCGTTGACGCCAATCGTATTCGCCTTCCTTCGCTCACCACCGACCGGCGTAATAACCTCAAGATCCGGATTCTCGATAATTGCTGCATTGACGTCATCCGCATGAGCCGGCGTGATGTTGTAGATGGATTCGTAGAAGTCCATGACGGGTATGGCATCACCCAATTCCGTTACCAAGCGCGGGATGTCGCCCAAAAGCTGTTCCTTCGCGGAAGCTCTGGCATTTCCATCAAACAGGTAGAGCGTGCCTTCCTCATGCCGTGGATCATAAGACAACATGTTGAGCCCAGAACGACCGAAATGGGCCTGCAAACTCGCATTATCGTGGAGGACGTTGTTGTAAACCTGCCTTGCCCGATAGACATTGGCGAAGTGGATTAGCCAATACCGCCACCCTCCTGGGTTATTTATCGAGAACGGGCTGACATAGGGCGCACATAAGCGGAAGGCATCGAAGACGATCTTCTCGGCAGCCCCCAGCCAATCATTCTTGCTCATGAGCACATCGAGCGCCTGGATGTCATTGCTCAAAAGCCCAAGATGATTAAGTCTCACTCGCAGCCATTCCGACTGATTCTTTTGAAGGAATGCTAACAACGAACTTATCATGAAGGTGTGGAATATTTCAGCAGAACGATAAGAGCGCATGATATCGATAATTGTATTCCGTTCGACGTGACTGTCACCGCACTGATCCAGATTGAACAAAACGTTATGATATCGCCCTCTTTCTAGAAGATCTTTGATTTTTGGATAGGCGATCTCGAAGAGTTCATTTAGGTACTCCACACGGAGATGCAGTCTTGGACAGTTCTCCACGATGTCCACCTGCATCGGCGCAATGTACGTCTTCAACAACTCAACGGCGTCGTGACAAGCATCATTACAGATCAGAAGACATTCCAACTCGATCGGCGCAAGTCCCTGAACAGCTCGATGGGTATTCACTGACTCGATGGCACGCTTCAATTCCCCAATGAAGATCAGTGGCGATCCTGGCGCTCCGCATTGATACCGTCCACCGCCGGAAAAAGCGTCTACAATGGCCAAACGGAAGCGCTCTTGCTGTGGCAGCTTGCATCGAATAGTAATATAATCGAAGACATACTCGCGCAGAATTTTATGCTTGCGCTTCGAATGCTCTTCAAGCTTTGCACCATCGGCCCATTCGTACGGTTTATCGACCACTTTGCGTCCTCGCCTACTCTCGCTCTACAGAAGTCCCGCAGACACTTGAGAAGTGACCGGCATCTCATCCCATGTCTGGCCGCGATACTCGCGTCCATTGGCTTTTTTTGATCGCTTCTTGTTGTCCTTGCCCCATGTTCCCCACTGCTTAAAGAAGAAGGCCGTGCCCGCCGCGAGGCATTGAGTGTAAATTTCGTCGATCCATTCCTCTCTGATTATACGGGCGGATTTTCCGCTTTCTCCGCCGACGATCGCCCAATGGATGTCTTCGAGATCGACCGTACCGACCGATCCGATGAGCGGTTCAAAGGAGATGAACCTGATAGCGGCGGGGGCCTGGCGCAGATGCTCGGTTCGGTGAACGACTCCAGCATTCTCGATGCTGGTTCCAAGCCAGACGTTGGGCAACACGTCGCCTATCCGCGTAGCAAACAGTGCCGCCATACGCTCCGGACGTTTGGTGAGAATTTGATAATTGTGCCGCGGCGTATCACGCATTACCTGCCAGACATCAGCGATAAACTCGTCGCTAACCCGTTCATGGAACAGATCACTCATCGAGTTCACGAAAATCTTTCGTGGTTTCTGCCATCGATGCGGGATTGAGAGCGCGTCGCGATCTTCCCGCACCACACCGCTCCAGACGGTGCGCCTGCCTGTCTTCTGGGTTAGTCTTGCATATTTTTCCATCCCCATTGCCTCGAGTCGCATGGCCATCTCCATTGCATAGCAATGGGTGCAGCCTGGCGTAACGATCGAGCATCCCGCGACAGGGTTCCAAGTGGCGTCGGTCCACTCAATGCGGGTCTCAGCCATCTTGCTCCTCATCGATCCTGCGCGACACGATCACCCCGATCGGCTCCACCTGTTAGATCGAAGCGTCGGTGGTGTAGCGGCCACGGTCGGCGGGGGAGAAAGGCACCTCGCCGGAAGTCTCTCGCGCCGGGCGCCGGGCGAGGAGAGGGTCACACAGGGCGATCGTGGCAGAGGCATCAGGCATGAATCGGTCGAATCCTGCGGGCTGACGAGATGGTAACCACTAAACCTGCGCGCGGCGAGGCGCGCGAATGCGCATGAGGGCTGCCTGAGGGCTGCGGTTTCCGGGGGCCCAATAACGCCGGGACATCCAAGAATGATGGACAGGCGATCGTGCGATGTCAGATGCGGTCGCCCCCACCTTCGCCGCCCTCGCGGCGCGGCATCAAGGCCGAGGCCCTGACCTGCTCGTCGCCGCCCGTGTTCTGGCTCAGAGCCCCGACCACGACCAGCGCGCCCCCCGTGCGAACGAGCGCGGCAGCGTCGGTGACCAGACGGAAACCGCAGTGGCCAGCCGCCGCAGCGTTGCGCTCGGCGCTCGGGAGCGCTCGGTGGTCCGAGGGTTCCCTGACAGACTCTGGCTGACCTTGCAGGTCCAGCAATACCACCCGGGTCGGGCAACGGAACGTGTCCTGCCGAGCACCCGCAAGACCGTAACCATCGTCTCCGGCTGCATGCAGCCGCCGCAAGTCGTGCATTTCATCGGACAAACCCCTTTTTGGAGCCAGCCAAAGGACTCTAGCGGGGAACCTTCGAACAAATCAAGAACATTCTGCACCCCGGAGGCCGGCCTTCGTGTAACTGAGGGACGGGAATGCCCAGCCCCCATCCCGCCCGCCCCGTTTGCGCTCCCGCCCCGCCGGGCTATGGTCCCGCCCCCAGCGAGCCCCTCTGGGAGGACCTTGCGTGACCCACTCGCACCACCAAGCCGGCCGGCACTTCCTGCAGATCCCCGGCCCCACCAACGTCCCCGATCGCGTGCTGCGCGCGATCGCCGCCCCTACCATCGACCATCGCGGCCCCGATTTCGCCCGCCTGGCCCGCGCCATCCAGGACAAGCTGCGCGTCATCTTCCAGACCAAGGGGCCGGTGGTGATCTACCCGGCCTCCGGCACCGGCGCGTGGGAGGCAGCCCTGACCAACACGCTGTCACCAGGCGACCGCGTGCTGATGTGCCGCACCGGCTGGTTCGCCACGCTGTGGGAGCAGATGGCCGAGCGGCTGGGGCTGGACCCCATCGTCATCGAGACCGACTGGCGCCGCGGCGCCGACGTCGATGCGATCGCCCAGACGCTGGCGGAGGACAGGGCCGAACGCATCAAGGCGGTCTGCGTCGTGCACAACGAGACCTCGACCGGCTGCACCAGCCGCATCGACGAGGTGCGCGCCGCGATCGACACCGCGCCCCACCCTGCCCTGCTGCTGGTCGATACGATCTCCTCGCTGGCCTCGATGGACTATCGCCACGACGAATGGGGCGCGGACGTCACCATCGCCGGCTCGCAGAAGGGGCTGATGCTGCCCCCCGGCCTGTCGTTCAACGCGGTCAGCCGCAAGGCGCTGAAGGCCGCCGAGGGCGCGAAACTGCCGCGCAGCTACTGGGACTGGCGGCCGATGCTGGAGGCCGCGAAGATCGGCTTTTTCCCCTATACGCCCGCCACCAACCTGCTGTTCGGCCTGAACGAAGCGGCGGACATGCTGCTGGAACAAGGCCTGCCCGCGGTATTCGCCCGCCATGCCCGCCACGCGGAGGCCACACGGCACGCGGTGCATGCCTGGGGCCTGGAGACCCAGTGCGCCGAGGCGCACCACCACTCGGCGTCGCTGACCGGCGTGCGCCTGCCGGAGGGACACAGCGCGGATGCGTTGCGCGCCCTGATCCTGGAACGGTTCAACATGAGCCTGGGCAACGGGCTGGGCATCCTGAAGGACCGCGTCTTCCGCATCGGCCATCTGGGCGATTTCGGCGACCTGCAGTTGATCGGCACGCTCGGCGGGGTGGAACTGGGGCTGCGCGCCGCGGCGATCCCGCACCGGCCGGGCGGCGTGCAGGCGGCGATCGACTCGCTGGCAGCGTCCGCCTGACGCACCCACATCGGCGACGCCGACACCGCACTGGAGAGCCCTCATGATCGAAGTCTGGAGCTGGCCGACGCCGAACGGACACAAGGTGCATATCGCGCTGGAGGAACTGGACCTCCCCTACACAGTGGTCCCAGTCGATATCAGCCAGGGCGAGCAGTTCAAGCCAGAATTCCTGGCGATCACGCCGAACCACCGCATCCCCGCGATCGTCGATGACGCCCCCGCCTTCGGCGCGCCCGGCGGAAAGCCGTTCGCCTTGTTCGAATCCGGCGCCATCCTGATCTATCTGTCGGAGAAATCGGGCGGCAAGCTGATCCCCGCCGATCCCGCCGGCCGCTACGCCTGCCTGCAATGGATCATGTTCCAGATGGGAGGCGTGGGACCGATGTTCGGGCAATACAACCACTTCGCCCGCTATGCGCCGCAAAAGATCCCGTACGCGATCGAGCGCTACACCAGTGAGTTGCAGCGGCTGCACCGCGTGCTCGACAGGCGGCTAAGCGAGGCCGCGTTTCTCGCCGGTCCGGACTATAGCATGGCCGACATTGCCACCTTCCCCTGGGTCCGCAACCCGGATCGGCGGGGGATCGACCTCGGCGACTATCCCAATGTAAAACGGTGGCACGACGTCATCGCCGTACGCCCCGCCGTCCAGCGTGGGGTGGAGGTGCTGGCCGAGAAACAGCGCCGGGCGGACATCACCGACCAGGAACGCGAAAACCTGTTCGGCAAGGTTCAGTTCGCGGCGCGATGACCGAACGGCCACGGGGCGCCCGTCACGGGTGATCCGCCGGCCGCTCTGCCACGGACATGCGCAATCATGTGCAGTCCGGAAACTTGAGGGGGAAATGATGCTGTTGCTCAGACGCAGTCTGCTTGCCTTGTCTCTCGTTCTCGGCTTCGCGGCCGCCGGCTTCGCCCAGACCCGGGGCACGCCCGAGGAAGCCAAGGAATTGGCGACGAAGGCCGCCGCTTTTGTAAAATCCAACGGTGCCGATGCGGCCATCAAGGCCTTCAACACCCCCGGCGGCGAATGGCACAAGGCCGATCTGTACGTCTTCGTCATCGACTCGGCTGGCCTGTATCTCGCCGGCAATCCCACCCTTGTCGGCAAGAACATATCAGACCGCAGCTACGTAAAAGAGTTCCTCGCGACCAAGGATACCGGCTGGGTGAACTATTCGATCGTGAACCCGACCACGCAGAAGGAGGAACCTAAGACCTCCTACGTGATCCGCGTGGGCGACGACATTGTGGGCGTCGGCGCCTACAAGCCGACGGCGTAACGCAAGAACGGGGGACGCTGCCGCTACAGCGCCCCCGAGCCTGCTGGCGCCTGGCCCGCTGGCGGGCGATCGAACCGGTGCGCGTCCCACTCCGCGCAAGTGGATTTGGACAGGGAGCCCGTTGCCCAGGCGCGTGACCGGACCACATTCGAACGCCGCGCCGCCCCTCCTGTCCGGGCGACGGACTCTGGCTAAAGAGCAGTGGGCTGCAAGAAATCGGTCGAAGTGTCGACGACGGGCTGTTTCGAATCCATCGCAATGATTAGCGGCGCTCCGGGTTTCAACGATTTGTCGACCGGCAGCCCCTTCGCGGCCTCCAGGGTCTTGCCAATGTCCACCACCCGGATGGTTTGATCGTTGTAGGTACGGAAGTACCAGCGTCGGTTCGTGATATCGGCAGCACTTGTCCAGCTTGTGTAGTCGCAATGGAATTCGACCTCGTCCTCGACCTCGTTGTGCACCGACCGGGGGCTGTTTTCGTGGTCATCCTCTATAATTTCGCGGACCGAGCCGACCGGGATGTCGAATGTATTCATGATATGGAAAACCTGAAGCACGGCGTCCTGACCAGTGGCGGTTTTCAATGCGGTCTGCGCGTAGGCGACCGCACGAACGAACCGCGATGGCGGCGATGAGTCGCCGGGCAGACCAAACAAGCCATTCCCTTGTCCCATCTGTGGGAGTTCCAGGCCGCCGCCAAGCAAGATGTTCTTGACGTTCTCGGGCCTCAGACCGTTGTAGTTGCGAAGATTCGTGAGATGCCAGTCGAACGGAGGCGAGTTGGTCATCACGCCGACGGGATTATCGTAGACCTTCAGCTTGCCTTCCAGCGGCTCTACCACCAACGATTTTCCGGTTGAATCGCGGACGATGAGGTGAATGGGTGCCGGTCCGCCCAAAGCCGGCACCACCGTGTTGCCAAGCACGATCGTCCCGATCCTGGCACGCACGTCCTCGATCGTGGCGCAGGTTCCGAGCACCCAGTTGCCAATCTCGTGGGGCGCCATGGCACTGGAGGCATTCACGGACTTGGACGTCACGTCCGCATACTCGGCGCATCCCGGGAAGTAGAGAATGCTCAAATAGAGCCCCTTCTCATTGATGCCGTCCACGATCACGTCGTAACCGAGTGCATTGGCGCCGATCATGCCGTAGTCTGTGCGATAGCTGATGCCCGGGCCACCGTCCGGGAGCGTTCCGGTCATCGGTGTTCCGGCCGGAAAGACCAACACGTTCGATTTGAGATCAAAGCCGAACTCCATCGTCCGACCACTCACCACAGCCCCGTCCTGCGCCGTGAGCATAAGCGTTGTGCACATACTGTTCTCCTTGATTGGGTCAACCGGCCTTGCTTCGAGACCATGCATCATAAGGCAATGCAATCCGAAATTAATGACAGCACAGACCACTATTGTTTGCTATCATTTCATTTTAACGCGCAACCGCGCTTGCAATAATGTGAACTACATTATTACTCCCCTAGATTGTTGTTTGTTATAGCTAAGCGTAAAATAAAGCCCGAATCAATCATCACCGCCACCGCAAAAGTAACTTCACCGCGACCCGGCGTAGCAATGGGTGTACAGTTCAACGATAAGCGTCTAATTATAGGGATTATAGCTATTTAGGAATAACGACGATTTTCTGGACGAATCTCCCAGGAACTCCATCATGGCCGAGGGAACCGGCCCGGTTTCGAAAATCCATCGAGTCGGCTTGCGCTACGCCCAAGGCCCCTTCGGCGACCCAAGCTGCTGCTCTGCGGCAATGCCGACAGGATCACGACTCCCGCCAGTCATCGGCGTGCTGGAAGTCCCCCGCCACCGTGGGCCGATGCACGCTGCGTCATCCGCCAATGCGGCGGTTGGCGGATAACGCTGCATCTGGCCCCGTTGGGTCTTCCTATCAGGCCCCGTAGACGAGGTCCGGCAGCCACATCGCGATCTGCGGCACCACCGACAGGATCACGACGCCGAGCGCCATCAGCATCACGAACGGCAGCGTGCCCCAGATGATCGGCGCCAGCCCGATATCGGGCGCAATGCGGTTGATGACAAAGATGTTGAGCCCCACCGGCGGATGGATCAGCCCCATCTCCATCACCACCGCCATCACGATGCCGAACCACACCAGATCGAATCCGGCGGCCTTCAGCGGCGGCAAGATGATCGGCGCGGTCATCAGGATGATCGACACCGGTGGCAAAAAGAATCCCAGCACCACCACCATCAGCAGGATCGAAATCAGTAGCAGCCATTTCGACGGATGCAGCGACACGATCCAGCCCGCGGCGCCCTGGCTGATGTGCAGATAGCTCATCACGTAGGCGTATAGCAGGCTCATGCCGATGATCATCAGCAGCATGCCGGCTTCGCCCACCGTGCCGGCGAAGATCGGCTTGAGATCGGTGATCCGCCACGCGCCGTACACCAGCACGATCAGCACCAGCGCGAGCACCGCACCGAGTCCGGCGGTCTCGCTCGGCGTGGCGATGCCGCCGTACAGGGCGACCATCACGCCGGTCAGCAGCACCACGAACGGCAGCACGCGCGGCAGGGCTGCCATCCGTTCGGCCATGGTGAATTGCTCGTCGCGCAGGATCTCGCCGACCGGGCCGCCGGACGCGGCGACCACGGCAGCGGCGTGATACTCCCGGCGCCAGCGCAGCATGGCGTAGCCGGCAAACAGGGTCATCAGCAGCAGGCCCGGCCCAAGCCCGGCGAGGAACAGCCGTCCCAGCGACTGCTCCGACGCAACGGCGTACAGGATCAATACGATCGACGGCGGCAACAGGATGCCGAGCGTGCCGCCGGCCGCGACCAGCCCAGCGGCAAAGCCCGGCGAATAGCCCCGCCGGCGCATCTCGGGAATCCCCGAGCTGCCGATCGCCGAACACGTCGCCGGGCTCGATCCCGCCATCGCCGCGAACAGCCCGCAGGCCAGCGTGACCGCGACCCCCAGGCCGCCCGGCACGCGAGACAGCCACGTATGCAGCGCGTCGTAAAGGTCCTTGCCGGCGCGCGACTTGCCGATCGCCGCGCCCTTCAGGATGAACAGCGGGATCGTCAACAGCGTGATGCTGGCCAGCTCCTCGTAGACGTTCTGCGTGATGGTATCGAGCGAAGCCGCCGGCATGAACAGCAGCATGAACAAGGTGGCGACGGCGCCGAGCGCGAAGGCGATCGGAATGCCGGAGAACAGCGCGACGATGGTGGCCCCGCCATAGGACAGACCGAGCTGCAGCGTGGTCATTGTCGCGCCCCTGGGCTCTCCCCCATGGGCTCCCCCATGGGCTCCCCCATGGGCTCCCCACTGGGCTCCCCACTGGGCTCCCCACTGGGCTCCCCACTGGGCTCCCCACTGGGCTCCCCACTGGGCTCCCCACTGGGCTCCCCACTGGGCTCCCC
>Ga0302202_10001414_pt1 | contig 29701 bp, 33 predicted proteins | sample II_Bog_N3_3_FD_194579 | JGI IMG/M metagenome (GOLD analysis project Ga0302202, IMG submission 194579) | Peat permafrost microbial communities from Stordalen Mire near Abisko, Sweden - II_Bog_N3_3 | ecosystem: Environmental > Terrestrial > Soil > Wetlands > Peat | place: Sweden: Abisko...
CGTGCCCGCCGAGGGAGAGTTGGAACCGGTCGAGGGCGTCCAAGTGCAGCGCTGTGCGTCGCTCGCCGCGGCGATTGAAGTCGCGAGGGGCCTTCGTCGGGCGGCGTGAGCGTCGCCGGTTGGGTGGGGGCCAGGGACCCGTACCTTGCGTGTTGAGGCCCCGGCGAAGCGTCACGGAACGGCAAAAACCTGGTAAAATAGTTAATCCCCCAAGCGCCCGCTTTCACTGGACGCTGCCCCCTCTGAGGAGAGTTTCAGGTAATGACTGCGCGTAAGTACAAAAAGGGCGATCGACTCGTCTACCCCCACCACGGCGCGTGCACGGTCGAGAAAATCGAGAAAATGACGGCATTTGACGTCAAGCAGGACTATTTGAAGCTCAAAGTCGCCTACACCGACCTGGTGTTGATGGTCCCGGTCGCCAACGCCGAGTCGGTGGGACTGCGCGACGTGATCAACGACGAAGAGGTCGAAGAGGTCTTCGCGGTGCTTCGCAAGAAGGAAGCGCGCATGCCCACCAACTGGTCGCGTCGCTTTAAGAACCACTCCGAGAAGTTGCGCTCTGGTGACATCTACCAGGTCGCCGAAGTCGTGAGGAACCTCTCGATTCGTGACAAGGACAAGGGTCTCAGCGCGGGCGAGAAGCGCATGTTGACCCGCGCCCGTCAGATCCTCGTCTCGGAGTTGACGTTCGCCCTCAACGTGGACACCGAAGCGGCCGAAGAAAAACTCGCCTCGGTCCTGCCGTAGTCGTGTCCATCGCGGCCGTTGTCGTGGCCGCGGGCCAGGGGAGCCGCTTCGGCGGTCCCAAACAGTTCGCCCCCTTCGACGGTGAAACCGTCGCGGCGCGCAGCGTGCGAGTCTCGCGCAGCGTCGCCGATCACGTCATCCTCGTCGTGCCCGAGCACTACGACGGCGACGGCGAAGGGGCGGACATCGTCGTCACGGGCGGCGCGACTCGGTCCGCGTCGGTGCGCTGCGGGTTGGTGCACTGCGGTGACGCCGAGATCGTCGTCGTGCACGACGCGGCCCGGCCGCTCGCGAGCGCGGCGCTCTTTCTCGCGGTCGTCGACGCGATTCACCGCGGCGCCGACGCCGCCATTCCCGGACTTCCGGTCACCGACACGGTCAAGCGCGTGTTCGTAGAAGACGAAGTGACCCTCGTCGCCTCGACGGTCGTGCGCGAAGAGTTGGTGACGGTCCAGACTCCTCAGGCCTTTCGTCGCGACGCCCTCGAACAGGCTCACGCCACGGGCGACGAGGCGAGTGACGATGCGTCACTCGTCGAAGCGCGCGGCGGTCGCGTGGTCGTGGTGGAGGGTGAACTGCGCAACGTGAAGATCACCCGAGCGAGCGACTTAGAGGTCCTCGGCGCGCTCGAGCGAGTGCGTCCGTGAGGATCGGTCAAGGCATCGACGTCCACGCGTTCAGCGACGCGAGTGACCGCGCGCTCTGGCTGGGCCTCGTGCACATCCCTGACGCGACCGGACTCGCGGGTCACTCCGACGCCGACGTCGCGACCCACGCGCTCTGTGACGCGATGCTCGGGGCCGCGAATCTCGGCGACCTCGGTCGTCACTTCCCCGACTCGGATCTCGAGTACCGAGACGCGCCCTCTCGTCGTTTGCTCGAAGCGACGGTGGGCCTCGTGCAGGGTGAGGGCTTTCGCGTCCTCTCCGCCGACATCACCATCATCGCCGACACTCCTCGACTCGCGTCCTTCATGCCGGCCATGTCGACCGCGCTCTCCGAGGTCGTCGGCACGACGGTCTCGGTGAAAGCCACGACGACGGAGGGTCTGGGCGCTCTCGGTCGCGGAGAAGGAATCGCAGCGAGTGCCGTGATTTTGTTGGAAGAGACATGAGCCCTCGTCCCGCGCCGCGTCGCGCCACTCCTTCGAGGTCGCCGCGACCGGGCGATCGCCGCAACCAGTCGGGTGCCCCGAAGCGAAGCCCGTCGCGTGAACGCGACGGCGTCGGTGGCGATCAGGTCGAAGGCCGACACGCAGTGCTCGAGTTGCTGCGCGCCAAGCGCCGCACCGTGACCAAGATTTTCATCGCTGACGCGCAGGACGCTTCTTCAACGCTTGACGCCATCGAATTTGAAGCACAACGTCAGCGGGTGCCAGTGCAGTTGATCTCGATGACGCGACTTGACCGTGAAGCGAAGACCGAGGGCCACCAAGGCGTCATGGCGCTCGCCCAAGCGCTCAAGACCGTCTCGCTCGATGAGCTCCTCAGCGTGAAGAAGCCCTTCCTTTTGGTCTGTGATGGCGTGACCGATCCTCGCAACTTGGGCGCGATGTTGCGAAGCGCCGAGGGCGCGGGCGTGACGGGTATTGTCGTCCCGCGACACCGATCGGCTCGGATCTCTCCGACGGTCACTAAGACCGCCGCGGGCGCGATTGAGTACCTCACCTTTTGCGACGTGGGAGGGATTCCCACCACAATCGACCAGTTGAATCGCGCCGGCGTGCTCACGGTGGGACTGGCGGGAGAGGTCAAAGAGTCCCTTTACGACCTCGAACTCGGATCTGGTCCGGTCGCACTCGTCGTGGGCGGGGAAGAAAAGGGACTTTCTGATCTCACCCGCAAGCGCTGCGCGACCGTTGTGTCGATACCGCAGTTGGGTCGCATCAGTTCGCTGAACGCTGGCGTCGCCGTCTCGGTCGCTGCGTTCGAAGTCGCCCGTCAGCGCCGGGCCGTCACCTAAGGCGACTGAGTCGTACTCAAAGAGGTCGCATTTTGAGGTAGGGAGAATCTGAGAACCGTTGTCGAGGTTTTCCTGGCGCCAATCCAGAGCGGCGCGTATCGTGAGGTCAGTTTTCTGATGAGACGCGCCCGGGCCAGTAAGACGAGCGAAGTGGAAGAGAGTGCATTTGCGGCTCAAATGCACGATGGTGATTGAGCGGATTGTTTATGGATCAACTTCATGCCAGCGGTTGTTCATGTTGCGATTAGCGCTGCGTCATAGGGTCGCGAAGAAAGTGACGAGACGAAGAGGATTGACCACGTCGAGAATTCTGGTGCTGAGCTTCCTATGCACCTGCATCATTTCAATCGCAGAGCCCGCTTTTGCCGGACCTCCGCAAACGTTCACTGTTACCTTCGTTGAAAACGACAGTGGTTCGGACCAAGTCAGCACATATGAACTCGGGACACCGACGCAACCACCGACGCAACCACAAACACTTACGTTGTTCTCCAAGCTCAATCCACAGTTCTCGAATGCGGGTCATACATTTACGGGTTGGAATACGGCCGCGAATGGAAGTGGCATTGCCTATGCCGATGGAGCGAGCTACACGTTTTCGGCGGATTTGGAGCTGTTCGCACAATGGAACAGTTCGCCCATCACGTATTCAGTCACGTTCGTTGAAAACGACAGTGGTTCGGACCCAGTCAGCACCTACGAACTAGGAATATCGACGCAACCACAAACACTTACGTTGTTCTCCAAGCTCAATCCACAGTTCTCGAATGCGGGTCATACATTCACGGGTTGGAATACGGCCGCGAATGGAAGTGGCATTGCCTATGCCGATGGAGCGAGCTACACGTTTTCGGCGGATCTGGAGTTGTTCGCACAATGGGCGACTCCATCGTCATCCCAACCTTCGCCCCCTACGCAGCAACAAACGATTCAAGTGAGCTTCGTTGCGAACGGAGGAAGTGGGACACTCAACTCAATGAGCGGCGTCGCTGATTCCGCCGTCACACTTCCGACTTCTTCCAGCCTGGTAAGGCCGGGATATTCGTTTACTTCGTGGAACTCGGAAGCAGACGGCTCGGGAGTTTCATATTCAAGCGGCGCAAGTGCTATTTTCGCCTCGTCGGTCGTGCTGTATGCGCAGTGGAAAGCAGCACCCACCGCAGTCCTCTTTGGTGACGTGGGCGTCTTCGATAAGAATTCGACGAGTCTCACGAAGACGCTGCAGCGTCAAGTTGACCAGTTGGCAGCGGCCATCAGAGTGAAGAAATATACGAAGGTTGCCCTATATGGCTACACCGCCCAAACGGGTCTCGACACGCTCAACGCCGCGCTGAGTCATGACCGTGCGGTGAGCGTCGCGCAGTACCTTCGTTACGAACTTCACGACCTTCACGTGAAAGGCGTCGATATCAGTGCGTCAGGAGAGGGTGCCATTTCGAGCAGCACCTCATCTCTCTATTCAAGGGTTGAGGTTTTCGTCAGCTGAATTGACGATCTCGATGTTCGACGACACGTGGAGCCGGTGGAGGGATTTGAACCCCCGACCTGACGATTACAAATCGCCTGCGCTGCCAGACTGCGCCACACCGGCTTGTGACTCAACAGGTTAGTGAAAGATGCCAGTGGGCTCTAGAGTAAGTGCAATGAGCGACCCGACGTCTCCGTCACACGAGGCACACACTTCGGGATCTCACTTTCAGCCGTCACTCGGTGTGGTGCTCGTCATCGTCGTGCTCTTCGTTGCCGCGACTTTTCTCATGGTTCGCGCTGTTTCACCGTCAACGGCCGCTACGGGTACTGCCACGACGACCACGACGACAGCCAGCACGACCCCAACGTCGGGAACGATAGATAAATCGAAAGTGCGAGTACAGGTCGCCAACGGCACCGACATCACGGGACTCGCGGCGCACTTCACCCAGATTCTGATGACCCAGGACTGGGATACGTTGCCGCCGGGCAATGGGCCGCACGTCAGTGCAACCACGATTTATTTCAACACTGGATTTCAAAGTGCGGCCATTGAGGTAGCCAGCGCCGTCCACGTTGCACGATCCGCGGTACATCCGCTGCATAAGTCGACTCCCGTCGCGGGCGCGGCGGGCGATGACGTCATCGTCATCCTTGGACCGAACTCTGGTATCAAGTAGTTCGACTGAACTAGTCGGGCAAATCGACCTTGTAGCGCTCGAGCGCCGCGCGCAGAACCTCGACCGCCATCGGGCGAAGTTCTTCGAGCGGTCGATTGCGGTGTCGTCGAACGCCGAGGTCGACCTGCGCGAGGGCGCCCACGCCGAAGTGATTCGAGAAGTCGATGAGCAACGCGATCTCTACGCCGTAGCCGGGTTCGAGTTTGATCGCTTCCAGCGCGCCCCGTCGTGCGGCGGTTTCGCCCGCGAGTGGTTGACGGATCTCACCGAGGCCGGGGAAGAGAAGTGAGAGGATCGGGCGCGCCGCCAGTTCGTTCACGCGACCGCCTCCGGTGGGCATGTCGTGTAGGGGCCGCTCGTAAAAACCTTTGACCAGTTGGGTCGAGGGGCGTTCTAGGAGCGGCTGGATGAGGCGAGCCACATACTCGCTCGTCGTATTCAGCACGTCGGCGTCAAGAAACACCACAATCGACGAGGTCGTCGCTTCGAGCCCGGCACCCATCGCGGCGCCCTTCCCACCGGCGCCCTCGAGGTGCACGACGCGCGCGCCGTGGTGATCCGCCACGGTCGCGGTGTCGTCACTCGAATGGTCGTTGACCACCACGAGTTCATCGACGAGCTCGTGGTGGACCAAGACCGAATCGAGCACGGCGCCGATCGTGGCCGACTCATTCTTGGCGGGCACGATAACAGCGACGGTGGTGGTGCCCTTGAGGGTCGCGATCTGCTCGAGGGCGAAGTGCTCGCGCGCGAGCGTCCAGGGAACATCTGCGGTGCTCATGGTGTCGAGGTTATGGTCTCGTCCTTCGCTCTTGACAAGTCGAGCGCGCGAGGTAAGAATTGACCCATCATCCAGAGCGACTGAGGGACGGCCCCGCAGACGTCGCGACAACCAGTGTGAGCCCAGGGAGTTTCCCTTCACACCAGGTGCCAAAGGCCGATCGATGAAGAGGGAGCTATGAGTTTCGTTACCGGTCTTATCTGTCGAGAGTGTGGTACCACCTACCCTGATGGCCCTCACTACGCCTGTGACTTCTGTTTTGGGCCGCTCGAGGTCGGTTACGACCTCGCCGCCGCCCAAGGGAAGATCACCCGGGCCTCCATTACTGAAGGGCCGGCTTCAATCTGGCGATACGGCGCGCTATTGCCCGACCCCGGCGAGGCGCCCGTTGATCTCGGCGCGGGGTGGACGCCGCTCCGTCGGGCCACCCGGCTAGGAGAAGTCCTGGGCCTGCGCGAACTCTGGCTCAAGGACGACACCCGTAATCCCACTGGATCATTCAAGGACCGGGTCGTCTCGGTGGCGCTCTCGAGCGCCCGACGACTGGGCTTTAGTACGGCGGCGTGCGCGTCGACGGGCAACTTAGCGACCTCGGTCGCGGCCCACGCTGCGTCGATCGGCTGGCCGAGCGTCACGATCATCCCGGCCGACTTAGAGAAGTCCAAGATCGCCATGACCGCCATCTTCGGCGGCACGGTGCTCGGCGTCGAAGGGAACTACGACGACGTGAACCGTCTCTGCGTCGAACTCGTCGCCGAGCACCCCGACTGGGCCTTTGCCAACATCAACCTTCGCCCTTACTACGCCGAAGGGTCAAAGACGCTGGCCTTTGAAATCTGTGAACAACTCGGCTGGCGTACACCGGCCCAGGTGGTCGTGCCCATCGCCTCGGGGAGCCAGTTCACGAAGGTGGCGAAGGGCTTTCAGCAGTTCCTTGACCTCGGACTCGTCGACGGTGGCGCGCCGGTGCTCTTTGGCGCGCAGGCGACCGGCTGTTCGCCGGTCGCGACCGCGCACCACGACGGCTCCTCGTTCATCACGCCCCAGCGGCCCAACACCATCGCGCGCTCGTTGGCGATTGGCAACCCAGCGGACGGCCCTTACGTGCTGGACGAACTGCGCGCGAAAGGCGGCGACTGTGGGTCCGTGGACGACGAGGAGATCCTCGAGTGCATCGAACTGCTCGCGCGTACCGAAGGCGTCTTCGCCGAAACGGCCGGCGGCGTGACCATCGCGTCGCTGCGCCAGATGATCGCGAGGGGCACGCTCGACCCCGAGCAGTCCACTGTCGCGATCATCTCGGGCCACGGATTAAAGACGCTCGACGCGATCGTCGATGTCGCCACGGTCTCTTCGACCATTAGCCCGTCGCTCGAAGCGGCCGAGGAAGCGCTGCGATTTCACCAACTGGTGGCCGCGTCGTGAGTGTCATCGTGCGCCTCCCTAGCCAGCTCCGCGTGCTCGTCGGTGGCGCCGGCGAAGTTCCGGTCGAAGCCGAAACGGTGCGCGAGGCGATTGGCGCCGTCGACGCGGCCTATCCGGGTCTCGCCTCGAGGGTGTTGGACGATGACGGCGCGCTTCGGCGCTTCGTCAATGTCTTCGTGGCCGACGAGGATGTCCGTTTCCTCGACGGGCTCGACACGATCGTCGCGTCGGGCCAGACGATCTCCCTGGTCCCGGCGGTCGCAGGGGGCTAGAGGCCGGCCGACGTGGCCGTCTCGAGTCGGGCGCGGGAGGGGTACGTGCGCCACTCGCCGACCTCGAAGTCCTAGAACGCCTGAAGTGGGCCTCGCGCCGGTCAACTTAGATGCTCTCTTTCCCCGAAACTCGCGACAAATATGCCTCGGTTCTCGCCCGTTAGCACTCTCTAACGGAGAGTGCTAATATTGCTTTGCACCAAAAGGTGTAACGCACTAGGAGGAATCACCGTGGCGAAACTGATCGCTTTCGACGAAGAGGCCCGACGCTCCCTTGAGCGCGGCATGAACAAGCTCGCAGATGCTGTCCGCGTCACCCTGGGGCCCAAGGGCCGCAACGTGGTGCTCGACAAGAAGTGGGGAGCACCCACCATTACCAATGACGGCGTGTCGATCGCCAAGGACATCGACCTGGAGGACCCGTTCGAGAGGATCGGTGCCGAACTGGTCAAGGAAGTCGCCAAGAAGACCGACGACGTGGCCGGTGACGGTACGACGACCGCGACCGTGCTCGCCTGGGCCATGGTCCGCGAGGGTCTGAAGAACGTGGCCGCCGGTGCGAACCCGATGTCACTGAAAAAGGGCATCGAGGCCGCCGTCGAGGCCGCCGTGGCGTCCCTGCACGACCTCGCCAAGCCCGCCGACACCAAGGAGCAGATCGCCCAGGTGGCGTCCATCTCCGCGGCGGACAACGAGATCGGCCAGATGATCGCCGACGCGATCGACAAGGTTGGTAAGGACGGCGTGATCACCGTCGAAGAGAGCCAGTCCTTCGGTATGGACATGGACCTCGTCGAAGGTATGCGCTTTGACAAGGGTTACATTGCGCCCTACTTCGCGACCGACGTCGAGCGTCAAGAGGCCGTTTTAGAGAACGCCTACGTCTTGTTGGTCTCGTCGAAGATCGCCTCTGTGCGCGACGTGTTGCCCGTGCTTGAGCAGGTCATGCAGTCGGGTCGACCGCTGTTGATCATCGCCGAGGACGTCGAGGGCGAAGCCCTCGCGACACTCGTCGTGAACAAGATCCGCGGCACCTTCAAGTCCGTCGCCGTCAAGGCGCCGGGCTTTGGTGAGCGTCGCAAGGCCATGCTGCAGGACATTGCGATCCTGACGGGTGCGACCGTCATCTCCGAAGAGATCGGACTCAAGCTCGACACCGCCACGTTGGAGCTCCTCGGTACCGCCCGCAAGGTCGTCGTGACCAAGGACGAGACCACCATCGTCGAAGGTGCGGGTTCCGAAGAGGACATCAAGGGCCGCATTAGCCAGATCAAGGCCGAAATTGAGAACACCGAGTCGGACTACGACCGCGAGAAGCTCCAAGAGCGTCTGGCGAAGTTGTCCGGTGGCGTCGCCGTCATCAAGGTCGGAGCCGCGACCGAAGTCGAGCTCAAGGAGAAGAAGCACCGCATCGAAGACGCGGTGTCGACGACCAAGGCCGCTATTGAAGAGGGCGTCGTGCCCGGCGGTGGCGTGGCGTTGCTGCGCAGCCAGTCACGCATCCTCGAAGCGGCCGAAAAGTTGAGCGGCGACGAGCAGACCGGTGCGCGCATGGTCGCCAAGGCCGTCGAGGCGCCGCTGAACCAGATCGCCGTGAACGCGGGACTCGAAGGTGGAGTCATCGTGGACAAGGTCCGTAACCTGGCCAAGCCCACCGAGGGCCTCAACGCCGCCACTGGCGAGTACGAGGACCTCATCGTGGCCGGTGTCATCGACGCCGCCAAGGTCACCCGCTCGGCGCTCCAGAACGCGGCGTCCATCGCGGCGCTCTTCTTGACGACAGAGTGCGTCATCGTCGACAAGCCTGAGGAGAAGTCCTCTGGTGGCATGCCCGGCGGCGGAATGGACGACTACTAAATCGTCGCCTCAGTCGTTGTACGAACCGCGGGGCGATGCCCCGCGGTTCGTGCGTTACGGGCAGGTTCGCGCCAAGTCGTTACCCGTAGCATGGGGCCATGAGCACAGCGTCCGTCGGTCCTGCGCGCGGCGTCAACGTCGTGCACCTCTTCTGTCATCCCGGTCCCCGCGTCGACTCCGACGCGATTCGTATAGCGGTTGACGACGCGACGAAGGCGGGACTGCAGGTCATCGTCGCCGCAATCCTCGGCGCCAAGGCCGACACCTGTTTCATGGCGCTTGGCGACAATCTCTGGGACATTCGCCGTTTTCAGTCGAAGGTCCAAGCCGCCGGCATGATCGTCGCCGAAAGTTACGTCTCGGTGACCGAGGTCAGCGAGTACGCGGCCGGCATGCCGGAGGCGATGTTGAACCAGCGGCTCTATCCGACGTTGCCGCCCGAAGGCATGAGCGCGTTCTGCTTCTATCCGATGTCGAAGCGTCGCGGCGACGTCAACAACTGGTACGCGCTCGACTACGACTCGCGCGACGCGTTGATGCGCGGACACGGGGCCATTGGCCGGACCTTCCGCGGGCGGGTTTTGCAGCTGGTCACCGGTTCGGCGGGGCTCGATGATTGGGAGTGGGGCGTCACGCTCTTCGCCGTGCACGTCGATGACCTCAAAGAGTGCGTGTACACCATGCGATATGACGAAGCGACCACGCTCTACGGGGACTTCGGCCCCTTCTACACCGGTCTCGTCGGCACCCTGGATGAGGTCCTGGACGCGACACTGGCCTGAGTCGCATTGGTAGCGTCGGGTACGTGCCCGACTCGATTCCCGAAAAGACCTTGCGTCGCTGGGCCGAGTCACTCGCCGGCGTCGCCAAGACCGGACTTGGTTTCACCGAAAGCCAGTACGAACGTGAACGCTTTGAAGAGGTCCTCAAGATCGCCGGCGATATGAAGGTCGCCGCCGACGAGGGACTCGAGGGCGTCCCCGACGCAGACGGTTACGTGACGCAGTGGATGAAGGAAGTTGGACACGGCGTGCCGGGGTACCAGACCCCCAAGGTGGCGGTCGGCGCGGCGGTCGTCAACGACGAGGGCAAGCTGCTCTTGATCGAGCGCGCGGACTCGGGAATCTGGCTCTATCCGACTGGCTGGTGCGACGTGGGGTACTCCGCGCCCGAAGTTGTCGTGAAAGAAGTGCTGGAAGAGACCGGCATTGAAGTTGAACCGATACGGCTTATCGGGGTGCTCGACGGCATGCGACTTGGCGAATCGAGGATCCCGCTGTTTTCGCTACTGTTCTTCTGTCGTGCGGTCGGAGGGGAGTTCAACTTGCATCCGTTGGAGGTCACCGACGCCGGCTGGTTCGATCGCGATCACCTGCCCAGTCCCATCATTGGCGCCGAACGTTGGGCGGCCCCCGTCTTCGCAGCCATCGACGGCGAGCGTCGTGACGTGTTCTACGACGATCTGCGTCGCCCAGTCTGGCGAGGAGAAGAGTGAGCGTCGTCGTCGAGGCCGTGGACGTTGCAACTCCGGAACTTGTAACGGCACTCAACGGACTGCTACCGCAGCTGTCGTCGAACGCCCAACCACTGAGCCTCGCCGACCTCGAAACGCTGGTGCACTCTCCCTCCACAACGTTGTTCGTGGCTCGAAACGAAGACGACGTCGTCGGCACGTTGACGCTCGTCGTGTTCCCCATTCCGAGCGGGGAGCGCGCGTGGATCGAAGACGTCGTCGTGGACGAGGGCGCTCGTGGTCTCGGCGTTGGCGAGGCGCTCACGCGGGCCGCGCTGGACGTGGCGCGTTCGAACGGCGTACGCACCGTCGACCTGACGAGTCGACCATCACGCGAAGCGGCCAACGCGTTGTACCTCAAACTTGGCTTTGAACGTCGCGAGACCAACGTGTACCGCTTCCTCGCGGGGGATTGAATGGCCGGACACGATTTCGAAGCCGTTGGGCGACGTAATTTCGGAATACTCAGTCGGCGAGAATCCTTCCGTTCTCTGTTGGTAGGCGAGGACGAATCCTAATGTTGAAGTTCGCCGAGCGGTCGCATTTCCATAGGCAGCGCTATAGCAGTTTGCGAAAATATGCTGCTGACTCCTCAAAGCCCATTGCCAAGTAGAAGGTTGTGGCGCGTCTCGTGGCAAGAGCAATCAAGGTGGCGCCTTCACGCGCTGCCCACTCTTCAAACGCTCGCGCAAGTTGTGTGCCTACCCCACTTCGCCGAGCATCGTCTCGTACGTACATTTCTTCAATCCAGCCAACCGTACCGTTCGCGAACAGTGTGGGGTGAGTGAATCCAAGTAGGTAACCAACAATGAGCCCGCTTCCATCTTCAGCGACAAGTAGCCGGGATGTTTGATCCTTTTCGAGAGAGTCAAATGACTCTTTGAAAGACGTGATCTCAAGTACGAACGTCGTGGCGAGTGCCTTTGCCATTGAGAAGATGACACCTGAATCCTCATTTATCGCTTGACGAATGCGACAGACACTTTGAGGCATGCGCAGACTTTAGTGAGGGCGGCGAGACGATACCTCGCTACTTTCACCGCGACTGCATGACCTTGCGATTGCGTACCCTCTAGATAAACGAAAGTCGGGAACCGGCCGCAACGATACACGACAGCACTCCGAAGTATTACTACGTAATCTGATACAGTCATCTCAGATGTGACGGGAGACGGCAATGGCTGTAAAAGGATGGCAGCGTGCCCAGGACCCGGCGCTCCTCGTGCTTACCTCCCTCGCCGCCGGTCCGATGCACGGCTACGCCCTGATCAGGGACGTTGAAACGATTGCGCACGTCACCCTCGGACCCGGAACGCTCTACGGAGTTCTTAGCCGACTGGAAGAGGAAGGACTGGTTGAACCCCTGCCAGCCGACGATAGGCGTCGACCATATCGACTGACCGGAGCGGGTGCGGCAGCATTGCGAGAACGTTTGCTGGTCACGTCGGCCGTCGCGTCAATTGGCCTACGTCGTCTTGGACCGGCTCTCACGTGAGGAACTTCTCGAGGATTACGCTCCTTTCACTTCGCGCGTACCCCGCGTGGTGGCAGGAGCGCTACCGCGACGAAATGGACGCGGTTGTCGGCGGCTTGATGGAAGACGGGCGGTCGTCGATTCGCATCTCCCTCAATCTCCTTGGGGGGTCCCTACGAGCGCGACTTCTCGGAACGGGCGCTCCGGCTTCTCGTGAACTGTGGTCACTTCGAACGAAAACGTCGTTGCTCGTGGCGACGTTGCCGTGGTTTGCAGTGATCCCTCTCGCCGCCATCTTTTTTACCAACAGCGGCGAAAACGGCTTCTTCCACGGGAATCAAATAGCACAGCTAAGTCGAGCCGGTGCGGTGGCCCACGATCTGGCGACAATTATCTCTGGTCTTCTCCTTGTAAGTTTCTTCGTCGTCGTTTTTGGTTGGGGACAGTTACGCCATGGCTTGGCACAACGGGATCAACGATCGTTGCTGCCAGGAGCCTCGGTACTGGCAGCGATTATTGGAGTTGTTCTCGTGCTGATTACTCTGCCGTATCGTCTCAGTACCGCAACAGCGACCGGATGCCTTCACATAATTGGGAGCACGCATTTGGGAAACTGCGTCACGAAGGGACAGGGGTATACGTTCGCGAAGGTAATTGCCTTCGCCGGCCTCTGTCTACTGGTCGTAGCCTTCGTCCTCGCTCCAATTGTCGTTGCGCGAGCGGTCCGCGATAGTGAGCTTTCCGACGAGTCATTGCGCTCCGGCTCCCGGGTTGCGTTGACGTTGTCAACGCTCCTTGTCTTCGTGGCTTTAGCTATCGCGGCATTCGGGTTGACCGCTTCATTGCAGCCGGCTCCGCAAAGGGGAATGAGTTACTTCTTGGAAAAGTCGACACTGGGTGGTTGGTATGTACTGCTCGATGTGGCGTTCGTGATGTTGGCCGTAGTGAGCAGCCTCGGCACCATCTCTGCACGACGTTCGTACCGACGAACGGTTGCATTAGACGGGTGACGTTTTAACAGCTCGACGAACGTGTGATTCGAAGAAGGGCGCTCGACGAACGCCCGCTGATGTCTCATAGAAGTGTGACGCCACAACCTTCGTAGGGACTTGACCCAGCGTGGTCAGCGTCGAAGCCTAGGGGGTTGATCGCCGAGACTTCGCGTTGTCGCGGAGCATCGCGACTAACTTCTCTATCCGACGAGCACGAGTTTCAGGCTTCTTCGCTGCTTCAATCCCTCGTACGTACTCTCGACGCTGATTCTCCGTTAAGCCCGCGAACGTAACTTTGGCGATGAGGTCGTCATCGAGCGCCTTCGTGAGATCGGCCGGAACCACTGCGACACGCGGTGTGGTGTCGAGATCGATCTCGACGTCGATCACTTCGCCGATCTCGACGCCCGCGGCCGTGCGGTTGGCGTGGCTGAGTCCAATCAGGTGACGTCCACGCATGATCGCAACCCTCGTCTTCCAGGAGTGGGCGTTGATCGTGACAGTGACCGGGGGGCGCTTGCCTCCTTCGAGAGCCGCGACGATCTCGGCGGGTATCTCGAGTCCTCTCATCGGTTCCGGTGGTTCGACGATCGCTCGAAACATCATCCTCCGATCTTTTCACGCCAGATTGCAGTGATGGATACTTGTGCCAGCCGACGATGATCGCGTCGAGCGGAACGTGCTCGTCCCTCGGTCCCACGACAGCGATCCAGACGAAGAATGCGTCAGCACTGTGTAGTGTCAGGCCATGTCGGTCGTGCGAAGTGTCATGTATTTCGTAGAGCAGCCGGACGTCGCAGCCGCGTGGTGGGCAGAGTTTCTCGGGGTGCCGGCGGACCACTTGCTCCGTGATGATTCCTTTTTCTACTTCGACGTTGAAGGCGTCGAGTTCGGCTTCCACCTGGCCGATCCTGAATTGAATCCCCGAGGAGCCAGTTCGGTCGTCTATCTTCGCGTCGGCGATCACGCCGCAGCGGTCGCGCGGTCCACGAGCCACGGCGCACGGCTCCATCGCGGACCGCTCGATGTTGACGAGGGGCGCGTCATCGCACAGTTTCTCGATCCCTTCGGCAACGTGTTCGGCCTCGACGGGTCTCGTGGTGACGAGCCTCCTGCGACGCTCGACGGTGACGTGGTTCTCGGCGTCGTCGAACTTCACGAACTCCTCGAATCCCTGGATCCAGTGCTCCTCGACGGCGAGTTCGTCTTCGTCTCGACGCCGCCGTCTGAGTTCGTGGAGGGGGCGGTCGCGATGGTGCAAGAGGTGGAGGGTTTAACGTTCGTCCTTCGAAGGGAGGACGCCGATCGCCAGAGTTTTGAGTACGAGTTCGTGGCCGCTTGGATTACCCTGCGCGTGACGTCGGCGCTCGACGGCGTCGGGCTCACAGCCGCAGTCAGCACCGCCTTGGCGCGCGCGGGAATCAGTTGCAACGTGCTGGCGGGCTTTCATCACGACCATCTCCTCGTTCCCTTCACCCGTCGTGACGAGGCGCTTTTGGTGGTGCGCGAACTCACTCGAGCGTCGCTTTACACGCAATGAGCCGAGACGCCCGGTCGGTGTCGTGCGCTGTGGACGTGGAGAATTGTCGTTAGCCTGAGGTGAATGACGTGGCGTCAACGGGCTCTAGATGTTCTCATAGTGGGTCTCGCGGGGTTCGGAGTGGGTGTCCTCGATTCTCTGATCAAGGGACAGGGCAACGGGTTGCTCGGTGCACTCAGCGAGACCGTCGTTCCGTGGTTTCTTCTCGCGTTTCTCGCCGGGGCGGTCGCTAAAGATCGGCGCTACTCCTTTGGCGCAGTGGCGGGCATCGTGGCCACGATGATGGCACTCGCCGGTTTCTACTTCGTCAATTCTTTGATCTTTTCGTACTGGTCCACCACGGTGCTCTCGGGATTCCAAGAACAGCTGCTGAGTGGCAAGGTGTACTTCGCACTCGGCATCCTCAGTGGAGCGCTCTGTGGCGCGTTTGGAGCGTGGTGGAAACAACACCTTTCCCTGGGCCCGGTGATTGCCCTGGGTGTCGCCTTCGTTCTCGAAGCGATGGTGCGAGCGGCGTTCAAGAACAGCCTCTTCGGGTACGCCGACCAGGTTGCAGTGATTGAGTTCATCGTCGGTGCTCTCTGGGTCGCACTGGCGCTCGTCGCCACACTCGAACTGCGCCATCGACACGATCTACGTCGCGTCACGTGAGCGGCCCCCTCGTCGCCCCCTGAGGGATTGGCGCGCATTGTTCGATGAGCCACCGTGTCCGAACGCACCGTGTCCGACGAGATGGTCCCCGAACTCGACGGTGAGCGCGTCTTGAAGAAGTGGCTGTTCGCTGCAGCGCTGGTGTGTGTGGGCGTCATCCCCGTGCACGTCGCGACAACCTCAGCCGCCACTACAGATGGGCGCACCCACCGGAGTCACCCCGTCGCCGCAGTCGCGTCAGGTGGAACAATCGCCTTCGTCGTCGCTCGCGGCGGTGACGACTTCATCGATACGATGAACGCCGACGGTACCGATAAGCACCAACTCGCCGACTGCGGACCGGGTGAGTGCTATCCCTCCTGGTCGCCCGATGGCGGCGAGATCGTCTTCCAACGAGAGTTCGACGGGGTCGGGATCTACGTCATGAATGCGAACGGAACGGACGTACGACGCCTCTCTGCGACACCGGCGGCTGACGTGCGACCGAGTTGGTCAGCCAATGGACGAGAGATCATCTTTTCTCGAGTCGTGGGAACGGCCACCGGCGGGGGCATCCCTCCAACCGACATCGATGTCATGGACGCCAACGGCACGGACGTGCGAACGATACTTTCCGCTGACGGCACCTTCAACATCGAGCCGCGTTGGTCGCCGACGGGTTCGAAGATCGTCTTCATGAGCGGGCGCAACCAGTCACAGCAGATCTACACGATGAACGTGAACGGCACCGATCTACGGATGATCACGCACCAGGGCGCCAACGGCGATCCGTTTTGGTCGCCCAATGGCGCGCGAATCTCCTTTGGGAGCAATCGAGCGGGCGGCGGCAAGCTCAACGTCTACACGATGAATTCGACGGGCGGGGACGTGCGGCAGCTCACGCACTTTCTTCCACCCATGGAGGCCGGGGATACCAGTTGGTCGCCTAATGGCGAGGTGATCGCGTTCGAGGCGGACGACGGCGGCAATGGCCAGTCGAATCCAAACGCCCGCGCCTTCGTGTGGACCGTTGACGCCAACGGCACGAGGGCCACCACCACGCACGTTCGCTGTGCTGCCGTAGGGTGCGCCCCGCGGTGGCGACCAACGAGTGATGGTGCTGGTCACTGAGCCTTCGCCTGAGCCCTTCGAATACGGGCGGGACTAGCGTCGCAGGTGACGTTCATCGCAACGAAGAGAGCGCACATGTCGTGCGCTACCAACGCTGAACTCGAGAGGATCGGTCATGGGCAAGCAGGAACTCGCGAAGGAGGGGTTTAACAACGGCGACCTCTACAACGCGGCGCGGCCGAGTTATCCCCATGAGGCCCTCGAGTTCCTCGTCTCGACCTTTGGCATCGACGAAACCTCGACGGTGCTCGACCTGGGCGCGGGTACCGGCATCTTTACCCGGCAACTTCTCCCCTTCGTGGGCGAGGTCATCGCCGTCGAACCCTCCGAATCGATGCGGGCGTCATTTCGCACCTCCACGCCGGGCATCGAGATTTTCGATGGCAACGACGTCGCGATTCCCTTGGACGATGACGCCGTCGACGCGGTCATGGTGGCCCAGGCGTTCCACTGGTTCGACGCCCCGCGAGCGCTCGTCGAGATCCATCGGGTCCTGTGCCGTAACGGTGGCCTCGGTTTGGTTTGGAATGAGCGAGACGAATCGGTCGAGTGGGTCGCCGAGTTGACCCGCGCGATGCGCTGGGACGTCCTGCAGCCCTACAAGGTCGGGATGGACTTTTCGCTCATCGTGTCCCAGGGCCCCTTTGTCGACGTCGAGCGCGTACGCTTTCCCAACGCCCAAACCCTGACCCACGAGGGTCTCACCCAACGGGTGCTCACCACGAGTTACATCGCCGCAATGGGGGAGGGAGAGCGAGCGTCGCTGATGGCCAACGTCGCAGCCGTCATCGAGACCCTCCCCGATCCCGTCGTGATGCCCTACGTGACTGACGTCTACCGCGCCGTCGCCGTCGCGACGTAAGTCGTGGTCCGGCGTAGGACTGCTACGACAACGCCCAGCGGCTTACTTCAGGTACGCGTCCACGAACTGGCGCAGGGAGGCGCGTAACGCCGGCGAGAACGGGAGCTTTTTGGTGTAGTTCGCGGCGGACCCGGTGGGATCGACTTTTAAGACGTGATCGACGTCTTGAAGTTGGACGAACGTGGTGTCGGCGTTGGCGTGGGTGAGCCCTTTGACGATGCGCTTGACCTGGTCGCAGGAGACCTGCTGGTCGGCGCCGCTGCACGAGACGAGAACGGGGGTATGGGCGGGCAGTGACGCCGCCAGTGTCTCGGGGTCATACTTGTCCGCCTCGGAGAGGAACGTCGCCGTCGCGGGGTTGAGGAGTGAGGCCAGACCGTAGGGGAGGTTCGCCGCGACAGTCCCCGTCGCGCGCAACTGCGCGACCGCGCGGGCGAGCGTCGAGTCCACGGTCGTGGCCAATTTCTTGGTGATCGCCCCGGAGGTGACCTGCGCCGCCACCTGCGCGTCGATTTGCACGGTGATGAGGTCGAGGTAGCGAAGGCTGAGTGGTTCGAAGAGGCCGAGGGCGTGGATCGGCGGTACGGCACCCGCGTCGCCCGCCGCGAGCAGGAGGGCGAAGAGCGCACCCTCACTATGGCCAAAAACTCCGAGGCGCCGGTCATTGACGCCCTTTTGGGCGGCGAGGAACTTCAGCGCGGCGGCCGATTCTTGCTCAAAGGGCTTGATGCCGATGGAGTCGAGATCACTGGCGAAGGGACCAAGTCCGGTCTGACCGCTGCCCAGTTTGTCGTAACGCAGGCTGGCGACGCCATCGTCGCTCAGCCAATCCGCCAGTGTCTTGAGCGTGTCGATGGGTCCCGGTTCGACGGCGCTGTTGCCGTTGCGGTCCGTCGGTCCGCTGCCCGCGATCAAGACCACTGCACCGAAGGGCGTCGTGGTCACCACGGGGTGACGGTACGTGGCGTAGATGGTGACGCCACCCGCGACGAAGGTCACGTCCTCGTCGACCCACTTCGTCGCCGTGCTCGAAGCCGCCGCTTCGCTGTTCGCCGCTGTGAGCGATGAGCCGAGAATCAGGAGTGTCACGAAAACGCTCACCGTGGACCGTAGCCCTCTCGTCAACATTCCCACGCCCTAAGAATGCCACGACGCCGAACCCGTTGGCAGAAATGTGGTGCTGCGCCGGGGTGAATCTGCGAGACTCTCGTCATGCCCGAGCAACGATGGTCTGAAGTCGATGACTACATCGACACGCTGTTCCCCCCACCCGACGATGCGCTCAACGAAGCGCTCGCGCGCAGTGACGCCAGTGGGCTGCCGCCGATCAGCGTGTCGTTCGCGCAAGGCAAGTTCCTCGGCCTGCTCGCGAAGATGCGCGGGTCGCGTCGCATTCTCGAGATAGGCACACTGGGGGGCTTCAGCACGATCTGGCTGGCGCGATCGCTGCCTCGCGACGGCGTGGTCATCACGCTGGAACTCGAATCGAAACACGCTGTCGTCGCGCGAGCAAATCTCGATCAAGCCGGGGTCGGCGACCTCGTCGACGTCCGGGTCGGTCCGGCCGTCGAATCGCTGCGGGACTTGATCGCGCAGGGCGTCGAGCCCTTCGACTTCATTTTCATCGACGCCGACAAGGAGAGCTATCCGCAGTACTTAGAGTTGTCGCTTCGACTCGCGCGCGCCGGCACCGTCATCGTGGCCGACAACGTCGTACGCGACGGACAGGTGGTGGACGAGACGAGCGACGATGGGCGGGTGACCGCCGTCCGGGAGTTCCTCGAGCGGGCGGCCGCCAGCGAGCAACTTGAAGGCTCCGTCGTCCAGACGGTCGGGCCGAAAGGTTACGACGGATTCGCGCTGCTAGTCGTCTCGGGTTAGGGCTGGTGCTCTTGCGGTGTCGCTGTCGTCACGAGCGTCGTTCATGATGCGACTGCGTGAGAAGTCAGCGAGCGAGCGAAACAGCTGGTTGGACCAGATGTGGAGGGAGTATCACGACGATCTCCTTGGTGCGGGCATGACGCCGCAAGAGGCGCACCGGAACGTCGAGCGTAACCGAGAGCAACTCTTCGCGGACGGCGAACCGATTGCGGGGCAGTTCATCTTCGACGTGCTCGACGGCGATCAGGTCGTGGGGAGCCTCTGGTTGGGTACCAAGCCGGACTCGGACGAGTGGTTCATCTACGACATCGTCGTTGATGCGCGGTTGCGGGGCTCGGGACTGGGTCGCGCGACGATGCGGGCGGCGGAGGAGTACGCGAAGGCCCACGGCGGTAGCCGGCTCGGTCTCAACGTCTTTGGACCAAATGTCGTTGCCCGGCATCTCTACGAGTCAATGGACTACCAAGTGATGGCGGTCTCGATGTTCAAAGACCTCTCGTAGGCGTAGCTCCGAGAGGACGTCTCAAAACGGGTGTAGTTCGCGAGCCGCTGCTGCTAGTGCGCCACCGACGAAGAACGTTCTAGAATTGTCTCCTCTAGTTAGGGCGTGGTCCCGTGGGGCCACGAGGTCGACGGAAGGAGTCGAGCGTGGAGCGAACGAGCGCAGACTCGTGGCAGATTACGTCGGCCGTCGCGAGCCCGACGCTGCACGCGACGCTTTTTGTTCGTGACGCGTTTCAACTCAAGCCCGACGACGAACTGGTCATTCCGCCGCGCCTCGTTGGTCACGTGCCGGACCTCTCGCCGCTCGTGTCGAACCTTGACGTGCGAGATGCGGCCATCGCGTGGACGCCGTGGTTCGAACGGGCGCTCGATTTTGAGATCGACACGCTCACGGGGAGCCTCGAAGCGGGGGGGTCGAGCGACCTGGCCCGAGCGCGCTTCTTCGACCCGCCGGAGTTCACCAGCCTGTGGGCGTGGCCCGCGCTCCAAGCCGTCGCCCGTGCGTCACATCGTGAGGCCCTGCGATGGAACAAGTTTCACGCGACGCTTACGAGTGAGGCCGTGCGCCACGCCCTTCGCGACTCGGTGGTGTCGTCGGTCGCGTGGGAGACGTGCGCCGCAATGCACGTGAGCCCTTCGCGTCTTCGCGCGACGATTCTCGTCATTGACGTTGAGGGAACTTGGACCGCGTTCCCTCGCCCGGGCCTCGTCCTCTGCTCGGCGGCGGTCGTTCGAAAAGGGTCGCTCGTGAAGGACGCACTTCGAGCAGCGTTCCTCGAGATACTTCGCTCTCAGTAGTTGTCGCCGAGCGTTCCCAAAAAGGGGTGGGCGAGGAGATTCGTCACCAGAACCAATACGTGCGTTGCGAACCGTCAGCTCGATCTGAGGAAGAATATGACAATGATGAGTGTTCGACGACCCCGTGGTGTGCCGCTGCTCGCCGGTCTGTGCGCATTGACGGGCGTGCTCGTACCCTCACTCGCGAGTGCGGCCACGCACGCGTCGTACCGAGTCACGACACCGCAGAGTGAACGTACCGCACTGACCTATGTCCACTGGGCGTCCAACGTGAAGGTGACCCTCGGGAACGGCTCGTGGACGTTCTCTTCAGATGGGCTTCCCGCTTCGAACTTCGTCGCGACCAACTACGCGGTGCCGAGCAACCCCTTTGACGTGAGTGCGACGGGCGCCAGTGTGGTGGCGTCGGCGTCGGTCCTGACGGACCAGAACTACGACTACACGTTGCCGCTGACCCCGACGTATTCAAAGAAGGTCACCACGACAAATCAGGGGCCCATCGGCTTTCTCCTCGACGGCGGCGCGATGTACAACCCCTACGAGGCGAATCACCAGACCGTCGCGACCAGCGATAACTTCGTCGCCACCGGGAACGGCGTCACGGCGTCGTTCCTCGACGACTGCGATGGCCACCCAGGACCGGGTGGCCAGTACCACTACCACGGTCTCCCGACGTGTCTAGTTGCGTACGCGACGGGGGGTACGGGCCAAGTGGCGTCGGTGACATCAACGGCTGGCTCGAGGACGAGCAGCGTCAGCGAGACCACCGCGGCGTCGCGTCGGCCGCTGATTCTTGGTTTCGCCTTCGACGGTTACGGTATCTACGACAACGTCGCCATGAACGGCGCCACGATCCCGGTCGCGTCGCTCGACGCGTGCAACGGGATCTTCTCACCGGTGCCCGGATATCCCCACGGGGTGTACCACTACGTCTTGGAGAACGTCAAGGGCGCTCGATCTTCCATCGGTTGTTATCACGGCGTCGTGTCGTCGGCCTACACTCGCGCGCTCGAAGGCGAGCTCGACGGACCGGGCACGCCGGCGATCGTGGGACCGTCTTTATCGTCGCTCGTCCCCGCCACGGCGTACACCTTGGCGGCTGACGCGAGTGAGGACACCGTCCTTCGCGCCATGCTTCGGCTGCGGGGATTCAACAACGACTGTTGAGCGAACGAACGTGGTCCCTCCGCTCCTCTCGCCCGCGTGAGCAACTGTCGCCTCGGCTCGGTAGAGTGCTCTGGATGGACGACGCGGCCCACCGCAAACTTGGCGTCACGACCTTCAACCGCTGCTGGACGTTGCTAGAACTGCCCGAGCGCACGCGTGACGAGGACGGGGAGCTCTTGACCCTGGCGTTCACCTCTAAGTACCACTGGTCGTTCGTGGCCGGACTTAAAGAGACCATCATTAGCAACTGGATGATTGCTCGCGCCGCTGCGGCCATTGGCGAGGGTCACCTCGCGCTCACCTTCGCGCGGATCGCCGAGGCCGCCGCTCAGGGGCCCGACGTCGAGGACTGGCTTGTCGCCTCCACGGCCGAGGGTGTGGCGAGGGCCTACGCGGCGTCGGGCGATCTCGCGTCACGAGACGAGTGGTTCGAGAAGTCAGAGGAGTTGACTGCGAGCATCAAGGACCGTGAGTCGCGGGAGTTGATTGCGAGCCAACTCGCGTCAGTGCCGCGCTGAGCGACGCCGTCATTCGCGTCCATCGCGTTGGCGGTGCTCGATAGGCTTTGGCGGTGACCCCGGACCGCTATTCGCACGGTCACCATGAGTCGGTGCTGCGAAGTCACCGGTGGCGTACGGCTGAGAACTCCGCCGGTTTTCTCCTGCCGCATCTGCGACCTTCCGCGTCGCTGCTCGACGTGGGCTGCGGTCCGGGCAATATCTCCGCCGACTTAGCGAACCGACTCGATGCGGGCACGGTGGTGGGGATCGATCTCTCGCCGGAGGTTGTCGAGGCGGCGCGGCGCGACTTCGCGACGGCGTACGCGAATCTCACTTTTGAGGTCGGTGACGTGTACGACCTCGCGTTCGACGATGGACACTTCGACGTTGTCTACGCCCATCAGGTGCTCCAACACCTCGCCGCCCCGGTCGACGCGCTCAAAGAGATGCGGCGCGTGCTCAGTATCGGGGGCCTGCTCGCGGTGCGCGACGCCGACTACGGCGCTTTCGTGTGGGCGCCGGACGACCCACTACTGGTTCGTTGGTTGGACCTCTATCACGACATCACGCAACACAATCACGCGCAGGCCGACGCCGGACGATACCTCGCGACGTGGGTCCGAGCGGCGGGCTTTCGTGACCTTGTCGTCTCCTCGTCCACGTGGACTTTTCACAGCGAGGAAGAACGCGCGTGGTGGGGTGGTCTCTGGGCGGATCGCATCGTGCAGAGTGACTTCGCTCGACAGGGACTCGAGTACGAGTTGACCGACGAGTCGGAGCTGCGAGCAATCGCTGACGCGTTCCTACGGTGGTCGCATGACGCCGACGGCGTGTTCGTCTTAGTGCACGTCGAAGTGTTGGCCCGCGCGTAGGTCGCGTGCTCGTTAGCTCAGCGTTCGTCGCCATTCAATGAGTTCGCCGTCTTCGAGGTTCGCGGTGCGCCCGACCTCGACGAAACCATTTTGCCGTAAGACGCCCTGGCTCGCGACGTTCCAGGTGGCGGTTTCGGCACGGACGTCGAGTTCGTGCCCCACCAGTCGTTCAAGCAGTGCGCGCAGCGCGGCCGTTGCGACACCCCGTCCCTGACACGACGGTACGACGCCGTAGCCCACCTCTACGTGGCCGTCCTTCGGTGGTCCCTTGATACCGAGCATGCCCACAACGACGTCGTCACAGATCATGAGCCACGGCGACGACCACGGCGTGTTGGAAGTTGTCGATGCGGGTTGCGACATTCGCGCGACCGCGATGTCGGTCTCGGTAGGAAAGTCGCGCGCCCACCCCCCGATGGGTCGTCGTCCTTCAATGATGTCGAGAGCTTCGAGGTGACTGAGTTGGCGCAGTGACACCGTGACCATCGAACAAGTATGCCGGGCACTCATCCTGGGTTACCACCAATGTCACGATCCTCCTTTGACGCGCGACGCCCTTCGGAGTCAGTCGAGGGCGCGCTGGTATCGTCCGAACGTGAGCGACATCGACGAACAAGGCCGACCTGAGCCACCCTTCGAAGCGGACGAGGTGACGACCGCCCTCGGATTCTTGGAGTTTCAACGCGCCACGATGGCGTGGAAGACGGCGGGTCTTGACGCCCGGGGATTTGCCACAACGGTGGCGGCGTCAACGGTGACTCTTGGCGGGATGCTCAAGCATCTCGCGTTCGTGGAGGAGTACTGGTTCTGCGAGCGATTTGCGGGCCAGGACCAGTCGCTGCCGTGGTCAGCCGTCGACTGGGACGCGGACGCTGATTGGGACTGGCACTCTGCCGCCAACGACACTCCCGAGCAGGTCGTCACACTCTGGGAGAAGAGCGTGCGGGACGCTCGCGCCGTGGTCACCGCCGCACTCCTCGAGGGCGGTCTCGACCAGCGAGTCCGCTGGGCGTTTCCTGACGGGCGAGGTCCGAGTTTGCGCTGGATCGTGTTGCACATGATCGAGGAGTACGCGCGCCACAACGGACACGCGGATCTCATCCGCGAGTCGATTGACGGTCAAACGGGGGAGTAGCTCGACGGCGCTGCACGCGTCACGGTGGTGAGGAGGTCCTCAAGGGCGTAAGGGTCCTCGCACGGAGTTAGAGGTCGTCCGTGGCGAGTCGTCGCGCGAGGGTCGCGGGTGAGTCCGCGTCGCCCAGTTCGACCGCGAGGCCCCTGGCGGCGAGAGCGAAACGCTCCTCGCGCAGTACCCCGTCCACCAGTGTCGCTAAGAGGGGAAGACGCTCGAAGAGTTCCCGGGTGTTCACCTCCGCCGAACCGCCTCCTTCTGCGAGGGCAAGGCCGGCGCCCGCGTCCGCGACGAGCTTGGCGTTGGTCGGCTGGTCGGCGAACATCGGTGCGACGACCAGGGGGACCCCCGCGGCGAGTGCCCCAAAGACGGTGCCCGAGCCGCCGTGACAGATGACCAGAGCGGCGACGTTGAGGACATCGGCCTGCTCGACCCACGCCTCGACGTGCACGTTCTTCGAGACGACGCCGAGCTCCTCGGGTCGCGTCGAGGGTCCCATCGTGACGAGAATTCGAGCGTCGAGGTCCTTGAGCGCGTCGAGCACTTCGCGTAGGAGTCTCGTGCCGGCTCCGAGCCGCATGGCCATCGTTCCGAGGGTCACGTAGATCAACGGCGCGTTGTTGCCGGGCCACCAGTCGGGTAGTGGGCGCGCCGCGACGTCCTCACGCTCGCGGTAGCGCACGGTCGTTGGATAGGGCGAGGGATCGAGCGAGGCGGGGAACTTCGTGAGGTACGGCGCGTGAAAAACGCGCTCCGCGAGCCCCATCCGACGCTCGTCCAGCGTCGGGGCCACGAGTCCTCGCAGCACGCGTGACTCGGCCGCCGCCGTGGAGATTCCGACCTGCACGTGGCGAATCGACGCGACGTCCGCGGCGACGGCGGCTGCGTACTCGCAGGTCTCGCGCACCACGAGTTCCGGTGACCAGTCGCGTACCGCCGCCTCGACCGTGGGCAGCATCGCCTCAAGACAGAGGTGGGCGAACCACTCGCGCTCAACGAGTCGCGCCGCGTCACGTCGCTCGAGCGCGGAGAACTGTGACCACACGCGCGTGGCGTCCTCGCTGGTCGGCTCGTCGCCGAGTCGGTACTCGACGCCCATCTCCTCTAACGTCGTCGCGAGTATCGCCGGCACCACGACCATCACGTCGTCTCCTCGGTCGCGGAACGCCCGGATCAGCGGAACGAGTGGCTGGAAGTGGCCCGAGCCTGAGGTCGAGGTCAGGAGAACGCGCACGGGTCGTTAGCGCTCGAGACCGCGGCGCGCCTCGCGCACCGCGACGAGACTGAGTTCGGGGTGCGCGACAAGGAAGCGTCGCACCGCCGTCGGGTCCCAGCGCGAGAGGTCGCGCAACGCCCAGCCGATCGCCTTCGCGACGAAGAACTCTCTGCGAGCGGCGTGGGCGGCGCAAAGACTCAGCACGAACTCGACTTCGGTCTCGGACTTCCAGCCTCGTTGGTGTTGGATCGCCGCGCGGTTCAGCCAGAGGTTTGGCGACTCGGACCACGCAAGGACGATCTCGCGTGCGTCGTAGCGCCAACAGAGCGGACTGACCGCCGTCGAGCCCAATCCGTCGACCGTGTCCCACCAGGGCGTCGTCGTGAGGAGCCCCTCGACGTAGGCGGATAAGAAGTACTCGTCGGCCACCGCGACGTAGCGCTCGATGAGGTCGTAGGCGGCGTAGTGGAACTCTCGCGCGCCTTGACCCATCAAGAACACGCACGCCTCGCCGAGTTCGTCGCTGCTCGGTGCGTCGAGCGACGTCCACGCCTCGGCCAGTGCTCGACGGCGCGGCGACGATCGCACCCCGAGAAATGGGGCAACGTGCTTCATGTAGGCCGCCATCGCCTCGGCCTCGTGAGCGTCCGCGAGCGGCATGAGGGCGCGTCGGGTGCGCGTTAGGGCGTCTTTCGGCCACGAACTCACCGGGCAATGCTACGGGACGGCATTCTCGTGCTCGTTCGAGCGCGGTGAGGTCATTTGGCGAGGGCATCTAGAGTGAGCGAGGACGACGACGTCGCGCGCGTCATCCACCTCGAGTAGAAACGACACCGAATGCGGTACACCGATATGGACGTGGCGGAGAGCCCCCTCGCGCTCATCGGCCACACGCCCATGGTCCGATTGGCGAAGGTGGGCGGCGACCTGCGCTGTGACGTGATCGCCAAACTCGAAACGACGAATCCCGGTGGTAGCTCCAAGGACCGACCCGCCCTCACGATGGTCCTGGCGGCCGAGGCCGAGGGCCTGCTCGGACCCGGTTCGACGATCATCGAACCGACGAGTGGCAACACGGGCGTCGGCCTCGCGATTGTCGCAGCGCAACGGGGCTACAAGTGCATCTTCGTGATGAGCGACAAGATGGCGCCGGAGAAGATCGACGTCCTTCGCGCCTACGGGGCCGAGGTCGTCGTCTGTCCAACGGCGGTGCCACCCGAGCACCCCGACTCCTACTATTCGACCGCCGAACGACTCACCAAAGAGACGCCCAACTCGTTTCGACCCGACCAGTATTCGAACCCGAACAACCCTCGTGCGCACTACGAGACCACCGGTCCGGAGATCTGGGCGCAGACCAAGGGTCACGTGACCCACTTCGTCGCGGGCGCGGGCACCGGGGGCACCATCTCGGGGGTCGGACGGTACTTAAAGGAGCAGAATCCCGCAATCCGCGTCATCGCGGCCGACCCGCAAGGTTCGGTCTATTCGGGTGGTGCGGGTCGCCCGTACCTCACCGAGGGGGTGGGTGAGGACTTCTGGCCGAAGAACTACGACCCGTCGCTCGTCGACGAGGTCATCGCCGTCAGTGACGCGGACGCCTTCGCGATGGCGCGAGAGGTCACCCAACGTGAGGGCATCTTGATCGGTGGATCGGGTGGCACCGCGGTCGCCGCGGCGTTGCGACTGGCCCGGGACCTGCCCGAAGACGCGGTCGTGGTGGTGCTGATCCCCGATTCGGGCCGCGGATACCTTTCGAAGATCTTCAACGACACCTGGATGACGGACTACGGGTTCCTGCGACCGCGCGACGAGATGGACGCGGGCGACGTGCTGGCGTCGAAGATTGCGCGACACGACAACACGCTGGCCGACCTCGTGCTGGTCACCGAGGACGTCCTGGTGCGCGACGCGATTGCCCTGATGCGTGAAAAAGACGTCTCCCAACTGCTGGTGACCGTGACCGCCGAGCTGCCGTTGGCCGCAAAAGAGGTCTCGGGATCGCTCAGTGAGCTCGGTCTTTTAGAGGCGACCACGCGCGACGAGTCGGTGCTGGACCTAACGGTGAAAGACGTTGCGGACCCTTCGATGCCCATGGTCGGGGTCGGGATGAACGTCACCGAACTCACGAGACGGCTCTCGTCGACCGCGGGCGTCTTAGTGCTCGACGGGGGCCACCCGGTCGGGGTGCTGACCCGTAGTGACCTCTTGAGCTTCCTCGAAGAGCGGAGGAGTTCGTGAACGGCTTTAACACTCGGGCGATTCACGTCGGCTCCGAACCCGATGCGCTCACTGGTGCGGTGAACCCGCCGGTCTACCTCACCTCCACCTACGCCCAAGACGCCGTGGGCGTGGCGCGTTTTTCGGACTACGGCCGATCGAACAACCCGACGCGCGCCGCGCTCGAGTCGTGCTTGGCGGACTTAGAGGGCGCGCATCACGGCATCGCGTTCGCCTCCGGCATGGCTGGCGAGGATGCGTTGTTGCGCACGCTTTCGCCCGGTGATCACGTGATCATGGGCAACGACGCCTACGGCGGAACCTATCGACTGCTCACGCGAGTCTTCGGCGCGTGGGGCGTCGGGGCGTCCTCGGTGGACTTCTCCGATGGCGAAGCCCTCGAGGCGGCCTTTACCGATTCCACCAAAATGATCTGGGTTGAGACGCCGAGCAATCCCTTGTTGAATATCGTGTCAATCGCCACCCTTGCTCGCGCGGCCCACGACCACGGCGCTCGGCTGGTCGTCGACAACACTTTCGCCACGCCCTACCTCCAACAGCCGCTCGCCCTGGGCGCGGACGTCGTGGTGCACTCGACCACTAAGTACGTGGGCGGCCATTCAGACGTGCTCGGGGGTTTCGTGGCGACGAACGACGACGAGCTCGCCGCGACACTGCGTTTTCACCAGTTCGCCATCGGCGCGGTGCCTGGACCGCTGGACTGTTACTTGTTGGTGCGCGGACTGAAGACCCTCGGTGTGCGCATGGACCGCCACTGCTCGAACGCCCGCGCCATCGCGGTGTTCCTCGAGGGTCACCCCGCGGTCGCACGGGTCTACTACCCGGGCCTCTCGAGCCACCCGGGCCACGGCGTCGCGGCCGAGCAGATGAGCGACTTCGGAGGCATGGTCAGTTTCACGCTCACGAGCGGCACCGACGTCGCGAAAAAGGTCTGTGAATCGACCAGCGTGTTCACGCTCGCCGAGTCACTCGGTGGTGTCGAAAGTCTCATCGAACTGCCCTCGGTGATGACGCACCTTTCGGTGGCGGGCTCGGCCCTGGCGCCACCGGACAATCTCATCCGACTGAGCGTCGGGATCGAGGACGTTGAGGACCTGATCGAGGACCTCGCCGCCGCCCTCGCCCGCTGACGTCGCGTCAACCCCTCGACACGTCGAGGTAGGTGAGCGAGAGATCCCAGAGGCGGCGGGCGTTCTCATCGTCCATAGCGAAGGGCGCGACGCCCGGCGCGAACGCCACGTAGTCGGTGACGATGGGCGATTCGTTACAGTCCTCGAAGTACCGCCCGCCGATCCCCTCGAGCAACGGCGAGCTCGCGAGCAGCACGGTGGTGGCGGCCCCTTGTTCGGGCGTCTTTCGGAGTTCAACGGGGGTCAACATGGTGCCCGTGTGTCGCTGGAGATTCGTGGGGATCGCACCGGGGTGCAACGCATTCGCGACGATGCCGTCTTGTGCCCACCGTCGGGTGATCTCGACGGCGTGCAGAATGTTCGCAGTCTTGGACTGTCCGTAGGCCGACCAAGGGTCGTAGGCCCGATTCTCAAAATCGATGTCGCCAAAGACGACCGGCGAGAAATGGTGGGCGTTTGAACTCACTGAGACCACCCGCGCGCCACCGGCGCTCGCGAGCGCGTGGTGCAGCCCTGTGGTCAGGGCAAAGTGCCCCAGGTGGTTCGTGGCGAACTGCAACTCGTGTCCGTCGAAGGAAAGGACCAATTCGGGTAGGGCCATGACCCCGGCGTTGTTGATCAAGACGTGCAGTGGGCCACGCCACTCGGCGCAAAATCGTCGGATCGAGGCCACTTCGGTGAGGTCCAGTTCCCTCACGGCGATCTCTGCGCTGTTCGTGTCGATGGCGAGCTCTCGAGCGACGCGCTCACCGGCGGTGACGTCGCGCACCGCCATCGTGACCACCGCACCCGCGCTCGCGAGTGCGCGCACTGTTTCGACACCGATGCCCGACGCGCCGCCGGTGACGACCATACGTCGACCGGACAGATCGAGTCCCGCGACGACGTCATTCGCGCGGGTCCGGGCGTCAAAGGGCGTCG
>Ga0302202_10001415_pt1 | contig 29695 bp, 20 predicted proteins | sample II_Bog_N3_3_FD_194579 | JGI IMG/M metagenome (GOLD analysis project Ga0302202, IMG submission 194579) | Peat permafrost microbial communities from Stordalen Mire near Abisko, Sweden - II_Bog_N3_3 | ecosystem: Environmental > Terrestrial > Soil > Wetlands > Peat | place: Sweden: Abisko...
GAGGGGTGTCAAGGGTCAAGATGAACGCCAAACAACGGCGCCCTTGACACCCCTCCGACCACAACAAGGGCCTTGTTGCGAAAATTAGTTGACAGGAGCCGACGCTGTCATACACGGCGTTACTCCCCGTGGGACGGCGTTACTCCCCTAATAACATCGTGCGCTCATGGGGCTTAATTTTGCGCAAGGAAAATTGGGATCGATCTGGCTCGGTGGGAAGGCACTAGTCAATCGGTTTACACTCGTTTGCGCGGCGATTTTTCCGCCTGTTGGCGGCGCCCAGGAGTTTCTTATGCAGAGGTCTTCATTCGCTCTTGCCGTTTTGGCCGGAATTGCACTCACGGCAGGCTGCGCTATGGCGCAGAACCCCAACTCCACGACGCAGAATCCCAACTCCACGGCGCAAAATCCCAGCCAGAGGCTCGAAATCGACCGCAAGGGCGAGACCATCGTTCTGGAGCCGTATGCGCCGAATATTCTGCGCGTGACGCTGAGCCTGAAGCATGAGCCGGCGGTGGCCGCGCCGGGCTATGGATTTGTGGCAGCGCCCGAGGCCAGCGGATGGAGCGCGACCGAGACCGGGACGGCGCAGGTCTACAGTTCGAGCCGGATGGTGGCGACGATCGAGAACGACCTGCCTTCCACGGAGCCGCCGGTGCGGACCCAGGTGGATATCGGCAAATACTTCAACGGCTCGGCGCCGGGCGCGCACATTACGCTGCGGACGCCGGAGGGCAAGACACTGCTGGAGATGACCGGCTGGTCAGAGGCCGTGCCCAACGCCAAGGACGGCACGGCCGATGTGGCGCGCGACCGGCGGCCTGGAGATGCGGAGTTTTATACCGTGGGCGCGACCTTCGCCTCGCCGGACGACGAGCACTACTACGGGCTGGGGCAGAACCACGAGGGATTTCTGGACCATCGCGGGCACGCGGTGCGCTGCTGGAACGACTACCTGGCCACCGCGGCGCCGAGCACGTGCGTGCCGTTCCTGGTGACCAACAAGGGCTACGGGCTGGTGTGGGACAACCCGTCGAAGACCACCATCGAGCCGGGCTTCAACGAGCAGACGCGGTGGACGTCGCAGGTGGGCGACCGGGTTTCGTTTTTTGTGATTGCCGGGGAGACGGCGGACGAGATTTATGCGGGCTACCGGCTGCTGACCGGGCCCACGCCAATGCTGCCCAAGGCGGCTTACGGCTACATCCAGTGCAAGCAGCGCTATGCGAGCCAGAAGGAAGTGCTGGAGGTGGCGCAGGGCTACCGCGACCGCCATTTGCCGGCGGATGTGATGGTGGTGGACTGGTTCTACTACACGAAGATGGGCCAGATGGACATGGATCCCAAGTTCTGGCCGGATCCGGCGGCGATGAACAGGAAGCTGCACGCGATGGGTTTTGAAACGATGATCAGCGTGTGGCCGCGGTTTGTGCCCGAGGACCGCTACTATGCCGAGCTGAAGCAGAAGGGGTGGCTGATCGCGAAAGCGGACGGCACGCCGATTGACGGGTTGCCCTACGACCGCGCCGGATCGGACATCGACACAACCAATCCGGAAGCGGCCGCGTGGTACTGGAAGACCATCCACCAGAATATTTTGAGCCTGGGGTTCGATTCGCTATGGGCCGACGAGACCGAGCCCGACCTGCCGCCGAACGGGGCGTACTTCCATGTGGGACCGGGAACGCAGTTTTTCAATGTGTATCCGTACTTCCACACCAAGGCGCTTTACGACGGCTACCGCAAGGACGAGCCGGGGAAGCGGGCGCTGATTCTGTCGCGCGACGCCTACCTGGGCGCGCAGAGGAACGGGGCGATTTTCTGGTCCTCGGACATTTATCCGACCTGGGACACCTTGAAGCGGCAGGTACCGACGGGGCTGGACTTTGCGGCCTCGGGCATCACGTACTGGTCGAACGACACGGGCGGCTGGCAATACCTGCCCAGCGAGCACCACCCGGCGCACACGCCACTGCTGGACCCTTCGGACGCACGGGCGAACGTGGGAGGGTATGACGATTATCCGGAGCTTTACACGCGCTGGTTCCAGTACGCGAGCTTCCTGCCGATTTTTCGCGCGCACGGCAGCCGTCCGGCCAACGAGGTGTGGAGCTACGGCAAGCAGGCCGAGCCGATTCTGGAAAAGTACCTGCGGCTGCGGTACCAGTTGATGCCGTACATTTACTCGCTGGGCTACAAGACCTGGCTGACGGGAGCGCCGTTTCTGCGTGCGCTGCCGCTGGATTTTCCCAATGACCCGAAAGTCGCCGATATGGGCGACGAGTATATGTTTGGGCCGGCGTTCCTGGTGGCGCCGGTGACGGAGCAGGGAGCGACCAGCCGGCAGGTGTATTTGCCGGCGGGAAGCGACTGGTACAACTTCTGGACGAACGAGCGGGTGAAGGGCGGGCAGACGGTGACGGCGGCGGCGCCGATCGACACTCTGCCGCTGTTTGTGCGGGCCGGGTCGATTGTTCCCTTGGGAGCGCCGGTCGAGAGCACGCACCAGGCGCAGGCGATTGGCAAGGTGCGGGTTTATCCGGGGGCGGACGGGAACTTTACGCTGTTTACGGACGATGGAACAACGTACGCCTACGAGAAGGGCGCGGGGAGCGTGACCCGGCTGCATTGGGACGAGGCCGGGCAGAAGTTGAGCCGCGCGGGAGAGGTGGCGTGGACGGGGCCGGACAGCGCGGTGGTGGAGATCGTCGGGAAGTGAGGCGGGGACGGTCGATACCGTTTCGGGCTTGCGATGCGTCTAAAAACTATTCTTCTGTTGGTGTAGCGAGAAGCGTGGACCGGGAGGTCCACGCTACAGCCGACCGGGAGGTCGGCGTTACTGGTTCCTGCGGCGCTACCGGTTCCTGCGGCGTTACTCAGGGCCCGGTCCCCTGATTTACAATCACGGGGTACGCAGGAAAGAACTGAATGAGGCTTTTTCGCATGAATGTAGGCCAGGCGCGTGTGCGGTTGGTATGGGCGGGTGCGGCAGTTGCTGTCGCTGCCCTGGTTGCCGGTTGCGGCACCGAATACCGGCCGGTGATCACACCTATCAACCCCAGCGGACCCGCAGCGCAGCCGACGTCGTATGCGGCGGTGGTATCGGCTCCTTCCCCGACAACTCCCGGCGTTGCCACGATCATCGATTATGCGGGCGACACGGTGTTGGCCACGGCTCCGATCGGCCCTGGGCCGATGTCCTTTACCGTGGACCAACTGGGGGCAACCGGCTACACCATCAACAGCGACGGCACCCTGACCAACTTCCCGGTTTCAAGCACCTTGCAGGCCAAGTACGTGTACTACACCACGCTGGCGACCACCTCGGTGCCGGTGAACATGTTTACGCCGTCGGCCACTTTGTGGGTTGCCGACCTGACGGGCAATTCGGCGGACGTTTTCACTGGGAGCCCGCAGACGTTTCTGCGCTCGATACCGGTGGCGCCGTTGCCGATCGCGATTATGGGCCCGGGTTCGGGTGGTCAGCGCTATTTCTCCATCAGCCAGAACTTTGCCGATTCCACCGGAGTGGCGTGCAACATAGCGCCTCACTCGGTGACCCAGAACGGTGAAGCGGACACGCTGGAGGTGGCCAGCTACACGGTTTCAGGACGGATTCCAGTGGGCGTTTGCCCGGTGTATTCGGTGATCAGCGCCGACAAGAATCGGTTCTTCGTGCTGAACCGGGGCAGCGATACGATCACGGTGATCAACAGCGCGAACGATACGCTGGACGCCTGCACGCCGTTCCAGAACCAGAACGGGCAGACGGTGACCTGCCATCCGACACTGCCGCTTTCGACCAGCGCCTTGGCGGCCACGGGCATTACGCCGCCCAATTGCAACCTGGCCACCGACCCCACCTGCGGCGGCATGACGAAAATTGCAGGGCCGGTTCAAGCCGAGTTCAATGCGGTCACCAGCCAGCTGGTTGTGACCAACTATGACGGCGGCACGGTGAGCATTATCGACGTGAGCCTGGACGAGTATGGCAACGACAGCCCGACCTTCGGGACCACCTACACGGTACCGGTGGGCCAGACGGCTGGCGTGGCGCCCTATCCGGCCAGCGTGACCGTACTGAACGACGGCACCCGGGCCTATACCGCGAATCAGGCGGATGGGACGGTGGCTATCGTGAACCTGGCGAGCCACACGGTGGAGAAGTGGCTGAATGTGGTGGGCCATCCGCGCACCGTGGTTTCCACGCAGAATTCGCTTTATGGCAAGGTCTATGTCGCTTCGCCGGACAGTGACTTTGTGACCATTCTGCGCACCGATCAGGACATTGTGGACACCACGGTACTGGTGGAGGGCCACGTGGTGGATGTGCGCGTGAGCACGCAGACCGGCACCCAGGGGAACACTAACAATGTGACCCGCAGGCCCGGTTACGGCCAGCCCTGCAATTTGCCTGGCATGGAGAGTGCCTCGTTGACTCTTGCCGCTTGCAGGCTGCAACCGTAGCGCTTTTTCTCGGCTTGCGATAGAAGCCATCGGGCGGTCCTTCCTCTTTCGAGGAAGGGCCGCTTTTTTTTGTGCGAGCGCAATGAAACTGGAGTGATTTGCGGCACAGACCCGCACGGGCCTCGCCGCCAAGCATGGTCCGGGTGCCGTCCAGAGGCGATTGATCCGGCTTCAAGAGCCGTTGAGCCCAAGTTTGGACGAGAAACCAATGCGGGGTTGATGCCGATGACCGAGAGCCGGAAGGGCTTGTTTTTGTCGCGCCGCGAGTTTGTGGCCGCGGGCGCAGCGGGCGGAGCGGCCCTGGCGGTTGGCTGCTCCGTGGCCAGGCGGGGGAACCGGGAGTTTCTGAGCGAGGACGAGGCGCGCACGCTGGGGGCGATCTGCGACCAGATCGTGCCGGCGGATGGGTTCCCGAGTGCCACGCAGGCCGGGGTTCTGGATTATATCGACCGGCAACTGGTGCGGCATTACCGGCGTCATCAGGACAAATACCGGGAGGGTCTGAAGGATGCCGATGCGCGGAGCCGAAGCCGTTTCGGGCGGGCGCTGGCGGAAGCGACTGTTGAGCAGCAGCTTGAGATTGTGAGCGAGCTTGAGGGCAAGAATCACGAGTTCTTCGAGCTGGTGCGCGAGCACAGCATGGAGGGCTACTACGGCACGCCGCGGCACGGGGGAAATCGCGAGGCGGTGAGCTGGAGGATGCTGGGGCTGAACGAGCCTCCGCTGCTGGGACGGGCACAATACGACCTGAGGAAGGGGCCGCAATCATGAAGCGGGTGAACGCGGTCATTATTGGAGCGGGCGCGGCGGGCGGCATTGTCGCCAAGGAACTGGCCACGGCGGGGCTGAGCGTGGTTCTGCTGGAGCGCGGGCAGTGGTACACGGCCAACGACTGCCGCAAGGACGACCTGCGCAACCAGCGGACCACGTTGCTGGGAAATGCGTTTGGGCCGGAGGACGAGGGCAATCCGCGGGTGTGGGTGGACCAGAAGGGCGAGGTACACACCGCGCGGGCCAGCGAAGGGGCTTACCAGAACGACGCGGCCTGCGTGGGCGGAGGAACGCTGAGCTACGGCGCGCAGGCGTGGCGCTATTTGCCGCAGGACTTCCGGATGCGCTCGACCTACGGAGCGCCGCAGGGGAGTTCGCTCGAGGACTGGCCCATCGGCTACGACGACCTGGAGCCGTTTTACGAGCAGGCGGAATATGAAATTGGGGTGAGCGGCGACTATTCCGGGACGCCGTTTCACGGGCCGCGCAAGCGCGACCTGCCGATGCCGCCGCTGCCTCCGGGGAAGGAGTTCGAGATTCTGTGGCCGGCGGCCAAGCGGCTGGGGCTGAATCCGTTTCACATACCGATGGCGCGCAACAGTGTGCCCTACAACGGCCGCGGCCCGTGCATGCGCTGCCGCTGGTGCTGCGGCTTTGCGTGCGAAGTGGACGCCAAGAACGGCTCGCAGAACACGGTGATTCCGATTGCGCTGAATACGGGCAACTGCGAGTTGCGCACCCAGTGCATGGTGAAGGAGATTCTGACCGACGATCGTGGCCGGGCGCGAGGCGTGACGTACTTTGACGAGCGCAGCCACCTGCAGGAGCAGCTTTCAGACATTGTGGTGGTCTCGGGGTGCGCTACCGAGAGCGCGCGGCTGCTGCTGAACTCGAAGAGCAAGCTGTTTCCCGAGGGATTGGGCAATCGCTACGACCAGGTGGGACGCAACCTGCAGGGCCACCACTATACAGGCGCGGTGGGCTACTTCGACTTTGATACCTACGACGACATCGGACCGGGCGCGACGATTGCCATCAGCGACTACAACCACGGGACTCCTGGATTGAAAGGCGGGGGCATGCTGGCCAACGAGTTTATCCGGCTGCCCATTCACATGGTGGACCGGATGCCGGAGAAGACGCCGCGCTGGGGGCTGGGACACAAGCAGGCGATGCGGGAGTGGCACAAGCGGTCGATTGTGATCGTGGGACCGACGCAGCAGATTCCCATGGCGGATGCCCGGGTGACGCTGGACCCGGTGGTGCGCGACAAGTGGGGATTGCCGGTGGTGCGCATCTCCGGCAATGTGCATCCGCATACCTTCGAGATTGGCGAGGTGCAGGCCCATCGCGCCGAGGCGTGGCTCAAGGAGGCCGGGGCGGTGAGCACATCGCTGATGGCGGGCAAGCCTGAACTGGTTTCTGCCGGGCAGCACCAGGCCGGCACCTGCCGCATGGGCGACGACCCCAAGGGCTCGGTGGTGAACAAGTACTGCCAGGTGCACGATGTGGACAATGTCTTCGTGATCGATTCGAGCGTGCATGTGACCAACGGAGGCTTCAATCCGGCGCTGACCATCATGGCGGTCGCCTTCTACGCCTCGAACGCATTGGTGCGCAACTGGAAGGGCACGGGATTCCGGTCATGATGAGATTCTTGAAGATTGCGGCAATGGCGATTTTGCTGGCGGCGTTGCTGGCTGTCGGCGGCAGCTACGGGGCCACGTACTACTACACGACGCAGCACGGGCAGGGATGCGCGAGTTGCCACGAGATGGGGGCGGTGGTCAGCGCGGTGCATGGCTCGGCGCACCGCAATGTGGGTTGCCTGGAGTGTCACGAAGCGGGGATGGCGACCAAGCTGCGGCACATCCGGGTGCATCTTTTCGGCAAGTTGCCTGAGGCAATCCAACTGCGCGATGTGGATGTGGTGGCGATGACCACCGACTGCCAGAAGTGCCACCAGAAGGAATACGCCGGCTGGCACGCGGGGCCGCACAGCGCGACCTACAGCCAGATCTTTACCAATCCGACGCAGAACACGAAGCAGCACCTGATGGAAGACTGCCTGCGCTGCCACGGGATGCACTTCAACGGCTCGATCCGGGATCTGGTCCAGCCCATGAACACGAAGGGGCCGTGGCGCCTGGTCCGCAAGGGTATTGGCGACCAGCCGGCGATTCCTTGCCAAGCCTGCCACCAGGTTCACGCGGCGGGCGCGCCGGAAAGCCGGCCGGCCACACGCGTTTCTGTCGCCGGCGCGGCGGTGGACAATTCACTGGCCTTTTTCGACCGCCGGGAGAGGCTGCACTTTGCCGCGGCGTCGCTGGGCATTCCGCAACTGAACGATGGCGCACGCGCGCTGAAGGTGAGCCAGGACCCGCGCCAGGCGGTCTGCTACCAGTGCCATGCGCCGCGCAATCCGGAGGCGGGCACGGCGGCGGCAAAGAACGGCTGGGGACGTCAGGTGGGTTCGGGCGACGACCGCACGCCGATGGGGGTGCATGAAGGGCTGAGCTGCATCTCCTGCCACCAGGGGCACAACCAGAATGCGCGGGCGTCGTGCAAGAGCTGCCATCCGCAGATGTCGCATTGCGGAATCGACGTGGAGAAGATGGACACGAGCTTCGCCAACGCCGGAAGCACGCACAACATCCATTGGGTCAAGTGCACGGATTGCCATCAGCACGGGATTCCGAAGAACAAGACGCCGGCGGCTGCGGCTGCGGTTCCCAAGGCTGCGACGGGCGGGAATGGATGAGGGGCTGAGGCGATTTCCCGTCACCCCAGAAGCATTCCCGGCGACAAGGGGGTTTTCCGGATGTGACGCGTGGCTTGTAGGCCTTCGTGCTATCCCAGGTGCCCAAAGGCGAGGCACCTGGGGCAACCATCTTCATTGGTTGATCTCGCTTCTCCCGGCACCTGGGGCAACCGCCTTGAGCAGCCCTCCAAACCTCCTGTCAAAGAGCAAGAAAACTGCTTTTAATATGAGAGGTTTCTAGCGTCATTGAAGTCATGGAATGCGCTGAAAGTATCACTTTACGGAGCCTACCCAAGCACGTACAATCGAGCAAATCTTGTTCAATCGAGGCTTGATCCAATGAGTGTGATGAAACCTTTATTTGTACTTGTCGCGACGTTTGCCTTTCTCATGCCCAGTACACCGGCAGCAGGTCAAAACAATTTGGACGGCTATAGATGGGAAAAGTTCGACGCTAGTTTCAAGCTTGGTTGGGTATCCGGGTATGTGCAAGCAATGGACCTGGCAGGCACAATGCAGATGGCAACATGTGCATCCAGCCTGCCGATGTATGCGAAGGAGTTCCCTAACTTAGATCCGCACGTCATTTTGACGAAGATGTGCTTAAGCAGCACCCAGTTTGACTATGAGGGGATATCGATGGGGCAGTTTGTAAACGGCATAGATGCATTTTATAGAGACTACCGCAACAAACAGCTGGAAGTGGGTTCGGCGATTCAATACGTGCGCGACGCAATCAAAGGTAAGCCAACCTTAGAACTAGACGCTGATGTCACCATGTGGCGCAGATGTTCTGCTGCTGACAAAAGTCATCCAATGCCGCGAAGTGCTGAGGACGTTGCAGCAATCAGTAAAGCCTGTACGCCTGACTCTAAGTAGCTTTACCTATTGAAGCGACCATCATACCTGGTGTGTCCGACTCGGATGGCAACACGCTTGGTCTTCTCTCGGCGCTCGCTGGTTACAAGCGACGATTCTTTCCAAACTCTCGGGTTGCTAACGTTTCCATCAGACTCTCTTCGGAGCCGAACAGAGAGAAGGCATTCAGGTTATGCTCATCGAGCAGAGCAATAACCTTAGGTCGCTCAGTAACGGGAATGGTGAACTTCCAGCAGAACGCTTGTTGACGAAGCCCTTCTTCGAAAACCGAATCATAACTTTCAAACCGCCACTCATCATCGAAGCTCAGGCAAACCGTGTATTGGCTCTGCTGCAAGACGTGTCGCCGGTGTGTTTTGACATATGGGCCGAAGATGTGTAGCACGTCCATCTGATTTCCTGAGACCTTGAAGTTGCGTTCGCAGAGAACGAATATGGATACCCTCCCGTTGCCGTCCTTGCAGGCGTTCGCAAACGCAAAATACGCCGCGACGTATGGTGATCGGCTCCAGTCGAGCAGCGGAGACGGAAACCCGTGATGTCGCAGGTAGGCCATGTACGCATAAGCTGGACGATCTCCTGCCCACAGGATGTTGTTGAAATCCTCGTATGCCGTGACCAAACGCTCAACTTCTGGGTAGCGAGGAATGGGCCAATCGCCGCCCACCAGACTCTCAATCTGTGGCTTAATCTTGGCGATGATTCGGTAATAGTCCTTATAGAGCATTCGCTCGCACGCCCGTTCGAGAGTCGCACTAAGCCGCCAGCGTGAGCTTCCTTGACCGCGAAACAGTAGAGGACAATCCTGCACATACTTAGTAGAACTGGCGCGCTCCTTCCGAATTTCCTCCAACCCTCCGAGGAACTCCTCCCAGGTAGCGACGTTTTTCTCTTTCATTTTCAGGGCCTCTCAGTGTCATTCTACGGAGAAAACTGGGGATGACAGACGTGGGGACTTGAGCACCGGCCTTTTAAGGCGTTGCTCTATTCCCGATCAGCTTCCGCGGGATTCTCGATTTACGATTAACAGCCCAATGCGCGTTTCCAGCACGAATCGGCTCGGACTCGCAGGTTCCGGTCGGATGGTCGGCAATCCGGACAGAACACCTCCGTTTGCGAGTTCTGTCCGGATTGGCGGGTGGCTCAAGGCTGGATTCTCAGAACTGGGAATGCATCAAGTCCGAATAGGCGGTTTAACCGGAAAATCAGAAATTTGGGAACGGTCCGGTTGGGGTTCGCGGTTTCCCAGGTGCCCAAACGCTAGGCACCTGGGGCAACCATCTTCTTTGGTCGTTCTCACTTCTCCCGGCACTTGGCCGGTCGCCTACTCCATCTGAAAGAATGGAGTGGGGGAACTTGTGGCGGCTGAAGCAAAAATGCGCGTGGATCTACTGTTGGTGGAGCGGGGGCTGGTTCCCAGCCGGGAACGGGCGCGCGCGTTGATTCTCGCCGGGCGGGTTCTGGTCAAGGAACAGAAAGTGGACAAGGCGGGAACGGCGGTTGCTGCGGACGCGCCCGTTCGCCTGTTGGGCGAGGAACAGCCCTACGTGAGCCGCGGCGGATTCAAGCTGGAGGGTGCGCTGAAGCAGTGGCCGATCGCGGTGGAAGGCCGCTTCTGCCTGGATGTGGGCGCGTCGACCGGCGGATTCACCGATTGCCTTCTGCAACACGGAGCGGCGCACGTGACGGCGGTCGATACCGGCTTTGGGCAGATTGCCATGAAGCTGCGCACCGACCCGCGCGTGAGCCTGGTGGAGCGCACCAACGCGCGTTTGCTGGAGCCGGGGTCCCTGGCGAAAGAGGGTGGCCCGGAGCTTACGCTGCTGGTGATGGACGTTTCGTTCATCTCGGCGACGCTGCTGCTGGGGCCGGTTTTTGCCGCCGCGCCGGGAGTTCGGGAGGCCGTGATTCTGGTCAAGCCGCAGTTCGAGGCCGGGCGCGGGCACGTGGGCAAGGGAGGCATCGTCCGGGACCCGGAGGCGCACCAACTGGCCATCGACAAAGTGGCGGATTGCGTGCGGTCGCTGGGCTGGGAGGTGGTGGAGACGGTTCCGTCGCCCATTACAGGGATGGAAGGGAACCGGGAATTTCTGCTGTATGGGCGGCGCGGCGCCTCAGAGCAAGAGGCTGCTCCGAACCCCATCCGTTACACTGAGAGCCGATGAATCACGTTGCGATTGTCTGCAAGCCGCACAAGGAAGAGCTGGCCCAGGTTTTGCCCAAGCTGATCGATTGGCTGCGTGGGCACGGGTATGAGCCGGTGGTGGACCGTGAGGGTGGGCAGTACACGAATGCTGCTCCTGTGGTGGCGCGCGCGGAGATGCCCGGTATGGAGCCGGGTCTGGTGGTGGTTCTGGGCGGCGACGGAACGCTGCTGGGAGTGGCGCGGCTTTTTGCCTCGAACGGTGCGCCGATCCTGAGCGTGAACCTGGGGCACCTGGGATTTTTGACCGAGGTTCGGCTAGCCGATCTCTATTCGACGCTGGAGGGCTGGTGCGCGGGCTGCCACGAGCTGGATGTGCGCGCCATGCTGCACGCGGAGGTGTGGCGGGAGGGCGAGCTGCTCTCGGGGTACGAAGCGCTGAACGAGGTGGTGGTTTCAAAGGCCGACATTGCGCGTATGGGCGAATTTGCCGTGGAACTGGAAGGCAAGAGCGTGGCCAGCTTCCGCGCCGATGGGGTGATTGTTTCCACGCCGACCGGCTCGACGGCCTACACGCTGGCCGCCAATGGGCCGATTTTGACACCCAATGTGGACGCGCTGGTGGTGACGCCGATTTGCCCGCACCTGCTGACGCTCAGGCCGATCGTGGTGCCCGGCAGCGCCTCATTGACGGTGCGGGTGGAGGGGATTGCGAGCCAGGCGCTGCTGACCGTGGACGGGCAGAGAGCGTTGGCGCTGGAGGTGGGCGACGAGATTCGCTGCCGGCGCTCGGCGAACACGGTGAAGCTGATCCGGCTGAGCGAGGGCGGGTTTTTTGAGGCGCTGCGCAGCAAGTTGAGCTGGGGTGAGCGGTAAGACTGCTCTTCTAGTTCCTAGGCCGCTTGGGTTTGTGGTTTCCCCGGTTGAAGGATGGGTTCGCGGTTTCCCAGGTGCCCAAAAGCGAGGCACCTGGGGCACCCATCTTTTGTGGTTATGCTTGCTCCTCCCGCGAGGCACCTGGGGCACCCACCTTTTGTGGTTGTGCTTACTTCTCCCGCGAGGGACCTGGGGCACCCATCTTTTGTGGTTGTGCTTACTTCTCCCGCGAGGCACCTGGGGCACCCATCTTTTGTGGTTGTGCTTGCTTCTCCCGCGAGGGACCTGAGGCACCCATCTTTTGTGGTTGTGCTTGCTTCTCCCGCGAGGGACCTGGGGCACCCATCTTTTGTGGTTGTGCTTACTTCTCCCGGCGCTTGAGACCTACTGGCTGAGTTCGCCGAGGAGGACTTTGGCTTTGACGGCGAGGTTGTGGGCGCCATCCACATCGCCTGAAGAGAGCGCTGCGCGGGCCTGCTTGAGATACTCCCGGATTTGCTCGGCAGTTTTTGTCTCCTGGTCGTTCAATTTGCGTCCGATGGAGTTCAAGCCGTGCTCGATGCCGGAGATGGAGTTGGCCGTTTCGCGCTTCAGATCGGATGGATCTCCGGAGGAGAGGTTGCCGACGGCGCTGACGGCGGGGGCTGCGGGGGCTCCATTGGAGGCGACCTGCGAATTGGGGGTCGGCTGGCTATTGGCGGCAGGAGGCTTCTTGTGTTTGACAGGCGGCTTGGGCTTGGGCAACGGCTCAGCCGCGGCCTGCTCACCTGGCGCGGGGGTCTGGCTGGGCGTGGAAACCACGGGAGGGGGCAGGTCGGCAGGCTTCGGCGAAGGCTTGGCCTGGGGCGTGGAATCGATGGGAGGCGCGAGGGGCTGGACCTTGGCTTGCTGGGTTCTGTGAAAGCAGCCGGCAAGCAAGAGCGGCAACAGCCACACGGCGATCGTGGCAGGAAACTTCATCCCGCAAACCCTTTCTCAATTTGAATCTCCGCCGGCGGAGGATACCGGCGTCCCCAGTCCGTGGCAATGAGTGGAATCCGCAACAGGAATTCCGTGCCGCGGCCTTCACTTGATTGTACTTCCACACTTCCGTGGTGTAACTGGAGAATTCGATAGGTCATGGCCAGTCCGATGCCGCTGCCGCCGGTTTTGGTGGTGAAGTAGAGGTCGAAGATTTTGGCGCGGATGTCGTCGGGAATGCCGGGGCCTTCATCGGCGATGCGGAGGAGGGCGGTTTTTCGGCTTTCCTCGAGGATCACTTCCAGGCGGCCGCCCTCGGGCATGGCCTGGGCGCCGTTCTGGATCACGTTGAGCATGGCCTGTTTGAGCAGGTCGGCATCGACATTGGCGACGAGGGGTTTCTCCGGCAGGCGGCTGATGAGGGTCACGTTGTGGGTGGAGAGCTCTTCGGCGGCCAGGGCCAGCACGTCGGCGATGACGGGGCGCAGGTCCTGCTCGCGGAGCTGCAACTCGACGGGGCGGGAAAAGTCGACCAGGTTCTGGACCACGCGGTCCAGGCGGTGAATTTCGGCGTCGATGATTTCCAGGTGGCGTTGCGCCCCGGTGCTGTTGTCGCCGAGCTTGTTTTTGAGCAATTCCAGGTGTACGACGATGGCGTTGATGGGGTTTTTGACCTCGTGGCCCACGCCGGAGGTAAGGCGGCCGATGGCTGCCATGCGGCGCGAGAGTTCCAGCTCCGACTCGATCTCCTCAACCGATTCGAGGTCGTGGAGGGTGACGAGGGCGCCCAGTTCCTGGCTGTTGCGGTCGTCGTGGATGAAGTCGACGGAGGCCTGGATGCGCCGGCCGGATTCCGTGAGAACGTCCTCCTGCACCAGGGTGATGCCGGCATCGAAGGCCTCGCGCAGGGTGTGGCCGAGCACGGTGGAGCGGTCAAAGATTTCGCGGGCGTGGCGGCCCAGGATGGCGTCGCGATCGATGGAGAGAAAGCGGCGGGCGGCTTCAGAGACGAGCACGGCACGGCCGTCTCCGGTGAAGAGCAGGATGCCGTCCTGGAGGTTGCCGAGGAACTGGTCGAGGTTCTCTTTGAGCGCGGAGAAGACCTCTTCCACGTTTCTCATGCGCTGGCCGATTTTCTCGATTTTGTTGGAGACGCGGGCCGCGGTGTCCTGGCGGGGAAATTTTTCAGTATCTTCGGCAGCCTCGGAGGCAGCGGTCCAGAAGTCGAGCTGACGGCTGATCTCTTCGAGGGGCTGGAGGGCGAGGTTGCTGAGGAGGAAAGCCACCAGCAGCGCTGTTCCCAGGGCAAATCCCATGAGGGTGAAGGCCTCCGCCAGCCAGGGCGCATAGACGGCGCGCAGCAGGGTGGTGCGGACGCCCACGTGGACGGTGGCAAAGAGCTCGCCATTGCGTTCCTCGGGCACCACGACCTCAAAGACGCGGGGCGGGCCGAAGACCTGTTTCATCAACTGGATGGGATTGGCGTCGAGGAGCTGGCGGTAGTTGGGGCGGACGGGGAGCGGCTTGTCCTCGTTGTCGGGATTGGTGCTGAGCAGGGTGAGGGACTGGCTGTCGCCGATATTGATGTCGTAGACGGTGAGGGAGTAGCGGTTGACGGAGTCGATCACGGTCTGAAGAGCGGTGTCCTGGCGCACGGCCTGGGCAGCGAGGGCGCGCAGCTCGGCGGGGTTGCCGGGGTCGACTTTCTGATCCTGGAGCCCCGTTTCAAGGGCCTTCTGCAAGGCGAGACGGACCTGGTTGGCGACCATGCGGTTGGTGTCGTAGGACTGCTGCACGGCGGCATGGAGCAACTGGCTCACGTAAACCAGCGAGAGCAGCCCGGCGATGAGAAAGACCAGGGCGGTGATGGCCAGGACGAGTTTGGTCTTCAGGCGCATGTGGAAGACGGTCAACTTCCGTTGGTCTGACTGTACTCCTTGAGCTTGTTGTGCAGGGTCTTGAGGCTGATGCCCAGGATTTCAGCAGCGCGAGTCTTGTTTTGGCCGGCCGCCTCGAGGGTGCGCATAATCAGCAGGCGTTCGGCTTCGTCCACGGTGGTGCCCACGCGCACTGGCACAATATCCGCGCCGAAGGCCTGGGGTGATTGAAGCTTGCCGAATCCGGCGGGCAGGTGGCCGACATCGAGCGGAGCGCCATCGGGGCAGAGGATGACGGCGCGCTCGATGGTGTTGCGCAGTTCGCGTCCATTGCCGGGCCAGTCGTAGGCCATCATGCGGTCGAGCATGGAAGAGGCGACGCCGGAGACCCGGCGTCCATGTTTCTGGTTCATCTGGGTGAGCATGGCTTCGGCCATGGCGGGCAGGTCCTCAAGATGCTCGCGGAGGGGCGGCATGTGGACGTTGAAGACGTTGAGGCGGTAGTAGAGGTCGGCGCGCAGGTCGCCCTGGGCGACGGCCTCGCTGGGGTTGCGGTTGGTGGCGGCGAGGACGCGCACGTCCACTTCCTGCTCAGTGCGCGCGCCCAGGCGGCGGAATTTGCGCTCTTCGAGGACGCGGAGGAGTTTGGCCTGGGTTCCAGAGGGCATTTCGCCGATTTCGTCGAGGAGGAGAGTGCCACCGGAGGCCAGTTCGAAGCAGCCCGCGCGGCGCTCGAGCGCGCCGGTGAAGGCACCTTTCTCGTGACCGAAGATTTCGCTTTCGATGAGCGTTTCAGGAATGGCGGCGCAGTTGACGGCGACGAAGGGGTGCGGCTTGCGGGGGCTCAGCTCATGCAGGGTGCGCGCCACCAGTTCCTTGCCGGTGCCGCTTTCGCCGGTGATGAGCACGGAGACGTTGGAGGGGGCAATCTGCTCGATGAGGCTGAAGACTTCGCGCATGGGCTTGGAACTGCCGACCATGGAGCCCAGAACGCCGTTCTCGCGCAGGCGGCGGCGGGCGATTTCCAACTGGATTTCGGTGTCGCGCTGGCGGGTGGCGTTGGCCAGGATGGTTTTGAGGCGGGTGGCGTCGACGGGTTTTTGCAGGAAGTCGTAGGCGCCCAGCTTCATGGCGTCAACGGCCAGCTGGATGGAGCCCATGGCGGTGAGGACGATGACGGCGAGGTTGGAGTCGTGGCCGGAGCCCTGCTCGGCCAGCTTGGACAGCAGGCCGAGGCCGTCGAGGCGAGGCATTTTCAGGTCGGTGACCAGAATGGCGGGGTTCCAGGCCAGAGCTTTTTCAAAGCCTTCGATGCCGTCGCGCGCGGTTTCAGTGAGGTAGCCCCAGCCGGAGATCAACTCGGCCAACCCCATGAGGGCGTGAGGCTCGTCTTCGACAATGAGGACCTTTACCGTATTGGACATGATGGCCTTTGCTGCGGCGGGTAGGTGCCGCAAGTATGTGCTGGTGCGCCGGGAGTTTTGAGCGGTTCACCAACTTACGGGACCTTCCCAAGACCCTCCGAGGCGACTCTTCCCTCAAGAAAGAGCCACTCAGGAAGGTGGCTTCGAGGTGCGGCAATTGGAGAGCCGCTCTAAACAGGAGCACTAATTTACTTTTTTACCACGCTAAGAGGCTGAAGTCTGTGAGGTTTTGGCGATGTGATCCCGGTCACCTTCCTTGTGCCGGAGCCAGGGAGACGACGTGCGGATCTGCGTAAAGCTTGCGCAATGCGTCGCTTCCGGGGGCCGGAATGGCCTGGGGAGCGGCCAGGAACCACGCCCATTCGGACGGACCGGCAAAGACTTCGGGCGCGGGAAGATTGCCCTTCAGCTCGACGCCAATCACTTTGCCCACCGCGGCCTGGGCCAGAAAACGGCCGGCGGGGAAGTAAGGATTTAGGTCGTTGACGCGGAGTTCGAGAGCATCGGCATAGAGCAGGCCGGGGAAGAAATCGCTCAACGGGCCGGGGCCTCCAGGGCCGAAGGACGGCGGTGCGGCTTCCCAGACCCAGAGCAGGTTGTGCAGGCCGTCGTGATTCACCAGGCGATAGAACAGCTGGCGGTAGAGCGCCGCGGAGCCGTTGACGCCTTTGCGTCCGGCCCACCAGGCGTCTTTGCCGTTGGACTCGGGATAGGGATTCCAGAGGACTGCGATTCCGGCCTTTTCCAACTCGCGGAGGGTTGCGGCGGCCTGATCCACCTGCGTGGCCCAGCGCTGGTTCAAGGCGCTGGAGGGGGTGAGGAGCTCGGCCCATTCGAAGTCGGTGAGCTGGTTTTTGGGGTCGGCGGGCGCATTGTCGGTGGGGCGCGCGGGACGCCAACTGAGGCTGACCACTTGTTGGTTGGCGTGGGCCTGGATCAATTCCTTGACCAGCGCGTCGGACGAGGCTGTTTCCAGTTCGGCGGCAAAGATGGCGGGCTGCCTGCCGGTTGCCTGGAGGACGGCGGCGGAGACGGGCAAGGAAAGATCGTTGATCTGGCCGCTGAGGACGCCCTGGCCGGCGGCGAGGCGGGTGAGCAGGGCTTTGGCTTCCGCGTTCGCGCTGGGAGTTACGGGCTCGGCGCCGGGTGCCCCGGCTGTGCGGTCGGCCGTGGCTTTGCGGATGGCTTCCATGGGAGCGGAGAGGCGCGGATCGTCGCGGCCAAGGATTTGTGGGGCGTGATAGACGGACTTGAGGAGCTCCACTGAGTTGGACTTGGCGACCAACTCGCTCCAGGCCATGAAGTAGGTCCAACGGGGCTGCTTGGCGAGAACTTCGGGGCTGGGCAGTCCGCCCACTTCGGCGAGGGCGATGGGTTTGCCCGCGGCCACGGCGAGCATGCTGTCGTAGTACTCCTGCTTGAACTCGCTGTAGATGTCCATGGAGATTACGTCGGCGTAGTTCGCGCCGGGATAGTACTCGGCGACAGGGGGCCAGCCGGGGTTGGGGGCGTTCACGTTCCAGACCCAGACCAGGTTGTCGAGATGATGGACGTTGACGAAGCGGTCGTAGAGCTGGCGGTAGAGGGCTGCGGAGCCATCCTTGCCGGGGCGGCCGGTCCACCAGAACCAGTTGCCGTTGATCTCGTGATAGGGGCGGTAGAGCACCGGGATATGGGCGTCGCGCAACTGGCCAAGATAGCCGGCGACCACGTCCACCTGGGCGCACCAGCGGTTGTAGAGAGGCGTGCCGGGGGTGAGCAACTGTTGCCACTCGGAATCAGTCAGGTGGCCCTGCACACTGTCATGAAAGGTGACGGGCTCGTCGTCGGTGGGGCGGACCTCGTGCCAGGTGAGGGCGATGACTGCGCCGCTTTTGTACTGGCGCTTGACCTCCTCGATCATCGTTGGACGGGAGAGAACGGAGTCCTTGTCCTCGCCGGCGGAGAAGCCGAAATCCTCACCGTAGAGGCCGGGGTACTTGCCGGAAAGGCTGTTGGCCAGATCGGTCCAGCGGGTGCCGTCGTAGGGATAGTTGTGCTGGCCGGCGATGACGGCCTTGCCGGAGATGGAGTTCAGATAGGCGAGCAGTGCGCGCGCCTCCGGGGTGGCGTGGGGGTTGACCGGCTCGGAAGCCGTTTGCGCCCAGGCGGCGCTGGCAAAAATGATGGCTGCAAAGAGAATCCAAAAACGATTTATCCGCATGGAAAAGGGCCTTTCCTTTCGCGGTGCGAATTATAGCGGATGGCGGGAGCAAGGGGATGTGGCGGGGATTCGAGCGTGACTTCGGAATTATCCTCCCCGAGATTGGTTCGCGTCTCGGCGAGTCTTCTTCAATTGAGATTAAAGGCCCGACTGAAGCTGTGCGAGGTTCGTGCTCTCCCACCCTTCGCCAGAAAAAAGCGAAGGATGGGGCACCCATATTTATGGTTTGGAAAGGGCTGAAAAACAGCGGGAAGGGTGGGCCACCCGCCGCCGCCCCGTCTCCATCGTGAACCGTGCGCATAAGGGCGGACGATCTATTCGATAATGGGGCCAGGCCCAAGATGGACCGATGTTTTCTACAAACGGACGTGATTAGCAGCGATTGGAGCTGATCAGGAGGGATTTTCATTGAGGAAAATGGTCTTGTGGGCAGCGCAGATCGTCCTTCTCTGCGGTGTTGACGGTTTTGCGCACGCCCAGAAGCGGCCAGCGACTGTTGCAGATTCGATTGAGGCCCAGTCGTTCGGAACTCCGCTCGATGAAGCTTCATCGAAGCCACCCGCGATCTTCTCCCCCAAACATGATCGCTTTGTTGTGGTCATGCGAAGAGGACTCATCGCCTCGAACTTCAATCGGTATTCGCTGACCCTCTTCCAGGTGGATGCGCTGATGAGCGGAGCAGCCCCGATACACCTGCTCGATATGGATTCCTCCTCGATTGATCCGGCCATTGATATGGTGCAATGGTCGCCGGATGGTGAGAGCTTGCTGTTTTTAGGCGAGGTTCCTGGCCAATCGCGACAGCTTTACAGCTTTGATTTTCGAGGCCGCAGGCTTCACCAGTTAACTCGCGCGGACACAAGCGTAATGACCTACGCCGCGACAGCCGACCGAAGCACGTTGGTCTTCCTGACCAGGCCGCTGCTGACACCGACACTCGACGCCAAGAGAACAGATGCTCTCATCGTCTCCGGGCAAACGCTCCCATCTCTGCTCGGCAATAGTGAGGATTCCGGAGCTCTGCAACATTATCGGCTCTTCGTGCAGAAAAGGAACGAGGCGCCCAAGGAGGTGAGCCTCGGAGGCATGTATCCCGATCTCGATAACGGGATCACCGTCTCTCCCGACGGCAAACATGCGACGGTCGCGCTGCTGGCAGAGGACCGCCCCGAAGCATGGAGCAGATACAAGTTTCCTTCATGGATGCGTTGGATTGTACGGTACTTCCTGATCGACACCGCGTCGGGCCATATCGAGCCACTGGTTGATGCACCTTCATCCAACTGGAGACCGGAACTAGCCTGGAGCAGTACATCAGAGTCGGTAGTGATCGCGGGGACCTACCTGCCGCTTGACGCCACAGAGTTTCGGCCACACGTGCCCGAGCCACACCAGGCGGCTGTCGAGGTTCAAGTCAATCATCGACGCTTAACGCTTATCGCAGGTAAGCCCTTCCATCTTGTTCAATGGAACGCGCAGGAGCAGAGGCTCATTCTTCAAGACGAAGACGGAGGCGCGCCGCCCGTCATCTACCAAAAGAGCGGGGACACCTGGAATTTCCACGGTTCATGGAACGATCCTGATAGCGCTGCACCATCGGTGGATATACGTGAAGATCAAGGCATGAATCAGCCTGCGCGTCTGGTTGCGGTTGACAGGAGGACAGGTGAGAAGAGATGCATCTTCGATCCAAATCCTCAGTTCGCATCACTGACCTTTGGGGATGTAAAAGAAATTGAGTGGAAGACCGCCGCCGGGCACTCCGGCAAAGGTGGCTTGTACCTGCCTGTCAATTATGTCAGCGGAAAACGCTATCCGCTCGTGATTCAGACGCACGGTTGGTCCAAAGCGAAGTTCTGGATGGATGGCCCGTCCACAGCCGGCTACGCCGCGCAAGAACTCGCAGGTAGAGGTTTTGTGGTTGCCCAGGTGGAGGGACCAATCGACGTCAAAGGCTGGCAATCGACCCCTCAAGAAGGACCGCTCCTGATGACGATGGTGGAGGGCCTGATTGATGATCTCGACCGCAAGGGACTGGTGGATCGGAACCGTGTTGGAATACTTGGATGGAGCCGCTCGGCTTATCTGACGCGGTACACGCTTGCCTTTTCGCGCTATTCTTTCCGCGCAGCCGTGCTTGCCGACGGTTACGACGATGGATACTTCCATTATCTGTCGCGCCTCAATCTGGGAAAATCGGAAGCCGCAGAGTACGAGCGCATGGTGGGGGCGGCGCCATTTGGGGACGGCCTCAAAACCTGGCTGCACAATTCCACGGCTTTCAATCTTGACGGGGTGCGTGCGCCGGTGAGAATACTCGGTTTTTCACCAAGTTCGCTGTTGGCGAATTGGGAGTGGTTTGCGGGATTGAAACACTTGGGCAAACCTGTGGAATTCGAATGGATACCCAACGCTGGGCATGTGCCGATTCTCCCGGCAGACCGCCTGTTGGCACAAGAAGGAGATGTGGATTGGTTTGACTTCTGGCTCAACGGCTTCGAAGACCCCAACCCGCTGAAGCGTGAGCAGTATCTCCGGTGGGAAGGATTGAAAGAGAAACAAGGCCAGAGCGCCTCGAAATCACAGGCTGCGCCCTAGCGAGTTCAAGGGCCAGATTTGCCGACGACCCAGATCAACTCCTGAGTCGTCGCCTATCCGCAGCCTGCCCCGCGCCTTATAGAAGCCGTAGGAGTCTATTCCGCCTTTTCTGTTAACTCGGTCCAGCGGGCGTAGAGGGCGTCGTTTTCGTGCTGCGCCGCGTCAAGTTCGGCCAGCGCTTCCTGGAGGGCCGACGCATTGGTTGCGATCTCGGGCTCCTCGACGCGGTCCCGGGCTTTGGCGAGGCGCTCATCGGAGACTTCGACGAGCGCCTCGATAGCCGCAAACTCGCGAGCTTCCAGGTAAGAGAGCTTTTTCTTGCTGCTGGAATTGGAAGCCGACTCACTGCCTGAGCGTTGGCCGGAACTGGAGCCGTCGGCCTTGCGCCCGGATTTGCCTTGGGTGAGGCTGTCCTGCTCGGCGATCCAGTCTTCCCACTGCGCGTAGTCGGCGAAGCGGCCGGTGTTGCCCTGGCCATCGAGCCCCAGGACGGTGGAGGCTACGCGATTGAGCAGATAGCGGTCGTGCGTGACCAGCACCAGCGCGCCGGGGAAGTCGAGGAGGTTTTCTTCCAGGATTTCGAGCGTGGGAATGTCGAGGTCGTTGGTGGGCTCGTCCAGGAGGAGAACGTCGGCCGGTTCCAGCATGAGTTTGGCGATCAGCACGCGGGCGCGCTCGCCGCCCGAGAGGTTGCGGACGGGCTGGTTGAGTTGCTCGGAGGTGAAGAGGAAGCGCGCGGCCCAACTGGCGACGTGGACGACGCGGCCCTGGTGAATCACGGAGTCGCCCTCGGGGGCCAGCGCGCGGCGCAGGGTCAGGCTCTCGTCCAGTTCGCGCATCTGGCTGAAGTAGACGAGGCGCAGGGAGTCGGCGCGGCGGATGGAGCCCTCGGCCGGTTCAATTTCGCCCAGCAAGAGGCGCAGGAGAGTGGTTTTGCCGCTGCCGTTGGGGCCGACCAGGCCGACTTTCATGCCGGCGGTGAGGATGAAGTTCAGGCCGGTGAAGAGCCGGCGTCCTTCTTTGGATTCCGGATCGGCCTCGGAGGAAGGGACACCGCAGGCCACGTCGTTGAACTCGACCAGGCGCTTGGTCTTGCGCTGGCTGGCTTCAAAGTCGATGCCGGCGGTGGAGACGGAAGTGCGGGAGTCCATGGCCGCCAGTTCGCCGATCATGGCGTTGGCCGAGTCGATGCGGGCCTTGGACTTGGAGGTGCGCGCCTTGGGGCCGCGGCGCAGCCATTCGATTTCGGTTTTCACCTGGTTGCGCAGGCTGTCCTGCTGGCGGTTCTGGGTTTCGAGATACATCTGTTTTTCTTCGAGAAAGTGGCTGAAGTTGCCCTTCACGCGCAGCAGGCCGTCGGCAAAGACGCGATTCAGTTCAATGATTTCGCTGGAAGTGGATTCGAGAAAATAGCGGTCGTGGCTGACGGTGACGGCGGCGAAGTTGGCGGAGGAGAGCAGCTCTTCCAGCCACTCGATGCCGGAGAGGTCGAGATGGTTGGTGGGCTCGTCGAGCAGAACAACTTCCGGCTCGCCGACCAGGGCTTCGACAATGGCCAGTCGCTTGCGCCAGCCGCCGGAGAGGGAAGCGGCCTCGGCGTCGAGATCGGCGAAACCGGCGCGGCCGGATAGCTCGCGCAGACGGCCTTCGCGCTCGTTTTCAGGGACATGGGTGGCGGCCAGAGCGGCTTCGAGCACCTGGCGGATGGTGAGGCCGGGGGCAAAGCGAGAGTCCTGGGGCACGTAGGCGGCGCGGGCGCGTTTGCGCACCGCCAGCTCACCGGAGTCGGGCTCGACCTGGCCAGCCAGAAGGGCGAGCAGCGTGGATTTGCCGGCGCCGTTGGGGCCGATGAGGCCGATGCGGTCGCCGTCCTCGACGGTCATGGAGATGTTAAGAAAGAGGGGCTGGGCGCCGAATTGCTTGGTCACGGATTGTGCGTTGAGAATCGGAGGCATCTACACCGTTTCGTTAGAATCAATAGCTTAGATTACGCGTAAAGCGTTTTGCGGGAAATATGCAGGAAAGAGTACGATTCCGCTCAGCACAATTCCCCTCATGGAATCGACCGTCCAACCTGCCACGACTACTATTACTGCCTTCACTCGCCATTCGCCTGACTGACCCTACAAAGGCACGCGCGAATACAAGAAGTGCAAATGCCGGAAGGCGCTTTACATCTACGAGGACGGCCGTGACAGAACCATCTCTGCGAGGACCCGGTCTTGGTCAAAAGCGGAACAGTTCGCCAAATACGAACTGGCTGCACGAGATCCGGTTGAGATCAAACTGCGACAGATCAGGGCGCAAGAAGAAAAGAAACGTGTTGCCGCTTTGTCCAAGAATATCACCGTCCGTGATGCCCATACTCCACGGGAGCTTCCGAGAGGAAGCTCTGATTAAGCCTTTGCATTTTCAGCGATGAAGGGTGGAGAAAGTTTTTTCGGACGAAATTCCATCTCATAGATGCAGCTCATCGATACCCACCGCGGCGGCATCGATATCCTCGGCCATGGTGCACAACCGGTAGGCAAGCGAGCCGAGAAACGACACGAATGACGGACTCGCCGATTCATCGACCGTGCGCCGGCGTCAAACTGCCGGCCGGTCCTCGATCACAACCAGGCGCGTGCGATGTTTGATCCGCAAATTACACCTCCCCGGCCTCACTAGAACCGAGAAAGCCTGTCGCCTCAACATCGGTCAGACCTCGGAACGCCGCATCCCTGCAACTCCACCCAAGAAGAAATTGGCCTGACTCTTCAATTACACACCGCTGGCGGAAACTCGGTATGTGGTACTTGTGTTTGCGAGAAACAACCATGTGCGCAATTGAAACGAATCGACCCCGTGGCCGATAACGCTCTCGACTATAGTTGCGTTCTGCCGCTTTCACACGAGAATTCTCGAATCCGCACTTAAGCGCCCCTTGACGCACTTCGTTTTACGGCCGCGAGGTTGACCCGAATAACAATTGGCGGCCCAAATGGGCGTGACCGAAGCGTTAAGGTGAACAACGCGCGGATGGCCTAGACGCAAGAGGAGTAAAACATGGAGCGATCTGTCGTTGAAGTCGAACGTTTGGGCGACTGGATGCCGGTTGAGGAATTGCGGGAAGCGGCGCTGAAGGCCCTGGGCGAGGGCAAGGACGTGACCCTGAACCTCAAAAACGTCGATCATCTGGATGCGAGTGCGTTGCAAATTCTATTGACGCTTGGGATGGAGCAGAAGAAATGTGGACGGCGACTGGATCTGATCCATGTTTCGTCACATCTTCGTCAGTGGTTTGATTACTCGGGGGCGGTCGACCAGTTCTTCATGATCGCGGAAAAGAACGATGAATAGTTTTCCACAGAGCCAACCAGATGCGGCTCTACCCAGCATGCATTCGGGCGAAGTTGCGAAGGAGGGGCTGGGCATGGACACCGAACTCGCCCGGTACTTGCCGCACATCAGCCGGATGAGCGCGCAACTCAAGGAGACATCGACGCAAATCGAAAGTTCAGTCGTGGGTGTCTGCGACAGCTTTCAAGGGATTGCGGAGCGCGCGAAATCAACCGTGTCTCGTGCAACAGGCTTTCTAAATATTAATGGCGATGGGGCTTCCAGCAAAGTGTCGTTCGAGGGCCTCATCCAAAATTGCGCAGGCATTCTCGTCAAGATCCTGAATACGACAGAGGAAGCGGGCGAGGTTTCACGGCGTGCGATCGACCGGATCCATCAGATGGATGAGCATTCCAAGATGATCCTTAAGTCGCTGGTCAATCTGGAGAAGATTGCCCAGGAGAACAAGATGTTAGCACTGAATGCGCGTATCGAAGCGGCACACGCCGGCATTCACGGAGCTGGGTTTTCAGTAGTAGCGGTTGAAGTTGCGTCACAGACACAGAGATCGCTGGTGGTAACCGCCCAGGTGAGCGGTCTGATTGACAACCTGCGGAATCTGGCAGGGTCTGCTGTGGAGGATCTGCAGCAGATGAACCAACAAGGTTCTGTGCGCGCGGAGAAGTCAAGACGCGAGGTTGACGAGTCGCTCAGAGACATGCAGGATGCCCACGGCGAGATGAAACAGATGCTGAGTTCGATGACGAAAGATGGTGCGCTCCTTGCGAATGACATTGGAGCCGCGGTACGCGGCCTACAGTTCCAGGATCGAACCAGTCAACAAATCGCCCATATCGTGGAGGATCTGGACACGTTGCATGCGCGGTTGATATCTCGATGTGGCGCCGTGGCAGCTTCAGACACCGCTTCGGAAGAGGGCTTCAGCGCCTACACGATGCGCGAAGAGCGGCAGATAGCCGGCATTCACACTGCGGAATCTGCAGCAGGAGATATCGAACTGTTTTGACCGCGGTAGAGAGTGAAAAGCATGAAGACCTTGAAAGGAATGGCAAAGTGCGAAGAGTACTGATCGTCGACGACTCGGTTTCGATGCGTCAAATGGTCGGCTATACGCTGCGGCAGGGCGGCTATGAGGTGATTGAAGCCGAACACGGCGCGGATGCGCTGAACAAACTCACGGGCGGAACAGTGGACCTGATCATTACCGACCTGAATATGCCGGTGATGGACGGCATTACCTTGATCCAAAACGTGCGGAAGCAGCCGGCCATGAAGAGCAAACCCATCTTGATGCTGACCACCGAAGGGCTGGTGGCGAAGAAGGAACAGGGAAAAGCCGCAGGCGCCACGGGTTGGATTATCAAGCCGTTCGACCCCGAAAAACTTCTTCAAACCGTTGCCAAAGTGTTGCCATAAAGCCATGAAAATCGATCTTAGCCAGTTTCGCCAAACATTCCTCCTGGAAAGCGCGGATCATATCGCTTCCATGGAATCGGGTCTTCTTGAGCTTCGGTCCTCGCCGACCGACACCGAGTTGCTGAACAGCATCTTCCGTGCGGCGCACTCGATCAAAGGAGGAGCTGGTTCCTTTGAAATGACGAGTCTTGTCCGCTTTACGCACTCGCTGGAGAATCTTCTCGATCGGCTGCGGTCTTTGGAGATACAGGCCACCAACGAGGTCATCGACATCCTGCTTCGATCAGTGGACGTGCTGCGCGGCCTGCTCGAAGCCGATGCGGATGCACCGATGTCCGCAGACGCGCTGGAACTCGATGAGCAAATCGCGGCGCTGACGTCTGCTGAGCTCCCCGCGGCAGAACCCTCTCCTGAAGAGGCGCAGTTGCCGATTGAGGACGGGCGCGAGATAAAGCTGTACAAGGTGGAATTTCGCCCTGACCGGGAGCTATTCTCGAGCGGCACAAATCCCATCGTGCTCTTGCGCAATCTGGCCGCATTGGGGACCGTGAGCTGCTGCCATTTGCATACCGAGGACTTGCCCGCGCTGGTGGACCTGGATCCATCGCAGTGTTACCTGAGCTGGACGGTGGAGTTGGCCAGCGTAAGCGAAGAAGCAGAGCTGCGCGAGGTATTCGAGTTTGTTGAGCATCTGGCAGAGATTCGTATTTCTTGCCCGGACGCGCCGCCGCAGCTTGACTCCGCATTGGCTCAGAATCCAGCGGTAGCGCTGGATAATGCAGACCCGCCCGCACCGAATGCCCGATCCCGATCTGTCGAACGCCGCAAGGCGCCGGCTGCGGATCGCCGCCAATCTGTTGTGGCGGATCGACGCCAGTCCTCCATGAAGCCCGCGGCCAGTGGAGATTCGGGATCCATCCGTGTGGCGACCGATAAGGTCGACCGGCTGATCGATCTGGTAGGTGAATTGGTCATCGCGCATGTGATGACCGCGCAAATGGTCGAGGACTTTGAACCTGCATGTTTGCCGAAGCTGCGCGAGGCGGTAGCGGCAATGGAGCGCAATACCCGGGAGTTGCATGAACGAGTAATGGGAATCCGCATGTTGCCGGTCGGAACGTTGTTCCAGAGATACGCGCGCACGGTCTACGATATCGCGCAATCCACCGGCAAGCAGATTCGTCTGGATCTGAATGGAGAAGAGACCGAGATCGACAAGAGCATGCTGGAGTTGCTCGGCGATCCGTTGATCCATCTGGTGCGCAATGCCGCCGATCATGGCATCGAGACCCCTGAGGAGCGCAAGGCGGCGGGAAAGCCGGAAGAGGGCGTCATTACACTCCGTGCATTCCACCGCTCGGGAAGAATCGTGATCGAGATCTCCGACGATGGCGCGGGAATCGATACGGATAGAGTCCGCAGCAAGGCAATCGAACGCGGACTGATCGGATCCGATTCGCAATTAAGCAAAGAGCAACTGCAAATGTTGGTCTTTGAGCCGGGCTTCTCCACCAGTGAGATCGTAAGCGACCTTTCAGGGCGTGGCGTGGGCATGGACGTGGTCAAGCGCAACGTCGAGAAACTGAACGGTACGGTGGCGTTGGCCAGCGAAAAAGGACATGGCTCGACGGTATCAATTGAACTGCCGCTTACACTGGCGATTCTGGAAGGATTGTTGGTGCGCGTCGGCGATCGGACACTGGTACTGCCGCTCTTGTCCGTGATCGAAACCGTGCCGCTCAGCAACGAGCAGATTGTGCGTGTGGCCGAGCAGGGCGAGGTGGTGGTCATCCGCGAACAGTCGATTCCACTGCTGCGCTTGTCCAGATTTCTGGGCTTGCCGCAGGAGACGGCGAGCACAGAACAGGCATCGGAGAAGAACGCCAATCGCAGGCTCGCAGTCATCGTCGAATCGGGCCACAAGAAGATCGGATTAGTAGTAGATGAACTTCTTGGGCAACAGCAAGTGGTTGTAAAGAGCCTGGAGCGAAATCTTCGCAGAGTCAAAGGCCTGATGGGCGCCACCATCCTCGGCGATGGATGCGTTGCTCCGATCGTCGACGTGGGCGGCATTGCGGCGATGAATTTGTTTTCGCTGCAAGATGCAGTCAAGAAAGTCAAACAGTCTGTGCCTCCGTCCCAGTCTGACATGGTTGCTTGATCCGCTGGCAGGCAAATAGATGTGGAAGTGAATGGAAATGCTCATCGATTGGAATGCCGCATCCAGTCGCTGGGCATTTCCAGCCAAACGATAACTATGAAAGTCGCGACTGCATATCTTTGATTAGTCGAGTAAGCAAAACCATGATCGCAAAGGCGCTCCATACCGACAAAGCAACAAAGGGACACCCGCGCGTTCAAAGATACGATCGTCATTGAGTTTACGATTAGTCGACAATATGCAACTAATCTTCAATGTTATTGAACGAATTATTGACGATGCCGATAGATAGATCGTCGTGCCGCAGGTGTGCCACGGCGCGGTTACCGGTCCGGAAGATTCCCCTCGTCCTCTGCAGAATGGCGGAAGTTCCAGGGCTCGACACCCGCAGATATGTAAGTGATTTCATTCTCAAGCACCACAAGTTGAATGTCTGTATCAGTTCGTATGCTGGCCAGACGAGGAGAAACTCAATGAAGAGGATTTCAGGAGGAAGTATGTTCAGAAAACGCGTTCTCAGCGGGATGCTGACAGTACTTGCAATCTCGATTACCTTGCACGCACAGGAGTTCAAGATCGGGAGCAAGGATGTGCAGGTCCACGGTTTTGGAACCCAGGGGTTCGTCCACACCAACGACAACAATTGGCTGACCATGAACACGAGCGGCACGGGCAGCGGCGCTTTTACTGACGCGGGCTTGAACCTTGGCGCGCAGATCACCTCCAATTTTCGCGTTGGCGGACAGGTTTACGACCGCAAGCTCGGTCAATTGGGCGACTGGCATCCGCTATTGGACTGGGCCATGGGCGACTATCGCCTCAAGCCTTGGCTGGGATTCCGCGCAGGCAAAGTGAAGACCGTTCTGGGACTTTTTACGGATTCTCAGGATATGGACTTCGCCAACACCTTTGCCCTGTTGCCGCAGAGCGTCTATCCCATTGATCTGCGCGACGCCTCCATTGCGCATTTGGGCGGAGACATCTACGGAAGAGAGAAGTTGGGGCACAATCTTGGCTCCATCGCCTACACCGCCTATGGCGGCCGGCGCTCAGACAACATGCATAGCGGCTATCCCTATCTCCTGTCAGGCATTGCTGGGATCACGCTGAACAGCTACGGGGGGCCGGTGTTTGGCGGCGATCTGCGCTGGAATCCGCCAGTGCGCGGACTTACTGTGGGAATATCGCGTTTGAATGAAATGATCACCGGCAAAGGCAGCTATAACGGTCAGCTCGGAATTCCGGCCCAGCCCAAATACTGGGAAAATTCGAAACACGACTGGACCAACCAGTATTACGGCAGGTTCGTGAAGGACAAACTGCACGCGGAGTCGGAGTATCGCAGGTACCTGCGCGATCAGATTATCTTTAGTGGCCTCTCGTGGGTTGAGACCGACATTCGCGGCTGGTATGTGGGTGGAGGTTATCAAGTCAATAAGTGGCTCGAGGCGGGCTCCTATTACTCGCACTACCGGATCTTTCCGTCTGGCGGAGCCGGAGTAAACGCGTCATATCCGGATGCGCAGACGCACGATTTTGACAAAGTGGTGACCGCAAAGCTCACACTCAAACAATACGTAACGGTGAAGGTCGAGGGGCACTTCATGGACGGCAACGGGTCGGCACTTTATCCCGCTGGCTTCTACAGCAATGTGAATCCAAACGGCTTCTCGGCCAACACCAACGCACTTGTAGGGGTGCGCGACACAAAAGTGGGATCACGCGGCCCGGCGTCCCTCCCAGTAGTCCTCAAATTGGCCGTTGAGCTGGCAGCAGCGCAGGGCAACAATCGCGTTGGCGCCGCGAACTGTCCAGAA
>Ga0302202_10001417_pt1 | contig 29688 bp, 22 predicted proteins | sample II_Bog_N3_3_FD_194579 | JGI IMG/M metagenome (GOLD analysis project Ga0302202, IMG submission 194579) | Peat permafrost microbial communities from Stordalen Mire near Abisko, Sweden - II_Bog_N3_3 | ecosystem: Environmental > Terrestrial > Soil > Wetlands > Peat | place: Sweden: Abisko...
GCCATCGTCGCGCCGGCGACCGCGAGCTCCGCGCCGCGTTCGTCGTAGAGCGCCGCCTTCACCGCCGTTCCGCCGGCGTCGAACGCGATGATGTGCTGGTGTGACATCGCTCCTCCGGCGCTTCGACGCCGGGGCCCCTCAATATTCGTTGCAGAGAAGATGGATCGCCGGCTCGTCCTCGACGATCGCCGGGAAGCGTCCCGGCGCCGCGAGGAAGAGATTGTCGGACGCGTCGTCGTTGACCGACGAGACTTCGCCGACGATCGCGACGCCCGAGCCGGGCTCGGCGTAGAATTCGTGATAGAGGAACGGCGTCAGCCGGATCGACTCGCCGGGGCGGATGACGAAACAATGTCCGGCGGCAACGCGGTGCGCGACGCCGTCGAGCGAAACGCTGACTTCGCTGTCGTCGAGGCTTCCGTCGCGCCTGCGGTTGTAGACCTGGCAGACGAGATTGCCGCCGGCCCGGCAGATGATGTCCTCCTGCTTGACGGCGTGGCAATGCATCGGCGTGCGCTGGCCTTCGCCGACGATCATCGCCTTCTCGCAATAGACGGTGCGCCGATAGGGCGCCGCTGCGCCGCCGTTGCGGATGGTGAAGGCGGTGAGGCCGACATGGTCGAAGTCGCCGGAGGCGAAGTCGGTGACGTCCCAGCCGAGCTTGCAGACGCGGATCGCGTCGCATTCCTCGCCCTTCTCGCGCCACGCCTCCGGCGTCCAGAAGGCGAACGGCGGCAGATGGAAGTCGTATTGGTCGAGGACCGCCTTGGCGCGCGCGATGGCGGCGTTGATTTCGGAGCGCTTCATCGCGACCCTCCCGTTTCCTCCGTCGGCGACCAAAAGGGATTGGACGCGATTATGGCGCGTCCGCGCAGCGTGTCCACCGATCTGCAGGTCGATTGCGTCGCTTGGCCGCGCTTCGGCGACGGCGCGATCTGGCGCTATGCGCGCCCGCTGAGCACGCGCCGATAGGCGCGACGCACCGCCTCGCGCGCTTCGCCGACGGCGCCCTGCAGCGATTCGAAGTCGGGCAGCGCCGCCGCCGCGGCGATGCGCCGCTTGACGCCGCTCGTCGCGGTCGCCGGATCGAACCGGCCGTCGACCGTCATGCGCATGAGCTGGGTGGCGTCGGTGTAGAGTCGGTGGGCGGCGATCAGCGCGTCGGCGTCGTCGCCCGCGATCACGCCCGCCTCGGCCGCGGCGGCGAGTGTCGCGCGGGTCGAGACCGCGAGCAGCGCCGGATTGCGTCCCGCTTCCGCGAGCGTCAGGTATTGGGCGACGAATTCGACGTCGATCAGGCCGCCGGAGACGAGCTTGAGGTCCCACGGATCCTGGTCGCCCTTCTCGCGCGCGATCAGCGCGCGCATCGAGCGCACGTCATGGGCGAGCTTGGCCCTGTCGCGCGGCTTGGTCAGCGCCGCGGCGATCGTCGCGGCGATCTCTTCGCCGAGCTTCGGGTCGCCGGCGACGACGCGCGCGCGCGTCAGCGCCATGCGCTCCCAGGTCTCCGCCTCGTTGGCCTGATAGAGGCGGAAGGCCGAGAACTGGGTCGCCAGCGGTCCCTTCTGCCCCGACGGACGCAGCCTGAGATCGACCTCGTAGAGCTTTCCCGCCTTGGTCGGCGCGGTCAGCGCGGCGAGCAGCCGCTGAATCAGGCGCGCGTAATACAGCCCCGGCGGCAGCGGCTGCGCGCCGCTCGATTCGCCCGCTGCGGCGGGAAAATCGTAGATGACGATCAAGTCGAGATCGGAGGCGGCGGTCATCTCGCGCGAGCCGAGCTTGCCCATCGCCAGCACCGCGAGACGGCCGCCGGCGACCGTCCCATATTCGCGCGCAAACGCCGCCGAGACGCGCGTCAGCAGTGCGCCGAGCAGCGCCTGGGCGAGCGCGCTGTAAGCGTGGCCGGCGCGCTCGGGGTCGAGCGCGCCCGAGAGCAGCCGCACGCCGACGATGAACGTCTCCTCTGCGGCGAAGTCGCGCGCGCGATCGAGCGTGTCCTCGAAATTGCGCGCCGGCGCGAGATAGGCCTCGACCCGCGCCGCCATCCGCGCTTCGTCGAGGCTGTCGCCGATCGCCGCGACGCGGCCCGGATCGATCGCCGCGTCGAGCACGTGCGGTCGCTGCGAGACGACCTGGGCGAGGCGCGGCGCGCCGCCCAGCAGGTCGCCGAACAATTCGCGCACCGGCGCGTTGGAGCGCAGGATCGACAGCAGCTCGACCGCGCCGCGCATGCGCGTCAGCGCCGTGTCGAACGCGACCAGCGCCGCGTCCGGGTCGCCCGAGCCGGAAAAGGCGGCCAGCAGCGCCGGCGTCAATTCGGTCAGCACTTCGCGCGCCCGCGCGCCCTGCACCGCCGGCCGGCGGCCGAAGTGCCAGCCGCGGATCGTCTCGGCGGCGGCGGCGGGCCGCTGGAAACCGAGCCGCTGCAGGGTCGTCAGCGTCTCCGGGTCGTCGACGACGCCGGTGAAGACGAGGCTGCCGGCTTCGACGTCGAGCTTCGGCGCGTCCTCGAACAGTTGCGCGTAATGGCGTTCGACCCGCCTGAGATGTCCGGTCAGCGCCTCGGCGAAACGGTCGCGGTCGGCGTAGCCGCAGAACTGCGCGAAGCGGGCGAGCGTCTCGTCCTCGAAGGGCAGGCGCTGGGTCTGCTCGTCGGCGATCATCTGCAGGCGGTGCTCGATCTCGCGCAGATAGACGTAGGCGGCCGACAGGTCGGCGTCCGCTTCGGCGCTGATCCATTGCTCGGCGCGCAGCTCTGCGAGCATGTCGAGCGTGCGCGCGCCGCGCATCGACGGGCGGCGGCCGCCGAAGATGAGCTGCTGGGTCTGGACGAAGAATTCGATCTCGCGGATGCCGCCGCGGCCCAACTTGAGGTCGTGGCCGGGCACGGCGACGCGCTCGTGGCCGCGCGCGGCGTGGATCTGCCGCTTCATCGCATGGATGTCGGCGATCGCGGCGTAGTCGAAATACTTGCGCCAGATGAACGGCGCGAGGTCGGCGAGAAAGCGGACGCCGAGCGCAAGGTCGCCGGCGGCCGGCCGCGCCTTGATCATCGCCGCGCGCTCCCAGTTCTGGCCGAGCGTTTCGTAATAGGCCTGGGCGCTGGCGATCGACATCGCCACCGGCGTCGCCGCCGGATCGGGCCTTAGGCGCAGATCGACGCGGAAGACGTAGCCGTCCGGCGTTCGCTCCTGCAGCAGGCGCGTCAGCGCCTTGACCAGCCGCACGAACAGCGGCGCCGGCTCGACGCCGGCGGGGATCGCCGGCGACCGGCCGTCGAACAGCGCGATCAGATCGATGTCGCTCGAATAATTGAGTTCGCGCGCGCCGTGCTTGCCGAGCGCGAGCACGACGAAACCGCAGCCGGCTTCGATGTCGGCGGCCTCGGCGTCGAGGACGAGCCGTCCGGCGCGCGCTTCGCGGCGGAGCAGAAAGCCGAGCCCCGCGCGCAAGGCGGCGTCGGCGAAGCGGGTCAGCGCCTCGGTGGTCGCGACGACGTCCCAGACGCCGCCGAGATCGGCGAGCGCGATCAGCAGCGCGGCCTCGCGCTTGGCGCGCCTGAGCGCGCGCTTGATCGCCTCTTCGTCGTCGTCGCGTCGCGCGGCGACCGCTTCGATCAGGTCTGCGAGCGCGTCCTGAGGCGGTCGCGCCAGCAGACGGGCGAGCCGCGCCGGGTCCTCGGCGATCAGCGACCACAGATAGGGCGAATGGTCGGCGATTCCGAGCAGCAAGGCGCGGGTCGCCTCCGCCGCGGCGAACGGGGCCAAAGCCTCGGCGCGCGCTTCGCCGAGCAGGGCGTCGAGGCGCCGGACCGCTTGCGCCGGCGCGGCCAGTCGCGGCGCCTGGGCCAGTCGCTCGCCGAGAGGCGGCCTCACGCCGCCGCCCGCGCGGCGGACAGGCGCGGCGTTTCCGCCGCCGCCGGCAGCGTCGCGGTCGCCTTGAGGCCGGGATGGTTGTCGCCGAGCGCGAGCGACCCGCCGTGCATGTGCATAACCGCAGCCGCGAGCGACAGGCCGAGGCCGGAACCCGGCCGCGAGCGCGCGCCTTCGAGCCGCACGAAGCGTTCGAGGGCGCGGCCGCGATCCTCGGCGGGAATGCCGGGGCCGTGGTCGGCGACTTCGATCGCAATCGACGCGCCCTCGCGCCTGACGACGACGGCGATCTCCGCCCTGGCCGCGGCGCCGTCCGCCGGCGCGCCGTGCTTGACCGCGTTGTCGATCAGGTTGGCGACCGCCTGGCCGATCAGCTCGCGGTTGCCGACCACCGTCAGGCCCTCCGCCGCTTCGATCTTCAGCGTCGCGCCGTTCTCCTCGGCGACCGGGGCGTAAAGCTCGGCGATGCTCTCGATCGCCTCGCCGAGGTCGAAGGCGCTCATGCCTGCCGACTCGGCGCCCGCTTCGGCCCGCGCGATCATCAGCAACGCGTTGAAGACGCGAATCAGACCGTCCGATTCCTCGATCGTGCGCTCGAGCGCGGCGCGATAGGCGGCGGGATCGTCGGCGGCGCCGAGCGCCGCCTCGGCGTGATTGCGCAGCCGGGTCAGCGGCGTGCGCAGATCGTGGGCGATATTGTCGGAGACTTCGCGCAGGCCCGTCATCAGGTCGGCGATGCGGCCGAGCATCTCGTTGAGGCCGACGGCGAGCCGGTCGAGTTCGTCTCCCGAGCCGGAGACCGGCAGGCGCAGGCTGAGGTCGCCGCCCATGATCGCCCGCGCCGAGCGGTTCATCGCGTCGATGCGGGTGAGCACGCGACGGGCGACGAACAGGGCGCCGAGCGCGGCGAGCGCGGCGAAGAAGACGAGCGACACCGCCATCGCATGCACCATCACCGCGCCGATGCGCGCCCGATCGCCGAGGTCGCGCCCGACCAGCAGGCGGAAGCCGCCCGGCAGGGCGAAGATGCGCGCCAGCGCGCGCCGGCCGGGCGAAGAGCCGTCGACCGTCTCGTAGGGGGTGTCGACGACGCCGACGTGTTCGAGCACGCCGGCCGGCAATTGCGCGACATTGCCGGCGAGCGGCTCGCCGGCGTTGTTGGTGAGCAGATAGAGCGACGAGCCGGGCTGACGCGAGCGGGCCTCGATCGCTTGGCCGAGGCGCCGCACGCCCCCGGCGTCGTACTGCTCGGCGAGGCCTTTGGCCTGCTCCTCGATCGTCTGCTGCGTCTCGGCGTCGACCAGCTTGATCACCTGCCAGGCGACGACGCCCAGCACCAGCGCCGAGCCGACGACGCTGACGCCGAAGATCACCAGCGTCAGCTTGAACGCCGTGGAGCGGAAGAGCTTAGCGAGGGTCGTCACGCAGCATGTATCCGGCGCCGCGCACGGTGTGGATGAGCGGCGCGTCGAAGTCGCGGTCGATCTTCGCGCGCAACCGCGACATATGGACGTCGATGACATTGGTCTGCGGATCGAAGTGATAGTCCCAGACGTGCTCGAGCAGCATGGTCCGGGTGACGACCTTGGCCGCGTTCTGCATCAGATATTCGAGCAGGCGGAACTCGCGCGGCTGCAGCGCGATCTCCTCGCCGGCGCGCGCGACCTTGCGCGACAGGCGGTCGAGGGTGAGGTCGCCGACGCGATAGGCGGTCTCCTCCGGCGCGCCTTTGGGGCGGCGGCGCGCCAACGCTTCGACCCGCGCCAGCAGTTCGGAAAAGGAATAGGGCTTGGCGAGATAGTCGTCGCCGCCGGCGCGCAGGCCCTTGACGCGGTCGTCGACCTGACCGAGCGCGGACAGGATCAGCACCGGCGTCTCGCCGCCCTGGGCGCGCAGGGCGCCGATCAGCGAAAGCCCGTCCATCTTCGGCAACATGCGGTCGACGATGGCGACGTCGTAGCCGCCCTCCTGCGCGAGGTCGTAGCCGCTGACCCCGTCGGCGGCGTGATCGACCGCGTGCCCGGCCTCGCGGAACGCCTTGACCAGATAGGCGGCGGCCTCACGATCGTCTTCGATGATCAAAATCCGCATGGCGCAAGACATACAGCGAATCCCGGGCGACGGAGGCAAAAAAGCGGCGGCAGGCCGGGGGTGTGGCCTGCCGCCGAGTATGCCGGGCGGGCGCGAGAGCGGGGGGCTGGATGTCGCGCGGGTCCCGGCCTGGCGGCCTCGCCGGGGCGGCGAGGCCGATCTCTCGCTTTAGGACGCGGCCTGGACCGGCAGGGCGACGAAGCGGACGTTGTCGCCCGACCTGACCCTGAGCAGCACCGACTTCTTGCCGTCGGCGCGCGCCGTGTCGAAGGCCTGGGCGACTTCGTTCGGATGCTCCACGGCCTTGCTGCTGGCTTCGAGAATCACGTCGCCCTGCTGCAGACCCTTGTCGGCGGCGACGCTGTTGGGATCGACGTCGGTGATCGTCACGCCGTCATGGCCGTGCTCGAGCGTCAGGCCGAGCTTGGCGATCGAGGCTTGGCCCACGTCGGGCTTACTGGACCCGAGATCGTTCATCGCCTCCTTGTCGTTCGGCATCGTTCCGAGCGTGACCGTGACGGTCTGCTGCGCGCCGTCGCGCCAGATCGTCAGATCGGCGGTTTTCTTCGGGCCGAGATCGGCCACGCGGCGCGCAAGCTCGCGCGCGTCGGCGACCGACTGTCCGTTGACCGCAGTGACGACGTCGCCGACCTTCACCCCCGCCTGGGCGGCCGGCGCGTCCTTGTTCTCCTTGGCGACCAGAGCGCCCGAGGCGGTCTTGAGGCCGAGGCTGTCGGCGATGTCCTGCGTCACCGGCTGGATCTCGATGCCGAGCCAGCCGCGCTCGACGACGCCGTCGCTCTTGAGCTGGTCGACGACCTTCTCGACCACGTCGCTCGAGATGGCGAAGCCGATGCCGACGCTGCCGCCCGACGGCGAAAAGATCGCGGTGTTGACGCCGACGACGTCGCCGTCGGTGTTGAAGGTCGGGCCGCCCGAGTTGCCATGATTGACCGGCGCGTCGATCTGGATGAAGTCGTCGTAGGGGCCCGAGCCGATGTCGCGGCCGCGCGCCGAGACGATGCCGGCCGTCACCGTGCCGCCGAGGCCGAACGGGTTGCCCACGGCGATGACCCAGTCGCCGACCCGCGGCGCGTGGGTCGCGAACTTGACGAACGGATAGGTCCCCGGGGCCTTGACCTTGAGCAGCGCGAGATCGGTCTTGGGGTCGGCGCCGATCACTTTGGCGGGGAGCGTCTTGCCGTCGGAGGTGGTCACCGTGACTTCGGTCGCGTGGTCGACGACGTGGTTGTTGGTGACGATATAGCCGTCGGACGAGATGAAGAAGCCCGAGCCCTGCGCCTGGGTCAGGTGATGTTGCGGATGGCGCGGCGTCGGCGTGTCGCCCTGGTCGCCGTTGTCCGGCGCGCCGAAATCACGGAAGAAGCGCTCGAACGGGGTGCCAGGCGGGAATTGCGGCGTGCCCTGGAAGTCGCTCTGCGCGTCGCTCGTCTCGTCCATCTTGACCTTGACCGAGACGACCGAGGACTTCACCCGGTCGACGACGTCGGCGAACGAGGCGGGGCCGGCCGAAGTCTGCTGGGTGTCGGCGACGGCGAAGGACGGCGCGAAGGCGCCGGTTCCGACGACCGCGGCGCCGATGGCGACCGCGGCGACCGCGCCGAGCAGGGCGGCGCGCAACGGGCGGCGGGGGCGAAACGGGGAGGGGGCGAGAGTCATGGCGGCTCCAAGCGATGGGTCGCGGCGTCGAGGCGTTCCCCGGCCGCTCAAAGGCGACAATCGCCTTGCGCGCCTAACCACCGAATGGCGGCGGCATGAAAGCTTGGTAATCTTGGAGCCCGCGAAGCCTGCCAGGGGGTAGGCCACTGACGACAAGATCCGGCCGCGCGGGCGGCGGCGCGCGGCCGCCTTACGCCGCAGCCGACTTCGCCGGCGCCGCGCCGCTGCGTGCGCGGGGAGAGGCTTTCGCCGCTTCGGCTTCCGTCAGACGGAACTGGCTGACCAGCGTCGCGAGCCTCGCGGCCTCTTCGGAAAGAGAGCGGCTCGCCGCGGTCGTCTCCTCGACCATCGCCGCGTTCTCCTGGGTGACCCGATTCATCAATTCGATCGCCGCGTTGACCTGCTGCAGCGACGTCGACTGCTCCTGTGCGCCGACGGCCATCTCGCGCACGGCCGCGCTGATCTCCGCCATCTGCGCAAGGATGCGCTCGAGCGAATGCCCGGTCTCGGCGACCAGCTTGACGCCGCCGTCGACCTGGGCGGTCGAAGCCGAGATGAGGCCCTTGATCTCCTTGGCCGCCTCGGCGGAGCGCTGCGCCAGCGCGCGCACCTCGGAAGCGACGACCGCGAAGCCGCGCCCCGCGTCGCCGGCGCGCGCCGCCTCGACGCCGGCGTTGAGCGCCAGCAGGTTGGTCTGGAAGGCGATCTCGTCGATCACGCCGATGATCTGGGTGATCTGCTGCGCCGACTTGGCGATGGCGTTCATCGCTTCGACGGCTTGGCGCACGACCGCCGCGCTCTTCTGCGCGTCCTCGTCGGCGGCGGCGGCGACGGCGCGCGCACGGTCGGCGCCCTCGGCCGACTTGCGCACCGTGTCGGTGACCTGCCCGAGCGTCGCGGCGGTTTCCTCGAGGCTCGCCGCTTGCTGCTCGGTGCGGCGCGAAAGATCGTCGGCGGCGGCCGAGATCGCCTGCGATCCGTCCTGCATCGCGTCGGCGCTCGCCACGACCGCTTCGACCGCGGCGGCGAGCTTGCCGACCGCTTCGTTGAAGTCGGCGCGGATCTGCGCGTAGGTCGGAGCGATGCCTTCGCCGAGCCGCGCCATCAGCCCGCCTGCCGCGAGCGTCTTCAGCCCGACGCTGAGGCGGCGCACGACCTCCCCCTGCTCGTCGGCCGCCTTGGTTCGCTCGGCGGCGGCGCGCTCGCGTTCGTCGTCGGCGCTGCGGCGGCTGGCGGCGGCGGCGGCCTCGATTTGCAGACGCTCGATCGCGTGTTCCTTGAACACCTGGACGGCGCGCGCCATGTCGCCGATCTCGTCCTTGCGGTCGAGCCCGCGGATGTCGACCTGGAGATCGCCGGAGGCGAGCGCCTTCATCCGGCGCGACAGCTCGGCGAGCGGCCTTGCGGTCTTCATCGTCGAAATCCACAGGGTCAGCGCGCCGGCGGCGAGCGCCGAGAGCAGGCCGGCGGCGAACAGAGCGATCAAGGCGAATCGCGACTGCGCGGCCATGTCGGCGGCCGCCCGCGCGTTGTCGTTGATCATCGCGTCGCTGATCGCGAGCAGGCCGGCCGACAGCTTGCGCGCCGCGGTGTCGACTTCGGCGACCGAGCGCGCGCCTTCGGCGAGCTTGTCGAGATCGTCGGGCTTCAGGTCCTTGCCGACCGCGAGGCCTGGCGAATCCTCGCCGATCGCCACGATCGTCTTGCCCTTCTCGCCGATGTCGCGCTCCGCCGTCTTGAAATTGGCGAAGGTCGAGGCGAACTGCGGCAGGTACGCGCTCGCCTGGTCCATCAGCTCGTTGAACTTGTCGAGCTGGTTGGCGAAGTCGGCCTGGGCGGTGCGGCCCTCCGGCGAGCTGCCGTCGTAGACCAGGGCGCCGAAGGCGGCGTAGGGCGCCATCACGGTCGTGCCGGTGGCGCGCGCGACGAAGATCGCGGCCTTGTCGCGGTGGGCGATGATCTCGCCGGCGTTGCGCGACAGGCTGTCGAGCCGCCACGCGCCGAAGCCGACGATGCCGGCGACCGCCAGGCTCATGAGCGCCAGCGGAATCAGGGCTTTCGTGCTGAGCCTGAGATTGTCGACCTTCACCGGCGCGCCTCCGCATTCGCCGCGTCCCGTTTGCGAGGCCGCGCGCTGCGGCGCTCGAGGGTCGGCGGGGACGAGCGCGGGGCGTCATGCCGCGCGCGCGGGCCGAGCCGCGCGACGACGCGTCGTCGACCACAGCTTCGATGAATTGGGTAAAGCGCCGATTAATATGGTAAATCAATAATTAAGCCCGCGCCTTCGATCCTCCCCGACGGGCGGGTTGGCCCGGACGAGCCTGGGCTTCGTGCGGCTTCGCTTGGGGCGCCGAGCCGCGCCGCGCCTCGCGGCGGCGGAATCGCGGGCCGGTGTCGCTGCAACGCCACAGCGAGGGAAAAATCCCGCGTTCACGTGTCTGTGGGTTTCGCCGCGCGCCTGGAATGCGCTATCCCTTGCGGGCTCGCATCGGCTGCGGGCGCCTGATCGGCCCCAATCCGGAAAGGAGGCGCGCATGACGAACACGGGACGCGCGCTCGCGATTCCGGCTTCGGGGTTGGCGCGGTCGCCAGCGCGCAGCCTGCCCGGGCTCCGCCGCTAGTTTCGCCTTTCGCCGAGGGTCCGCTCTCCGGCGCTTCCCCGAATCCCAGAACCCCGCGTCGGCCGCTTGGCCGGCGTTCTTCCCCATCGCCGCAACGTCGCGCCCCGCCCGGCGCGGCCGTCCGGACTCGCAAGACCATGTTTCGCAGATTCGAATCGCTGATCGACGTCTTTCGCGCGCATGACCCGTCGCAGCCGCCCGCTTCTCTGCTCGGCTACTACTGGCGCTATTGCCGCCAGACGTGGCCGTTTCTCGCCGCGCTGATGGCGAGCGGGCTCGTCACCTCGCTGATCGAGGTCGCGATCCTGCGCTTTGTCGGCGAGATCGTCGACCTGCTGCGCCAGACGAATCCGGAGCGCATTCTGCGCGACGACGGACGCACGTTCCTGGTCATGGGCCTCGTCATCCTGTTGCTGCGGCCGCTCGCGCAGTTCGCCCACGATCTGCTGGTGCAGCAGACGATCGCGCCCGGCATGACCAATCTCATCCGCTGGCAGACGCATCGCTACGTGCTGCGGCAGTCGTTGACCTATTTCGCCAACGATTTCGCCGGCCGCATCGCCTCGAACATCGTCCAGTCGGCCGCTTCGCTGCGCGATTCGACGGTGCAGGTGATCGACGCGCTGTGGTTCGTGACCGTCTTCTCGGCGAGCGCGCTGGCGATCCTCGCCGAGGCCGACTGGCGCCTGACCCTGCCGCTGGCCGGCTGGATCGTCGTCTATGTCGCGACCCTCGCCGCTTTCGTGCCGCGCATCCGCAGGCGCTCCGAGATTCTGGCGCATCGCCGCGCCGTGCTGACCGGGCGCATCGTCGACAGCTACACCAACATCCAGGCGGTGAAGCTGTTCGCCCATCTCGATCGGGAGGACGAGCACGCGCGCGAGGCGCTGGACGCGCACACCAAGGACTTTCACAGCCAGACGCGGCTCATCACGCTGATGAATCTCTGCGTTTCGTCGAGCAACGGCGCGCTTGTCGTCGCGACCGGCGCGGTCTCGATCTGGCTTTGGACATTGGGCCTCACGTCGCTGGGGCAGATCGCCATCGCCGCTGGTCTCGCCATCCGCATCACCACCATGTCGGGCTGGGTGATGTGGACCGCGATCGGCGTCTTCGACAATGTCGGCCAGGTGCAGGAGGGCATGCGCACGATCGCCCGGCCGCAGACGCTGGTCGACGCCGACGGCGCGACCGAACTCGAGGCCGACAAGGGCGAAATCCGCTTCGAGAAGGTGCACTTCCACTACGGCAAGAAGGGCGGCGTGATCGACGATCTGTCGTTCACGATCGCGCCGGGCGAAAAGGTCGGGCTGGTCGGCCGCTCGGGGGCGGGCAAGTCGACGCTGGTCAATCTGCTGCTGCGCTTCTACGACGTCGAGAGCGGACGCATTCTGATCGACGGCCAGGACGTCGCAAAGGTGACGCAGGACAGTTTGCGGCGGCAGGTCGGCATGGTGACGCAGGACACTTCGCTGCTGCACCGCTCGGTCGCCGACAATATTCTCTACGGACGTCCCGACGCTTCGCGCGAGGCGATGGTCGCCGCCGCCAGGCGCGCCCACGCGCAAGACTTCATCATGGGTCTGGCGGACGGCGAAGGGCGGAGCGGCTACGAGACTCTGGTGGGCGAGCGCGGCGTCAAGCTCTCCGGCGGCCAGCGTCAGCGCATCGCCATCGCGCGCGTGCTGCTGAAGAACGCGCCGATCCTGGTGCTCGACGAGGCGACTTCGGCGCTCGACTCGGAAGTCGAGGCGGCGATCCAGGAGAGTCTCTATTCGCTGATGGAAGGCAAGACGGTGATCGCTATCGCCCACCGCCTCTCCACCATCGCCGCAATGGACCGCCTGATCGTGCTCGACCGCGGGCAGATCGTCGAGACGGGAAACCACCGCGAGCTGCTCGAGCGCGACGGGCTGTATGCGAGCCTGTGGCGGCGGCAGTCCGGGGGGTTCCTGCGTGAGGACGACGCTTAGAAGCGCTTGCCCTCTCGCGCGCAGGAGAGGCGCGCAAGTGAAAGCGCGTCGGCTGGTTTCCCCCGCCTCATGGCGGCAATCCAACCGCACCCGCCGGCGCGCGCTCGCAAGAAGCGCCGGCGAGGTTCGCCTCGATCGCGTTCGCGAATGACTTGGCCCGGCCGCCTCAGAATTCCGTCCAATCGCCGGCCGACGCGCCGCTCGCCGCCTTGGTCCGCGTCGGGGCCGGGCGTGCGGCGGGCGCCGGGCGCGCCGCCTTCGAAGGGGCCGCAGCGCGCGGCGCGTTGTCGGGTTGCCGGAAGGCGTGCGGCGCGGCCTCCTTCAATTCGCGGCGCAGCGTCTCCTCGCTCGCCGGCCGCCCGAGCTGGAACTGACCGACCAGTTCCGCCATCTTCGAGGATTCCTGCGACAGCGAATGGCCGGCGGCGGTCGATTGCTCGACCATCGCGGCGTTCTGCTGCGTCACCAGGTTCATTTGCTCGATCGCGCCGTTGATTTCCTGCAGCGCCGTCGATTGTTCGTGCGCCCCGGCCGCGATGTCGCCCACGACGGCGTTGATGTCGGTGACCTGCGCCATGATGCGCTCGAGAGAGCGGCCGGTTTCGGCCACCAGCTTGACGCCGACGTCAACCTGGCCGGCCGAGTCGGAGATCAACGCCTTGATCTCCTTTGCGGCTTGCGCCGAGCGTTGCGCGAGCGCCCGAACTTCCGAGGCGACGACCGCGAATCCGCGACCCGCGTCGCCGGCGCGCGCCGCCTCGACGCCAGCATTGAGGGCGAGCAGATTGGTCTGGAAGGCGATCTCGTCGATCACGCCGATGATCTGGCTGATCTGCTGCGAGGACTTGGCGATCGCGCTCATCGCATCGACCGCCTGACGCACCACGCCGGCGCTCTGCTTGGCGTCCGCGTCGGCGCTGGTCACCACCTGCCGCGCATGGCTGGTGCCTTCGGCGGACTTCTTCACCGCCTCGGTGATTTCGGTGAGCGTCGCCGCGGTCTGCTCGAGACTCGCCGCCTGCTGTTCGGTGCGCCGCGCCAGATCGTCGGAGGCCGAGGAAATCTCCTTCGCGCCCGTTTCGATCGCGTCCGCGCCTTCGACGACCGTCAGAATGGTGGTCTTCAGCTTCTCGATCGCCTCGTTGAAATCGTCGCGGATCTGCGCGTAGGTCGACGAGAAGCCCTCGCCCAGTCGGACGGTCAAGTCGCCGCTCGCCAGATTCTTCAGTCCGCCGCCCAGACGGCGCACGACCTCGGCCTGCTCCTCGGCGGCCTTGGCCCGCTCCGCTGCGGCGCGTTCACGCTCGATTTCGGTCTGGCTGCGATTGGCGAGCGCCTCCGCCTCCAGCCGGGCGCGTTCGATCGCGTTGTCCTTGAAGACCTGAACGGCCCGAGCCATGTCGGCGACCTCGTCCTTGCCGGCGGTTGCGGGCAGCGCGACGTCGCTTTCGCCCGCCGCCAGCGAGGCCATCGCCGTGCTCAAGCCGTCGAGCCGATTCGACAGGCGGAACATCACGAGGCCCGCAAAGCCGCCGATCAAGATCAGGAAGGCCAGCGCGATTGCCCCCGTCCAGAGCGCTCTGGCGCGGATTGTCGCGTCGACATCGTCGACGTACATGCCGGTGCCCAGCGTCCACTGCCAGGGCGTGAACAGCTTGACGTAGGACAGTTTCGGCGACGGCTGGTCGAGCGGCGCCCCCGGCTTGGCGTACTGATAGTCAACGAACCCTTGGCCGTTTTCCGTGGCGATCTTATGCATTTCCACGAAGAAATACTTGCCATCGTGGTCTTGCTGTTTGCTGCCGTCCAAACCTTCCTGGTCCGGTCGCGTACCGTGGACAATGGTGATGAGGTTCTTGTCCTGAACGAAGAAATAGTCGTCCTCGTTGTACCGCATCGCACGGATCGCGGCCTTGGCGCGTTGTTGCGCCTCCGCCTCGGAGATCGTTCCTTTCTTGAATTCGTCATATTGCTGTTGAACGACTTTTTCGGCGACGTCGATGACGGTTCGCAGCTCGTCCTGGCGGCCGGCGTAGATATCGCGCGCGTCGATCCACGTCAGCGTGGCGACCATGGCGACGAGCGCGGCGCCCAACAGCGCGATAACGCCCATGAGGCGCGCGCGAATCGAACCGAGGAAGCGGTGATGGCGAGAGGTTTCTGCGGAGGTCGTCATCGGAAATAGCTTCCTTCGCGCGGCCAGCGTCACAATTGACGCCTTCGACCGTTACAACTCTGTTGAATGACTAAACGTCGGGTTAACGACGCCCTTCGGCGTACGGGGACGGCGTAGGGCGACCGCCGTTCCGTTTCGTTCAGCCGAGCCTCGCGGCCGTTCGTAAAAATTGGAAAAGTCACGACTGCGCTGGACGTCGCAATCGGTCGCCGAGGTTGGAGTCGACCGCCGGCCGACCCCTTTTGGAATCGCTCTAAGCGCCTGAATCTGCGGTGCGCGACGCGAGTCTGGCGCTGCAATCGAGCGCGCGCGACAAAGGCGCGGCGACCGCGTTCACCCGCGCCTCGGCGTCCATCGAGGCTCACGTTGGGGCGAACGGGCAGCGCCGATCGGGGCCGGGTTGGGGCAAGCCTGTGGCGCAATGTCGCAGGAGCGGAGCGGCCTTCGCGCCGCCCCGCCAATGCGTGTCGTCGACGTTAATGCTTCTGCGACTTCACATGGGCGACGTAGCCGCGTACGTCGGCGGCGGGCTCGGCATAGGCCGAGCCGAGCTTCGCCTCGATCGCGCTCGTGAACGCCTTCGCCCAGGCCGGCAGCGGATAGTCGACGACGGCGAGGAACTCGAGCGTCGCGGCGAGGCGGATGTCGGCGATCGAAGGTTCGGCGCCGCCGATGAACGGCTTGCCGTTCAGATAGAATTTAGGAAACACCTCGAGCGGCTCGGCGACCGCCGCCATCGCCGCCTTCTGCGCCGCGGCCTTGGCGGCGGGATCGGCGTCGCTCGCGCCGACTTCGCCGGCGTATTGCGGGAAGCCGAGCGCCGGATAGGTCGCGCGGGCGACGTAAGGATAAAGCGTGCCGATGATATAGAACATCGCGCTGTCGACCATCGCGCGCGCTTCCAACGACTTCGGATAAAGCCTGTCGAGGCCGTGCTTGCCGGCGAGATACTGCATGATCGCGCAGCTCTCCCACATCACGCCCTTCGGCAGTTCCGGCGATTCGATCATCGGCGTCAGGTGAGCGGGGTTCATCGCGAGGAAGTCGTCGCTGCGCGTCTTGCCCCACGCGTCGTCCTCCGAGAAATCGAGCTTCCCGGCGCGCAGGAACACGCGCACGCTCATGTTGTTGACGCTCGGCTTGAGCATATGCAGCTTGATCGCGGCCATACGTTTCCTCCTGTTGAATGGTTCGCGCCGCTTCGGTCAGCGGCGGTAGGGGTCTTTCGCGCTGCGGACGTCGGACAGGCTCGGCCGCGACCGCAAAACCAGCTTTTCGATCGCGTCGGCGAGATGGACCTCGCCGATCGCGCGTTCGCCAGCGGCGACGCGCAGCTTGTGGGCCTCGAACAGCACGTCGGAATAGGTGAAGCCGAACGGCGGGTCGAACTTCCAGCAGGAAAGCTCGATCAGCAGCCCGAGCGGATCCTCGAAATAGATCGCGTCGAAGATCTTGCGGTCGCGCACGCCCGTATGCTTGATCCCGCGCGCGTCGAGCCGCGCGACCGCCTGCATGAACACGGCGCGCGAGACATTGAAGGCGATGTGGTGGACGCAGCCGGGATCGGTCGGCGTGCGGCGCGGATCGGGCTTGCGGTCCTCGCGGGTGAAGACGGTGATCAGCCGCCCGTCGCCGGGATCGAAGTAGATGTGGCTCTCGAGCGCGTTGTCGAGGTTGGGCTGTTCGAACACGAACGGCATGCCGAGCAGGCCTTCCCAGAAGTCGATCGAGGTCTGCCGGTCGGCGCCGACCAAGGTGATGTGGTGGACGCCCTGGGTCTGTAGCTTCTGCATGGACGTTTCTCCTACGGACGTTCGACCAGCTTGGACTTGTATTCGCTGCGCGGCAGCCCGCCGGCCGCGACGAGCGCGATCTCGGTCGTCACCAGCAGCGCTTCGCGCACCCGCTCGCGGATGCGCTCGGCGAGTTCCGCTCGGGAGGGATCGGCCGCCTCGACCAGGACCGGCAGCGGCGGGTCCTGGCGCACGCCCGGCGCCTTCGGCTTGATCATCACCACGCCGGTCGTCGCCGGGGCGAATTCGTTGACGATCTCGCGCAGCGCGGTCGGAAACAGGTTGACGCCGCGCACGATCAGCATGTCGTCGGTGCGGCCGATGCAGCGCACGCGCGGCGCCGTCCGGCCGCAGGCGCAGCGGCCGAAGCCGAGCCGCACGTGGTCGCGGGTGCGGAAGCGCAGCAGCGGCGCCGAGCGGTTGACGAGATGGGTGAGAACGAGCTCGCCCTCGGCGCCGTCGGCGAAGGGAACCGGCGCGCCGTTCGCCGGGTCGACCAGCTCGAAATGGACGAAGCCGCGGCCGGAGAAGTGCATGCCGGCCTTGGCCTCGCACTCGCCCCACAGCGAGGGCGAAATGTCGCCGATGCCCATCGCCTCGGTGACGGAAGCGCCCCACGCCGCCTCCAGCCGGGCGCGCATCGCCGGCTCGCCGCCGCCGGGCTCGCCGGCGACCATCAGCCGCTCGACGCTGCTCTGGGCGAGGTCGACGCCGCGCTTGGCCGCCCATTCGGCGAGGTGGAGCGCGTAGGACGGCGTCAGCGCGACGACGTTCGGCTTCAGCTTCTCGACCGCGAGGACCAGCCGGTCGGTGTTGCCGGTTCCCACCGGGATGTGGCAGAGGCCGAGCCGCGCGAAGGCGTCGAGCGCCGCGCCGGCGACGAACGGCCCGGCGTTGTAGGTCGAGACGATGCGGTCGCCGCGTTTCACGCCGGAGGCGCCGTAGCTGCGCGCCGAGGTGCGCACCCACACCTCGACGTCGGCGGCGGTGAGCGGGATGTAGCTCGGCGTCCCGGTGGTGCCGCTGGTCGAATAGATGCGGACGATCTCGTCGCGCGTCGCCGTGCAATGGGTCCCGATCGGCTCGTCGGCGCTGCGCGAAGCGCGCAGTTCATCCTTCTCGGTGAACGGCAGCCGGGCGATCCCGGCCACGCCGCCGACCTCGGCGGCCGAGTTGAAGCCGGCTGCGGCGAGCTTGTCGCGGTAGAAGCGCGAGCGCGCGAAGAGAAAGGCGATCTGGCGCCGGTAGGGGCCGTCGTCGGTCGCCCCCTGGCCCTCCCACGGCGCCGCCTCGATGTCGGGCTCGACCAGGCTCATGGCTCCGCCGCTCCCGCCTCTGGCCCGGCGTAGGCGATCGCCTCCTCGGCCTGCGAGGCCATGTAGAAGCCGATCGGCGTCTCCGCCTCCTCGGCGAGATGGGCGATCAGGCCGGCGGCGCGGGCGAGGATCGGCACGCCGCGGATGATCGCGGCGGGAACGTCGGCGTCGGCGAGCGTGGCGGCGATCGCCATCGAAACGTTCATCGGCAGCGGCTTATCCCACACCCGCGCCGCCGCGGCGGCGAGCCGGGTCGCCGCGTCGACGCCGCGCCCGGCGGTCCCGCGCTCGCGCGCCAGCGCGATCATCCGCTCGGCGCGCGGGTCGACCGGCTTGTGCAGCGGGTGGCCGAAACCGGCGAGCGGCTTCTTCGCCGCGCGATGTTCGCGCGCGATCGCCTCCGCCGCTTCGTCGGGCGTCGCACCGCCGTCGATGCGCTTGAAGACCTGCTCCAGCAGCGCGCGCGCCTCGCGCGACGCGCCGAGGATCACCGTGCCGCAGCCGAGCACGCCCGCGGCGACCGCGCCCTGCAGCGCAGCCGGGTCGGCGGCGTAGGTCATCCGCGCCGCCTGCACGCTCGGCGTCAGCCCGTGTTCGGCGAGCGCGACCAGCGCGAGGTCGAGGAAGAAGCTCTGGTCGGCGGTCGGCGCGCGGCCGGCCGCCAGCAGGAAGAAGAAGTCGGTGAAGTTCGTCGCGCCCATCAGTTCGGCGCAGAGGTCGCGGCCGCGCACCGTGATGTGGTCTGCCGCGGCGGTCGAGATCGACGTCGACGCAGCGCCGCGCTTGCCGATCAGCATGGACGTCCTCTCTCGTCTCACGCGGCGGTTGATCCGCCTCGCGCGCGAAAAGCCGGCGAATTGACCCCGCCAGGCTTTCCTTTAAGATTGTAGGACAATATCAAGGCTGCGTTGCGCGTCAAGCCGCCTTGCCCCGCGCTCTTCTCGGCGACGCCGTTTGGCGGCATGGTGAGGCGGCGCGCCCGCGCGCATGGGGAGGTCATGGACCGGACGGCGCCGATAGGGAAGCCGCGGCGCGGCGACGCGCAGGACGCGCCGCCGCACGGCGCGACGGTCGCCCATATCGTCGACGGCCTGCGTTGCGACATCCTCGCCCATCGGCTGCAGCCGGGCGAACGGCTGATCGAGAGCGCGCTGACCAAGCGCTTCTCGGTGAGCCGCGGGCCGGTGCGCGAGGCGTTGCGCCGCCTCGCCGCCGAGGGGCTGATCGAACATGCGCCGCACCGCGGCGCGGTGGTGCGCCGCCTGTCGCCGCGCGACATCGGCGAATTGTTCCAGATCCGGGTCGAGATGGAGGCGCTCGCCGCGCGCCTCGCCGCGCTGTCGCCGGACGAGGCGGCGCGCGCGCGCTTCGTCGAAGAGATCGCGCCGATCTTCGCCGACGCGCCGCGGCGGATGGAGAGCTATCTCGACGAGAACGCCGCCTTCCATCTCTCGGTGCTGCGGCTCGCCGGCAACGCGCATCTGCAGGAACTGTCGGCGCGCCTGCGCCTGCCGCTGATCATGGCCCAGGTCGGCGACGCGCTGACGACCGAAGTCATGCGCGCTTCGGTCAGCGAACACCGCGCCATCGCCAAGGCGATCGTCGAGGGCGACGCGGAAGCGGCCGCCGCGGCCGCGCGGGCTCATCTCGAGCGCGCCGCCGCGCTGGCGGTGGCGCGGCGCGAGGCGGACGCCGAGCCGCCGCCCTCACGCCGCGCGTAGCAGCAGCGCCGCCAGCCGCTCCGGCGCGTCGAACATGGCGTAGTGGCCGCAATCGGCGAGTTCGGCGGTCGACCACGACGTGTCGCCCTTGCAGGCGGCGTAGGCCCTGTCGAACGACGGATTGGGGAAGTCCGGCAGGCGGACGTAGGTCTTCTTGGCGATCCTCTCGAGGCCGCCGCGGTAATTGAGCGTCTGCATGTAGGTGGCGATCGGCTGCGGCGTCAGCTTCGCTCGGAGCAGCGCTTCGTCGCGCGGATTGACGACGGCGCTCGATAGTCTCGGCGATAGCGGCATGCTGAGCTCGCCGTGCGCCGCCGCTTCTCCATACGCTTGGCGCGCCGAAGCGGCGACGAGGTCGATCAGCGCGCAGCCGTCCTGCGGCCTGAACGCATCGAGCCAGACGACCGACGCGACCGCGTCGCCGATCCGGTCGAGCGCCGCGCCGCACGGCCAGCCGGCGTAGGAATGGGCGACCAGGCAGATACGCTCTGGGCCTTCCCAGCGAACGACGTTGACGATGTCGGTCACGTGGGTTTCGAGGCCGACGTCCTTGCTCAACAGATGCGAGCGTTCGCCGAGCCCGGTCAGCGTCGGCGCGAACACCTTGCAACCCTGCCGCTCGAGCCGGTCGGCGACCCGCCGCCATTGCCAGCCGCCGCCCGCCGCGCCGGCGACGAGCACGAAGGTCTTCGCTGCGACCTGCGCGCAAGCGGGGCGGGCGAGACTGGAGGCCGCCGTCGCCGCTACGCCGCCAGCGACGACCGAGCGTCGCGTCAAGTTCGATCGGTTCATCGCACTCCTCCGAGCGCGTTTACGCGCGATGTCGTCAACTCGAGTCGTTTGCGCCATCATTGCGAGCAAAGCGAAGCAATCCAGACTTAGGGATTGCGGCTGCCGCTGAGTCTGGATTGCTTCGCTGTCGCTCGCAATGACGATCGTATCCGCGCTACCCGATCCACATCTCCGCGCCGCGCGCCAGCCGCGGCGCGAGCTTGCGCATGTCGGCGGCGGATATGGCGACGCAGCCGGCCGTCGGCGTCAGGCCGGGGCGCGCGAGATGGAAGAAGATCGCGCTGCCTCGCCCCTTGCAGCGGCGGGTGAAGTTGTGGTCGAGAACGAACACCAGATCGTAGAGCGCGTCGTCGCGCCGCATGCGATCCGTGCAGTCGCGAGCGGGCAGGCGGACGGGGCGATTGTAGCGCCCGCTCGCCGGATTCTCGCACCAGCCCTGGTCGCGCCGCAGCGGCTCGAGCCGTACGCCCCCGGCCGGCGGTCGGCGGCGGTCGGCGCGGTAATAGCCCCACAGCAGCCGGAAGCGCCCAGCCGGCGTGGCGCCGTCGCCCTCGCGCTTGTCGTGCGTGATCCCCGCCGGTCCGAGCGCGCACGCGATGCGCAACGGCCCGGCGACGAGCCAGCCGCGCGCCCGCTGACCGGCGCGCGGCAGCACGCGGAAGGTGGCGAGCCGATGCGAGTCGTGGCGCATGTATTGACAGTGAAGCGCCAACCGCGACAGCGCAAGCGCGCGGCGCCTTGCTTTGAGAGCGCGTGAAGTCCTCGCCGCCGAGTTCGCCCGGCCGCGGCGTCGCGCTCGATCCGCTCGGCGTCCCCGCGATGGCCTTGGCGCGCTGGGCGGCGGTTCAGCCGAAAAGCCGCCGGGCGACGCCGACGGCGACGCGGGCGGGGTTGATCTCGGCGACGCCGGGGTCGTAGCGGCCGGAATAGACGGCGCGGATCATCGCCGCGCGCGCCTCGAAACCGTCTTCGACCGCGATGGCGAACTCGGTCGCGCCGGCGCGCGCCACCGCCGCCTTGAGCGGCTTGCCGTCGAGCAGCAGCGTCAGCTCGGCGCCGACCGCTGCCGGAGCGATCCCGCGCAGCCGCATGCCGCCGGTGGAAATGTCCTCGATCAGGTAGTAAGCCGGCCGGCCGTCGACGACGAGGCGCGCGACCGACCCGCGCCCGTCGAAGCGCTCCGAGCGGCGCAGGCGCGGCTGCTCGATGCAGACGACGCAGGCCAGCGTCAGAATGAAGATGTTGTACCAGCTCCAGAACAGCGGAAGCGACGCGGCGCCTCGCAGGTCGGACGGCGGGTCGAGGATGAAGGCGCGGCAAACCCCGACGATCGTCAGCGCCAGCAGGGTCAAGAACGGCGCGAGCACCCGCATCTGGACGTAGCGCCTGCTGCGGTCGCCGCCCTTGGCGGTGACGACGAACTTCTGGCCCTGCGGCTTGGTCAGGCCCTGCCAGACCGCCTTGACGACGCTGGTGGCGGCGAGCAGGAGGCCGAGATCGCCCATGATCGGCAGCGACCGCGCGCCCGACAGCCACGCCACCGCCTGGGTCTGGGCGATGAAAAACGGCAGGAAGTTATAGAGCGTGTCGGAGGCGTCGGCGCGCACTGCCGCAATCCCGAACAGGAAATAGGACAGCGGCAGCGCGAGGCCGAGCAGGCGATAACAATGGTTCGCCGCCCAATGCAGGAAGGTTTCGCTGAGGATGAACCGGTCGACCAGGGAGAGGCCGTTGCCGGGCCTCAGCGGCCCGCTGCGGCCGACGCAGATCTGCATGAAGCCGAGGCACCAGCGGCTGCGCTGGACGATGTATTCGCGCAGGCCCTCGGGCGCGAGGCCGAGCGACAGCCGCTCGTTGAGATAGACGGTGCGATAGCCGATCCGCTTGAGGCGCAGCGTCAGCAGGTAGTCCTCGGTCACCGAATCGGTCGGGAAGCCGCCCATCTGCACCAGCGGCGCGAAGCGGACGATCGACGAGGTGCCGCAGCAGAAGGCGGCGCCCCAGGCGTCCTTCGACGCCATGATGACGTCGAAGAAATAGCGCTGCTCGTCGGGCCACACCCGCGCCAGCGACAGGTTGCGCTGCATCGGATCGGGATTGGCGAAATGCTGCGGCGTCTGCACCACGCCGACGTCGTCCTCGCGAAACAGCGTCGTTGCGCGGGTGAGGAAGTTCGGCGTCGGCACGAAGTCGGCGTCGAGGATGGCGACGAAGTCGGGCGGCGGATCGAGCCCGGCGACGCGCCCGAGCGCGTTGTTGATGTTGCCGGCCTTGGCGTGGGCGTTGCCGGCGCGCGTGATGTAGCCGCAGCCGAGCCGCGCGCAGAGCGCCTCGAGCCACGGCCGCCGGCCGTCGTCGAGCGTCCACAGCCGATAATTAGGATAGTCCATCGCCAGCGCGCCGACGATCGTCTGCTCGAGGATCGCCTCTTCCTCGTTATACGTGCAGATGAAGACGTCGATCAGCGGCGGCGTCGGCAGCGCGGTCAGCCAGCCGAGATTGGCCTCGACCTCGGCGGAGCGGTCGCACACCCGCGACAGGAAGAAGAACGAGATCGTCGCGCCGACCAGCGCCGCTGTCTCGACCAAGATGAAGACCAGCGCGACCAGCGTGTCGAGCGTGAAGCCGAACGGGGGCAGGGTGCTGGTCCAGCGCCAGACGATGTAGCGCCACATCAGCGCCAGCACGGCCGCGACGACGATGGCGCGCGCCGTCGTGCTGTCGCGCCTGAGCCAGGGCAGAACCGCCGCGCCGAGGCCGGCGGCGAGCGCCCCCGGCCAGCAACATTCGGCGGCGTCGACGAGGAACGGGCTCACCACAGCGCCGGCCGCAGCGCGTCGATCAGGCTGGCCTGGGCGCCGTCGAACACCACCCGGCCGGTGCGGCCGACGTCGCAGTTCTGCCCGCCGATCAGGCCCGGAACCGAGACGGTGACGTGATAGGCGCCGCGCGCCATCGCCGACGGCTCGATGGCGAAATTGGCCGGCGTGGTCGAGGCGCCGGTCAGGCTGACGACGCTCGCCGCGAGGTCGCCGCCGCCGTCGCGCGGCTGGAAGTGGGCCGGCGAGCCGACCCGCAGCCGGTCGTAGACGCTCTCGCCGACCGTCGCGGTGACCAACGCGCCGCCGCAATCGAGCACGCGCATCAGCTCCTGGCCGCGACGCACCTGCTCGCCCGGCGCGGTCAGCGTCTCCCACACGCTGCCGCGCGCCGGCGCGACGACGTCGGCCGCGGACAGCTGGGCGTAGCGCGCCTGCTCGTCGGCGAGATCCTGCGCCAGGCGGGCGACGCGGCGGTCGCTTTCGTCGAGCGCCTGTTCGAAATCGACGATCTGCTGTCTGAGATCGTCGGCGCGCTGCGCCGAGGTCGGGCGGTCGTTGTAGCTGTCACTGACGAATACGTTGCGTCGGGCGGCTTCGAGTTCGACGTCGTTGACCACGATCAGGCCCCGGGCGGCGATCTCGTTCTGCGCCGCGACGTCGGCGTCGCGGTTGGCCAGGCTCGCCTGCACCGTGGTGCCGGCGCCCTGGGCGACCAGCCGGTTGGCGCGCTCGAGTGTGGCGACCGCGTCCAGCGTGCGCGCATGAGCCGCCGCGGCGTCGGCGGTCAGCGCGTCGTGGCGCGCTTCGAGCTGGCGGATGCGCGCTGCGCCGAACGCACGGGCCTGATCGGAGAGATCGGCGAGCAGCGCGCGCGCGCTCTCCAGCCGCGCCGCCAGCCGAGGCCGCTCGTCGCGCGCCTGTTCGAGCTGGCGCGACAGTTCGTCGACCTGGCTGCGGTCTGCGCGCTTGTCGACCACCCGAAACAGCAGGTCGCCCGGCGCCAGCGCCGCGCCCGCTTCGCGACCGACGGCGCCGGCCTGCACCTCGCCTTCGATCGGCGAGCGCAAGGTGATGACGCGCGCGTTGACGATCGCCTCGACGCTGGTCGTCTGCGCCATGCGTTGCAGCGGTTCGTAGCCGACCGCGGCGACGAGAGCGAGGCCGAGCAGCGTCTTGGCGACGCGCCGCGGCGTCGACGCGGCGGGCTTCGTCTTCGCCGGGGCGGCGGGCGCCCGCGGCGCGGCGATCGGCGTGGGTTCGGCCTCGGGCGCGTTGCGCCGCCGCCAGTCGTCCACGGCGGGATTGACGGCCGCGGCGGCGGCGAGCAGGCCACGCAAGTGGGCCAATCGCCCCGCCGCGTCCATCTGGGCGAAGGCGGCCGGGTCGACCGGAGCGCTGTCGCTGGCGTGCGGCGCCGGTTCGGCGGGTTCGCGCTGCGGCTGCGGCGCTGCGCTCATCGGCGCGTCTTCCGGCGCGCGAAGGCGTCCGCGCGGGCGTGGGCGTGTCTGCAGCCCCCAACGGGAGGAACGTCCACAGCGGAGATGGGCGTTGTCGTCATGACGGACCGGTACGCTCGAACTCGAAACCCGGAACGACTACCGCCAGGCTCAGTAGAATTGACGACAATTCGTTTATGGACAATGAACGAACGATGGCCGCAGTCCTGGCCCTTCGCCGGCGGCGGCCGGACCGCCCTGACGGGATGCGCCGCGCGGGTGGATTCGACCAGGCGAGCGTTCTATGAATCCGGCCCGCCGCAGGACGAAAGCATCGCCACCGGAGCCGCGAACGCGATGAAGACGAGCCCGACGACCCCGGCGGAATCCCCTTCTCGGCTGATCGACGCGAGGATCGCGGAGTTGGGCGACTGGCGGGGCGAGACGCTCGCCCGCGCCCGCGCCCTGATCAGGCAGGCGGACCCCGAGGTGGTCGAAGAGTGGAAATGGCGCGGCGTTCCGGTGTGGTCGCACGATGGAATCCTGTGCACCGGCGAGACCTACAAGAGCGTGGTCAAGCTGACCTTCGCCCGGGGCGCCGCGCTCGACGACCCGTCCGGGCTGTTCAACGCGAGCTTGGAAGGGGCCGTCAGGCGGGCCATCGATCTCCATCAGGGCGACGCGATCGATGCGGACGCCTTCAGGACGCTCGTGCGCGCGGCGGCGGCCTTGAACCGTTCGCGGGCCCGCTAGACGAACGGCGTCGGCCGCCTTCCCTCCGCGCCGCTTTGCCCCCATATTCGCCTCATGCCCAAACCCGCCAAGCCGGGGCCCCGCCCGAGTCGCGCCAAGGCGGCGCGGCCGGAGGTCCATCCGCTCGACGACCATCTCGCCGCGCTGCTCAACCCGGCGCTGGTCGAGGGCAAGCCGCAGGCCTTCGGCGAGGCGCCGCAGGCCTTCGGCGAGTCGCCGCAGGCGCGCTTCGCCCCGGTCGCCGACGCCCATCCGCGCGGCCTGACCGGCGCGACCGCATCGGCCGAATCGCTCAAGGCGCTGCTCGAGCTTGGCGACCCCAATATCCGCAACAGCCCGGCATGGACGCCGCATCGGCCGCCGCGGCCGGACAAATCGGAAGGCGGCCGGCGCTTCCGCATCGTTTCCGAGTTCGAGCCCAAGGGCGACCAGCCGCAGGCCATCGCCGCGCTGGTCGAGGGCGTCGCGGCGCGCGAGCGCGACCAGGTGCTGCTCGGCGTCACCGGCTCTGGCAAGACCTTCACCATGGCCAAGGTGATCGAGGCGACCCAGCGCCCGGCGCTGATCCTGGCGCCCAACAAGACGCTGGCGGCGCAGCTCTACGGCGAATTCAAGAGCTTCTTTCCCGACAACGCGGTCGAGTATTTCGTCTCCTACTACGACTATTACCAGCCGGAGGCCTACGTCCCGCGCTCCGACACCTATATCGAGAAGGAATCGTCGATCAACGAGCAGATCGACCGCATGCGCCACGCCGCGACCCGCGCGGTGCTGGAGCGCGACGACGTCGTCATCGTCGCCTCGGTGTCGTGCATCTACGGCATCGGCTCGGTCGAGACCTACACGGCGATGACTTTCTCGCTGCAGCTCGGCGACAAGGTCGACCAGCGCCAGCTGATCGCCGACCTGGTCGCGCTGCAATACAAGCGCAGCCAGGCCGAGTTCAGCCGCGGCTTCTTCCGCGTGCGCGGCGACACGATCGAGATCTTCCCCGCCCACTACGAGGACCGCGCCTGGCGGGTCGGCTTCTTCGGCGACGAAATCGAGACGATCGTCGAATTCGATCCGCTGACCGGGCACAAGATCCAGGACCTCGAATTCGTCAAGATCTACGCCAACAGCCACTATGTCACGCCGCGGCCGACGCTGCTGCAGTCGATCGACGCCATCAAGCACGAGCTGAAAGTCCGGCTCGACCAGTTCATCGCCCAGGGTCGCCTGCTGGAGGCGCAGCGGCTCGAGCAGCGCACCCTGTTCGATCTCGAAATGCTGCAGGCGACCGGCGTCTGCGCCGGCATCGAGAACTATTCGCGCTATCTCACCGGCCGCCGCCCCGGCGAGCCGCCGCCGACCCTATTCGAATACCTGCCCGACAACGCGCTGGTGTTCTGCGACGAGAGCCACGTCACCGTGCCTCAGATCGGCGGCATGTATCGCGGCGACTATCGCCGCAAGGCGACGCTGGCCGAATACGGCTTCCGCCTGCCGTCGTGCATGGACAACCGGCCGCTGCGCTTCGAGGAATGGGACGCGATGCGGCCCCAGAGCGTCTACGTGTCGGCGACGCCGGGCAAGTGGGAGATGGAGCGGACGGCCGGCGTTTTCGTCGAGCAGGTGATCCGTCCGACCGGCCTGATCGACCCGCCGGTCGAGGTGCGCCCGGCGCGCAGCCAGGTCGACGACCTGCTGGGCGAGGTCAAGCGCGTCGCCAAGGCGGGCTATCGCACGCTGGTGACGACGCTGACCAAGCGCATGGCCGAGGACCTCACCGAATATCTGCACGAGGCGGGCGTGCGGGTGCGCTACATGCATTCCGACATCGAGACGCTGGAGCGCATCGAGATCATCCGCGACCTCCGGCTCGGCGCCTTCGACGTGCTGGTCGGCATCAACCTGCTGCGCGAGGGCCTCGACATTCCCGAATGCGCGCTGGTGGCGATCCTCGACGCCGACAAGGAGGGCTTCCTGCGCTCGGAGACCTCGCTGGTGCAGACCATCGGCCGCGCCGCGCGCAACGTCGACGGCAAGGTCATCCTCTACGCCGACGTGGTGACCGGCTCGATGCAGCGGGCGATGGAGGAGACCAACCGCCGCCGCGCCAAGCAGAGCGCCTACAACGAGGCCAACGGCATCACGCCGGAGACGATCAAGCGCGGCATCCAGGACATCCTCGGCTCGGTCTACGAGGCCGACCATGTCACCGTCGACGCCGGCGTCGCCGGCGCCGCGCCGATCGGCCACAACCTCCAGGCGACGATCGCCGACCTCGACAAGCGGATGAAGGCGGCGGCGGGCGATCTCGAATTCGAGGAGGCGGCGCGGCTGCGCGACGAAATCAAGCGGCTGCAGGCGGTCGAGCTGGCGGTCGGCGACGACCCGATGGCGCGCAAGGAGGCGATCGCCGCCGCCGGCGGCGGCTTTTCCGATTCCGCTCCCGGCCGCCCGAACCGCCCGCGCAAGCCCGCCGACGCCGACATGGGCCCGCACAACTGGGGCGGCGGAGAGGCGCGGCCGAGGAGCAGAAGGCGCTAGAATCCCTCTCCTGGAGGGAGCAGGGGCAGGGGCGAGGGGAATCCGCCCGCCGACTCGAAGGATTTTCGAGCCCGCGAGGATCAGAGGGACGAATTTCGGCTTCGGCCCGGATTGGGACTGCGAAGTTCCGGGCCATCTCGGCGGGCTCAATTGCATCAAGCATGCACCGTGGCCTCCGGCGAGCCGCGACGCATCGACGGCGCGCGGTGTCGGGCTTGCACAACGCCATCATCGCGAGCGAAGCGAAGCGATCCACGCCGGAGCCGGGCGCCGCGGCGAGATGGATGGCTTCGCTGTCGCTGGCAATGACGGGCCGCGCCCGCGCCGTCGCGGTGACGCCGAAAGGGCAAGTGCAGTTGGCGAAGCTGTTCGGGTCGCCTGGGGCGGCGCTGCGGCGCCGGCCGGGAATGAGTCGCGTCGTCGCGGGACCCGAGACCGCCACAATTCGGCGACGAAAGGCCCGCCTGCAGCCCAACATTCGCGCCAGTCTCCGGCGACTGAACACGAGGCCGGCGCGCGCTCGCGCGACGGCCCCAGCGACCGAGGCGAAGATGCAGACGTTGGATCTGGTTGTAACGCATTCGCGGGTTGGCGGTTCGTGGCGCGTGTCGCGACAGCGAAAGCTGCTCGCGGTGGCGGCGCTCGCCGCGCTCGCGGCGGGCGGAGCCGCCTGGCTCGAGCGCCCGCCCGCAGGTCCTGCGACGGTCGAGCGGCCGAAGCTCGACGCGCGAATCCCCGTCGTTCCGGACCGGGCGCCGACCGCCGACGATGCGCGCATGGCGGCGTTCCAGCAGTCCGTGGCGCTCTCCTTCGACAAGCCGCTCGCCTCGGTCGCCGGCGACCCCGATCCGCATCGCGACGCAGCCGCCCCGAGGCCGGCGCATCCGCGCTATCGCGCGCTCCCAACCTTGGCGAAGGGAGACGTTCCGGCGCCGCGTCCCGAAGGTCCCGAAGTGATCGTCGCCGACCTGCCGTCCCTGCCGCCGCCTCCCACCAAGCCGGGATATGTCGACATCTCGCTCCAGGCGATGGGCGACGCGGCCCGCCGCCTCGCGCTTGTTCCGGGCCAGGCCCGCGATTTCACGGCCGCCGCGGTCGGCCGCATGAGTGGGGCGCTGTCCGAGGCGCGCGCCAGGATCGGCTTCTGACCGACTCCCGCCGCCGCTTGGAGCCTCTCGGCGCGCAGCGACTTCCGAAGCGCGAAGGGCCTCGCGCGGCCTCCGGGCGGGGTTCTTTCGGCGCTGCCGGACTGCCCAGCCCACGGCCGAACCGCCTGGCCCGCAGCCTGCCGGCCGCCCGGCCGGCCGTCCGCCAGCGCGTAACGAAAACGTTACGAGATCAATGCTTTGCGATTGCCGCAGGTTCGCCGCTTTCGCCGCGCTAGATTTTGACGGCCGCGTCCCCTCGCAATCGACGAGGGCGGATGTTCTCCCCGCAGGCGGCGCCGGCCCGCTCACATTCAGTTGAAGGCCCCCCTCTTGAAAGCTGGTCTGGACGCATCATGTTCACTGCACAGTGATCAACGAACAGTTATCAATGATCACGTGCTGAACATGGAGAATCGCAATGCGTAACTTCGCTATCCTCGGCGCTTCGGCGCTGGTTATCGCCCTCGGCGTCAGCCAGGCCTTCGCCATTCCGACCACCGACCAGTGGCAGAACCACTTGGACCGGATGAACCCGTCCGAGCATTCCGCCAGCTTCCAGGACTTCCGCGCCCAGGCGGCCGATTCCTTCATCGGCGCGACAGTCGGTCAGGCCCCGAGCCTCTATCACCGCGGCCGCTGACCCAAGACCACAACCCCAATCAGGACAATTTCCATGCGTAACTTTGCTGTCCTCGGCGCTTCGGCGCTCGTTTTCGCCCTCGGCGTCGGTCAGGCCTTCGCCATTCCGACCACCGACCAGTGGCAGAACCACCTGGACCGGATGAATTCTGCGACCGAGCGTACGACCGGCGACTTCGGCGACTTCCGCGCCCAGACGACCGATCAGTTCGTCAACGCGGCGGCCGATCAGGCCCCGAGCCTCTATCACCGCGGCCGCTGATCCAAGACCACAAGCCTAACCAGGAGAACTTCCATGCGTAACTTTGCTGTCCTCGGCGCTT
>Ga0302202_10001418_pt1 | contig 29680 bp, 21 predicted proteins | sample II_Bog_N3_3_FD_194579 | JGI IMG/M metagenome (GOLD analysis project Ga0302202, IMG submission 194579) | Peat permafrost microbial communities from Stordalen Mire near Abisko, Sweden - II_Bog_N3_3 | ecosystem: Environmental > Terrestrial > Soil > Wetlands > Peat | place: Sweden: Abisko...
CGTTCTCGAATTTGGAAGATGACGAAGGAACGAGAGAATAGCCGTGTACTTGTGGCGTACTCAAGTGGGGTGTATTGAGTGGTTTCTGCGTATGTAGCGGCGTTGAAAACACAATAACTTACGTAGAATCAACACGGCATTCTAAACCGACTCCCGCCGCCTCCACCATTGCCCCTCCCAAGAACATCCAGAAGCTTCCAAATAAAGGACGCACCTGCGCCGCCAGCGTCGCGTGAACGCGCCCCGAGTTGCACTGAGTCCGACTTGAGGCCTATATTTTATCCATCACGCTTATGTCTATGTTTCGCAAAGGCGAGTTCGCGAGCATCCCGGCGACGATGTCGGTCTTGATGACCCTCGCCCTTAGCCTTCTGCTGGGCCTTATTCAGGTCCCTGGCTGAGCTGCTCAATACACGAGATTGAGAGGCCGCCAGCCGGGAGAACCGCTGGCGGCCTTTGACTTTTTACGGCAGGAGAAGAAGAGATGCTGAAAGATCCGAACGTAAAATACCGTCCCGTTGCCGATTTCCGGCTGCAGGACAGGCAGTGGCCTTCCAACGAAATCGACAAGTCGCCCACCTGGTGCAGTGTCGATTTACGCGACGGCAACCAGGCCCTGATCGAACCGATGGACGCCGAGCGCAAGCTCCGCATGTTCGATCTGCTGGTTGCATGCGGCTTCAAGGAAATCGAGGTTGGTTTTCCGTCGGCATCCCAAACGGATTTCGATTTCTGCCGCGAGTTGATCGACCGCAAGCTCATTCCCACCGATGTAACCATACAGGTACTCGTGCAGGCTCGCGAAGATCTGATGGAGCGCACCTTTGAAGCCGTTCGCGGCGTGCATCGGGCCATCGTACATGTCTACAATTCGACTTCGACGCTGCAACGACGTGTTGTCTTCGGAATGGATCGGGATGCCGTCAAGATGCTGGCTCAGCAGGGTGCGCGCCTGGTGCGCGATTACGCATCCCGGTACCCCGGAACCGACTGGGTCTTCGAATACTCTCCGGAGAGCTTCACGGGCACGGAGATGGATTATGCGGTCGAGGTTTGCGATGTGATCCTGGACGTCTGGCGGCCCACTCCCGCTCGTCCTGTGATCCTCAATCTGCCCGCTACGGTCGAGGTCTCCTCGCCCAATGTCTACGCCGATCAAATCGAATGGATGAGCCGCACCATCAGTAACCGGGAATCGGTTGTATTGAGTGTTCACCCCCACAACGACCGGGGTACCGCGGTGGCCGCGGCGGAACTCGCCTTGATGGCGGGAGCCGATCGCGTGGAGGGCACTCTGTTCGGCAATGGCGAGCGAACCGGTAATGTGGACCTCGTCACTCTGGCGATGAACCTTTACACGCACGGCATTCATCCCGGCCTCGATTTTTCCAACATTGACCAGGTCATCGAATGCGTGGAGTTCTGCAATCGGATTCCCGTCCATCAGCGGCATCCCTACGCCGGTCAAATGGTCTTCACCGCCTTTTCCGGGTCGCACCAGGATGCCATCAAGAAGGGTTTTGCGGCCCAGCCGGAAAATGGAATGTGGGAGGTGCCTTATCTGCCCATCGATCCCAAGGATCTGGGGCGCACCTATGAAGCGGTGATTCGCGTCAACAGCCAGTCCGGCAAAGGTGGCGTGGCCTATCTGCTCGAGCGCGATTATGGAATCCGGCTGCCACGCCGCCTCCAGATCGAATTCAGCCGCTTGGTTCAGCAAATCAGCGAAGCGCAGGGCGGAGAGGTAACCTCTGAGGGAATTTGGGCCACGTTCAAGGCAAAATATCTCGACCGGCGCTCTCCATTCATCCTCCACAGCCACCACGACGAGTCCGACAAGGACACGAACCGGTTGACGGCGAAGGTGGACAAAGACGGTGTGGACCACATTGTTTCAGGCTCGGGAAGTGGTCCTCTGGAAGCGTTTATTGACGGCTTCCAGCGGGAGTTCGGAATCCCGGTGCGCATCGCAGATTATCAGGAGCACGCCATCGGCAATGGGGCCAACGCCCTTGCCATCAGCTTTGTTGAAGCGCAGGTGTCGGATGCGCAGCCTGTCTTTGGAGTCGGCATGCACAACAGCATTGTCAGGGCTTCGTTGAACGCCATCATCAGCGCCGTTAACGGCTCCATGCACGCAACGGCCAGTGGGGCAAGCGGCCAAGGTTGATAGCGAGCGGGGCGAGGCTGCTGGCGACCATCGCCCCATTTGCCCAGGCTGCGCTGGCTACTCGAACTGTTGCAGAATAATGCTGGCCGACTTCGGCGCCAATCCTGACGCCAAATCCAGCCGATGTATTGCCGCGCGAAGCGGGCAAATCATGTCAGCTCAGCGCAGCGGACGAACCCCAGGCAGCTTCAACTGATAACTGACAGCTGCTGAAAGCAGGTACATGAAGGCGAAGATCCAGATCACGCCTGAAACGCCCAGTAGCGGCAGGAAGATGCCCGCGATTGCCGGCCCCAGGAAAGTGCTCAGCCCTGAGCCAAGGTTCATGATCGACATAGCCGCTCCACGCGACTCCGGCGCCAGGATCGACATGATTGCAGCGATGGGCACAAATCCCGCCAGCGCAACACCGTAAGCCATGCCCGCGACCATAACCAGCGCGTAATTGGCGCCGAAGATGTGCGGCACATAGTAAAGCCCCAGCGTGGTCAGCGCGCAGCCGCACGCGCCGGCAAACGTGATGGTGCGCCGCCAGCCAATCTTGTCACCCACCCATCCCCAGAAGAGGTTGGCTACTACGTTGGTCGCAAACATTACGCTCAGAATCTGCAGCCACTGCGCCAGCGTAAAGCCCACCGTGCGCATAAAGAAGATGGGAAGAAAGACCAGGAAACCGAACTCCGATGTAGTCGTAATGGTGGCCACAATGCCGCCCAGCCCTACCTTGGGGTGCTTCCAGATAATCGACACTCCCGTGAAAAGCACCTTCAGCGGATCCTCGCCCGTTGTCGAGAGCGGCAAATTGCCATGCTCCTCGCGCACCCCCAGCAGCGCGATCAGGCCGCCCGCCGCCACTAGCCCTACTGACACCCACAGCGTTTTGTAGCCGCCGATCAGTGGTACAGAGAAACTCGCCAGCAGCGCTCCCAGTGTGGGCAAACCGCCGGTACGCGCTGACCAGAACCAGCCGATCGCGGTAGCCAGGTAGCGCTGCGGAGTGACCGCCGCAATCCAGCAAAGGAAACCGTATGCAAAGAGCGGATAACCGAGCCCACGTATGCCGTAACTGACAAGGATCGTTGTGTAACTCGCATGAGCAATGCCGCCCAGCAGAAAAGGCATCTCCAATCCGAGCCAGATCAGAAGCCCTGCCCACATGATCTTCTTCGGCCCGAAGATATCCGTCAGTGCGCCACTCAGCCAGGAGGCCAGAGCCGCCGATGCACCGTACGCGCTGAACACCAGTGCCACCTTCTCGGTGCTGAAGTGAAGGTCAAAAAGAAGCGGCGAAAGAAACCCCGCCTCCACGCCATCACCGATCATGAACAGCAGAAGGCCCAGGTAGCCGATCGCGAGGCCGGGATGCATCCCGAGCTTTTCAGCCAAAGAGACATTCATCCCGGCCTCAACTTCAAAGGGTTCGCTCATTGAATCGTCATCCGTCCTTGTATCGCATTGCATGTGATGTGGGGCAACACCAGCAGCGGGGCTTCCGTTCAGCCCGCCTATGCCTCGTCCAGCACTTTTGCAATGGTCGTCCGCACCCCATGAGCACGCAGCAGGTCAAGATTTTGCTGCACCATCGCTGCCCAGGCGGGGAACTCCGCGGCCAGATTGCCGAAGAGCGCTGGCACATCGAGCGCCAGCCTGGCGTCTGCGCATCCGGATTCCACAAATGGTTTCAACAGCGCCGCCTGCCCATCGGTCATCGTCATCGCCCGCCCTTGTTCATCGATCCCCCGCTGATAGTGCAGCCATCCGGCAATCACCAGTGGCAACAAGCGCGGGCGATTTCCATCCCGCAGAAGGTCGGTCAGCGGCGGCGCCAGGAACTTGGCAATCTTGGCGCACCCTTCCGAGCAAATGCGTGCCACCTGGTCGCGAATCGCCGTATTCGAGAAGCGCCGCACTACAGTGTCCGCGTACTCATCCAGATCAATGCCCGGCAGCTTCGGCACCGTGTGCTTCACCTCGTCCATGTAGGCTTTCAGCAACCGGCGCAGCAGCGGGTCGGCGGCGGCATCGCGAATGAAATCCAGTCCCAGCAAATCGGCAAAGTAGCCCAGGGTCGAGTGCCCGCCATTGAGAAGGCGCATCTTCATCTTTTCGTACGGCGCCACGTCAGCGGTCATCTGCGCACCCGCATGTTCGAAAGCCGGCCGTGACGCGGCAAAACTGTCTTCCAATACCCACTGTCGGAAGGTCTCGCAGACTACAGGGACCGCATCCTTCACGCCGAACTTCTCCGCGATCGTCGCCCGGTTCTCGTCCGTGGTGCGGGGCGTAATGCGGTCCACCATGCTGCAAGGGAAGGCCACGTTCTTCTCAATCCATTGCTCCAGCACTCCGCTTCGCGCAGCGGCAAACGCCAACAGCGCCTTGCGCGCGATCTCACCGTTGCCTTGCAGGTTGTCGCAGGAGAGAACCGTAAGCGGCCCGCAGCCCAACTGCATGCGCCGGGCTGCGGCCTCTGCCACATAGCCTAGCCATGTCCGCGGCGCTGACCCATTCTCCAGGTCGTGCCGCACGTCCTGGTGTTCCTCAAGAAAACGCCCCGACGCCTCTTCGATAAAATATCCGCCCTCGGTCACGGTCAATGAAATAATCGCGCACTCGGCGGCCGTCATCCTCGCCAGCGCCGCCTCCGGGTCAGCCGGCGCGTACAGGTGGCCCACCAGCGAACCCACAACGCGCAAGTTCTCCTTCCCTGTGTCCATCAGCATCAGACTATAGAGATTCTCCTGCGCGTTGAGCCCTTCATGAATCTCCTTGTCGGCAGGCAGAAGTCCAACGGCGAATTCGCCCCAGCGTGGTTCGTCCTCGCAGGCAAGCAGGTCGTCCAGGTACACCGCAAGATGCGAACAGTTGAATGCCCCAGCGCCGATGTGCACCAGCCCCGGCACCAAGCGGCTGCGGTCGTACAGTGGCCGCGCAATCGACGCGTCAAGGTGTGAGAGTGTGGAGTTCGAGAGAGCGATTCCCTTCCGCTCACTTTGGTAAGTCATGGTGTCCTCTTGGAAATACACCGATCCGGCGTACCGGCTCTTCTTGGGCAAACGTAAGTGAATGACGGCGTCTCAGCGCGTGCCAAAGGTGGCGTAGGAGGGGACGCTGAAAACGGTTCGCCTCTTTCCCTGCCTGTCGAGTACGATTTCGCCTTCCGGGAAAGAGTAAAAAAAGGACGAGGATAAAGTCAACCATTGGAAGGAGTTCTGGATATTATGCGTGATAAGTCATGGCGCTAGTGCGAAATCAGAGTAGATCACTGGTGTCCGGTTAGATGTTGAATAGATTCAGCTGGTTGGAAGATGCTTGTAGATAATTTTGGGATTGATATGGCTGAAGGGCGCATGAAATCTCGGTTTTCTCGAAAACAGATACCGACAGAATCTGTAGACAAGTGTAGAGAGAGGCTTCGAGTTTCAGTTCCTTTTTGACGATAGCGATCAACACATAGGTCGCGATTGCACACCAAATCTGGCTTCTCACTGCGTTCTCGCTGGTAGCCAGAAAGCGCTTGATACGCAGGTGTTGCTTGATCCATTTGAAAAACAACTCAACCTGCCAACGGCTTTTGTAAAGCGCGGCGATGGTCAGGGCAGGCAATGCGGTGTTGTTGGTCAGAAAGATCAGCGTCCTGCCCGTCTCCGGATCGTTGAAGCGAATGCGACGAAGATGGTCCGGGTAATTCTCTGCTGAGTAGAAGCCGTTGAGCATGACGCGCTGGTCGCAGATGATTCCGCTGACCCGGTCCACGGGAAACGAATACACGCGCCGCGCATCCATGTTCTCCTTGGCGCGTGTGACGAAGAAGGCTCCGGCCCGATGCATCGCGTATAGCCGCACGAAGTCCAGATAACCCCGGTCCATGATGTAGAAACTGCCCGCCTCGACAAGAAGAATGTCGAGGACGTTGACATCGTGCAGCTTGCCGTCACTGATGTGAATGAATGCCGGAATTGCGCTGCGCAGGTCCAGCAGCGTATGTAGCTTGATGGCCGCCTTGGTGGATCGAAACGATGCCCAGTCGAACAAGCTCAAACATAAGTCGATGGTGGTGGAGTCCAGAGCATAAACGGTTGCATCTAGCCCCAGCACCGAAGGATCCTCCGCGTATAGCGCCCTGGCGTGTGAGATCAGCCGCAAGGCCAGTGCGTGGTAGATGCGCCAGTCGCGCAGGTTCAACGCATCAGCCAGCGTGGAGCGGGCTGGCGGTGCCGCAATGCCCATGTGAAACAGCTTGGACTGATTGGCTTCCAGGCACACCTCGATGTCGCGCAACGACTCACGCCAAGTGAGTTGAGAAAAGGCCATCACGCGAAACAGGTCAGCGCAGCCGAGCGTGCGTACTCCCGCATCGCCCTTGTGCCGTTCAATGATCCGTGCAAAGGTCTTCCACGGCACAAACTCCATCACCTGTGCAAACAGCGTCTTGCCCATGTTCATGCGGCACTCCCGGTCGTTGAATCCCGAAAGCATCGCAAATGAGCCGCACTCAATTCAAATCGTGGACACCCACAAATCGCTGTAAACTACACGCATCAAGGGGCTTGACAACGGAAAATCTAAATTAAACCGGACAGTAGTGATACAAAGATTTACCTGAACGGGTGTCCTGTACCAATGATCAATAAAGCCAATAGCCTCAGTGTCTGATTCTAGGTACTTATGGCTCATGCGTTCGGCTGACCCTTATATCCGTTCAGAGACGAATCGTAAATAATACAGATCGTGGAGTTCGCGAAGGATCTCATTGTGCACCTTCGCATTGAGGGGCATGAATCTTGGGCAAACCCCCAAGTCTCGATTCTGAGGCCTGGGAGGCGTAACCACCGCCAAAACATAATTCCTCGTAGACGGGCCGTGTTCAGTTTTAGTGAAAATCATGGGAAGAAATTGCGACTTCAGCCATCTGGAATGGAGCAAGGGTCTTGGCCCTCACATGCTCCACGCGATCGTGATTCTGTAGCAGGCCGTCAATGCGCAGGAAGCGGTGCCGGGTTACGGTCAGCCGCTCGCGTTCAAAAAGGTCGGGGGTGAGAATGATGTTGGCGATACCGGTTTCATCTTCCAGCGAGAGAAAGACGAAGCCCTTGGCCGTTCCCGGACGATGCCGGCGAAGTCCGCACTCAGACGCTCGCTGGTCGTCATCGCGGCAAGCGGCATCACACCCCGTTCGCTCTCGTCCATGCCGCGCAGCAGTGGACCCACAGGACGACCGGCTCTTTCCACCTGCCACAGTGCATCGCGTCGATGTGCAACCGTGTCGAGTGCATTGAGCGCACCTCTCCTCGCCAGTTGCACAAGTTCGCGACTGTTCAGCGCCGGGACGCGCACCGTGAGATCCTCCACTGATTGAAACTCGCCATGCAGAGCGCGCTCGTTCAATAACTCCTGAATTGCAGCAGTGCGCACGCCTTTGGCATAGTTGAAGCCGATACGCAGTGAGATCGAGTGATCCTCTTCCTGTTCGAGAGAGCAGACTGCCAACGAGCGTTGGAGATCGATGGAGCGCACGCGCAGGCCGTGGCGTTGCGCGTCCTTGATGAGCACGGCGGGCGAGTAGAATCCCATCGGCTGATTATTGAGCAGTGCGCAGGTAGAGGCGGCCAGATAATGCACCTTGAGATAAGCCGAGGCATAGGCGATCAGCGCAAAGCTGGCGGCGTGCGATTCAGGAAATCCATACATAGCGAAAGACGAGATGCTCAACACGATATTGTCCTGTGCCTCTGGACTGATGCGATTGCGGGTCATTCCGGCACGCAGGCGTCCTTCCAGGTTTTTCATACGCTCCATGGAGCGGCGCATACCCACGGCGCGGCGCAGTTCATCGGCCTCGGCTCCAATAAGGGTTTGCGCATAAATAACTTGAACAACTAAATGAGACGGCGTACGCTGTTTGCATGGGAACTGCGTTGACCTCTGTGCGGAAGAAGTACCGGGCACTGCGTGACCTTCTGGACGAACGTGGACGGCGGGTGTGGGCAGCCGCGGAGGCAAACTCCTTGCCCCGCGGCGGTGTATCGCTGGTGGCTCAGGCTACCGGTCTGTCGCGAACCACGATTCACGCCGGCATCCGCGAATTGCAGCAGCGCAAGGTGAAACCGCTGGCGACGGGTCGAGGCCGCCGAGCTGGTGGAGGCCGGAAGCCGCTCACCTTTCATCACCCCGATTTGCTCAAGGCCTTGGAGCAACTGGTGGAGCCTGTGGCGCGAGGTGACCCGGAGTCGTTCCTGCGCTGGACCGCGAAGAGCACTCGCAAACTGGCCGGGGAACTCAAGCGTCAGGGGTATAGCATCGGCGACCGCAAGGTGGCCGAACTGCTCCATCAAATGGGATATAGTCTGCAAGCCAACGCCAGGGCTTTGGAAGGCAGACAACACCCGGACCGTAATGCTCAGTTTGAGCACGTCCATGCGCAGGTCAAGGAGTTTCTTGCGCAAGGCCTGCCGATCATTTCCGTCGACACCAAGAAGAAAGAGTTGGTGGGAAACTACAGCAACCGCGGCCAGGAATGGCACCCGCAAGGAGAACCGCAGAAGACATTGGTCCATGATTTCCCGGACAAGGAACTGGGCAAGGCGATTCCCTATGGGATTTACGACCTGGGACGCAATGAAGGCTGGGTGAGCGTAGGCATCGATCACGACACGGCCGAATTTGCCATCGACAGCATCCTGGCTTGGTGGAAACACATGGGGCGCAAGGTCTATCCCAAGGCGACGAAATTGCTGATCATGGCCGACGCGGGCCGCAGCAATGCCAGCCGGTCGCGGTTGTGGAAGGTCGGGTTACAGCGTCTGGCAAACCTCACCGGCCTGCATATTCAGATATCGCATTTTCCGCCAGGAACCAGCAAGTGGAACAAGATCGAACACCGCATGTTTTCCTTCATCACTCAAAACTGGCGGGCAAGACCGCTGATCAGCTACCAAACCATCATCGATTTGATTGCCAACACCAAGACCACGACGGGGCTCAGGATCAAGGCAAAGTTGACACCAAGAACCTATCCCACCGGAGTCGAAATCTCCGCCGCGGAAATGACCAAGCTCAACCTGAAACCAGACGCCTTCCATGGCGATTGGAACTACTCTGTTCTGCCCCAATGATCCGCTTATCGCACAGGTTATTTATGCGCGAGGCCTTAAGCGTGATCGAGTCGCTATCCCATTTCACGACTCTAAATACAGCTCCCAAAACGCCTGAATCACTGTTCGCATCGTAGTGGTCGCCGCGCCATATCAAATTCTGGCAGTTCAGCCGAATGCTTAGGCGCATGCTGCGTGGCGGAGCAGTGACGAAGCCATCTCGGCTGCCGATCGTAATATTATTGGAAACTGTTGCGGTCTGGGCGAAGCAAGTTGCAGGAAAAAAACTATAACAGATGGCTGCCAGCAAAAGCCTGGGGAAAGGCATAATGCACCTCCAAACACAATCCATTGTTGATCGACTCGGAGCCGGACGCAAGATCAAGAGGCCCGGGAGGGGTATTTATTTCGAAGTTGGGTTTAAGAGAAATGAGTTCCGACAGCTCGTGCCGAGGGCACTAGGAATCTCCACAAATCCCGGATGCATTCAGGCCTCGATTGATATTTCATCTCTCTGTAATGCTCTCAGTCGAGCGTTTGATTGGAATGGCTTGCAGAGCTTCTTGACATACCTGAGGTTTCGCAGGTGATCGCCAAACATTCCGAGTCGCTGGAACAGCACAGGGAACTCACTTCGTGGGACCTGGTTCCGGCGGCCAACGAGCGGCATCGCTCTATGGCCTTATTGGAATGGCCAAGCTAAACGACTTCAATCCTGCCTTCCACCTGCGCACGGTCCTGACAACGATCACCGAGCATCCGATCAACGGGATCGAAGAACTCCTGCACTGGAACTTCACCGCCTCGCTCCGGGCCGCCTCTTCCCAGGCCGCTTGGGCCAACTCAACAGGTAGCGCACGACGAAGGAAAAGATGGGAGAAATGAAGCGGGCCATCGCGCGCGAGGAACGGGAACGGGCGGGGACTATGGGAGAGCAAAGACGGATGACAGACCGTTTCGCTTCGACGCTCGTGATTGCCGCATCAATCATCGCGGCTGTGCGGCTCGCGCGGGAGCAGGACATTAGCAGACCATCGCCACATTTGACAACGGTCATTGCGGACAGCATCGGCTTGGCGAGAATGATTCTTGAGATGGGCATGCGCTAAGCTGACGAGAGTCTGGCAGCCGCTTTAAGCTGTAGAACTATGTGCGGGCGATACGGCAGACGAGCGGACAAGCAGCGCATCGCAGAATGGATGCAGGCCCACAACACCGACGTTTTCGATGACTCTTACCTGGCACCGTCCTACAACGTCGCGCCTCAGAGCCTACAGCCCGTTGTCTGGCTGGACAATGAGACCGGCGAGCGTGAGCTGACAATCATACGATGGGGGCTGATTCCGTTCTTTGTGAAGGACCCCAAAATCGCCTATTCGACGATCAACGCCCGTGCCGAGACTGTCGCCACCAGCCCAGTCTTCCGGGAGCCGATGAAGCGACGGCGGTGCCTCGTTCCCGCGACAGGATTCTACGAATGGCAGGCGCTCGACAAGAAGTCCAAACAGCCCTGGGCCATCGAACTCGCGGACGGGAATCTTTTTGCCTTTGCCGGCCTCTGGGACCGGTGGAAGGATAAGGCGACCGGGCAGCCGCTTGAAACCTACACGATTATCACCACCGATCCAAATGAGTTGCTCGAACCGATCCATAATCGGATGCCGGTGATTCTCTCGCCGCAAGACTACTCCCGTTGGCTCGACCCGGGAGATCCAGCGCAATTGCCGGTTGATCTCCTCCGTCCCTATCCTGCTGAGGAAATGAGGGCGTGGAAGGTGAGCGCTGCGGTTGGCAATGTGAAAAATAACAGCCCAGAATTGCGCGTGAGGGTAGACTGAGCTCAGCAGGCATCCGTTCTGTCCACGACCAGGTTTCCAGAAGCGGTTGGGACGGACACCGACAGGCCGATTATCGAGGGAGAAGAGAAGCTCCGAAATCCATCAATGCGTTTGATCTCTCTGTAAGGCGGTACCAATGTTGTGAATCCAAGGAAATGAGCTGGTCGTCTTAGTTTTTCGGAAGTGCGAATATCAACTACCGCGAGACGGGGAAAGGACCGCTCACCGGTCCGATAGTGGTCCAATAACGTGTGCCGAGGGGGTCAAAGAGGGACTGAGGGAGCCACCTGTCCCGCAAAGAATCAATGAGTTACCTCAATTGGTGCTTTTTCACGGCGATAACACGGGTTCAAATCCCGTCGGGGACGCCAATTAGAATCAAGAGCTTACGCTCAGGTTCACCTGAATTCCGAGGGTGCAAAAAGCCACGCTTTTGTGCCCTTTTTGCACTTTCGAAACCGGATTGCTTCCAGCTACGCCAGCCCAATCATCTCGCAACCATCATGTAAATCCGGCGGCGCGAAGAAGAACGAAAGCACTGCGGCTTGCGCGGCCCGCTTCGCTGGGCCAACCGCCTGCGTGTACACGTCGAGCGTTGAGCGCAGCGAGGAATGCCTCATCAGTTCCTGCATGACTTTGAATTCGACTCCAAGGCTTCTGAGCAACGTGCAGTAGGTGTGGCGAAACGTATGCCAACCAATGCACTTTTGAATGCCCAACTTTTCGGCAACCGGCTGGATGTAATGGCGCATAATTGCTGCTCCCCAATACGGCCTTCGCCCGTTATGCAATCGACTGGCGAACACCCAATCGTCGCCGGTATTGAGTCTGCACTGTTGTCTCCACGCAATCAAGGCCGCGGCGAGCTGCGAATGCATCGGAACCGGCTTCTGCGAGGATTCCGTCTTGCAATGGCCTTCCACGCCGCAGACAATCGATCGAATGACATTCAGCTCCCCTCGTTCGAAATCGATATCTCTCCACTTCAGGCCGAAGAGTTCGCCCTGTCTCAACCCGGTTGATGCGGCCAGCAGAACGAGTGTGCGCTCACGCAGTGGCAGATGCTCAGCCAACACTTTGATTTCAGCGCCTGTTAGCACGTCCGGAGTTCCTCGGCGCTTGGCACTTTGGCGAACGACGCGTATTGGGTTGCGATCAAACAATTCATGCCGACAAGCATGATTGAACAGGACACAAAGGACGTTTCGAATCTTGGCTCTTGAGGCGCGGGCGAGATTGAGCCCATGCAGCCAAGCTTCCACTTGCACTGCCTTGATTTCGTCCAGAGTGCGAGTGCCCCAACGTGGCCTGATCCATCGACGAATGTAACCGCGATAAGTCCTTTGGGTTGCGACGCTCCACAAGTTGGCGGCGGAACGCATTTCACTCTGCTCAAAATGCTCACACAGCTGATCAACCGTGATAGAGCCGATCCGATCTTGACGGGATCGTAAATTCACATCGGACAAGAGAGCTGACGCCGCATGGTGCACGGCGGCCGCATCAGCGTATTGCTCCACCGTTCCGATGACCCGTTTGCGGTATACACGGTGGCCGTTCAGATCCTTTTCCGACCACCGAAACTGCGATACATTCGGACCTCTCCTTCTGCTCGTTTGAATAACGCTTCCCTGTTGCATGGCTTACCTCCTTGCTCTGCAAGACGGAAGCAGCCTTCCACGGTTCCTCGGGCAATGAGCGATTGGTTTTGCGCTAGGACATTCCCTTTTGCCGGAAGTGATGTAGGTTGTTGAGCAGAGTTCGGCTCATGGCCCCTGGCCTCACCCCGTGTCTGAATGCGAACGTTGTTCTGGTAACGTCAGTTGAAATCCGAATGCCACTTGTCCGAGAAGCCGACTATTCGTCCTTGTGGTTCAAGCGCTGTCGTCGGTGAGCGCATTGGCGATTTACTGTAAGACGAGAGCCATTCCTTGCCAGATGCGCGTTTAGAGAACTCATGTACCTCAAGTCTGATAGACGGCCTTCTAAGTCTGCTTCAGCCTCTTCGCCCGCAGTTTCTGTTCCCGTAGGTTCATCAGCCAGGCGCGGGATTTTCGGGGATGCCTTCTACGAGCCAGAGCGGGAGCGCAGTCACCTGGGCTTCCTGGGCCAGTTCTTCTGCTATGCGGATGTTGTGGGTTACTCGGGCAATGGCGGTGACCGGCTGTGTGGCGTCGATCTTCCACACGGCCTCAATCGTCTCAGGCACATCGTTCATGCCGGCTCGACCACGGCGTTCCGGTATTCACCGCCGATGTCGCGCCGTCGAACTATGCGGTCTTCAAAGGCCCGGCGACCCTGTACAAACTGAGGATGATGCCGGGCGGCAACGCTTTCATGCTGACGAGCTCGAATGAGCGTGGTGGAGTTCCATCCGCAAAGATGCGCTTGCCCGTGCCCAAGAGGACGGGATAGACGACGAGCAGGACGTCATCCGCAAGCCCATGTTCGAGCAGCGTCGATGTCAGCGTGGAGCTACCGGAGAGGATAAGGTCCGGGCCGTCCTGAGACTTGAGTCGGCGAATGTCCTCGACGATGTTCGGTCCAAGGGCCTCGAACGGGCCCCATTCGAGACTTTCGGGACGGTGGGTAGCGATATATTTTGTTGCTGCATTGATGCCATCCGCCAATGGACTGCTTGGCGCCTGTGGCCAGAAGCCCGACCAGATATCGTATGTGCGACGGCCAAGCAGCAGAGCGTAGCTCCCGCTATACGCCGCAATGATTTCGTTCCTCCCAGCGGGTGTCCGATAGGGCACGGTCCAGGCGCCGTAGGGGAAATCGCCGTCATCGGCGGAGTGCTGGATCACGCCGTCCAGCGAGATGTGTTCCATGATTCTTAGCTTTCTCATTTGCGTCTCCGTGTTCTCCTGGGCTGGCATTCATCACTGACCCGAGACATACTTGACCCCTCCGTATTGCGGGTTCTTCCACAGGTCACCTTTATATTCCATGTAGTCAGAAGTTGCTTGCGCAATTTCCCTTCCGTAATACCGTTCAACCACATGCAGGGCGAGATCGATTCCTGAACTCAGGCCGCCCGCGGTGGCAACATTGCCATTATCGATGTAGCGCAGTCCTGTGACGAAATGCACTGCAGGATACTTCCTTTGCATGTCATCCGCGAACATGTGGTGGGTGGTTGCTCTTTGATGGTCGAGCAGGCCATAGGCAGCGAGCATGGAGGCGCCGGTGCACACCGACATGGTTATGTCCGCCGTCTTGGCGTTCTCCAGCAACCATCTCTTCTGCGCCTCGGTTCGGCCGCCCTGTGCGGGAACGACGATCACCTGGGGCCTGGGGGCATTCTCGAAGGTGAAGTTGGGAACGATCTGAAGACCGGCGGCTGAGATCGATTTCTGCGAGTCGGAGACGGTGTACAGGTTGAAGGGCATGACCATGTCGTCGCCACCGCGCCAGGGCCGGCCATCGTGAGTGGTCATGGCATCGCCAAATACTTCCCATGGCCCTGCAAGATCGATCAGAGCGGTCTGGTCGGAGACGATGAAGGCCACGTTGATCGCTCCAGTGGCGGGCGGTTTGAGGATGCGCAACTGGGCAGAGCCAGATTGCGCATTTGCCCGGTGAAAGTAGCTGGCCGCGGCGAACGCGCCGCACAGCGCGATCAGAGCGGAAACCGTGCGGATTCCTTTGGTCATTGTTGGACCTCTTGCTTGAAGAATTTGCGAACAGGATCAGTCTACGGCTACACTGGGATATCTCAGATGACAATTATCCGGCTTTTTGAGACATTTCGCGAAAGGCGTGCTTCAAGTGATTGACCGCTCCGTCCGTGCACATAAATGAAACCGAGACACATCGCGATCCTGGGTTATGACGAAATCGTGGGCCTGGACCTCGTGGGACCTATGGAGGCGTTTGCAAGCGCGCACCAGAACTCGCAAAAGGCGGGCAAAGAAGCTTGTTATCGGGTAACCATAGCCGCGCTGGAGGGGAAAACGTTTCGCTCCGAATTCGGGCTCACGATCACGGCGGAAAAAAGCCTCTTCGACATTCGCGATGTGGACACATTCCTCATTCCCGGCGGCAGTGACTTGCGCGAGTCGAATGGCGACTCCAAGCTTACGGTCTGGTTGCAGAAGAACGCGGGCTCGATTCGGCGGATCGCGTCGATTTGCACGGGAATCTATGGCCTCGCACCGTCGGGATTGTTGAACGGCCGAAGAGTCGCGACGCACTGGCGGTTCACTGGAGATCTGTCGAAGCGTTATCCCAAACTAAAGGTAGATTCCGGGTCGCTTTACGTAAGGGATGGGAAGTTCTGGACCGCCGCGGGAGTGACGGCGGGCATCGATCTTTCGCTGGCTCTGATCGAGGAGGACTTCGGCTCGGAGGTAGCGCTTTCGGTCGCGCGCGAACTGGTCGTGTACATGAAGAGGTCCGGAGGACAGGAGCAGTATTCGGAGCCGCTGCAGTTTCAAGTAGAATCGCGCAGCCGCATTGCGGATCTTTTGCCGTGGATGATGGCGCACCTGGAGCACGATCTTTCGGTCGAGGCGCTTGCGGCGCGAGTTTCGTTGTGCCCACGGCAGTTTTCGCGGCGATTTACACAGGAGTTCGGGTGTAGCCCGGCTTCGTTTGTGCGGCGACTGCGGCTGAACGAAGCGCGGCGCCGCCTCTCCGCGCCGGAGTGTACGGTGGAGGGCGTAGCGTGTTCGGTGGGATTTAGTGACGGCGATAATTTCCGGCGCGCCTTTGAACGGTCCTTCGGAATTGCTCCGAGCGCGTATAGGGGACGGTTTCCGGCGAGACACTCATGACGGGGTTGAATGGATCGGAAAGGAAAAAGTCGAATATCCGGTCTTCCGGGGCCTGATGAGGGTAGGCGAACCCTCTGGTAGCGCCTTGTTGGACTTGCATTGGATTCATCGCGAACAGGCGTTTGCACTTCTCAACTGCTGCCAACAAGGCAATGCACTCATCGAGCCTTCCTGCAAGCAGATTCCCTCCCTGTAGTTTTTGTTGTTCCAACCGCAAAACCGGGTGCCCCAATCTTCCGCAGCTCCACCGCTTCACTCCTCGCGCAGCAGCTTCAAGGGATCGACCGACAAGGCGCGTTGCGCGGGAATCCACGTGGCTACGAGGCCCAGCAGCAGCATCGCCAGAACCACGCCAGCCAATACCAGCGGATCGCGGGGCGTGGCCTGATAGACGATGAAAGCCAGCACCTTGGTCGCCATAAGTCCCAACAGCAACCCCGCCGCCGAACCAATGGCCAACAATTTCAAGGGCCGCCCCAGCGCGGCTTGCAACAACTCCGTGCGTTGCGCTCCGAGCGCCACGCGGATTCCCAACTCCTTGAGCCGCTTGCTGACCGAGTACGCCGCCATGCCGAAGATGCCGGTAATGGCCACCATGGCGCCCATGATGCCCAACACGCCCAGCGATATCGTTGCCAATCGCGGTGCAAACATCACTGCCTGGTCCAGGTCGTCGATCCACATCTCGGTGTCCACAGGGAGTCCTGTATCCAGTTGGTGCAGCTTAGCCCTTATAGCCGTCGCAAGCTGTTGCGGATCGCTGCCTAAATCGCCCTTTGACCGCACCAGCAGAAATGTCTGGCTGGCGGGCGATTGCAGGACGGGTAAAAACATCGCTGCCTGCGGATCTTCGGTGAGGCTCATATATTTTCCGTCCTCCACCAGGCCCACCACCTGAACGCGCGTTCCATCCGACATCTTGAAGTATCTGCCGACTGCATCGGTGACGGAGCCAAGGACCTGGCGTGCGAACTCCCGATTCACAACTGCCACATGCTGTGCGCCACTGTCGTCTTGCCATGAAAAGCTCCTGCCTGCTAACAAGGATGTGTCGGCCGCCTGAAAGTAATGGGGAGATACGCTGTACTGGAATGCCGTGGCAGCGGCATTCGATTGCCTCAGATCTGTGGCTCCGTCCTTGAAGACGGCCGGCTTGATCGCGACCCCGCCCAGCGGCGTTGCATTCGCCGATGCCACTTGCGCTACGCCGGGAATCGTCTCCACCGCTTCGATCATGCGCCTCTGCATGGCCGGTACGCTGTCGCCGGTGTAACCAGCCATCTTCAGGTCGGTATCGATCAGCATTGCGTTATGCGGCTCAAATCCGAAGTTGCTGTGCAGCGAGCGCACCAGCCCACGCACGGCCACGATTGAAGACGTGACAAGCACGGCACATACGGCAATTTGCAGAACCAGGAGCACGTCGCGGACCGTCATGCGGCGCCCCAACCTGGCACTGGACCCGGCCTTGACGATCTCATAAGGATTGGCCCTGAATACCTGGCGCATGGGGACGATACCGAAGAGGAATCCGCTGACCAAAGCCAAGGCCACCGCGACCAGATAGACTTTTGCGTCCGGACTTACGGGGGCATTGAAGGGAAACCTGGGTAATGGCTTCCACACGCTCAGCCAGCGCAGCAGCACGACACTCCCCGCGAGTCCCACAACGCCACCGGCGAGTGAAAGCAGCACGGACTCGGTCAATAGCTGCCGCAGAATGCGAATGCGACTCGAACCCAGCGCGAGGCGCAGAGCAACTTCCCGGGAACGGTCAGCGGCGCGCGCGGCAAACAGGCTGCCCAGGTTGGCGCATGCGGCCAGCAGAATCAATCCCGCCAACAACATCAATCCTGCAAAAAACGCCCGCGCCGGACGGCCAAGGAAGTCTCCATAGAGAGCCGGACGCGCCAAGGTAAAACTCTTGATGCCATCTTCTTTCGGATAGGTTTTTGCGAGGTACGATCCGATGGAGTTTAGATCGCCGGCCGCCTGCGCGGGAGTAACTCCCGGCTTCAGATGTCCGACTACCTCAAGAACCCAACGGACCCCGCGCGCATTCAAGTTATTCGCTCCATCCAGTTGTTCCTGATTGACGGCCGGCATAAAGAAATCAGGAGAGAACAACAACAGCGTCCCGCGGAACTGAGGCGGCGCAACACCAATGATGGTGAAAGGATGCTTGTTCAGCCGCACGACCCGGCCCACCACGCCACGGTCATCCTGAAAGTGGCTGTGCCAATAGGCGTAGCTGAGCACGATATACGGCGCGCTGTTGACGCCATGCTCATCCGAGCCGTGGAAGAAGCGGCCCAGATATGGCTGAATGCCCAAGGTGTCGAAGTAGTTTCCGCTGGTTTGATAGCCGAAGGCGCGGGATGGGGCTTTGCCGGTATCGAGGCCGACCTGAGTTGCGGTAAAAGCTGCCAGACTGTCGAAGCTGCGGTTGCGGTCGCGCAGATCGAGATAGTCGGGATAGGACTGAAATCCGTAATCGCTTCCGTGCTCGATTGCGTAGAGGCTCTGCGCCTGGGGCACATTCAGAGGGCGCAGGATCAACGCGTTCAACATGCCAAAGACCACGGCGTTGGCGCCGATGGCCAATGCCAGCGTCAGAACCGTGGCGATCGCGAATCCGGGCGAGCGACGCAGTTGCCGTGCAGCAATTCGCATGTCGGCCCAAATCGATTCGAGCGTGGGCCACTGCCACACTTCGCGGCTGCGCTCTTCAATCACGGTTCGATTGCCGAAGGCCAGACGCGCCTGCCGTTGAGCTTCCTTTGGAGTCATGCCTTCGCTTATCAGATGCTCCGCGCGTTCTTCTATGTGCAAGCGGATTTCTTCCGAGAGATCGTCTTGAAGTTTGTGGCGGACGGTACTAGGCATCCAGTTCATTGGAAACTCCCCTGTCTGGCCCCTATCAGCTTGTGGTGGCTTTGCGCGGATTGAGGACCAGCGCAATGCCTTCAAACATGCGATCGAAGCTGGAAATCTGCAGTTCCAGATGGTGAAGGCCGGAAGCTGTGATCTGGTAGGTTCGGACGCGACGATTGGTCGCGGAGACTCCCCACTCGGCCTTCACCAGCTTGGCCTTGAGCAGCCTCTGGAGAGCCGGATAGAGCGAACCCTCTTCGACTTGCAGAAGGTTGTTGGATCGTTGCTGGATGTGCTGAACCAGCGCATAGCCGTGGGCCGGCTGGCGGCGAAGCGACTCGAGAATCATCATTTCGAGAGCGCCGGGGAATAGATCGCGAGCAGCGTTGTCTTTCATAGGCTTTTTTGGTACAGGCATAGAGTAAACAGGGTATGGGAGAATCGTCAAGAGGGAATTGGGGCGAGCCCGGTTCGGGACAGGTTCATAGCGCCAGTTGTTGCGAAGAGGCCAACCTGCGTTTCCAGGGTTGGCCGGGCAGGAAACATGCGGAGGAGATTTGGCGTGATTCTGGAAATGATTCAGGCGGTACAGGCGTTCACCGGGACTAGAGCGGATCCATAAGTCACGTGCTCTTACGAGTTCATCGCAAGGTGGCCTTTCCTTAAGGAAAAGGCCACTCCGCAGAGGTGGTTCCGGGGTACAGTCACTCTGGATTCGCTATAGACGGAGGTCTGCGCGCTATTCGACGCGAAGAGCCTGGACGGGGTTAATGGATGCGGCGCGGAGAGCGGGGATAATACCCGCAATGCATGCGGCGAGAGCCAGCACGCTGATGGCTCCCGCCATCACGAGTGTGTTGACACTGGTGATCTCGAACAACTGCGATTTGACGAAACGCACACAGAAGATGGCGACGGGAATGCCGATGGCTAGCCCGATGATGGCCTGTAGCATGGCTCCGCGCATGACCATACCGATGACACGCGTGCGTTGAGCGCCGAGGGCCATGCGGATACCAATCTCCGGGGTGCGGCGGAGGACGGTGTACGCGGTGACGCCATAGAGGCCAATCGCGGCGAGCAGAAGCGCCAGCAGGCCGAAGAGTGAAGTGAGGCGCGCGATGAGGCGCTCCTGGATAAACCGGTCGTCAATCTGCTGCTGGAAGGTCTGGAACTTCACGATGGTGAGGTTGGGGTTGATGCTCGCCAGGGTGGTGCCAACGGTTTTTTCAAAGTTGGGGACGGGATGGGCGGTCTGGATGACCAGGGCTCCCGCGTACATGGATTGGTCTTTGTCGAGAGGGTTCTCGGGATCATTGGCGATACCCGCTGGCTGTGTGAGCGGCAGAAAGTACATGGTGTGGTTTTTCCAGTAGACGCTGGTGTAGGTCGTGTCTTCCACCACGCCGACGATCTCATGCGCTCCATCCTGGGGTGTCTTGGCCGGACCGGAAAAGCCAAAGCGATGGCCGATGGGATTGCGTGTGCCGAAGAACTGCTTGACGAACTCCTGATTGACGACGGCGACAGGCGGCCCATTCAGCGTGTCCTGCGTGGTGAATCCGCGCCCCATGACGACGTGCGTGCCGACGGAGTCGAAGTACTCCGGAGTGCCTTTCACCCAGGAAGCGCCTTTGTTGAGGTCGGACTCTCCCTGGACTTTCACGCCGGAACCCCAGTTATTCTCTTCCATCGGCGTGTAGGTGGCGAGGCTGACCTTCACAACGCCGGGAATGGCGTGGAAGCGGTCTACGATGGTCTGGTAAAGGGGCTCAACCTCTGTGTTCTTGTAGCCAGCCGCCTGTGGATTGATGTGGGCGATATAGCGGTTTGTCGCATCCAGCCTCATGTCGACGTTCTCGGCCTTGTTGAGGCTTTGCGCAAAGAGGCCCGCGGCGACCAGAAGCACGAGCGAGAGAGCAGCCTGCAGAACCACAAGCGCGCGCTGCAGCAAGGAGGTTCCGAGGGCGGTGTTGCGGGTGTTCAGGCGCAGGGCTTCAGCAGGCTGTGTGCGGGCGGCCATCAGCGCAGGGGCCATGCCGAAGAGAACTCCCGTCAGCAGCGAGATCGCAAAGGCAAAGCCGATGACCAAAGGCGAAGGCGAGGCGCTGATCGGCATGTTGTGTTGATCAGGGAAGGCCAGCGCCAGCAGCGCGTGCGCTCCGAGGTAAGAGATTACGAGGCCAAGCAGCCCGCCCATGCCGGCAAGAAGCACGCTTTCGGTAAGCAGTTGGCGGACGATGCGGCTGCGTTGCGCACCGAGGGCCGAGCGGATGGAGAGCTCCGCGCGGCGGCTCATGCCACGGACGAGCAGAAGATTGGCGATGTTGGCGCAGGCGACGAGAAGGACGAGTGCAGCGATCCATTGCAGAAGCTTCAGTTGGTCCTTGTACCCGTCCTGCATGTTCTGGATGCCGCCACCGCCGGGCGTCAGCACAACATGGGTGTGGGGAAGGACCTTCTGGGCGCGTTGATCGGTAAATGTCTTGAGCGGCGCATATTCCTGTTTGAGCAGCGCACTGGCCTTGGCCTGCAGCGCCGGGATTGAGGTTCCAGGCTTTACGCGGCCGATGATGTAAGCCCACTGGGTATCGGGGTCGTTAAAGTAAGGCGCGCCGATGATAGGGTCCATCGCGTTCATCGGCAGGAAATACTTGGGAGGATTGGTGTCGATGCGGTCGCCGTAGAAGCCCTTGGGAGCTACGCCGATGATGGTGGCCGGCTTGGTATTGATGTAAAAGCTGCTACCGATAACGCTCGGATCCCCTGCGTAATCCTGTTGCCAGGCGTCGTAGCTCATCACAGCAGTAATCGCCGCACCCTTCTGGTCGTCAGCGTCCATAAACAGGCGGCCAGCAGCAGGCGAGAGTCCGAAGACGCGAAAGTAGTTGCCGGAGACGAAGGTGCCCATGACGGATTTGGCAACGGTCTGGGGGCCTGCACGGCGAACCGTGATAGGCCGCCACGCGTAGCCCGACTCCATGGCCGCAAGCTCCTCAAACTCCGGCAGACTCTTTTTGAACATGGAATAGGTGTCTGTGGCGAAGAGCGAATAGTCTCCGTTGTCGTGCCAGCCGCCGTTCACACAGCAATCGTCCTGGTCACCGATGCGGATGAGGGTCTTGGGATCAGTCACAGGCAGGTTATGCAGCAGGATGGCATTGACCAGCGTAAAGATGGCTGAGTTTGCGCCAATGCCAAGGGCCAGCGTCAAGAGCACGGTGATGGTAAAGCCCGGCGCCTTGAGCAACTGGCGAAATGCGTAACCAAGATCCTGGATCAAAATCCTCATTCAGCCCTCCGGCACAGTGCTGCGCTTCATTCAACAGCACGTTGCTTGCCATCTGTCGATCAATCTAACATGCTTGAATGCTGATAGATGCCGCCTTCTTCTGGAGTGTGCGGTGGGAGTCTGATGTCCGGAAGCGAGAATGAGTGTTCGAATCTGAACAGCGAGCGTATCGCGGGCGAATGGAAAACGCCTAATGGGCAGCGGGCTTTAATTATGACCAAGGGCTACAGTCGTACTTCGCCAGAATGCAGCAAGAGGACAAGGCCCGGGCCTGAAGGCCCCCTCTGTTTTACGGCTGTTTCAGGGGCCTGAAGGCCCCTGCTCCCTCCGTAATTGTCGATCTACAACTGTAGTACCAGGACACAAAAGCTCTTTCCTGGAGGAAAGAGCTTTTGTGCTGCAAGCTGGAAATGACCTGCGAAATGGCCTAGCGCAGATTGGTGGTCTGGAAAGGGAGTCCGGTGAAGGGCTGTTTGTCGGGTTGGGCGTCGATGTTGGGGGCGATGGAGACGCCGGAGAAGGTGGCCGGCGCAACCGTGGTGTTCCAGCCATCGACCATGACCAGGGCGTCTTCGCCGTTGAAGTCCTTGAGTGCAGCTTCGATGGTGAAGGTGCGGGATTCATTGGGCACGAGCGAGATGTAGTTGTCGCTGTAGTAGACAGGCAGGACGCGCTCATTGGAGTGCTGGCGGCGGAGTTGGACGTGGGCCATCAGGGCTACGTTCGCCGTGGGGTTGTGGAGCGTGACGGTGACCAGGCGGTTGGCGTCCACGGTCTTGCTCTCGGCGTGCATTTCCAAGGTGACGGTGGGCAGCTTCTCGAGGTCGGTGAAGACATCCGGGTAGCCGGGCTGGGCGCGCCAGTAGAAGTTCGAGGAGATGAGCTTGCCCTGGGCGTCGCGCAGTTCCAGCTTGAGGAAGTGCGTCGAGTGCAGGGTTGCCGGGAACTCGACAGGGCCGAGGCTGGTGGCGGCTGAAGGCGTCGCGGTCAGCTTGGTCTCATGTTCGTAGGCCAGGGTGCCGTCCAGGTTATAGACGCCAACGTGGGCGGTGGCGTCCGTGAGCGGCGCGGGAAGGTTGTTGATGACCTGGAGTTCGCCGGTGGCCTCGTTGAACTGTATGTGCTGCGGCTCGCCCGCGCTCTTGACTGCGAACAGCGAGGAGTTGGGCTCAAGATCGTAGTGGTAGATCTGCCAGACGAAACTGGGCTGGGCCGGGTTGCTCATCCAGGTAATGACGGCCGTTGCTGGGGCGAAGAGCTTGGCATTGCGACCTTCGTACATGGCGCGGAAGGCCTCGTAGTTGGCCATCTGGCCCTTGCGCACGAAGTCGGCGAGGTTGGCGATCTTGCCGTAGCGGCTGGCCAGCTCGCCGGGGTAGGCGTCGCCGCGCTGCGCGCCCTTGGCCAGGTCGTGCTCGGCCCAGTCGTCGTTGATGCTCTCCCAGTCTTTTTGGGGCATCATGCCGTGAATGGATTCGAGCGTGGGCACGGAGACCGAGCCGGTTTCGGTCTTGAAGAAGTCGTCGGTGATGGTGTAGAACTCGCGCGGTGTGCGCCAGAAGTAAGGGCCGTGGGAGCGCACGCCGGCTCCGTCGGTGGAACTGGGCTGGTAGCGGCGCGTGGGTTCCAGTTCCGCCATCAGCTTGCGCAGCAGCGCGTCGATATGCGGGGGCGGGAAGCCCTCGTTGCGCGCGCACCAGACGGCGATGGCCGGATGATTGCGATAGCGCAGGATCTTTTCGCGAACATTGGCGATATAGGTGTCCACGTCGGTGGGGTCGGGGCCGTCGGCCGGGTTGGGCTGGAAGAACTCGTCCCACAACAGGATGCCGTACTTGTCGCACATCTCGTAGAAGTCTTCGCCGGTGCTTTGGCCGACCCAGTTGCGGATGAGGTTCATGTTGGCCAACTGGTGCAGACGGATATTGGCTTCCAGGCGCTCGCGGGGAATGCGCTTGAGGGCTTCATCCAGGCCCCAGTTGCCGCCGCGAATGAAGATGGGAACGCCATTGACGGAGATGGTCAGGTTCTCGGTGCCAGGGACGGAGTAAGTGATTTTGCGGACGCCGAAGCTCACGTCCTGCGCGTCGGAAACTTCTTTCCCGGCCTTGAAGCTGAGATGGAGCTTGTAGAGGTTCTGCGGGCCGTAGCCGTTGGGCCACCACAGCCGCGGGTGCTCGATGTGCAGGGCCGGGGTATTTTTGGTGTCGAAGCTGACTATTTGCTTGCTGTGCGGGGCGATTTCGACTGCCTGCTGGAAGGTGATGTTTTCGATGGTGCCTTGAAGCACGCCCTTGAGGGGCTTGTCGCTCACGTTCTCTACCGTTGCCTGCACGGCCACATCGGTGGAGTCGGTGCGGGGCAGGGGAAGGTCGGTGGTGACCAGCGGATCCTTGACCAGGGCCGGGCCGGTGGCGGAGAGGAAGACCTTCTGCCAAATGCCAGCGTCGCGGTCGCGAATGGCGGGAATCCAGTCCCAGCCGAGGGTGCAAAGGAAGGTCGGTCCGTCGATGGCGGTTTCGCCGCCGTTCTGCCCCAGGCCGTTGCGCAGGGTGTGCTCGTGGGAGATGCCGGGGTGCGGCTGCGGCGCAACCAGCACGGCTACCACCGCCGTCTTGCCAGGCTTGACCTGGGCCGAGATGTCGAAGATGCCGCGGCTGAAGGCTCCGCGCATGACGCCGACCTGGGTGCCGTTGACCCAGATGGTTGCGGCGTAGTTGATGCCGTCGAAGTTGAGCCAGATGTGGCGCCCGCTGAAGGCCTTGGGAATCTCGATGGTGTTCCGGTACCAGTAGGAGGTGCGCGCCAGGCTCTCGGGAATGATCTCGGGGCGGTTGTTCTCGCCGTAGAGGGGCTCGGGATAGACCTTGTTGTTGACCAGGGTGGTGAGCACGGTGCCGGGAACCGTGGCCGTGTACCAGCCATCGGTTTTGAAGGCCGCAGAGGCCACTTCAGCGCCGGGTTGCGGCACCTTGGCCACATCCTGCAACTGCCAGCCAGAGGAGAGAACAACGGGCTGGGGCGGGGCGGTTTGTGCGGCGGCGGAAAAAGCCATCAAGGCCACAAGCGGAAATCCCGCAGCGAAAAGTGAAGATCGGCACGAACATATTTGCAACAGATTCATTCTTTGTACTCTCTTGGGAGGGTTGGCGGCCACATCTGCCGGACACACGGATTATAGTTGGCGGGACGAACGACCCGTGGCACTAGCTCGCATCTCCAGTCGATAATGGGAGCATGGAATTCAAACGTTCGTCCGGAGTCCTGCTGCACGTGAGCTCGCTGCCCTCGTATGGGGGAATTGGCGACCTGGGTCCGGCCGCCCACGAGTTTGTGGGCTTTCTGGCCAAAGCCAAACAGCACATCTGGCAGGTTTTGCCCTTTGGTCCTACCGGCTACGGCAACTCGCCGTATGCCGGCTCATCGGCCTTCGCAGGAAATCCGTATTTGATCAGCCTGGAGTTTCTCTCCGACTGGGGCTGGATCGGCGGGGAGCGCATTGCAGGGCTGGCCGGACGCGGCGGCAACGTGGACTTCGACGAAGTGGAGCGGCGCAAGCTCCCGCTGCTGTTTGAGGCGGCGGGGAACTTTCTGGACCGCGGGCCGCGCGAGCCCAAACTGGCCGTGCAGTGGAAGGAGTTCCAGAAGTTTTGCCAGGAGGAGGAAAGCTGGCTGACCGACTACGCTCTCTATGCCGAGCTGCGCCGCCAGTTCAACACCGGCGCGTGGACGGCCTGGCCTGCGCCCCTGCGCCGCCGCCAGCCGCAGGCACTGGCGCAGGTGGCCGCCAAGTGCGGCCGGGCGCTGTCCCAGGAACAGGTGCTGCAGTTTGCCTTCGCGCGGCAGTGGAACCAACTGCGCGCGGTTGCCGCCCAGAGCGGAATCCGGATTCTGGGAGACGTAGCCATTTTCGTGAACATGGACTCGGCCGATGTCTGGGTTCACCCGGAACTCTTTGAACTGGACGAGGACCTGAACCCGGTGAACGTTGCCGGCGTGCCTCCCGACTACTTTTCACCTACGGGCCAGCGCTGGGGCAATCCGCTCTATCGCTGGGACGTGCTGGAAGAGCAGGGCTTTGACTGGTGGGTGGAGCGCATCCACCGCGCAACCGAGCTCTACGACATTGTTCGCCTTGACCACTTCCGTGGCTTTGAAGCTTACTGGTCGATTCCTGCCGAGGAGGAGACGGCGGTGAAGGGCGAATGGGTGAAAGCGCCGGGGCTCAAGCTCTTCCGCGCGCTGGAGGCGGCGCTGGGGCCTTTGCCGCTGGTGGCCGAGGACTTGGGGATGATTACCGCCGAGGTGGACGCCCTGCGCCTGGAGTTGGGCCTGCCGGGGATGAAGGTGCTGCAATTTGGCTTCAGCAGCAAGGGCGCGCACATGCACCTTCCGCACCGGTTTACGCCGGAAACAGTGGCGTACACAGGCACCCACGACAACGACACCACGCAGGGCTGGTGGAAGCTGGCCAGCAAGGTGGAGCTTCAAGCTGTGGAGGCTTACGTGGGCTCGGTGGACGGCCGCCCCGTGTGGCCGCTGGTGCGCGCCCTGGACGCGAGCGTGGCGCAGATGGCCGTGGTTCCGGCGCAGGATCTGCTGGACCTTGGTTCCGAGGCGCGCATGAACACGCCGGCGGTGGCCGCGGGCAACTGGAGTTGGCGCGCACCAGAAGGCGGCTGGACTCCGGAGTTGGCGGCGCGTCTGAGTGCGCTGGTCGAGGTGACGGACCGCGACAACGATCCATTGGGAGAGGCAGAGGAAGAGGGAGAAGCCTGATGCGATTCCATGGGGCAACGACGACGGAGCAGGTGAGCGTAACATGGTTCTTGCTCTCAGAAAACAGCTGAAAACATCGCCTCACCAGCACGGAGCCATGATGATCGACCGGCGCGATTTCCTCTTCTCTTTGATCGGAGCTGCCTCTCTCTCCGCCTTGAGCACCACGGCGCGCGCAAGTTCCCTGCTGGATTCGGTGGTTGCCGGACGACTGGCTTCTGACCCGCGCCGGCCGCAGTTTCACCTGCTGCCGGCCGCCAACTGGATGAACGATCCGAATGGCCCCATTTATTGGAACGGCAGCTACCACATGTTTCTGCAATACAACCCCCACGCGGCTGTGTGGGGCGATATGCACTGGTACCACTCTGTCAGCAAGGACCTGGTTCATTGGAAACATCTGCCGGTTGCACTGGCGCCCACGCCTGGCGGTCCGGATGCGGACGGCTGCTTTACCGGCACCGCCGTAGTGCGGGATGGCCAGGTTGTGCTGCTTTACACCGGGGTTCGCTCTGTGCCCGAAGCGGAGGCCACCATCAAGGACGGCGCGCACAGTTTGCGTGAGTCGCAGTGCATGGCCGTGGCCAACGATCCCGATTTGCTGACCTGGACCAAGATCGCGGCTCCGGTGATTGCCGCGCCGCCGCCGGAGCTGGAAGTGAACGGCTTCCGCGATCCTTCGCCCTGGCGGCAAGGCGACTGGTGGTATACGGTGCTTGGCTCCGGCATCGCCAACCAGGGCGGCGCGGTGCTGCTATACAAGTCAAGGGACCTGCGCAGTTGGGAGTTTGTGCACATCCTGGCGCACCGCAACGGCGGCGCCTGCGCGAACTTCGATCCCTTCGATCTGGACGAGGTCTGGGAGTGTCCCGAGTTCTTCGCCTTGGGCGGCCGCCACGTACTGATCTATTCCACCGCCGGCAGATCGTTCTGGCAGAGCGGCAAACTCGATGAAGAAAAGATGACGTTTCATCCCGAGCAGGCCGGCATCCTGGATTACGGCTCTTTCTATGCTCCCAAGACGCAACAGGACGAGGCGGGGAACCGGATTATCTGGGGTTGGGTGCAGGAGACGCGCTCGCAGGAGGAGTTGAAGGCCGCGGGCTGGGCGGGAATGGTCTCCCTGCCGCGCAGGCTCACTCTCGATGTCAATGGACGATTGGTCATGCGCGTTGCCGCTGAGGTAAATCAACTGAGGCAACGCGAACAGACGCTGAACATTGGCACGGACGAGGAGAGGAACCATCGACAACTCGCAGCGATGAGTCTGGAGGGATGCTGCGGCGAAGCGATTTGCCGGGCACGCAGGACCGGGAAAGCTTTTGAATTGCACCTTGCCGGATCCGAGGAAAATGCAGCACCCTGGCTCCGGTTGAAATATGATCCGCACCATCCCGGCGAGATCGCCATCGATTCCCACCCGGTGCCTTTGGCTCTCGGCGAACGGGAGGACCTGAGCTTTCATTTCTATGTCGATGGCTCGGTCATCGAGATGTTTGTGAACGATCGGGTCGCCTGCACACGACGCTTCTATCCTTCCGGTGCAACCGTCGGGAATTTCCATTTCAAATGGATTGGCAGCACGGCCGAGATGGCGAGCTTTTCCACCTGGCAAGTGGCGCCCATCTCCGCGGACCGTCTCACGAGTTGAACGCTGGCTGGCCACGGCGATGGTTCCGAATCCATCGCCAGAACACAAAGAAAGACAACCGCACGAGGAGCCTCAGATGAAACTTGGAGTCAGCGCCTTTGCCTGGACCGCGCAGTTCGATCATGAACACCTGAACCTGATTCCCGAGGTCGCGGCAATGGGCTTCGAGGGCTTCGAAATTCCCATGTTCGATCCGGCCAAGCTGGCGGTCGCGGAGATACGGCGAGCTTTCGAGGCCAACGCTCTCGAGTGCACGGTTTGCGCCATTTTGCCGGATGGGATCAACCCCATCAGCCCGGATGCCGCGGTGCGGCGTAATTCCCTCGTGCATTTGAAAGCCTGCGTGGAGATCTCTGCCGCGCTGGGCGCAAAGCTCCTGGGCGGTCCGCTCTTTGCGCCCATCGCCTACCTGCCCGAGCATCGGCCCAGTAAGGACGAGTGGCAATGGGCGGTCGAGACCTTCCAGGCGCTCGGCGAAGTGCTGGACGCCAATCAGGTCACGCTTTCCATCGAGCCGGTGAACCGCTCCGAGACCTTTTTCCTGAGAACGGCACAGGAGGCAAAGGCCTTGTGCGAGGCCGTTGGCCACCCGCGCATCGGGGTCACCATCGACACTTTTCATGCCAACATCGAAGAGAAAAACATCGCCGCGGCCTGCCATTCGCTGGGGAATCGCCTCACGCATATTCACGCCAGCGAGAATGACCGGGGACTTCTGGGCCAGGGGCACGTGGATTTCCCCGCCATTGTTGCGGCTCTCCAGCAGATCGGGTATCAGGGCTACCTGATGATTGAAGGCTTCGGCTACTCCGCGGCGGAGAAGGTGGGGCCGGGGGTGCTTTGGGCGGACCTCGATGTCTCTCCGGAAGACATTGCTATCAAGGGTGCGGAATATCTGCGCGGTCTTTTGTAAAGAGTCAGATGAGCCCCGTCCCGCGATCACGGTTTGAAATGCGGTTGAACAAGCTGCGGAAAAAGGCTTGAAATCGGGCAATGAGGGCCAAAGAACAGACCGCAGGGGCTAAAGGCCACGTTGATTTTGCTGCCTCTGCGGCACAACTGAAGTTGTGCTCAGTTACAAAGCGAAGTTATGCAGAGCTTCCCTAGCCTGCATCATTCGTGAATCTGTCTGAGCGCAGGCATATTGATGGTCTGGGCGGCTGAAAATGTGCATTTTGAGCCCGGTGTCAGATTTTGTTCT
>Ga0302202_10001419_pt1 | contig 29660 bp, 22 predicted proteins | sample II_Bog_N3_3_FD_194579 | JGI IMG/M metagenome (GOLD analysis project Ga0302202, IMG submission 194579) | Peat permafrost microbial communities from Stordalen Mire near Abisko, Sweden - II_Bog_N3_3 | ecosystem: Environmental > Terrestrial > Soil > Wetlands > Peat | place: Sweden: Abisko...
GCAAAATCATCGAGCATGGTCGAAGAATTCGCGCCTGCCTCAAACAACCGGAATTTTCCCCGATAAGCGTGCCCGCACAAATCACCGTGCTACTGGCATTGACGGCGAACCTGTTTGATCCGGTGCCATTGGAACAGATGACCGATGCCGGACATGCTGTGCGTGAGGCGGCGGCGGAAAAAATTCCGGCGGAAGTGAACGCGCGCCTCGACACGGCTGCGAAATTAAGTGACGAGGATAAAAAAATCATCGTTGAAATCGCGCGCAACGCGCTCGCGCCTTTTCAACCCAAGCCGGAAACAAAACCAGAAGTTAAGCCGGACGCCAAACCGGCGGCCAAGGTTGAGACTAAAGTTGAAACTAAACCGGAAGTTAAACCGCCCGCAAAAGTTGAACCCAAGGAAAAACCGTGAGCGAGACCACGGCGAGCCTGTCGAGAAAAATCAGCAGCGCGGGCGATCTGCAATCCGTCGTCCGCACGATGAAGGCGCTCGCCGCTTCGAGCATCGGGCAATATGAAAAATCCGTGCGCGCGTTGGGCGATTATTATCGCACGGTGGAATTGGGATTGGGCGCGTGCTTTCGGGAAAGCAAGCCAGCGCCTCCGGCCGTAAAACGAAAAGGACAAACCGACATTGGCGCAATCGGCGCGGTCGTGTTCGGATCCGATCAAGGATTGGTTGGCCAGTTTAATGATGTGGTGGCGGATTATGCAGTCAAGACCCTTGCCGCATTGCCTTGTAAACCAGAAATTTGGGCGGTCGGCGAGCGCGTTCACGCGCTACTGGCCGATGCAGGCGTGCCGCTGATGGGGCTGTTTTCCGTGCCGAATTCCGTCCAGGCCATCACGCCGCTGGTCGGGCAGATTCAAATCGAAAGCGAAGCGCGTCGCGCGAAAGGCGAATATGCTCGGCTCTACATTTTTCACAACCGACCGAAATCTGGCGCGCTTTACGAACCCGTCGGTCAGCGGTTATTGCCGCTCGACGCACCATGGCAGCAAGGTCTGGCCAAAGTTCCCTGGCCGACAAAAATGCTGCCCGAAGTCATGTGCAGCGACACCGTAACTCTGCGCGCGCTCATCCGTGAATATCTTTTCATATCACTTTTTCGGGCGTGCGCTGAATCCCTTGCAAGCGAGAACGCCAGCCGTCTGGCCGCGATGGAACGCGCCGATAAGAACATAGACGAATTGTTGGAGACACTTCACGGCACTTTCCATCGTATCCGTCAGGCGGGCATTGACGAGGAACTATTCGACGTAATTTCCGGCTTCGAGGCGCTGTCAAAAGGAAAAGCACGTTGAAGCGCGGAACTAACGAGGAATGTTAAATCATGATAATCAATTCAAACGATTTCCAGGTAAAGCCAGGAAAGAAGATCGATCTGAGAAAATGGCCGACGCGGGTGAAGCCAGTTTGCAAATCCGAAAAGAAGTATCAGAAACTGTTGAGGGCGCATGTTGCGGAATTGAGTTCGCTACAAAACCTGCACTATGCGTCTAATAAATCTGCATTGCTGTTGATTTTTCAGGGCATGGATGCTGCCGGCAAGGATGGAGCCATCCGGCATGTCATGTCCGGCGTCAATCCGCAAGGGTGTGAGGTTTTCAGCTTCAAACAGCCCAGCGCCGAGGAACTCGAACATGATTTTCTTTGGCGCACGACCTGCCGGCTGCCAAAACGCGGCCGGATCGGCATCTTCAACCGATCCTATTACGAAGAAGTGCTGGTCGTCAGGGTGCATCCAGAGTTGCTTCTTAATCAGGGATTGTCTGAACCGTTGCGCGATGCAAAATGTCTTTGGAAAGAAAGGTATCGCTCTATCGTGGATTTGGAGCGGCACCTGCACCGCAATGGGACGAGGATCATCAAGTTTTTCTTGCACTTATCCAAGGACGAGCAACGAAAGCGCTTCCTCGAACGGATTGAAGAACCGGACAAGAACTGGAAATTCAGCATGGCGGACATTCACGAACGCAAATTTTGGAAGCAATACATGGAGTCCTATGCGCATTGTTTTGAGGCGACCAGCACACCTGATGCGCCTTGGTTCATAGTTCCGGCCGATGACAAAGCGGACTCCCGGTTGATCGTTTCCCAAGTTGTCCTCGATGCATTCCAAGAATTACGGATGGCTTACCCGAAAAGCACCCCGAAACGGCATCGGGAACTGAAATCCATCCGTAAAATATTGGAAAAATAGTTCGCAGCAAAGGATAACAAATCGATGACAATTTTTCAAATTTGTTGGCGTCTGATCCAATTCACCAATCAGGTTGCGTCGCCATGACTAATTCATCGTCATTTTCAGAGTTGGTAGCAACGAGTGGAACGGTGATGGGCCGGCTTTCCCGCCATATTTTTGGTCATGAATCATCAGCGGGGACGCTCATTCTGCTCATTATCGGACTGGCCATCGTCGCCCATCTGGCGCTCAAATTTATCAGGTATATCAGCGAATCGATCATCCGCAAAATCGAGGTGCCAAAACCGAATCGGAACATTTTCACTCATAAGCCAAAATTCATCACGATCACCCGGCTCATTGTGAGCGCAGTCACCTTTGTCATCTATTTTTTTGGATTCGGGCTAATTCTTCAGGAATTAGGCGTCAACCTGACTGCTTACCTCGCGAGCGCGACCGTGATCGGCTTGGCGATCAGCTTTGGTTCGCAGGGCTTGGTGCAAGACATCGTCATTGGGTTGACTTTGATTTTTTCGGATGCCATGGAGGTCGGTGATTTGGTGGAAGTCGCCGGCACCATTACCATCGTCATCGGCCGTGTCGAGGAAATCGGACTTCGGTTCACTAAGCTCATCAATTTTTACAATCAGGAAGTGTTTGTTCCCAATCGCACCATTTCCAACGTCAGCCGGTTTCCGCTTGGAGGCATTTATGCTTACGCGGACATTCAAATACCACTGGCCGCAGACCAGACCAAGGCTGCGGAAGCCATCAAGCAGATTGCGGCCGGTATGTGGGGGCAATTCGGCGCAATTATTCTTAGCGAGCCGGTAGTTGGTCCGGTGGAAAAGGCCACCGGCGGTAGTTGGAACTTTTTGCGCGTGCATTTCAAAATTTGGCCCGGGCAGGGAAGTTTGATTGAAACCACTTTCCGGCAAGAGATCATTAGCAGCATGAGAACTTTCAGTCCGACGTATGCTGATTGGCAGGTGCCGGTGACTTATCGGGCCGTGACGGCCGCAAAAAGCACGAAAGCCCTGAAGCCCTTATCCAAATCAAGCGCCAGTCAATTTCCAGCCTGACATGGTCAAATTGTTTCACATTTATTAGCAGTTGATGATCCCGAAAAGATCGACCGCAGGTGGGGTTGGCAACCGTCTTCGGCATCATCGAGCAACATTAAGGCTGGATCAATGTTTCTAGCGAAGTTGGCCAAGGGACGACGTTCCGCATCTATTTGCCGCGACTGACCAGTAATGTCGTCATGAAATCCGCAACGCCAGCAGTCCCGACCCTGCGCGGCGGCACTGAAACCATTTTGCTGGTGGAAGATGACCCGGCCTTGCGCGTCGCCGTGCGCAAAGCACTGTCGCAGCTTGGCTATCGCATGTGCGAGCCTAAAGATAAGCTACTGCCGAGAGGCAGCGTAAGCACCAACCCATATTGATTGAACTGAACCGGAAAAATCAAGCGGTGCGAAATTTTCATGCGCACGGTGGGGTGTTCACCCCATAGCGTTAGGGCCGCCGTTTACACCAGTTTTACGCTGTAACATGACAATTGATTGCTGGAAGCGGCTGACTTGGATTTTTGGATTTGATTCGGGTAGGTGGGCGCTTTTTCTGCGGTATTCTTCAGCCTTACCTGCTTGGAGGTTTACGTCCGAATACTGTCGGCAGGAACGCCGATTTTGCCGATTGATATGCTGGACGAAAACACTGAACTGGAATCTACTGCATCGTTGCCATCGCCTGCTTGAGCAGTTGTCCAAGCCGATGAAGATCCTGAAGATTGGCCGCTAACAACGGATGCGCTGCCCGCAAATATAGCAACACACATTGCCAGCTTGTCCCGCAAATGTGCTTACCGATCCGCTGGGCTTAATTTTGCGAATCACGGAATTATTATAATCCGCAACGTAAAGATTGTTCGACTTGTCAATGGCTACTCGCATTTGCAAAAGACAGCCAGACACGCAACATGGAATTCAGGGCGAGAATCAGAAAATAGATGTTTTTGATGGCAGGCAAGAGGACTTCCTGTCCTCTTGCCTGCCATGCCAAAGGTGTCCTACTTCGTGTCCTACTTTTGCAACGGCTTCTCGCCCCCTTGCAAACGTTGAAGATTGCTCTGAAAGCCATTTGCAGTCAGTGTTATCAATGGCTTTGTAGTTTTTAACGAAACGGTAAGAAACGCAATGAAAGCGTCCGGTAAGTATTTTCAGTCCTCTGCTCTACCAACTGAGCTATCCTGCCAACCACGAGCCGGTGATGAAATCAGAATTTTGGAGCGCTGACAAGCCGCAAATCTTTTTAAACAATCTGCGGCTGCACCATTTCCGGATCCACACCCAAGTCTTTGATTGCCTGCGCGACAATCTTGCGATCAATGAGTTTTTTCTCCGCCAACGCGTAGAGCGTGCCGATGACCGTGGACTCGACATCCACGCCGAAGAACCGGCGCAAGCGACCGCGCGTGTCGCTGCGGCCGAAGCCGTCCGTGCCGAGCGTGAACAGTCCGCCGGGAACCCATGGCGCAATCTGGTCCGGCACTGTGCGGATATTGTCCGAAACAGCGACGAACGCCCCCTGCTCTTTCGCGAGCAAATTCTCAAGGTAACTTTTCTTCGCGGGCAGCGTCGGATGCAAAATGTTCCAACGCTGGGCGCGGATCGCATCACTGCGGAGCAGCTTGTAGCTCGTCGCGCTCCAGACATCGGCGCTGACGCCGTATTTTTCCGCGAGGATCACTTGCGCATTCAACGCCGATTGCATGATGGAGCCGCTGCCAAAAATGTGCGCCCTAATTTTTCCGCCAGTGTAGCCGGACTTAAATTTATACAGGCCTTTAACAATGCCGTCCTCGACACCGGCAGGCATCGGCGGCATCGGATGATTTTCGTTGTAGAGCGCAAGGTAATAAAAAATGTCCTCGTTCTCCACAAACATCCGGCGCATCCCGTCGGCAATAATCACCGCGAGCTCGTAACCAAACGCCGGGTCATACGGCAGGCACGTCGGAATTGTGCTCGCGTGCAGCAGGCTGTGACCGTCCTGATGTTGCAGGCCTTCGCCGTTGAGCGAGGTGCGGCCGGAAGTCGCGCCGAGCAAAAAGCCTTTGGCGCGGATGTCACCGGCAAGCCAGAACAGATCGCCGACACGCTGCGGACCAAACATCGAGTAGTAGGTATAAAACGGAATCATCGGCACACCGTGCGACGCGTAGCTCGTGCCGGCGGCGATGAACGACGACATCGCGCCCGCCTCGCTGATGCCTTCTTCGAGAATCTGGCCGTCCTTCTTTTCGAGATAGTAGAGCAGTGATTTTTTATCCACCGGCTCGTAAAGCTGGCCTTTCGGCGAATAGATGCCGATGTCCTTGAACAGCGCGTCCATGCCGAACGTGCGCGCCTCGTCGGGAATAATCGGCACGACATTTTTGCCAACAGTTTTGTGGCGCAGCAACAGCGTGATGAGCCGGACAAACGCCATTGTGGTCGAGGCTTCGGACGTGGAACCCTTGGCGAACTCCGCAAAATAGTCGAGCTTCGGCACGTCGAGCGGCACCGGCCGGACGACGCGCGCGGGCACGAATCCGCCGAGTGCCTTACGCCGTTCGAGCAGGTATTTCGTCTCCGCGCTGTCCGGCGACGGACGGAAGAACGGCATTTCGGCGATGAGATCGTCGCTGATCGGAATGTCAAAACGGCCACGGAACTCGCGGAGTTCCTTCTCGTTCATTTTTTTCTGCTGGTGCGAAATGTTTTTGCCCTCGCCCGCCTCGCCGAGGCCGTAGCCCTTGACCGTTTTTGCGAGCACCACGGTCGGCTGGCCTTTGTGTTCGCTGGCCGCCTTGTAGGCCGCATACATTTTGCGCACGTCGTGACCGCCGCGCAGCAACTTGGAAATCTGCTCGTCGCTCAAATGGTTCACCAGTTCGAGTAACTGCGGATACTTGCCGAAGAAATGGTTCCGCGTGTAGCTGCCCGGCTCGACGATGTATTTCTGATAATCGCCGTCCACGCATTCTTCCATGCGCTTGAGCAGCAGGCCGGACTTGTCGCGCTTGATGATGTCGTCCCACTCGGTTCCCCAAATCACTTTGATGACATTCCACCCCGCGCCACGGAAAAGTCCTTCCAGCTCCTGAATAATTTTTCCATTGCCACGCACCGGCCCGTCGAGCCGCTGCAAATTGCAGTTCACGACCCAAATTATATTGTCGAGATTTTCGCGCGCCGCCAAAGTAATTGCGCCGAGCGATTCTGGCTCGTCCGATTCGCCGTCGCCGAGGAAAGCCCAGACCTTCGGCTCGGTTTTCCAGTTCGTTAAACCGCGCGCTGCAAGGTAGCGGTTGAACCGCGCCTGATACAGTGACATGATCGGGCCAAGACCCATCGAGACCGTCGGGAACTGCCAGAATTCCGGCATCAAATACGGATGCGGATACGACGACAATCCGCCGCCGGGCGCAAGCTCCTGCCGGAAATTTTGCAGATGCGACTCGTCCAAACGGCCTTCGAGATAGGCGCGCGCATACATTCCGGGTGCAGCGTGACCCTGGAAATAAACCTGGTCGCCCGGAAAATCCTCCGTGCGCCCGCGAAAAAAATGATTCTGCGCCACCTCGTAAAGCGTCGCCGAGGACGCGAACGACGCGATATGCCCGCCGACATTGGTGTTCGAGTTTGCCTTCACCACCATCGCCATCGCGTTCCAGCGCATCATGCTCTTGATGCGGCGCTCAATGGCGCGGTCGCCGGGATAGTCCGGCTGCTGTTCAGCGGGGATCGTGTTGATGTAAGGCGTGGTCTGCCCGGCGGGCGGGCGCGGCTCGGAGCGCAGTTGCGTGGCGAGCTTTTCCAGCAATTGCGCCGTGCGTTCCGGCCCCTGGCTTTCGAGCGAGTGCTCAAACATCGCCTGCATGGACTCCGACCACTTGTCGCCGTTACTGCCGGTGGCGGGGCCGCCGGCGCGGGAACCGTAAATTTCTTTTTTGGATGCTTTCACTTGGTTAAGCTTCGTTTCGCGGACACGGAAACGACACAGCCACATTAAACCGAATTTGTCTCCGCGTCGCCAGCGAAATCAAACCCAAAAATGAAACGTCTTGACCTGCCGCCCCAGCCGCCCGCCGAAAATCTCGCGGCAGACGAGGCGCTGCTGGACTGGTGCGAGGCCGGCGACGGCGAAGAAATCCTTTTGTTCTGGGAGCCGCGCGAAACCTTCGTGGTCGTCGGCTATGCGAACAAGGTGGCGACCGAGGTCAACGTCGACGCGTGCGAAAAAAGCGGCGTTCCGATTTTCCGCCGCTGCTCCGGCGGTGGCACCGTTGTCCAGATGCCCGGCGGCTTGAACTATTCGCTGATTCTACGCATCACCGAAAACAGTCCAACCCAAAACATCACCACCGCCAACCGGTTCATCATGAAAAAAGCCTGCGCGGCTATCCAAACACTTTTGCCAAAATCAGAAGTTTCCGTCCGCGGCCACACCGACCTTTGTCTTGGCGACGTGAAATTCGCCGGCAACTCGCAGCGCCGACGGAAAAATATCCTACTCTTCCACGGCACGCTGCTGCTGGACTGTGAACTGAACCTAATCAGCGAACTGCTGTTGATGCCGTCGCTCCAGCCGGATTACCGCGCCAGTCGGCCGCATTCCGACTTTGTCACCAACTTGAATTTGCCCGCCAAAACAGTTAAAGCCGCGCTCGCGAAAGAATGGAACGCTACCGAGGAATTGAAAAACCCGCCGCTGGAAGAAATAAAAAAAATCGCCGGCGAGAAATACTCGGTGGACGAGTGGAATTTTAAGTTTTAAGTTTCAGCATAGCTGAAGTCTGCAAGGTAATTTGAAATTGGCAGACCGGTTCTGCTCTGTTCAAAACCTTGACAAACAAGTCAGCCACTCTACGTTCGCTCCCCATGAAAAAGGCCGGTTTAAATCCAGCGTGGCTGATTGTTCTCGTCCTGTTGACGGGTTTGGCGTTCGCCGCTTGCACGCAGCATATTTGGGAAGATTATTGGATTACTTTTCGCGCGAGCCGGAATCTGGCGATGGGCAATGGCCTCGTCTACACGCCCGGCGAACGACTGCACACATTCACTTCGCCACTGGGTGTGCTGCTGCCAGCGGCTTTCAGTTTGGTCACTGGCAACCAAATGGACACTTTGGCTTTGTGGCTGTTTCGCATTGTCAGCACGGGTGCATTTGCAGCAGGCGTGTGGCTGCTGCTAAAAACTTTGCAGACGTTGCAATTAAAACGCGTCTCGTATTGGCTGACGCTCGGACTAATCACCTTGGACGCGAAACTGCTGGATTTTTCAATCAACGGCATGGAAACCGGCCTGCTGTTTTTTTTTATGGCGTTGACGATTCACGGTCTGTTGGTGAGTGGGGCGCGACAAATTCTTCGTCTCGGCGCCGGCTGGGCTGGGCTGATGTGGTCGCGCCCGGACAGTTGTGTTTACATCGTCGCGCTGGGATTGGGATCGCTGCTTTTTCTTTCACGAGACAATGCTGAAAAAATACATTTGGTTCATGTAAAAAAACTTTTTGCCGCCGCGCTGGTTTGCGCCGCGCTTTATCTGCCGTGGTTTTTGTGGGCGTGGACCTATTACGGAACGCCCGTGCCACATACCATCATCGCCAAAGGTGCTGGCCAACCGCCCTTGCATCTGGGCGAACTTGCGAGCAGCCTGCTGCTGTTTCCGCGTGAAATTCTATTTTCCTATAACACCAGCATCGCCTTCACGTTTCTGCCGGGCTATGCGAGCCTCGGCGGCTGGTCGGAAGGTTACGTTTCGCTGGCATCGGTATTCGGCTTGATGGCTGCGTTCGCGTGGGTGATACCGATTTTGCGTTCGCAAACGCGGCTGTTCTCGCTCGTTTATTTCATCGGCAATTTTTACCTCACCGATGTCCTGAAATATTTTCCGCCGTGGTATCTGCCGATGGTTGCTTTGTTCGGCTATCTCACACTCGGCCTGCTCTTCGACCAGACACTTGCACTGGCCATGAAGTTTCCACAGCTCGGCTGGAATCGCGGCTGGTTCGCGGAACTGCCAAAAATATTGCGCGTTTCCACCGTCGGTCTTTTGGCCGGACAATTGGCCGTCACGCTTTGCGTTGCGCGACAACTTCAGGCGCAACAATCGCTCATCGAAAATGGCCTGCGCCAGCCAATCGGCCTTTGGCTGCGCGCCCACGCACGCACGCCGCACGACTCCGTGATGTTGGAACCGCTCGGTTACATTGGTTATTATTCGGGCCTGAAGATGCTCGACTATCCCGGACTTGCCTCGAAGGAAATGGTTGCAGCACGCAGGCGGCTCGGGCCTGGCCGGCAAAACCAAATCTATCGCGAACTCAAACCCGACTGGCTCGTGCTGCGACCGGGCGAAGCTCAAAACGGAACTTATGTGGACACCGCTGGCCTGCACAAATTTTATGAACAGGTTCAAAGCTTTGACGCCAGCGAGAAAGTCGCGGCCATTGGCTGGCTGGCCGGCCGGCCTTACTTGCAATATGACCAGACCTTCCTGATTTTCCACCGTAAATCAAATGTGGATTAATCTCTCAATTCGTAAAAGCGGATGACCATTGGCGACTGATAGCCAGCGGTCGAACCTGATTCCGTATTGGCGGAAATCGCCACGGACATCACTTGCAACCCGGCCAAAACTTGCGGCCAGCTCCCTCCGGCCAAGGCTGCAAATGATTTTGTGTCCGCCACCAGCGGTGACAGTAAAAATCCGCCAGCCGCCAAACCGGGAATAAACCGGAACTTTTTCTGAGTATGATTTTTTAGCGACACCGTAATCCACAAGGCTGACGGTTTATAAAACATTGAGACGATAGCTCCGGCGAGGGATTTTTTTATTTCAATTTCTGCCCAGATCAAGCCGTTGGTCAAAAGCGGCAACTCCACCGGTTCGCCGAAACGCGCGGAAATTTTTTTCAGCGGCGTCAGGTCAAATTTTCGCGGCAGCGGCGCGCGCGTCAGCAGTAAAAAATTCCCCTGTTTGTCCAACGTGCCTTTGAGATTGTAGCGCGTCAGCAATTCCGGCCAGGAAAGCCCGTCGTCCAGAGACGGAAACCGGCCGTCAATCGTTTGCACTGCGAATAAAATATTTTCGGGCGCATGAATATTTCGCAAATGGGCGGCATTCAACTCGGCCAACACGGGCGTGTAGGCGGAATAGCTTTGCAGGATGGGGCGCGGCGCATACCGCAATCCGTTCGCAAACACGATGGTTTGCTCATAAGAATAAAGGTCAACGCCGCCGGCAATGGGTGGCAGCGGAAAGGCTTTTCGCGCGTCGGCCAAACTCGTTTCATAATTGCCGCGCAGATAGCCGGTGACGGGCGCAGCGACGGGCGCGAACAAACTGTCGAAAGAAAAAGTTCCGGCCAGTTGTTTTCCGAATCCGTCGCCGGGCAGCCAGAAATTAAAAATTGTCACCGTGAATATCAGCGCCAGCGCCAACAGACTGGCCGCGATGCCGACAACAAGTTTCCCGCGCGATTGGGCGATTGCCAGACCGGCCAGCGCGATGAGCTCCAGCGCCAGCGCCGAGGTGGTTGCGTGCTGCCAGCCGTTGCGGATAAAACCCAGCTTGAAAACCATGAATAAAATCATCGCTAGTCCAAGCAAAGGCGGCAGCCCAAAATATCGGTGCCGCAACCAAGCCAGTCGTCCCATCTGCCCGCAAAGCAGTCCGGCAACCAACAAAAAACCGATGGTGTCGCGGACTTCAGTTTTGCCCGCCAGCGGCATCGCCTCCGTGTAGCCGCTGGTGATTTGCCACGAGTTGAACAGGAACGGTTTTAAGCCGTAAAAACATTGCCCGGCGGCCGCCCAGAAAAATAAAATGCTCGCCGCCCACGTCAGCAAAATCCATGGAAAACGGCGGTGGCGAAAAATGTTGTCGGCGGCGACGACGCCCACAACGACGGCGCTTTCCGTCAGCCCGGTAAATTTGACCAAACTCATCCAGCCCAGCGAAATTACCAATGCCGCTTGAATCGGGGTAAAGGCTTGCTCTTCGACAAAAAAATGCAGGCATAAAAGCAACACGCTCCAAGCGACCAGTCGGTTGTTAAAATCTTCTCCTGCCGGAATACTCGTTACCGTCGTGAAAGTGACCAACCAAATTGCAGCCACAAATTCATTTTTGAAAAAATGCCGCGCCAGTCGCCAGCCGGCGCAAATGAAAACAACTGACAGGATTGTCCACGCCAGCACGGAAATCAGGTAGGTTGGCGGATAATAACCGCGCGCCAAAAAACCCCAAGGGCCATAGGTGAAAACCAAATCCGTCCCGAATTGCCAGTGCTCCGCGAACGCGACGTGCAACGCCTGCGTCCAGGCATTATCCGCGCCGTCGGACATCGGATAATCGCTTACCGTCGCCGCCGGAATGAACCGGGAAAACACATAAACGACAACTCCTGCCCAAATCAAAAGGCGAAACCATGGGCGAAACCCCGCCATCCGGCTGACGATTTTTGTAGAAGCATTCACACCAAGAATTCAACCGCGCGTCCGCCGGCAAACACGGTTTTAATCCTGGCATTCACGCGGGAACTTCAAAGCCGCTCCGCCAGCGCCGCCTGGCTCTTCTTAAAAATTTCCTCGTGCAATGAATTGCCGTGCGCATCAATCGTCACCACTGCGGGAAAATCTACCACATCCAATTCCCAGATGGCTTCGGGCGAGCCGAACTCTTTCAGGAAATATACGTTGCGAACTTTTTTCACGCAGTCCGCCAGCACCTGCGCCGCGCCACCGATGGCGTGCAGATAGACGCAGCCGTATTCCTTGCACGCCGCCTGCGTTTTCGCGCCCATGCCGCCCTTGCCGATGACGCCACGCAAACCGAAGTCACGGATGACCTGCCATTGATACGGTTCCTCGCGGATGGACGTCGTTGGGCCGGCGGCGGTGCATTTGTAGGTGCCGTCCGCTTGCGGCATCATCACCGGGCCACAGTGATACATGATGCCATCGCGCAAACTCACGCCCGCCGGCAGCTTGCCGCCCTCATGCAAATACTTGTGAACCGCATCGCGGCCGGTGAATACCACGCCGGAAAGCAAAACCTCGTCGCCGACTTTCAGCGCGCGGATTTTTTCTTCGGTGAAGGGAAAAGTCAGTTTGGTCATAACATTTCAGAGTTGTGCCACCACAGTCGCAACTGCAACCAATTTGGAAAAGCCAAAAATCATTTTAACAGCGCCTCGGCGTGCCTGCGCGCGGCGGCGGTCTGGCCACCGAGCATCCGCGCCAACTCGGTGATGCGCGCTTTATTGTCGAGCAAGGTGATTTCGGAAATCGTCCGGCCATTTTTGACCGACTTGGTCACGACGTAATGCGCGTCCGCCGCCGAGGCGACCTGCGGCAGATGCGTGATGCAAAACACCTGCCGTTTCGCGGCAATCTGTTTCATTTTTTCGCCGACGGCATTCGCGGTCTCACCGCCGACGTTGGCGTCCACCTCGTCAAAAATCAAAACGGGAATTTCATCTTCCGCCGCCAGCACGGTCTTGAGCGCCAGCATCACACGCGCGATTTCGCCGGAGGACGCGATGGCGCGCAGCGGCTTGGCCGGCTCGCCCGGATTTGGCGCAAACTGAAATTCAATTTCGTCCAGACCGGAAGCGGAAGGTTGAGCGGCGGCGGCAATCGCCACGTCAAACTTGCTTTGCTTGAAACCCAAATCTTCCAACTGTTTGCCGACGGCTTTGGCAAGCTGGGGAATGACTTTCTTGCGCGCGGCGGAAAGTTTTTTGCCGGCGCTTAAAATCTCGGCATCCAGTTTTTCCAATGCGGCATTGAGCCGCGCGAGTTCTGCGTCGCGGCTTTCGAGCATCGCCAGTTTGGTTTTCGCCTCGTCACCAAACGCGATAACCTCCGCCACTGTCGCGCCGTATTTGCGCTTGAGCGTGTTCATCAAATTCAACCGCTCTTCCAGTTCCGCCAACTGTGCCGGATCCACGTCCACCTTGTCGGCGTAGCGCGAAAGCTCCGTCTGCAATTCTCGCAGCGTCTCGCCGGCCTGCGCGTGCAGTGCGACGAGATTCTCCGCGCCGGCATCCACGCGCTGAAGTTCCGCCAGCACACGGCCAATGACGCCGGACTGAGTGAGCAGCGAGTTATCGCTTTCGCCCAGGGCGTCGAGCGCGGTCTGGCTCAATTGCAGCAGCTTGGCCGCGTTGCTGGCGCGGTTGAATTCTTCCTCGACGGCTTTGTCCTCGTCGGCTTGCAGGCGCGCGGTGGAAATTTCCTGGACTTGAAAGCGCAGCAGGTCGAGTTGCTGCGCGTAAGTTTTTTCATCCACGATGAGCGCGGACTTTTCATTTTCCAAGACGGCGCGGCGGCGAACGAGTTCGCCAAATTCTTCGCGCGATTTTTCCAAACCGCCGAAAGCATCGAGGATCAAAAGCTGCTTGCCCGCGTGTAGCAACGACTGGTGATCGTGCGGACCGTGCATATCCACCAGCCATTCGCCAATGGTGGCAAGCGTGGCGAGCGTGGTGGCCGAGCCGTTAATAAACTGACGGTTGGTGCCGCTGGCGGAAAAATTCCGCTTCAGCACGAGCTGATGTTCCTCGCAAGGCTCCAGGCCGTTTTCTTCAAGAAAACTTTTCAGCGGCGCGCGGAGTCTTCTGGTGTCAAAGACGGCCTCGACCGAGCAGCTTTCTTCGCCGCTGCGGATGAGCGTGCGGTCGGCACGTTCGCCGAGGACGAGGTTCAGCGCGCCGATGATGATAGATTTGCCCGCGCCGGTCTCGCCGGTGATGACGTTGCAGCCGGGCTGGAGTTCCAGCGTGAGGTCGCTCACGAGGGCGAGGTTCTTGATGCGCAGCGTGGTCAGCATTCGCTATTCGGCCGACAGCTTTGCGGATTGGCGGCAGGTTGCGCAAACAGAAAAATCCGCCTGGTTTGCACTGCAGCTTCTGGCCGGAGCGCCCCGGACGTTCTCCGTGCCAGTTTCCAGCCTGCTATCACACCACCTCCGGTTTCCATTTGCCGAATCCGGTTTATTTCCGCCGAAGTTTCTGGTTAAGTCAGGCCATGGACGCCGCCCTGCCGCCGCTCACCGCCAGCACGCTCTACCTCGTCGCCACGCCAATTGGCAATCTCGAGGACATCACGCTCCGCGCGCTGCGCGTCCTCCGCGAGTGCGACGTCGTCGCCGCCGAGGACACGCGCCACTCCGGCCAACTGCTCAAACATTTTGGCATCAGCAAACCGCTGTTGAGCTATTTCCAGTTCAACGAGGCGCGGCGCAGCGAGGAAATCATCGAGCGGCTCCGGCGCGGCGAAAAAGTCGCGCTGGTCACGGACGCCGGCAGTCCCGGCATCAGCGATCCCGGCGAGCGCGTCGTCAAGGCCGCCATCGCCGCCGGCTTCCGCGTGGAAGCCGTGGCCGGCGCGTGCGCGCTCGTGGCCGGACTCACCGCGAGCGGTTTGCCGACGGAGGAATTTCATTTCGTCGGCTTCCTGCCGCACAAGTCCGGCCAGCGGCGCAACAAATTGGAATCGCTCCAAACCGTTCCCGGCACCTTGGTCTTTTACGAGTCGCCGTATCGCATTGAAAAACTTCTGGGCGAATTGAATGAAGTTTATCCCGAACGCGACGTGGTGCTGGCGCGCGAGCTGACGAAAAAGTTCGAGGAATTTTTGCGCGGCAAACCGGCGGCACTGCTGGAGATTGCGGCGAAGCGCAGTTTGAAAGGGGAGTTCGTGGTGCTGGTCGGCGGCGCCGTGTGAACGTCGCGGCGGCAGTCACAGACCGCCGCTACACGCCGCAGATTTTCGTAACCGAACGGTTGTTTTTGCGGTCTGCCTTTGAAACCATCGCCGTCCAATTATTTAAATATGAATTCATCCCGACGCTTCACCCGCCGCAGTTTTCTCAAGACCGCTCTGGTCGCCGGCACCGCGCCGCTGGTTCTGCGCTCCGGTCTGTTTGCCGCCGACGCCGCGCCGAGCAGGCAGATCACGCTGGGCTTCATCGGCATTGGCAAGCAGGGTAACGGCCTGCTCGGTGCCTGCTTGCCGCGCGCGGATTTCCGCGTGTTGGCAGTGAGCGACGTAGACGGAACGCGGCGCGGCCTCGCCAGGAAAAAAGTCGAGTCGCACTACGCCAAGGCCGTGAAGTCGGACGATTACAAGGGCTGCGATGATTACAGCGACTTCCGCGACCTGCTCGCGCGAAAGGACATTGACGCCGTGGTCATTGCCACGCCGGACCACTGGCACGCGCTCATCGCCATCGCCGCCGCCAACGCGGGCAAGGACATCTACTGCGAAAAGCCGATGGCGCACACGATTCTCGAGGGCCGCGCGATGGTGAACGCCGTCCGCGCGAACCAGCGGATTTTCCAGGTCGGCTCCATGCAGCGTTCGATGGGCGAATTTCGCGCCGCGTGTGAATTAATTCGCAATGGCGTCATCGGCAAGGTGGACAAGGTGGACGCGGCCGTCGGCGGTCCGCCGATTTTCTGCGACCTGCCGGAAGAAAAAATGGAGCCGGGACTGGCTTGGGATTTGTGGCTCGGCCCGGCACCGCTGCGGCCTTACAACTCCATCTTGAGCCCGCGCGGTTTTCCGAATGGTTTTCCCGAATGGCGGCATTACCGCGAATACGGCGGCGGCGGCGTGTGCGACTGGGGCGCGCATCATTTTGACATCGTGCAGTGGGCGTTCGGCTTCGACACCAGCGGGCCGGTGGAGTTTTTCCCGACGACGGATCCGAAAGGCGAATCCGGCGTGCGCTGGCGTTACGCGACGGGCTTGGAAGTCACGCACCAGCACGGCAACGGCATCACCTTCTACGGCGATCAGGGGAAGCTTTATGTGAACCGGGGCAAGTTTCAACTGTGGCTCAACGGCCAGCTCAAGTCCGGGCCGATGGATGACTATTCGCCGCTGCTCAAGGAGCTGTTGCCGGCCAATGCCGTGCGGCTCTATCGCAGCACCAACCAAATCACCGACTGGGTCAAGTGCATGAAATCCCGCCAACTGCCTGTGTGCGACGTCGAGACCGGCCAGCGCTCGGCGACGGTCTGCAATCTCGCCAACCTGACCTATTTCAACCACCAAGTCATCAAGTGGAATCCGGCAACGGAATCCTTCGTGGACGGAACCGGCGATGCGAGCTGGCTCACCCGCGAATACCGCGCGCCGTGGAAGTTGGCGTGAGAGTCAGTCCGGCAGCTTGAAGTTCGGCGACTGGCGCAGGAACTTCTTCGGGTTCTGGAAAATGATTTTCTCGATGGCGCCGGCGAGACGGCCGCGCTTCCTCATTTCCAGCGCCGTCTTGGGCACGGCCAGCGGGTCGCTCACGCCCCAGTCGCACGCGCTATTCAGCCAGATTTTTTCGCTACCGTAAGTTTCCAAAATATCAATCGCCCGTGCCGGCGTGCATTTCGTTTCCGGATACAGCGTCATGCCCGCCCACATGCCGCAGTCCAAGACCATTTCCACCGTGTGCTCCTCGACGTGATCAATGATGACGCGCTCTGCTGAAATGCGCTTGTCATTCTTGAGCACATCAAGAATCAGCCTTGTCCCCTTGAGCTTGTCTTCCAAGTGCGGCGTATGGACGAGAATCAACTGCCGGTGTTTCGCCGCGAGTTCCACCTGCATTTCCAAAACGCGCAGTTCGTTCCGCGAATTTTTGTTCAGCCCGATCTCGCCGATGCCGAGGACATTCGGGCGGCCGAGAAATTTCGGGATGAGCGCGATGACTTCCTCGGCCAGCTTCACGTCCTCGGCTTCCTTGGAATTGATGCACAGCCAGCAGAAATGCTTTAGGCCGAACTTCGCGGCGCGCTTCGGCTCGTGTTCGGTGAGCTGGGAGAAGTAATCATGGAAGCCGTCCACAGAACTGCGGTCGAAGCCCGCCCAGAACGCCGGTTCGCAGACCGCCGCGCAGCCGGCGATCGCCATGCGCTCGTAATCATCCGTCGTGCGGCTGACCATGTGGGCATGCGGTTCGATGTAGCGCATAATTCTTTAGCCACAGAATAAATTATTCCACGAAGCGATACCCAACCCCGCGCACCGTGTCCAGATGCTTTGCCGCCGGGCCAATCTTCTCGCGCAGCCGCCGCATATGCGTGTCCACCGTGCGCGTGTCAATCACGCTGTCGTATTCCCACACGTCGCGCAAAAGCTGGTCGCGCGACTGCACCCGGCCGGAGCGCTGGGCGAGTATCGTGAGCAGCTTGAATTCCGTCGCCGTCATCTCGATGGGCTTGTTCTTCCAGGTGATGACGTGGCGCGGCAGGTCAATCAGCAGGTCGCCGAAGCGCAGTTGCTCCTTCGGCTTCTCCTCGGTCTGGAAACGGGAAAGGATTTTTTTTACGCGCAGCAGCAGTTCGCGCGGGCTGAACGGCTTCGTCAAATAATCATCCGCGCCGAGTTCCAGGCCGAGCACGCGGTCAATCTCCGCCGCCTTGGCCGTGAGCATGATGATGGGCACCTTCGCCGTGGCCGCGTCGAGACGCAGCGTCTTGCAGATCTCGAAGCCGTCCATCTCCGGCAGCATCACGTCCAGCACGATGAGATCATGCGTCTGGCTGCGGGCTTTCTTCAGCGCCTCCGCGCCGTCCGCCGCCGTGGTGACAGCGTAACCGGCCTGCTTCAAATTGAATTCGACGAGTTCCACCGCTTCCGGCTCGTCATCCACAACTAAAATTCGCGGTTTCACGCTGGGCAGTGTCGCACGCCGCAATTCGTCACACAATTTCATTCCGGTGACAACCATGTGACGATTGGGTGACAATTCCATTTACGATTGGCGATTGGCGATTTACGATTAGAGTGAAATGCTCGCGCCCCAAAAATCGTCAATCGTAATTCTTAAATCGTAAATTTCATGCCGATACCCGTCATCAGCACCGCGCAGATGCGCGAATGGGAGGCCGCCACCTGGGCCACCGGCCAGACCGAGGCCGAGGTCATCCGCCGCGCCGGCAAGCGCGTCGCCCGCCGCGCCCGCAAGCTCACACGCGCCGATGACACCATTCTTTTTCTCATCGGCAAAGGCCACAACGGCGACGACGCCCGCGCCGCCGCCAAGCAGCTCGAAGGCCGCCGCGCCGAGGTGCTGGAAATGTTTCTGCCGGACACCGACCTGCTGCCGCTCGAATCCGCGTTGGCGGAAAAACCCGCGCTCATCGTGGATGGGCTTTTCGGCATCGGTTTGAACCGTCCGCTGTCCGAATCGTGGCAGAAAATTATTGCCGCCATCAACGCCAGCAAAATACCCGTGCTGGCGATTGATGTTCCTTCCGGCCTCAACGCAGACACGGGTGAAAATTTTGGCGCGGCCATCGAAGCGTCGGTCACGCTCACCGTCGGCGCGCCGAAGTCGGGGCTGCTCGCGCCCGCCGCGTGGCCGTTCGTCGGACGATTGGAAGTGGCGGAAGATGTCGGCCTCGTCCCCTGCCCGCTCGCGTCGGAACTCAACTGGACGCAGCCGGAGGATTTTGAACATTTCCCTCCGGCGCGGAAAACGGCCGGAAACAAAGGCGATTTTGGGCACGTCACGATTGTCGCCGGCAGCTTTGGCTATCACGGCGCGGCGGTGCTGGCCGTGCGCGGCGCGCAGCGGGCGCAGCCGGGGCTGGCGACCTTGTTCACGCAGGAAGAAATTTATCATCCGGTCGCCGCGCAGTTGCAGTCCGCGATGGTGCAGCTTTGGAAGCCGGATCTGAAGCTGTCGGACATCGCCACCGCCGCGCTCGTCGGGCCGGGGCTGGCCACGCCGGCGGTCCGCGCGGCGATGAAGGATTTTACCCGCTACCTGTGGCGGCTGGCGGCATTCCCGCTGGTGGTGGACGCGAGCGCGCTGGATTTTCTGGCGGCCGAGCCGTTCCAGAAAAATTTCATCCGCGTGCTGACGCCGCATCCGGGCGAGGCGGCACGGCTGCTCAAGTCCACGGCGGCGCAGGTGCAGGCGGACCGCGTGGCGGCGCTGCGCGAGCTGTCGCTACGATACGGCGACTGCTGGGTGGTGCTGAAGGGTCACGAGACTTTGGTCGGGCGCAGCACCGGAAATATTTTCGTGAACGGCTCCGGCAACCCGCACCTCGCGCAGGGCGGCAGCGGCGATTTGCTGGCGGGCTTCATCGCGGGGCTGCTGGCGCAGCCGGCGTTGTCGGCGGACGTGGAAACCACCTTGCGCTACGCGGTCTGGCAGCACGGCGCGGCGGCGGACAAGCTCTCGCTCGCGCGCGGCAACTGGACGGTGGAAGACCTCGCGGCGGAAATCGGCAACGCGCGGTAAAAATCACCTCACCTTTTCAATCTGGATTCGCGCCGGGTCGTTGAGGCCGAGCTGGAGCAAAACGGCGTTGGTGTAAAGCTGGTAGTTCAGCTTTGGCGGCGGGACGCTGAACAGCCGCCGCTGGCGCGCGAGTTCCTTGAGCGCCAGCGTGTCCAGCGCCACGGGATCACGGCTCAGCCAAATTTGATCCAGCACCGAAGCGAACTGCAAAAAGCTCGCCGGCCCGCCCTGATACTGGCCGAGCAGCGCGTCGGTGACGTTCAGCACCACGCGGTCGCCCACGCTGGGCAGCGCGTAAATCTCCGGCAGCGCCACGGCCAGCCGGTCGGCGTCGCCCTCAAACCGGCGCGTGTTGTCCACGCTGCCGAGGCACAGGCTGAAAAAATGGCCGCACAGGCCGGCGTCGTTCTCGTTCAGCAGCGGCGCGACGGAAATAATCTTCGTCATCTCCCGGCTGACGAGCTTGGAGACGTAGGATTTCTTGCCGATGCCGTCGCCCTTTTTTCCAAACTCCGAATCGCCCCACACGAGCGAGCCGATGACCGGCGAGTCGGGCAGATAAAAATTCGTCTGTTCATAGCCGGCCTCCACCGCGCCGGCCACACGCACGCCGAGCTGTTTGCCCAATTTGAAAAATCCGGCGGCGCGCAAATCGTCCGCGTGCTTGTCCCAAATGATTATCTTGTCCGGCGGCAAACCGGCGGCAAGCAGCCCGCGCACGATGGCCGCGACGACGGCGGGCCGCGTGCCGGACAGCGGGCCGGGCTGGGAAAATATCTTGATGCCGACGGTGTCGTTGGTGTGGACGAGGCTGCGCCACGCGTCGGAAACGTCGGCGGCGCGGGTCAAGGTGAGCAGGCCGCGATTGAAGGCGGCGGCCACCCGCGCGTCGTCCGCGAGGAAGGCGGATTGCAGGCCGACGCCGTCCACCTCGACCACGCGGGCGGTGGCATTCGTCGCGGGCGGCGCAAAAAAATCTGCCGCGCGGACGGAATTTAATCCGCCGAGCACCAGGAGAAACAGAATTTGAAGCTGTGCGATTCTTGACACTTTCGAGCGCGGATGTTACCACCTCGGCGGATGTCGGCAAAAATAAATTCAATTCGGGGCGCAATTATATTGCTTGCGCTGGCGCTGATCATTTCCGGCTGCACCCCGGCCGGGCCGCGCGCGCTGCTCAAGGGCCGCCAGCTCCTCGACCGGGGCGATTACGCCGGCGCGGTCGCGCAGTTCAAGGCCGCCACCGAAATTCTTTCCACCAACGCGGCGGCGTGGAACTATTACGGCGTCGCGCTCCAGAGCGCCGGCCAGCCCGACGACGCCGTGAATGCCTACCAGCGCGCGCTGGATCTCGACCGCGATTTGCTCGAGGCGCGGCTGAATCTCGGCACTTTGTTCCTCGCGCAAAACAAGGCGGACGCGGCCAAGACCGAGTTCATCGCCTACACTTTGCGGCGTCCCAACGACGCGGCCGGCTGGCTCAAGCTCGGAGCCGCGCAGTTAAAACTCGGCGAGATCGTCCCGGCCGAACGCAGCTTCAGCGCGGTGCTCGCGCTCAAGACCAGCGACGCCGAAGCCTACAACGGCCTCGGCCTCGCCCGCATCCAGCGCGGCAAACCGCGCGACGCCGCGCAGTTCTTCACCGCCGCCGTGCAGGCGCGGCCGGATTATGCCGCCGCCATCCTCAACCTCGCCACCGTCAACCAGCAGTATCTGCGCGACTACAAGGCGGCGCTGGACAACTACCGCAACTACCTCGCGCTTACGCCGCGCCCCACCCGCTGGGACGAGGTGAACACCGTCGCCAACAGCCTCGAACAATCCTTGTCCGCCCCGCCCGCGCCGGAGCCCGTCGCCAAAGTCAATCCGCCGCCGGCCGTGACCGTGGCCGAAACGAAACCAAAACCTTCCGCCGCCGCGCCCTTGCATCATCCGGCCGCGCCGGCCAAGCCGGCGACGACCGGCTCGCCGCATTATGCCGGCAACAATTATTATCCTTCACCCACCCCGCCGCAGGTGGTGTCGGTCGCGCCCGCGCCGCAGCTCGTGACCACGCCAGCCGCCACCGCGCCCGCGCCACCGCTGGAAGTGCCGATGCCCGAACCCACGCCCAAGCCGAGCCTGTGGCACCGGATGTTCGGCGGCTCGGCGGACAACCCCGCCGCCCAGACCGTGCCCAAGGGCGTCACCCCGCTGCCGGGCGAAACCATTGCGCCCACCGTCGCTGCCGCGCCGGAGAAGCCCGCGCCCGTCATCATCCCGCCCGCGCCGGTGGATTTTCCCCGCTACAATTATCTCTCCCCGCGCCGCCCGCAGGCCGGCGACCGCCGCGCGGCCAGCGGCGCGTTCACCCAGGCGCGCGAGGCCGAGCAGAATGAGAAATGGACGGACGCGCTGAACGACTACCGCTCGGCCACCGCGCTCGACCCGGCGTGGTTCGAGGCGCAATACAACGCCGGCGTCATCGCCCACCGGCTGCGCAACTACGACTCCGCGTTGGCCAGCTACGAGAACGCGCTGGCGCTCCAGCCGGACTCCGTGGATGCCCGCTACAATTTCGCGCTCGCGCTCAAGGCGGCGGGCTATGTGCCGGACGCGGCCGACGAGCTGAAGAAAATCCTCGCGGCCAATCCCGGCGAAGTGCGAGCGCACCTAGCGCTGGCCAACCTCTGCGCGCAGTCCCTGCACGACCCCGCGCAGGCGCGGCGGCATTATCTCAAGGTGCTGGAACTGGATCCCAAGAACCCGCAGGCGACCGACATCCGCTTCTGGCTGGCGGCCAATCCAGGGTGAATGGGCGAGATGGACAGGACGGGTTATGAATGACGAGTGAGCAGTGACCGGCTGAACTGAGTTTGGTTTTGACCGCGCGCAGTTTGATTGCTAAATAGGGACGTGATTTTTCACGTCCCTGCCAATTTATGAGCAAAACCAAAAAACCCCAATTTTCCCGGATTCTTCTCAAGTTGAGCGGCGAGGCACTCGGCGGCCCGGCCGGCGTCGGCATCTCCGCCGAGGCGGTGCAAAACATGGCGGAACAAATTTGCGAGGTGCGCGAACTCGGCGTGCAGGTGGTCGTGGTGGTCGGCGGCGGCAACATCTTTCGCGGCCTGAGCGGCAGCAAGCGCGGCATTGAGCGCGCGACAGGCGATTACATGGGGATGCTCGCGACCATCATCAATTCGCTTGCGCTCCAAGACGCGCTGGAAAAGCTCGGCGCGCCGACGCGGGTGCAAAGCGCCATTGCGATGTCGCAGATTGCCGAGTCGTTCATCCGCCGCCGCGCCGTGCGGCATTTGGAAAAAGGCCGCGTGGTCATCTTCGGCGGCGGCACGGGCAATCCATATTTTTCCACCGACACCGCCGCCGCGCTGCGCGCCAACGAAATCGGCGCGGAAGTGATCTTGAAGGCGACGAAGGTGGACGGCATCTACGACAGCGACCCGAAGAAAAATCCGAAGGCCAAGCGCTTCGCGCAGATTACCTACATTGACGCGCTGCAACGGCGCTTGCAGGTGATGGACTCCACGGCGTTCTCGCTGTGCATGGACAACAAGATGCCCATCATCGTTTTTGATTTCTTCCGTCCACACAATCTCAAGCGGGTGGTGCTGGGCGACAAGGTCGGCACGCTCGTCACCGGCTAAATGCCCGAACTGCCCGAAGTCGAGGTGCTCGCGCGGCATCTGCGCCCGCTGCTGACGGGCAAGACCATCTGTGCCGTCGAAGTGCGGCGCGAAAAAGTTCTGCATCCGACCGCGCCGGCGCGTTTCAAAAGAGTCCTGCGCGGCGCAAAATTCCTCGGCCTACGGCGGCGCGGGAAATATCTGCTCTTTGAACTGCGCCTGCAAAAGTTGCGTGAAAAAATCATGTTGCTCGGCCATCTGGGCATGACCGGGCGGATGTATCTTGCACCAAAATCCGGGCCGCTGCCGAAGCACGCGGCGGTGGTTTTGAACCTCGGTGCCAGAAATTTCATTTACGAGGACACACGGTATTTTGGCCGGCTGACGCTGGATCTTACGGCGGCGGAAAAGCTGGGGCCGGAACCATGGGACCAGGAATTCACGCCGGAACGATTTCAGGAAAAGCTGAAAGGCTCCCGCCAGCCGGTGAAAGTGAAGCTGCTCGATCAGTCGTTGATCGCCGGGGTCGGCAATATTTACGCGAGCGAGGCGCTCTTCCGCGCCGGCATTTCCCCGCGCCGCGCCGCGAATAAAATCTCGGCCGGCGCCGCTAAGAAATTATTGGCCGCCATCCGCGAAGTATTGCAGGTGGCGATTGACGGCGGCAGCACGATTCCGCTGAATTTCGATGCGGGCAAGACGGACAGCTTGTTTTATTTTGGCCGCGCCGCCAAGGCGATGGATTATTACGAGGAACGTCTGCGGGTTTATGACCGGGCCGGCAAGCCCTGTGTGAACTGCGGTTTTCCCATCAAACGCATCGTTCAAGCCGCCCGGAGCACATTTTTCTGTCCGCATTGCCAAAAAGGCTGACGAAACGATTTGACGTCTGCGCGGCGGCTTGTAAATTATCTGTCCTTCGAGTTCCAGAGTAGCTCAATGGTAGAGCACGCGGCTGTTAACCGTGATGTTGAAGGTTCGAGCCCTTCCTCTGGAGCCAATTTGTTTTGCTTGTGCTGCAATGGTTTTAGAGGGGTTGAGTCCAAAACGGACACCGAAACGGACACCAGTTTATCCACTCCGTCAGAATTCGCGCTAACCGGCCTTAACTCTCCGGCTACTCGCTAACTCTGCGGGTTCGGTCTCGGTTATCCTTGCGATTGCGTGAAACCATGAAAACACGTTATCGCTTAATTCGCCGGAGCAGCCGGGGCGGGATGTATTATGCCGTGGATAAAACCACCGGTAAACCGACCAGCCTGCACACAACCAACGAGGACGAAGCCCAACAGATCGTCGAGGCACGGAACAACTCCGAACGCCAACCCGCCCTGAACCTACAAATCGCCCGTTCCTACCTGATCGCCTGCGACCCGGCTTGGATGCAGCGCACTTGGCAGGATGTTATGGAACAGATTCAAGTGCATGGCAAAGACTCGTCCAAAGCCCGCTACCGCCGCGCCCTCAAGTGCAGAGTATTTGACCGGCTGCGTTCCAAAAAATTGCTTGAAACCACCGCCGAGGATTTTTTGACGGTGCTAAATGAAGGTAAGGTTTCCGTCGCGCACTTTTTGCGACGCGTTCACAATTTTGCCCTCGGCATCGGTTGGCTCGCCGTGCCGGTGCTTGCCCCCCGCCTCTGGCCAAAGCCGCAGACCAAATCAAAACGCGCTATCACGCAAGGCGAACACGAGCGGATTCTTGAAGCCGAGAAAAATCCCGAACGCAATCTGTATTACCAGTTGCTTTGGGAAATCGGCGCGTCTCAAAGCGACGCCGCCGCACTGAATCACGAAAACATTGACTGGCCGTCGCAAACGCTGACCTACTTTCGGATGAAGACCGGCGAACAGGCGCAACTGGTCATCAGCAAAAAACTCGCGGTCATCTTGAACCAGCTTCCCACCGTTGGTCCATTGTTCCCGTCCATCGCTGCGACCAGCGCCAATACCCGCGCCGCCGAATTTTGCCGTCGCTGTGGGGTGCTCAATATCAAAGGCGTGTCGCTTCATAGTTACCGCTATGCCTGGGCGGAACGCGCCAAATGTGCCGGTTATCCTGAACGGTTCGCGCAAGCAGCGCTGGGACACAACAGCAAGGCTGTCCATCGTGCATACGCGAAAAGGGCGCTGGTGAAAATTCCTTCGCTGGAGGATTACGAAGAAAAAGCAATCTCCGCCATATCGGGAACCGGACTAACATGACCACGACGATTACCAGTTGGACTGACAGCCGTTCACGGCCTGTAACCGCGCGACTGTTTTTTGGGGACTTTCGGGAAAATCAGGTGCGGCTTGATTTTCGGTTCTGCCGTTTCTGCCGCTTGGCTTTGCGCCGGTGTCTGGACGGGTTGCTGGCATGACTCATTGGATTCAACCGTCTGCTTGATCGTTTCAGTTTGCGCTTGCGACTGACTTTGGTTTTGCCGCTGACGCAGCGCGCGGAATTCTCTGGCGCGTTTGCTGTTGGTCATGGTGAGCGCCAGCCGCGTTCCACAACGCTGTTCAATCATGCGGAAGAACAAATTGTGTTTCCGGTAATGCGCTATCAGCGCATCCACCACGGAGGAGCGATCTCCGCTGCGCGTGATGTTCTCGCGCAACTGCTCCTTGTCCGTGGTGAAAATATGAATTCCCTTTTTGCCGCGCGAAATGGTGACATACCACTGCTGCCGGTTCGTCGCGGCCTTTGCCGCCGAATCTGAAAACAAAACATGATCCACCGACTTGCCTTGTGACGCATAGGATGTGATGGCGTAGCCCCGGACGAACTGCCGGAAGTTTTTATCCAAGACCCGGCCATCCGCCAGCGCGATGCGGCCGTCCGGTTGGACGGCCTTGACCTTGACCAGTTCGCCATTGACCAGCTTGCGGTTTTCCACGCTGCGGCCATTCGCCTTGAGTTGCAGCTTGTCGCCAGCGGCCAAAGCCAGTTCCTTGCGCTGGCAGGCCGTCAGTTTGTCCAGTTGCTTGAATGAAATGGGGACGATGCGCGTGTCCGTTTCCACCAGCAAATGCGTGTCCGTAATCAATTTCAACCGCGCCGATTCACCGGCCTTGAACCCGCGCACGTCACGATTGAACACCAGCACGGTGTTGGCATCATACGAGCGGGCATCGCGCTTTTGCGCTTCCGTCAAATCCACCGGCTGGAAGGCCGTGACCGTGGTTTCCGCTTCGCCGACGAGCTTTTCATTTTTAAGCGCAACACGAATCGCCTCATTGACCTGGTGAATCTCATTCCAGCTTTGCGAGACGACCACCGTGGATTGCCGATCCTTCACCAGTTCCAGATAACGCGCCGTCAGCTTTTCATGCTTATCGGCCAGTGTGCAGGATTCAATCGCTTTCAATTTGTCCAGCCGTTCAAACGATTCCGCGAACTTTCCGTCACGCGCTGCCTCGACCGCCTGCCGGTATTCCCTGATATGCTTGCGCTCCTCGATGGACTTCGCCAGCGCCGGATTCTGGCGGCGGATGTTGGTCAATTCCACTGGCCGGATGCCCGAATGTTTTTCAATCGCCCGCAGCGCGTCCCCCGCCTCGACCGCCCCATGCTGGCGCGTGTCCCCCGATAAAATCAGCCGGGCGTTGCGTTCAGAAACCAGCCGGAGCAGTTCCAACATCGGCTTGCCGCCAATCTGCCCGGCCTCATCCACGATTACCACCGTTCCCGCGTTGAGTTCTTTCTTTTGCAGAAAGCTGGCGACCGTCAGCGGCGACGGAAAGCCGTCCCGTTCCATGTCCAGCACTTGCTGGCGTTGCGGCGCGAGGACGACCACGCCGCGTCCGCCGTCACGGATTTGCCCGACCAGCTCGCGCAACACGAAACTTTTGCCCGTGCCAGCGCCACCGCGAAAGACCGCGACCCGGTTACGATTGGAAATCAGTTTGTTCAGTGCTTCGCGCTGCTCGTCATCCAGTTTTGGATTGACCGGCTTCGGTTGCCAGACCAGCGGATGACATTCGCCAATCCCCGCTTTGGCCGTCTGGATAATTTCCATTTCGCGTTCAAGATGTTCCCGCGTGGAAATCTTGCCGGGATGCTCGTCAAAGTGCAGGTAGCCGCGCTTTTGCGTGACGGCTTGAATGTCCGCCAATGAAACGTCCTGCCCTCTGGCGCGTTCCAGCGCGTGCCGCCACAGTTCATGCTCATGGACGATGGAACGGCGTTCAAACAAATGCTGCTCCGCCCACGTCACGGCCTGCTCGCAAATCTTTTCGCTGGAAATGGGCGCAACGGACGGCTTCGCCGTCAGCCCATCCAGCGAAGCCTTTTCGCCGGTCGTCATTTGACCGTCCCACAGCGTTTGCAGTTTTTCCAAACCAATGTCCCGGATTTTGCGTGGCCGTTCCTTGTGCGCGATGTTCTCCCGAATCGCGGCCAGGTTGTCGCCCGCCTTTTCCGGTTCACGCGCCAGCAGTTCCTTGGTTTTCCGGTCAATCTCCCGATGCCGCTTGGAAAACTTTTCAATCAATTCCGCCGTGACGCCCTTGATTTCAAAATCGCCGCGCGGCCTGTTTTCAACCTGATAACCGCACTTCACCAGTTCGCGCGTGAGTTCATGGTAATAAACATTCTCGACAAACTTTTGCGCCGCGAACATTTCATGGTTCTGCAATGCCTTCCATTGCTTTTCGACTGAATCAAACGTGGCGTTGAACACGATGCAATGCGAGTGCAGATGCGGATCTAAAGCGCGGGAGGTGTCATGCCGGAACATCGCAGCCACGAGGTTGCCCGTAGGCCGGTCCGTGCATTCATCATTTTTCCGCACCCGCGTTGCCGCGAAGGTTTGCAACTGGTGCATCGCCACCGTCACGGCCTGCTCATGCGCCTCGACAATCCGCGCGTCGTTGCCGACCAGCGCGGCAATGGAAACCGATTTGGGCGGGGAGAAAGTAAAATCGTAAAACACCCGGCGATTGGCGGCCTGCCGTTCTTCGCCATCAATCCCTTTTTCAATCCGGGTGGTTTTTTGCCGAAGCGTCAGCCGTTCGCCGGTTTGCGGGTGAAGATTGTCGCAGAGCCGGACAAACTCATCGGTGGTCGTCACGCCGGACAGTCCCAAATCTGCCGCGCCCTTGCCGATCCATTGGCCGGGGACGGTCTGCCCCTCGGCGTAGTAATCGCCAACCGCCAGGTGTTCCTTGAAATATTTTTTGGCGTCGGCCAGATTGTATTGGGCTTTCGGTGCCAGCATTGCCACCAGCTTAAATTACCCGGACGTGCCCGCGTTAGCGGGTAGTGGGCGAGTTGGTTGCGGTTATGCCGAATAGTTATTTATCCACTGACCGGGCGTGACCATTCTGTTTTCCGGCTTTGCGGGCATTTTTATCCTGCCAGTGCTGGCTCAAGGCCGCCGTTGCCCGCGACAGCCATTCCTCATCGTCCGCCCGTTCCAGAACTCGTGACCGCGCATAGTATTTATCGCTATTGGGCATCGGACGACCCAATGGCTTGAGGAATCCGCGCGCGGCCAGCACCGGGATGTCATGCGGCTTGAAGCCGAGGCAGGCGGCGGTTTGCGGGGTGTTCAAACGCGCGGGCAGCCGGGCCAGATTCAAGATCGTCTTGAGATCATTGTTCAGCACATAAAGCGCGCTGTCCTTTTTTTCTTCTTTGGCACGAATCTCTCTTTCCATCCGGCCAGCGAGGTTGTTTGGCACAACACTATTCATACGTCACCTATGGTTTTTTAATGTTTCCAGCGGACATTCTAGCGGATATTTAGGCTCCGCTTGTGCAATCATTGAACAAAATGAATGTCCCCAATGGCTGCCACTCTGGCAGAATTGCGGAGGGTTGTGGTGTATCACATACACTTAATGAATCTCGTCTTCTGCCATTCTGGATGTTTTTAATTTACTGTTCATGGCCGTCAGCTTGACAGAATTTCCGGGTGGTCTTGTGCGGGAGGCGCACAAGATGAAACCGCCGTTTCCGCCGCACTGGATGGTTTTTAATGACCGTCATTAGCGGCATTTTTGCAGATTGCCGGAACCCATGCGTTCCTTTTTTGAACAAGATTTCTTCCGGCTTTTTACTTTTTATCATTTCATGCTTTCAGTAATGTTCGTCCATGAATCGAATCCTGCTTGGCTGGTTGCTGTTGCTGCCCGCCATCGTCTTTTCTCAGGATTTCACCAGTCAGTTCCCCTGTCACAAGCAGACGGCGTATTTTGATTTTTATTATCTTCGCGAGTCGCCCAGGATTCCTAAAATCACCCGTTTTGCCGATGGATTCGTGCGGCTCGTGAATCGGGATTTCTTCAAGGCGGATTTCGATTATCCCATCCGCGTGCTCGTGTTTGAAGATCGGGAGCAGTTCAAACAGTTTCTCATCCGGCAGTTGCATATCGCCGACCCGCCGAATTTCGGTGTTTATGTTTATCGCTACAAATTTTTCGCCACCTACGAAGATTCGGGGCTGGGGACGTTCGCCCATGAAATTTTGCATCCGCTGGTGGAACGGAATTTGAAAGACCGGCCACAGTGGGCGATGGAGGGCATTCCGACATTCTTTGAAAAATTTTACG
>Ga0302202_10001422_pt1 | contig 29615 bp, 28 predicted proteins | sample II_Bog_N3_3_FD_194579 | JGI IMG/M metagenome (GOLD analysis project Ga0302202, IMG submission 194579) | Peat permafrost microbial communities from Stordalen Mire near Abisko, Sweden - II_Bog_N3_3 | ecosystem: Environmental > Terrestrial > Soil > Wetlands > Peat | place: Sweden: Abisko...
GGGCGCCAAGGTGCGCGCCCATGATCCTGTGGGCATCGAACAGGCGCGGCGCGAATTGCCGGACATCGACTATTGCGACGATCCCTATGTCTGCGTGCGCGGCGCCGATGCCATGGTGGTGGTGACTGAATGGGTGCAGTACCGCACCCTCGATCTCGAACGCCTCAAGCGCGAACTGGCGCAGCCCGTGGTGGTCGACCTGCGCAACATCTACCGCCCCGAGGACATGGCCGCGCTGGGTTTCATCTATGAGAGCGTCGGCCGCGCGCCCGAACCCCGGAAGTGACGGGCTCGTTGCGTCACGCACCATGATGAATTCCGTCATGGCCGGGCTTGTCCCGGCCATCCGCGTCTTGTTTTCTGCATGCCAAGAAAGACGTGGATGCCCGGGACCAGCGCGGGCATGACGAGTTGGTGAGACCTTGCCCCGCAATTTCGATACCCCTCTGCCGATCGACGCAGTGCTGGACCAGCTGGCGCGCACGCTTGCGGACCACAACGCCGCGGCTCTGGTGGCGCCGCCCGGCGCCGGCAAGACCACGCGGGTGCCGCTAGCGCTGCTCGATGCGCCGTGGCTCGGCAACAACAGGATCATCATGCTGGAGCCGCGCCGGATCGCGGCCCGCGCCAGCGCCGAACGGATGGCGAAGTCGCTGGGCGAGCGTGCCGGCGAGACCGTCGGCTACCGGGTCCGGTTCGGCTCGAAAGTGTCGCGGGCGACCCGGATCGAGGTGGTCACCGAAGGCATCTTCTCGCGCCGGATTCTTGACGATCCGGAACTGACCGGGGTCGCCGCCGTGCTGTTCGACGAGTTTCACGAGCGGTCGCTCGATGCCGATCTCGGCCTGGCGCTGGCGCGCGATGCCCAGACTGGGTTGCGCGAGGATCTGCGCATCCTGGTGATGTCGGCGACGCTGGACGGCGCGCGGGTCGCCAGGCTGCTCGGCGATGCGCCGGTGATATCGAGCGAAGGCCGCGCTTTCGCGGTCGAGACCCGCTATCTCGGCCGCAAGGCGGATGCGCCGCTGGAGCGGCAGATGGCGGATGCGATCGCAATGGCGCTACGGGCAGATCCGGGCTCGGTGCTGGCGTTTCTGCCGGGGGCAGCCGAAATCCGCCGTACCCAGAATTTGCTCGCTGAACGGATTCACGACCCTGCGGTCGAGATCGTGCCGCTGTTCGGCGCGCTCGACGCCGCCGTGCAGGACCGCGCCATCGCGCCGGCGCCGAAGGGCCGGCGCAAGGTGGTGCTGGCAACCTCGATCGCCGAAACATCGTTGACCATCGAGGGCGTTCGCATTGTCGTCGATTCCGGCATGGCGCGGGTGCCGCGCTACGAGCCCGACATCGGCCTGACCCGGCTGGAGACCGTGCGGGCCTCGCGCGCCGCGGTCGATCAGCGCCGCGGCCGCGCCGGCCGCACCGAACCCGGGGTGTGCTACCGGCTGTGGGACGAACCGCAGACTGCGTCGCTCGCGGCCTTTACCCAGCCGGAAATTCTCAGCGCCGACCTGTCTTCGCTGGTGCTCGACCTGGCGCAATGGGGCGTCAGCGATCCCGCCACGCTGGCGTTTCTCGATTCGCCCCCGGCGCCGGCGCTGAAGGAGGCGAAAAGCCTGCTGCGTGAACTCGGCGCGCTCGACGCCGACGGCCGGATCACCGCGGAAGGCAACAGCCTGCGCGCGCTGGCGCTGCCGCCGCGGCTGGCGCGCATGATCGTGGATTCGCATCGGCTGGGCTCGGGCGGCCCGGCCGCGGAAATCGCCGCCATTCTCACCGAGCGTGGGCTGGGCGGCGACAGCGTCGATCTCGACGTCCGGCGCGACCAGTTCCGCCGCGACCGCAGCCCGCGCGCCAGCAGCGCCCGCGGCCTGGCGCAGCGCTGGGCCGAACAGGTGGCTGCGAGTGAAAAGGCCGCGGGTCAGTCGATCAGTTCGAGTGCGCCCTCTTCTCCCTCCCCCCTTGCGGGGGAGGGTCGGGGAGGGGGGTCTCCAAGCACTGCGGCTGCCGCTGTGGCTACCCCCGCCCCCGACCCCTCCCCGCAGGGGGGAGGGGAGCAGAAAGGCCCTCGCTCAATTAGAGGAGAACAGACCCCGCAAGGGGGAGAGGAGCCCTCCAGCGGCGTCATGCTGGCGCTGGCGTTTCCCGACCGCGTGGCGCGCAACCGCGGCAATGGCAGTTTTGTGCTCGCCAACGGGCGGGGAGCGGCGATCGACCGGACCGCCGCGCTGGCGCGCGCGCCCTATGTCGCGGTGGCCGAATTGACCGGCACCGCGGCGCAGGGCCGCATCCTGCTGGCGGCGCCGATCACCCAGGAGGAGATCGAGCAGCATTTTTCGGAGGAGATCGAGACCGCCGACGAGATTTCGTTCGATCGCAGCGCCATGGCGTTGCGGGCGCGGCGCAGGCGGACCCTGCACGCCATCACGCTGTCGGAAGCTCCGCTTTCGCTGTCACCTTCCGCCGAGACCGCGCGGGTGCTGGCCGACGGCCTGGTCGCCTGCGGCCTCGACCGGCTGCCATGGTCGAAGCCGGCAAAACAGTGGCGAGATCGGGTGATGTTCCTGCGCAGGGCCGAGGCTGCGGGTGCCTCAGCCGCTTCCTCCTGGCCCGATTTGTCCGACGATGCGCTCGCGGCGCAGCGCGAGGCCTGGCTGGTGCCTGCGCTCTACGACAAGACTTCGCTGAAGCAGCTGTCGGCGGGTGAGCTGTCGGATGCGCTGGCGACGCTGTTGCCTTGGGAATTGCGCGCGCGGCTGGAGCGCGAGGCGCCGACGCATTTCGAGGCGCCGACCGGCACGCCGTTGCCGATCGACTACGAGGCCGAGCAGGGGCCGACCATCGCGGTCCGGCTGCAGGAACTGTTCGGGCTCACCACGCATCCCACGATCGCCAAGGGCGCGGTGCCGCTGGTGCTGGAACTGCTGTCGCCGGCGCACCGGCCGGTGCAGGTGACGCGCGACCTGCCGGGTTTTTGGCGCGGCAGTTATGCGGCGGTTCGATCCGACCTGCGCGGCCGCTATCCGAGGCATCCCTGGCCGGAGGACCCGGCCAGCGCGATGCCGACCCGGCGCGTCAAGCCGCGCGGCACCTGAGCCCAAGACCCGCCTGTTAACCGTTCGCTCATCCTTTTCGCCAAAATGACAGGCGTCGCCGCCGCAGTTAGTCGCGACCTTGTGGCGGACGTGGTGATATCGGCGGGTCCCGTAGTCGAGTGTGGCGTGATGCGTAGCATAATGATCTTTGCCGCCGTGATGGTCTGCCTCGGCACCCTGATGGCGCAGCTGGCCGACCGGATGACGTCGACACCCGCTCTCGCCCATCCCGCCGCGCGATCCGCCGCCGCGGCCGCGGCCGTTGCAGTCGAGCCGGTGGCCGGCGGGCGCAGCATAAGCATTCCCCGCGACGCCCGCGGTCAGTTCGAAACCGATGGCCGGATCGAAGGTCAGCGTATCGCCTTCATGGTCGATACCGGCGCTTCCGTGGTGGCCCTGAATGAAAGCTCCGCGGCGCGGTTCGGCATTCGCCCCACCCCCGGCGAATATACCGCCACGGTTACCACCGCCAACGGCACCATCAAGGCCGCGCGCACCCAGTTGGCCATGGTCGATGTTGGCGGGCTGGTGGTGCGCGACGTCGATGCCATGGTGCTGCCGGACGAGGCGCTGTCGGAAAACCTGCTCGGGCTGTCGTTCCTGTCGAAACTGAAGCGTTTCGAATTCGCCGGCGGCCGCTTGCTGCTGGAGCAGTAAAATCGCCTGTCGCCGATCCGCTGCACAGTAAATCGCCCGCAAAACCGGCTGAACCGCCTTCCGCTCCACGCGCCCATTGGCTAAGCCTAGGGTGCTGTCCCGACCCCTTCCCGACGAGGCGATCTGCATGTTTCCGAAGCCGAAATCCGTGCTGGTTCCCAATACCTATGCCTATGAATCCGAGCCGATGGTGAAGTCGACCGGGTTTCGCGAATACGACGCCCGCTGGCTGTTCGGCAAGGAAATCAACCTGATGGGCATTCAGGCGCTCGGCATGGGGCTGGGGGCGCTGATCGGCGAACTCGGCGCCCGCCGCGAGATCGTCACCGGGCATGACTTCCGCGGCTATTCGGCCTCGATCAAATATGCGCTGATCTCCGGGCTGTTGGCCGCGGGCTGCAAGGTCCACGACATCGGCCTGTGCATGACGCCGATGGCCTATTTTGCCCAGTTCGATCTCGACGTTCCCTGCGTCGCGATGGTGACGGCATCGCATAACGACAACGGCTGGACCGGGGTCAAGATGGGCGCCAACCGTCCGCTGACCTTCGGCCCCGAGGAGATGAACCGGCTGAAGGCGATCGTGCTCGACGCCGCGTTCGACAACGCGGGCGGCGGTTCGTACCGGTTTCACGAGAATTATCCTGCCCGCTACATCGCCGACCTGACCCGGCGTCCGAAACTGAAGCGCAAGCTGAAAGTCGTGGTGGCCTGCGGCAACGGCACCGCGGGCGCCTTCGCGCCCGAGGTGATGCGGGCGATCGGTTGCGAGGTGGTGCCGCTCGACACCGAACTCGACCACACCTTCCCGAAATACAATCCCAACCCCGAGGACATGGCGATGCTGCACGCCATCCGCGACGCGGTGCTTGAGCACAAGGCCGATGTCGGTCTCGGCTTCGATGGCGACGGCGACCGCTGCGGCGTCGTCGACAATACCGGCGAGGAGATTTTCGCCGACAAGGTCGGCGTGATGCTGGCGCGCGACATGTCCGCCATTACCAAGGACGCGCAGTTCGTGGTCGACGTGAAATCGACCGGCCTTTACGCCACCGATCCGGTGCTGTTGCGGCAGGGCGCCAAGACCAGCTACTGGAAGACCGGGCACTCCTACATGAAGCGTCGCACCCATGAGCTCGGCGCGCTGGCGGGGTTCGAGAAATCCGGCCACTTCTTCTTCAACGCCCCGCTCGGCCGCGGCTACGACGACGGCCTGATCTCGGCGATCGCGATCTGCGAGATGCTCGATCGCGCGCCCGACAAGTCGATGGCGGACCTGAAGGACGCGCTGCCGAAAACCTGGTCGTCGCCGACCATGTCGCCGCATTGCGCCGACGAGGCCAAGTACGGCGTCGTCGAGAACGTGGTGAAGCATTTCGAGGCGATGCAGTCCCGGGGCGCGAAGGTGGCGGGACAGAACATCCGCGATCTCGTCACCGTCAACGGCGTACGCGTCACGGTCGAGGACGGCAGTTGGGGCCTGGTGCGGGCATCCTCCAACAAGCCGGAACTGGTGGTGGTGGTGGAGAGCCCGGTCAGCGAGCAACGCATGCGCGACCTGTTCGAGGCGATGGATTCGGTGCTGCGCAGCCATCCCGAGGTCGGCGAATACAACCAGAAGATCTGAGGCGGCCCGCTTTCTGGAAAAGCGAGCCTGGCGTTGCTGGCGGCTCCGTTTGTCATTCGGGCCTGCACTCCGCCGGGCTATCGCCGCCAGAGCACATGCCGGAATGACGATGATCATTGATCGTCGCTACGATTCGAAATCATTCGAACGTTGAAGTCGCCGAGCCGGTTCACGCAGAACCCGTTGTCTCCGGTTCTGCGCCGCTTCGTCCTCGCTTATGCCACGCGGACCGACCCGAGGAAGCTGTCGACTTCGGATTTCAGCCGCTCGGATTGCGACGAAAGCCCGGTTGCGGCTTGCAGCAGCTTCGATGCGGCGCTGCCGATGTCGCTGGACGCCCGGGCGACCCCGACGATGTTGTCGTTGACTTCGCGGGTGCCGTTGGCCGCCTGCTGCACATTGCCGGAGATCTCGCGGGTCGCGGCGCCCTGCTGCTCGACGGCGGCGGCAATGGCATTGGAGATTTCGTTGATTTCGCCGATGGTGCCGCCGATCGCCTGGATCGCGCTGACGGCTTCGCCGGTCGCGGACTGGATGCCCTGGATCTGGGTCGAAATCTCTTCCGTCGCCTTGGCGGTCTGATTGGCCAGCGCCTTGACTTCGCTGGCGACCACCGCAAATCCCCGGCCGTGCTCGCCGGCGCGGGCCGCTTCGATGGTGGCGTTGAGGGCCAGAAGATTGGTCTGGCTGGCGATGTTCTGGATCAGGGTCACGACTTCCCCGATCTTGAGCGTCCCGGTGGCCAATCCCTCGACCACGGTGTTGGTCCGACGGGCCTCGTCGGCCGCCTGTCCCGTGACCTTGGCGGAGCGCGCCGCCTGTTGCGCGATCTCGCTGATCGAGGCGGTCAGTTCCTCGGCTGCCGAGGCCACCGTTTCGACATTGCGCGCGGCCTGGTTCGACGCGGCGGCAGCCGCAGCGGTCTGTCGCGCGGCTTCGCCGCTGCTGTCGCCCATCGACGACGACATGCCCTGCATTTCGCGGGCGGCCACGGCGACGGCCTCGACGATATGGCCGATCTTGCTCTCGAACGCGGCGGCGAGGCCGCGCATTGCCGCGTCGCGTTCCAGTCTGGCGCGCTGCTCGGCTTCACCCCGTTCGAGGTTGGCGCGGACCTCGGCGGCGTTGGCGGCTTCGGCCTCGGCGGTTTTTTGCGCCGTGGCCATGAACAGCCGGGCCAACTGATGCGCCACCCAGATCAGCACGCCGGCTTCCAGGACGAGAATGCCGGCATGCAGCACCACGCGTCCGAAATCGCTGCCGCCGGGGAATATCGCCGCCGGGATGATGAAATTGAGCGCCAGGTGATGCAGCGCGACGGCGACGGTGCCGGCGAGAATCGGCCGGTAGTCGCAATAGGCGACCAGGCATGCCAATGCGGCGAAGAAGTACATGTGCATGTCGATCTGCCAGGGATGTCCCGACAGCTGGAAGGTAAATATCGAAACTCCGCCCATCAGCGCGACAGCGACGACCAGACTGGTCGAAAGCCCGTTGCCCGCCGTGCGCCACGACAGCGTGGCGGCGGTGGCCATCGCCGCCATCAAACCCGTCGGTAGCAGCCAATCACTGCCGCGCGCCATGCCGATCGCCGCGGCGACCGGAACATGCAGCCAGAGCAACATGACCAGCGCCTTGCTGGCGAATTCGCGCAAAGCTTCCAGATCCTTGCTGCCGACGTCGTTGCTGCCGCTATTCATGGTCAGATTTCCTTGTCGCTAAGATTGAAGCAGGCGGCAATGGCCTGGGGGTCGATCGTCAGCCATGCGCCGGCCCGGCGCAGACGGGCGAGGCCGGCTTGATCGTTGGGCCTGACCACCAGAACGGCCGGGATTGCCGTGGTTCTGACGATCGCGGCATCAGCCGCAGCTGCGGCCTCGAAAATTCGCTGCACGCTCCACCAGGGCGGAAAGGCCACCGCCACGATTTCGGCACCTGGACGGACCTGGAGCGAAAGCATTGCAATTGCGACCCAGCTCACGACCAGCAGGCCAGCCGCGTTGAACCACGCGGGCCATCGCGCCCTTGAGATCGTTTTTGCCCGCTCCATCGGGCCGAGGATATCGGGCCAAAGCTAATCGCGGGTTAAGGTTAATTTGGTCTGTCGGTGCGGCATGAAGGAGCCGCTCTACGCGAGCGAAGGACATCAGAAGATCTGACGTCCGGAAAAGCCCGGTGTCGCCTGCGGCGCAATATCAGCAAAGCGAAATAGGGCGCCGCAGAGCGGGACCGGGATCGCTTATCCACAATCCGTTGCCATGGGTCCGGCTCAGCGTCGCGGCCCTTGTGCCGCGCCGCGTCCGGAACACGATACCGAGCTAAGCCGCCGGGATCGGCAATGCGGTGACCGACTTGATCTTTTCCATTGCAAAGCGCGAGGTGACGTTCTTGAGCGGCACCGCGCCGATCAGCTTCTTGTAGAACACGTCGTAGCTTTGCATGTCGGCCACCACGACCCGCAGCATGTAATCGACGTCGCCCGCCATCCGGTAGAACTCCATCACCTCGGGCATCGCGCTGACGGCACTGGCGAAGGTCCGCAGCCAGCTCTCGGAATGGTCGGCGCTCTCCACCGAGACGAACACGGAGATGCCGAGCCCGATCTTGTTCTGGTCGACCAGCGCCACCCGGCGCAGGATCACGCCATCGGCTTCAAGACGCTGGATGCGTTTCCAGCATGGCGTCGAGGATAGCCCGACCCGGTCGCCGATCTCGGCGACCGACAGCGAGGCGTCGTCCTGCAACACGGTCAGGATCTTGCGGTCGATGGCGTCGAGGCGGCGGTTGGGCTCGAGGGTGTGAACTGCAGCTTCGGTCATGAGAAGAACTTTTTTCCATAAGAGGACCTTCCGAACCTCATATATAGAAAATTCTTCTAATACAAGTCCCTAAAAGCGGCCCGAGGCCCGGCTGGCGGCCTGGTCCTGGCTCAAAAGTTCTTCAACTTCAGCACGTTGCGGCGCGGCAAAGGCGCCGCCGAAACGGGTGCATTTCAGCGCCGCGGCTGCGGAAGCGAACCGCAGCGCCGGGCGCAATTCCTGTCCTTCGGTGATCGCCAGCGCGAACGCGCCATGGAATACGTCGCCCGCGCCCAGCGTATCCACGGTGTGCACCGGGAAGGCCGGCGTCTGCTGCAGGGTTCCGTGCTCGTCGAGCCAGATGGTGCCCTGGGGTCCCCGCGTTCCCGCCAGGAAGGAATGGGTCAGCTTCGCGATCTTCAGCAGCGCTTCGCCGTCACTGGCGACGCCGGCGGTGACCTGCAACGGTTCGCTGGAGAACACCAGGTGCGACGAGGCGGTCAGCAGGCCCTCGCGCAGCGACATCGCCCGGTCGACATCGACGATCACGGGAATGCCGCGCCGGCGGGCCTCGACGCACAGGTCGTTGCAGAACTCCGCGCAGCGGCTTTCGGTCAGGATGGCGTCGCAGTCGTCGAGCAGCGTCTCGGGATCGGGCAGCCGTACCTTCCACAATTCCGGATCGCGGAAGGTGACGATGGTGCGCTCGCCGCTCGGATCAATCATGATGTTGGAGATCGGCGTCACCAGGCCCGGCATGTGCACGATATGCCCGGTGTCGATGCCCTCCTGGGCCAGCTTGTCGAAAATGAACCGGCTGGAGGTCTCGCCGGCGTCGCCCATCGGGCCGCAGATCGAGGCGCGGCCACCGAGCCGCACAATGCCGATCGCCGCATTGAGCGCGTTGCCGCCGCAGATCTCCTCGAAATGACTGGCATGCTCCTTGGAGCCCCGTGCCGGCAGGCCCGGCACCCGGAACGTCAGGTCGCGCACCGGCATGCCGATGCACAGGATGCGCGGCGGTTTCGCCACGACAGGCTTAAAGCTCATCGGATCGTCCATCGCGTCCCTCCTTCCAAGCGGCCTTGATCGGGTTTCCCTGGTTCAACGATTTCGAAGTTCGATCATTTCGGTCCTTCGGAACGATCAACACGATCGTCATCCCGGGGCGCTGTAACGCGTGAAGCGCGGCACGCGTGAGCCCGGAATGACGGACGATAGATCCGCCCCCCTTGGGATCGGATCGTGGTGTCGATCGTCTAGCCGTGCGCATCGGCGCTCGTCTGCAGCCAGCGGCCGACCAGATGATGTGCGATCGCAAAGGGGTGCGGTCCGGCCAGGCCATCGGGATGCTGCCGTTTCAACATCAGGCTGGCCTCTGCGCGGTCGAACCAGCGGGCGTCCTCCAGTTCGGTGTGGTCGACGACGATGTCCTCGCTGGTGGCGCGCGCGGTGCATCCGATCATCAGCGAGGACGGATAGGGCCAGGGCTGCGTCATGTAGTAATTCACGTCGGTGCAGCGGATTCCGGATTCCTCGAAGATCTCGCGCCGGACCGCGTCCTCGATGGTCTCGGCGGCCTCGACGAAGCCGGCCAGACACGAGAACATCCCGGCCGGGAACTGCTTCTGCCGTCCCAAAAGGCATCTGTCGCCGGAGGTTACCAGCATGATCACCACGGGGTCGGTGCGCGGAAAATGCTCGGCCTTGCAGTTTGGGCAGTCGCGCTTCCAGCCGCCCTGGGTCATTGCGGTGCGGGTGCCGCAATTGGCGCAGTAGCCGTGACGCTGATGCCAGGTGACCATCGATTTGGCCATCGCAATCGCCGAGAGCTGGTCCGGCGGCACCACGCCCTGCATCGCCATGCCACGCAGTTCGGACACCGCGACGTCGTCGCGGCCCAGCAGTTTCTCGGCCGCGGCGGCGCCAATGCCCATGCCGAATACCGCCGCGCCGTGGCGCAGGCCGAGAAAGATCGTTCCCGGATTGGCGCCGAATTTCAGCGCCTCGTCGATGCCGAGCAGGGCGCGCGGGCCGCCCGGCTCCTGCTTCACCACCAGCGAATCGCGATGCACCACATAGGCGCGCGCATCGCGGTGGCCTTCCAGCGCCAACAGCTTGGCATCGTCGCTGCGCAGGTGGGCGGCGCGATCGAGAATATGGCTGACAAAGGCCGGCTGCCCCAGTGGAAACGAATCGAATGCTGTCATGAGTTCAACCCGGTATGTCGGTTCATCGGTTTTGCCTGCCGCAAGCGGCAGGCCGGAGCAGCGCGGATTTCAGGAGCCCAGCCAGATCTTGCGGCGAAGGGCGCTGATGAAATTCTGGACTTCCTCGGCATCATGCGCCAGCGGCGGCATCACCCCCCAGACCGGGCGCGGCCAGGCCACGTCGCTGCTGCGGCGCGCGATGACATGGACGTGCAGCTGCGGCACCAGGTTGCCGAGGGCTGCGATATTCAGCTTGTCGCATTTGGTGATTTCCTTCAGCGCGCGCGCGACCCGTGAGATTTCCGTCATCAGCTGCGCCTGCTCGACCTCGTCGAGATCGATGATCTCGACGATTTCGTTGCGGCGCGGCACCAGCAATAGCCAGGGGAAATGACCGTCCTTGATCACCAGCACACGGCACAATGGCAGGTCGCCGATATCAATGGTGTCCTTTTTGAGCTGGGAATGCAGCGACCAGGCGGGAGCTTCAGCGGGCATGTGATATCTCGAACCGTTGTTGCAGCGTCGCAGACACCCGGCCTGCGAACAACACCCGTCATGCCCGGCTTTCTGCCGGGCATCCATGTCTTTTTTGGTGTCCAGCCGGAACGCCGACAGGGTCGGCGGACCACGGCCGGTCGAGGCCGGCCGCCTGGAGCCGCCGCCGGCCCTTGCCGGCGGAACCCGGCATCTTCGCGCTTTCAAGGGCCGCCACCACGCTTGCATTCCGGGGCTTTTGGCCCCAAATAAGGGCCGGGAGATTGGCGGTGGACGAGCCACTCGCCAACCGGGTCAGGTCCGGAAGGAAGCAGCCCTAACGAGGTCCGGATCGGGTCGCTCGTCAGTCTCCTACCTGTTTTTTACGAGCGAATCGCGCAAATTGCGGTGATCTGTCCCGCGCTGGAATCCCTCCTGGCGCGTGTTCCGCCAGGGTGGGTGCCGGTCTTGCTTCGCAACAAAGTTGACGCAGATGGCGGCTACGTATCTGCGGTGGAATGCGCGCGAGTTATCTTCCGCAAGCCGGCTTCGAGAGACAATCAATTGCGGATCGATCGATGACCGAGGCCGGTGCTCCTTCAATTCCCCCCGACGCGTCGCACAGCGCCGATCACGGCGGTTTCGATCTTGGCGGTCCCCCGGAGGCCGGCAAGCATTATCGGGTGCTGGCGCGGAAATACCGCCCTTCCAGTTTTGACGACCTGATCGGCCAGGACGCGGTGGTGCGCACCGTTTCCAACGCGTTCGAAACCGGGCGGATTCCGCAGGCCTGGATCCTGACCGGCGTGCGCGGGGTCGGAAAGACCACCACGGCGCGGATTCTCGCCCGCGCCCTCAATTACGAGCTGCCGGACGGTTCGGTGAAGGGACCGACCATCCACATGCCGGTGCCGGGCGTGCACTGCCAGGCGATCATGGAAAGCCGGCACATGGACGTGCTGGAAATGGACGCCGCGTCGCATACCGGTGTCGACGACGTGCGCCAGATCAACGACAGCGTGCGCTATGCGCCGGCCAGCGCCCGCTACAAGGTCTACATCATCGACGAAGTGCACATGCTCTCGACCGCCGCCTTCAACGCCTTCCTGAAGACGCTGGAAGAGCCGCCGGAGCACGCCAAATTCGTGTTCGCCACCACCGAAATCCGCAAGGTGCCGGTGACGGTGCTGTCGCGCTGCCAGCGCTTCGACCTGCGCCGGGTCGATGCCGGCGTGTTGATGACGCATCTTGCCGGCATCGCGGCCAGGGAAAATGTCGAGGCGGAGCCGGAGGCGCTCGGCATCATCGCCCGCGCGGCGGAAGGCTCGGTGCGCGATTCTCTGTCGCTGTTCGACCAGGCGATCGCGCATGCCGCGGGCGTGGTGCGGGCCGATGCGGTGCGGCAGATGCTCGGCCTCGCCGACCGCACCCGGGTGATCGACCTGTTCGACGCGCTGGTTCGCGGCGACATCGCCGCCGCGTTCAAGGAGTTTCGCGAGCAGTATGACACCGGCGCCGATCCGATCGTGGTGCTGAGTGATCTTGCCGAATTCGTCAATTTCGTCACCCGCGTCAAGATCGTGCCGGCGACCGCGGACAATCTGGCCTTCGGCGAAACCGAGCGGCTGCGCGCGCGGGATTTCGCCGCCAAGCTGTCGATGCGGGTGTTGTCGCGGATCTGGCAGATGCTGCTCAAGGGCATCACCGAGGTGCAAGGAGCGACGCGGCCGGCGGCGGCGGCCGAAATGGTGCTGGTGCGCATTGCCTATGTCGCCGACCTGCCGACGCCGGACGAGGCGATCCGGATGCTGGAGCAGAATGGCGGCGCTCTGCCGGCGGCCGCAGCCGGTGTCGCGCCACGCCAGGCGGCGGCGCCGGTCCTTTCGTCGGTACAGTCTTCGCCGGCACGGGCGGCCGCCGCACCGCGCCCCGAGGCCGCCGCGCGTCCGCAACCGGCCGCGCCGGCGCCCGAGGCTTCCCCGGCACTGCGGATCGCAAGCTTTCCGGAACTGGTGGCGCTGGCCGGCGAAAAGCGCGACCTCTTGACCAAGGCCGCGCTCGAAGCCGATGTGCGCCTGGTCCGGATCGAGGATGGGCGGCTCGAGGTGACGCTGGAACGCAGCGCCGCGCGGACGCTGATCAACGACCTGTCGCGCAAGCTGGAGCAGTGGACCGGACGGCGCTGGACCGTGATCGTGTCCAACGAAGCCGGCGAGCCGACGCTGCGCGCGCAAAACGAGCTGCAAAAGCAGCAGCGCGAGCGCGTCGCCGAAGCCGACCCGCGGGTCAAGGAAGTGCTGGCGCGGTTTCCCGGCGCCAAGGTCGTCGAGGTGCGCCGGCTTGCCCCCGAGCCGCCGGAATCCGATGCTAGCGGTGAAGATCCGGCCGACAGTTCCGACAGCGACGATCAATAGCGATCCAGAGGGCATGGTTGATGGCTGATTTTCTCGGCATGATGAAGCAGGCGGCGCAGCTGCAGTCGAAGATGCAGGCGATGCAGGAGGAACTCGGCCATGTCGAGGTCGAGGGTATCTCGGGCGGCGGCCTGGTCAGCGTGCGCATGACCGCAAAGATGGAAGTCAAGGCCATCAAGATCGATCCCTCCCTGATGCTGGCGGACGAGCGCGAGATCCTCGAGGACCTGCTGGTCACCGCGCTTGGCGACGCGCGCCGCAAGGCCGAAGCCGCGACGCAGGAGAAGATGCAGGGCCTGGCCGGAGGCCTCGGCCTGCCGCCGGGGCTGGGGCTCGGCTAGCCGACATGCCTGCTGCCGTCGCCGGTCCCGAAATCGAACGCCTGATCCAGCTGCTGGCGCGGCTGCCGGGGCTCGGCCCGCGCTCCGCGCGGCGGGCGGCGCTGCATCTGATCAAGAAGCGCGAGGCGCTGATGACGCCGCTGGCCAGCGCGCTGCAGGTGGCGATCGACAAGATCCAGGTCTGCAAGACCTGCGGCAATATCGACAGCCAGAATCCCTGCACGGTGTGCACCGACCCGCGGCGCGATCCGGCGATCATCGTCGTGGTCGCCGATGTCGCCGACCTGTGGGCGCTGGAACGGGCGCATGCCACCAACGGATTCTACCATGTGCTGGGCGCGACGCTGTCGCCGCTCGACGGCGTCGGTCCGCAGGACCTCACCATCGACGCGCTGGTGGCACGGGCGCATGATTCCCGCGTCACCGAAATCATCCTGGCGCTGAATGCGACCGTCGACGGCCAGACCACCGCGCATTACATCACCGACCTGCTGCAGGAGGCCGGCGTCAAGGTGACACGGCTCGCCCATGGCGTGCCGGTCGGCGGAGAACTTGATTATCTCGATGAAGGCACGCTATCTGCGGCCATGCGGCAGCGGACCTTGTTCTAACACCCACCAACGGAAATCATGGACATGACGAGACGACGATTCGGCGAACACCTGGCTTTGGCGACGGTCATTGCGTTGACATCAGCCGCGCCCGCCGCCGTGGCACAGCAAGCCGAACCCGCCCCGAAGGCCGCCAAATTGATCAGAGCCGGCGACGTGCTGTCGGGAGAGCTGAACGCCGCGCGCGCGCGCGGGGGCAAGAAAGGCAAACGCGTCGCCACCTATCAGCTCACCAGCGAACCGCGGCGGCTGCCGCCGCCGAACGGACTTTGCGGCCTGGAAACCGGGCCGGAAACCTTTCAGATCGTCACCAACAGCGATGCCCAGGTCGCGCAGCTGAAGGGCTTTGTCGGCAAGGAAGTCTCGTTCAAGGTCGACGAGGTGTCCTGCGCGCAGGATGCCGGGCAGATGAGCGAAGCCGTGGTCACCAAATGGAGCATCGTGACCAGGCATTGAGGGAGGTGGCCCGCGACCTCGCCAACGCGGATTGACGTTTCAAACATCCCGGATCGTCATTGCGAACGCCACGCTACGGCGTGATCACGAACGGGCTAAACCTTCGCCGCCTCAAGTGCGGCAAAATGCCCGCGTCGCTGCAGCCAGGCCAGCAGGATCAGGCTCGGCACCGCAACCACGACGCAGATCGCGAAGAATAGCGGCCAGCCCGTCGCCTTCTGGACGAAACCCGAGCCGGCGGAAAGATAGGTGCGCCCCACCGCGGCCAGCGCCGTCAGCAGCGCGTATTGGGTCGCGGTGTGCAGCGGATTCCGGCACAGCGCCGACAGATAGGCGACGAAGATCACGGTACCGATGGCGCTGGTGAAGTTCTCCGTCGAGATCGCGAAGGCCAGCGCCCAGTGATTGGCGCCGGACAGCGCCAGCCAGGAGAACGACAGATTGGCCACCGCCTGCAGCACGCCGCCGATCCACAGGCTGGCGGCCAGCGAATAGCGCCGTGCGACAAAACCGCCGGCGAAACCTCCGATCAGGGTCGCGGCCAGCCCGACGCCCTTGACGATGGCGGCATAGTCATTGCGGGAAAAGCCGAGGTCGATCACGAACGGCGCGGTCATCAGGCCGGAGAAGGCATCGGTGGTCTTGTAGAGCACCACGAAGGCGAGCGCCGCCCAGGCGTGCCGTTGCGTCAGAAATTCCGAGAACGCGCCGACCGCGGTATGCATCACCCGCGCCAATGCGGTCTCGCCGCCGGTGGCGGCCTCCGCGCCCGCCGACTGTTCGGGTTCGGTGGCGGCCAGCGCGGTGGCGGTGCCGGTCAGCACCAATGCCGCCATCGCCACATAACCCCACATCCACGCCGAGGACCGCGCGATGCCGGTGGCTTCGAACGCGCTCACCATGAACAGCGCACCTGCGGTCGAGACCAGCATGCCGATGCGGTAGGCCGCGACATAGGAGGCCATCCCGGCGGCCTGCTCGCTCTCGGGCAGGCTTTCGACGCGAAACGCATCGACCACGATGTCCTGGGTCGAGGACATCGCCGCCACCAGCAGCGCGCCAAGCGCGACCAATGGCGGCGAGCGTGCCGGGTCGGTCAGCGCCAGCAGCAGGATCGCGGCAATCAGCAGCAGTTGCGAGAACACCAGCCAGCCGCGCCTGCGGCCGAACCGCCGGGTGAACAGCGGCACATGCAGCGCATCGACCACCGGCGCCCAGAGAAATTTCAGCGTGTAGGGCGTGCCGACCAGCGCGAACAGGCCGATGGTGCCGATATCGACGCCGGATTCGCGCATCCACACCAACAGCGTCGAGCCCGACAGCGCCAGCGGCAGCCCGGACGAGAAGCCGAGCAGCAGCACGATCAGCACCCGCCGCTGCAGATAAACCGCCACCCCCTCGCGCCAGGAAGCGCGCGGGACGGCGGTCGGCGCAATCGTTGTTTCAGGCAGGTCGTCAGGGGCGCTCGTCATGCCGCAGTGCTAGCAGATTCGGGCGGCCGAAAGATAAGGCCTGGTCACCCGGTCAAGCCGGCCGTTGGCGAGGCGTCGCGGCGCGCCCTAATAATCCACCCGCACCAGATAGAGACCGTCCGGTGGCGCCACCGGGCCGCAGGCCGCGCGGTTGCGGGCGGCAAGGGCGGCAGCGAGATCGTCGCCGTTCCAGCGTCCTTCGCCGACCCAGACCAGCGAGCCGACCATCGAGCGCACCTGGCTGTGCAGGAACGAGCGCGCCGAGGTCACGATATGAACGGTGTCGCCGTCGCGCAGCACGTCGAGCTGGTCGAGGGTCTTCACCGGCGACCTGGCCTGGCATTCGGTGTCGCGAAAGGTGGTGAAGTCGTGCTTGCCGACCAGGCGTTGCGCGGCGGCATGCATCGCCTCGGTATCGAGCGGCCGTGGCAGCCGCCAGACGTGGCCGATCTCTAGCGCGAGATTGGCCCGTCGATTGGCGATGCGATAGAGGTAATGCCGCCGCTTGGCCGAGAACCGCGCCTCGAAATTGTCCGGCACGATCTCCGCCGAGAGCACGCCGATCGGATGCGGCCGCAGATGCGCGTTCAGGCCGTCCCGCAGCCGGCCCGGCACGAACGGCTTTTCGATGTCGCAATGGGCGACCTGCGCCAGCGCATGGACGCCGGCATCGGTGCGGCCGGCGCCATGAACCCGAACCTGCTCGCCGCAGATCGCCTTGACCGCGGTTTCCAGCGCGCCCTGCACCGAGGGGCCATTGTCCTGGAGCTGCCACCCGCAGAACGGCGCGCCATCATATTCGATGATCAGTTTGTAGCGGGGCATCAGGATAGCCGCAGCGGCGGTTGCAGCGGTGTGCCGCGCAAAAATTCCTCGGCCTGCATCGGCTGCCTGCCGGCGCGCTGCAGCTCAAGGATCCGCAAGGCGCCCTGCTGGCAGGCCACCGCCAGATGTCCGTCGAGCACGTCGCCCGGCGCGCCGGCGCCGTCGGCGATCTCGCCGCGCAGGATCTTGACCCGCGCCGTCTCGCCGTCGATGACGATCTCGCACCACGCGCCGGGGAACGGCGACAGCCCGTGAATGTGGCGCAGCACGGCACGCGCCGGCCGGTTCCAGTCGATCCGCGCCTCGGCCTTGTCGATCTTGGCGGCGTAGGTCGCGCCCACCTCGCTTTGCCGCTGCAGTTGCAGCTTGCCGCGCTCCAGCGCGTCCATTGCCCGAACCATCAGTTCGCCGCCGAGCGGCGCCAGCGCGTCGTGCAGATCGGCCGCGGTCGTCGCATCGCCGATCGCGATTCGCGCGGCCATCGCCACGTCGCCGGTGTCGAGCCCGGCGTCCATCTTCATCACCATCACGCCGGTCTCGCGGTCGCCGGCCATGATGGCGCGGTTGATCGGCGCGGCACCGCGCCAGCGCGGCAGCAGCGAGGCGTGCAGATTGAAGCAGCCGAGCCGCGGCACGCCGAGAATGGCCTGCGGCAGGATCAGGCCATAGGCGACGACGACGGCCGCGTCGGCGCCGTGGGCGCGAAATTCGGCTTCCGCCTGCGCCGTCTTCAGCGTCGCCGGCGTCAGCACCGCAAGGCCGAGCCGCCGCGCCTCGACTTCCACCGGCGTTGGCTGCAGCTTCATGCCGCGCCCGGCCGGTTTTGCCGCGCGGGTATAGACCGCCGCGATCTCGTGCCCGTGGGCATGAAGCGCGCGCAGCGTCGGGACCGCGAAGTCGGGCGTGCCCATGAAGATCAGGCGGAGGGACATATCAAATTTGCGCCTAGATTGAGGACGTTCATTTTTGGCCGCATGCCCGGGCCCGTCCCGGAGCTGAGCTTCCCGGCCTACTCAGCGCCGCGCCTGGCGGCCTTGGTGAACTTCTTCAGGACGCGGTCGCGCTTCAGCTTCGACAGATAATCCACGAACAGCACGCCGTTGAGATGGTCGATCTCGTGCTGGATGCAGGTCGCGAACAGGCCCTCGGCGTCCTCTTCATGCAGCTTGCCGTCGAGATCGGTGAAGCGGATCCGCACCCTGGCCGGCCGCTCCACTTCCTCGTAATATTCCGGGATCGACAGGCAGCCTTCCTCGTAGACCGAGCGTTCTTCCGATACCGCGAGGATTTCCGGATTGATGAAGACGCGCGGCCGCGGCGTGCTCTCGCCCTCTTCGTCGCGCTTGGCGAGGTCCATGGTGATCAGCCGCACCGGCTGGGCGACCTGGATCGCGGCAAGCCCGATCCCGGGCGCGGCGTACATGGTCTCGAGCATGTCGTCGGCGAGCTTGCGCAGCTCCGCCGTGACCTTTTCGACGGGCCGGGAGACGAGCCGCAACTGTTTGTCCGGCAGAACGATGATTTCGCGAATGGCCATGGCGGGCGATTTAAGCTGCTGATATGCCGGGGTCAATCCGCCCGGCTCCGTCTTCCCGGCTGGTCCTGGCCGGAGATCCCGGCGCTGGCAGTCATGCGAAAATTAACCCGCCATTCACCATAAATGTTCCCTCTTCGTTCGCCAGGGCGGCCGAATCGGCTACAAGGTCAGCATGAACGAGATCCTTTTTGTGATCGGCGACTGGCCGGTCCGCACCGGCGCCGCGCTGATCGGCTTCAGCGCGCTGGCCTTGTTGCTGCTGTCGGGCATCGCGGTCGCCATCGCGCGATCCGCCCGGCGCGGCGCCGAACTGGCGATGGCGCAGGCGGCCCGCGCCGATGAGCTGGAGCTGCGCCTGCGCGAAATGCTGCGTGCCCAAAGCGAGGCCACCGGCCGGGTCGACGCCATGGGGCAGGCGCTGGCCGGCCGCCAGGCCGACATGGCGCGCGCGGTCAACGAGCGGCTGGATTCGGTCACCCACCGGGTCGGCCAGTCGATGGAGCAGACCACGCGCAACACCATGGACAGCCTGCGCGTGCTGCACGAACGGCTCGGCATCATCGACAATGCGCACAAGAACCTCACCGACCTTACCTCCCAGGTCACCACGCTGCGCGACGTGCTCGCCAACAAGCAGTCGCGCGGCGCGTTCGGCCAGGCGCGCATGGAAGCCATCGTCCAGGACGGCATGCCGAAGGGGGCCTACGAATTCCAGTTCACGCTGTCCTCGGGCAAGCGGCCGGACTGCGTCGTGTTCCTGCCGGACCAGCGGCCGCTCTGCATCGATGCGAAATTTCCGCTCGAGGCGGTCACCGCGCTGCACGACGCCCGCTCCGAGGAGGAAAAGAAACTCGCCACCCAGCGGCTGCGCGCCGACGTGATGAAGCATGTCAGTGACATCGCCGAAAAATACCTGATCGCCGGCGAGACCCAGGACACCGCGCTGATGTTCGTGCCGTCGGAATCCGTCTATGCCGAAATTCACGACGGCTTCGACGACGTGATCCAGAAGGCCTATCGCGCCCGCGTGGTGCTGGTGTCGCCGTCGCTGCTGATGCTGGCGATCCAGGTAATGCAGCAGATCCTCAAGGACGCGCGGATGCGCGACGCCGCCGACCAGATCCGCACCGAGGTGCTCAACCTCGGCGACGATCTCAACCGGCTGCGCGACCGGGTGCTGAAGCTGCAGAACCATTTCGGCCAGGCCAACGAGGATGTCCGCCAGATCCTGATCTCCGCCGACAAGATCGAAAAGCGCGCCGGTCGGATCGAGGAGCTGGATTTCAGCAAGGCGGACGCCCCCGCGGAGCCGCCGCGCCTCGCCAAGCCCGGCGCCCCCGAGCTGTTCCCGCTGCCGCGCAAGCTGCAGGCCGGGGAGTAGCAGACCAGACCGTTATCGCGCGGCTGGCCGCGCGACTCCGTCTTCCCTGGCGTCCTGATTCAATCGAAGGGTCGCGGCATACTGGATCGTCCGCATCGCGCATGATGACGGTAAATTTCTATTTTGGGATTTGCTGCACCGCCTGCCAGAACAGTTCCTGGCCGGCGGCAACGCCGGCGCCGGCATGACCGGCGGCGAAGTGCTCGGCATCGTCGGCGACGAATTTGAAGGCGCGCCAGGGGATGCTGTGGCGCTGGCAGACATGGGCGATCGCGAACAACTCCATGTCGACGACGTCGACATGGTTTTGCTCGAGCCAGGGGTCGCCTGCGGTGACCAGGCTGTCGCCGGTGCCGCAGGTGACGGCACCAAAGCCAGAAGACAGCCGGTCGAGCTCGGTTGAGTACGGCGTGCGTCCGCGCGGCGCCAGCGGCATCGCCAGCATGTCGCGCTGCACGACATGCGCCACTTCGACCAGGCCATCGAGCTGCGCATTGATCCTGCCTGCGGTGCCGTAATTGATCACCAGCTTCGGCCGCAGTACCAGCAGCGCCAGCGTCGCGCCGGCAGACGCATTGACCTTGCCGACCCCGGTATAGATCACCTCGACCCCATCGGGCGCCCGCGCCTTGACGAGTTCGTCGTCGATTGCGGTGAGCACCAGGATCTTGCCGCTCACGCGAAATAGCGCTCCAGCACGCCGCGATAGATTTGGGTCAGCTGCTCCAGGTCGGAGACCGGGGTGCGCTCGTCGACCTGGTGCATGGTCTGGCCGACCAGGCCGAACTCGATCACTGGACAATAGCCGGCGATGAAGCGCGCATCCGAAGTGCCGCCGGAGGTACTCAATTCCGGCGTGCGGCCGGTGACCGCTTCGATCGCTGCCACCGCGAGATCGGTGAACTGCCCGGGTTTGGTCACGAACACATTGGAATTCGATGGCTCCCAGGCGATCCGCGCGCGGATCCGGTTGCCGGCCGCCTTTGCAAGGCGCTGCTCGACCAGGGCGCGGAGCGTCTCCTGGGTATGCAGGTCGTTGAAGCGGATATTGAATTTGGCGCGTGCCTGCGCCGGGATCACATTGCCGGCGGTGTTGCCGACGTCGACCGAGGTGAATTCAAGGTTGGAAGCCTGGAATTGTGCGCTGCCTTGATCGAGCGGCTCGCTGCTCAGCGCCACGATCAGCGCCGCGATATCCGGCACCGGGTTGGCGGCGCGATGCGGATAGGCGACATGGCCCTGCACGCCGTCGACGTAGAGCGTGCCCGACTGCGAGCCGCGGCGGCCGACCTTGATGCAATCGCCGAGCACCTCGACGTTGCTGGGTTCGCCGAGCACGCAATGGTCGAATTTCTCGCCGCGCGCCGCGACCCATTGCAGCAGCTTGACGGTGCCGTTGACGGAGATGTCCTCCTCGTCGCCGGTGATCATGAAGGAAATCGAGCCCTTGCCGTCTTCCCGGGGCTTTCCGCCATGGGCGGCGAGATGTTCGAGCACCGCGGCGACGCTGCAGGCAATGCCGCCCTTCATGTCCACCGCGCCGCGCCCGTACAGCAGGCCGTCCTTGACCTCGCCCGCGAACGCGCCATGGCTCCATGCGGCCTCGTCGCCCGCCGGCACCACGTCGGTATGTCCGGCAAAGGTGAGGTGCGGAGCGCTGGCGCCGATGCGGGCATAGAGGTTGTCGACATCGGCGGTGCCGGGCTCGCCGAAGGTGACGCGATGCACCTCGAAGCCGGCATGCTCCAAGATGTTCTGCAGCACGTCGAGCGCGCCGGCATCCGCCGGGGTCACCGAGCGGCAGCGCACGAGATCGCGGGCAATCGAGAGGGCGTCAGTCATGCCCCCGCTTAACATGCGTTGCGGGCGAGGAGCCAGACCTGTACGGAACAAATTTGTCTAGTCGCGCAGCAGCTCGTTGATGCTGGTCTTGGCGCGGGTGCGCTCGTCGACGCGCTTCATGATCACGGCGCAGGCGGTGGAGGGACCGGGCTCGCCGTTCTGCAGCGGCCGGCCCGGCAGCGCGCCCGGCACCACCACGGCATATTCGGGGACTTCGCCGACAAAAACCTCGCCGCTGTGGCGATCGATGATCTTGGTGGAGGCGCCGAGAAACACCCCCATCGCCAGCACCGCGCCCCTGCGCACGATCACGCCTTCGGCGACTTCCGAGCGCGCGCCGATGAAGCAATCGTCCTCGACGATGACCGGTTCGGCCTGCAGTGGCTCCAGCACGCCGCCGATGCCGACGCCGCCGGATATATGCACGCGCTTGCCGATCTGGGCGCAGGAGCCGACCGTGGACCAGGTGTCGATCATGGTTGATTCATCGACATAGGCGCCGAGATTGACGAAGGACGGCATCAGCACCACGTTTTTGGCGATGAAGGCCGAGCGGCGGACGATGGCGCCGGGAACGGCGCGAAAGCCGGCCTCGCGAAACCGGTTCTCGCCCCAGCCTTCGAATTTCGACGGCACCTTGTCCCACCACGACGCGGTTCCGGGCCCGCCGGAAATCGCGCTCATGTCGTTGAGCCGGAACGACAGCAGCACCGCCTTCTTCAGCCACTGGTTGACCTTCCACTTGCCGCCTTGTTCGCGCTCGGCGACCCGGACCTCGCCCTTGTCGAGCAGCTCCAGCGCCTGGTCGACCGCCTCGCGGACCTCCCCTTTTGTCGCGGTGGAGATGCCGTCGCGGGCGTCGAACGCGGCGTTGACGGTGGATTCGAGGGCGGACAAAGACATCGCATTTTCCTTGGGGCGTATTTGGGAGGCAGGCGAGGGGCTTTGTCGGAATTTGGAGGGGCAGAGTCAAGACGCGCCGGCACGCCTTGGCGGCGCCTGCCTGCCCTCGCTAGCCCTGCGCCAGCCTCTGCAAGAACCCGGTCAGATCGTCGGTCACGTGATCGACGTGAGCGGCGTCGCGGCCTTCCAGCTCCCAGTCCTCGCGCACGACCTGCTGGCTGCCGTCGGGCACCACCAGCACGGTGGCCATGCCGAGCTGGTGCGGCACCACGAGGTTGCGCGCCAGATCCTCGAACATCGCGGATTTCCGCGGATCGACGCCGTGCCGCGCCAGGAATCTTCGATAGGTCTGCGGCGCCGGCTTCGGCTCGAGCTCGGCGGCGATGATGTCGAACACCGCCTCGAAATGCGCCGCCAGGCCGAGCCGCTGCAAGACCTTGGCGGCATGGTCGGTCGAGCCGTTGGTCAGGATCAGCTTGCGTCCGGGCAGCCTGGCGATGGCCGCACCCATCGCCGGGTTGGGCTGCAGCGGCGAATGATCGATCTGGTGCACATAGGCGAGATAGTCGTCGGCGCGCACGCCGTGTTCGGTCATCATGCCGCGCATGGTGGTGCCGTAGCGCAGGTAGTAATCCTTCTGGATCCGGCGCGCCTCGTCGGCCGTTACTTTCAGCCAGGCGGCGACGAACTCGCCGATCCTCGCATCGACCTGCTGCCACAGATTGACGTGATGCGGATACAGCGTGTTGTCGAGGTCGAACACCCAGGTGTCGATCGCGGCGAAGGGGTGGGATGTGCCGGTCATCTCTCGGTCGATCTCTCAGGCCATCACGGCAGCGCAAAGCGCAGCGTCTTGCCGCCGCCAGTGATGTCGACGGCGGCAAAGCCGGTTGCGGCAAGGCCGCGGCCGCCGCAGTCAGCCTGTTCGGTAATCTCGAACTTGCTCTCGCGGGTGCAAAGCTGGGTCGCGCCGCCCCAGTTCAGCGGCTTGTCCCTGAACTTGATGGTGCGGTTGTCGGCGTCGACCGCTTCGGCGAAGCTGAAAATCCGCCGGGGCTGGCCGGTGACGTCGGGATGCAGGCATTTGCCGGGATCGATGCGATACCAGCCGCGGCTGGTCACGGTCTTGCCGTCGTCGGTGCCGACCGCGGCCATGATCTTGTGCGGGGTGTCATTGCACCAGGTCAGTCCGGTCGCCGACGGCGATTGTACCGCGTCGATCATGAGGGTGAAGAAGTTCGGCGCCTGCACGATGTCGGGCGACAGCCCGCGGCTCTTCAGGAACGCCGCCAGGGCGGCCTGGGTCTTCGGGCCGTCGACGCCGTCGATCGGCGCCGCGTCATATCCGGCGATCACCAGCAGCCGCTGGATGCCGGCGAGCTTGGCCTGTTCGTCGTCATATTCGCTGTCCTCGGCGAGATAGGCCACCAGGTTGCCGTCATCGGTCGGCGTCGGCACGATCTGGGTAAACGGCGCCGGGATTTGGCCGGCGCGGCACTGGCGGGCCGCCGCGATCACGAAATTATCGGGGGCGATGCAAAGCGTGTCGCCGCCGTTCTGCGGGATCGGCGAGGCGCCGTAGACGCCGAGCGCGCGGGCGTTGAGCAGAATGCGATCGGCGGTCAGCGTGCCCTGGACCACGACCTTGCAGCCGGCCGGATCGATGCGAAACCAGCCGCGGGTCGCAGTGGCGGCCTTGTCGTCGATGCCGATGGCGGCCTCGACCACATAGCTCATGCGGTTGCAGAGTTTCAGGTCGGCGCGGGCGGGTGCCGTGCCGGCGATCAACGCCAGTGCCGGAAGCAATCCGGCCATGATGGCTGTCACTGGCGTGGCGGCGCGGGTCATCACTTGTGTATCAGCGTGCCGGTACCCTGGTTGGTGAACAATTCGAGCAGAACCGCGTGCGGGGTCTTGCCGTCGATGATGACGACGCCCTGCACGCCCTGCTCCAGCGCGTAAATGCAGGTTTCCACCTTCGGGATCATCCCGCCGGAGATGGTGCCGTCGGCGATCAGCTTGTGGGCGTCCTTGATCGACAGTTGCGGAATCAGCTTCTTGGACTTGTCGAGCACGCCGGGAACATCGGTCAGCAGCAACAGCCGCTTGGCCTTCAGCGCGCCGGCGACCGCACCGGCGAAGGTGTCGGCGTTGACGTTGAAGGTCTGGCCGGACTTCGAGGTCGCCAGCGGCGCCAGCACCGGGATCAGCTCGTGGCCGATCAGCTGGTTCAGCAAGGTCAGGTCGACCTTCTCGGGCTCGCCGACAAAGCCGAGATCGACCACCTTTTCGATGTTGGAATGCGGATCGACCGTGGTGCGCGTCGCCTTGGTCGCCGTCACCATGTTGCCGTCCTTGCCGCACAGCCCGACCGCCTTGCCGCCGGCCTCGTTGATGTAGCCGACCAGCGTCTTGTTGATCGAGCCGGCCAGCACCATTTCGACGATCTCGATGGTGGCGGCATCGGTGATGCGCAGGCCGGCGGCGAATTCCGACTTGATGCCGAGCCGCTGCAGCATCTGGGCAATCTGCGGTCCGCCGCCATGGACCACCACCGGATTGATGGCGGTCTGCTCCAACAGCACGATATCGCGCGCGAACGCCTTGGCGACGTCCTCGGCCCCCATGGCATGGCCGCCATATTTGATGACGATGGTCTCATCGTCATATTCCTGCATGTGCGGCAGCGCCTCGGACAGGATGCGGGCCTGATCGAGCGGACTGATATGGGGCGCGTCGGTCATGAAGCGGGTCTCGCGGTCAAAAGGGTGGGCGGTTTCTATCTGATTGGTCGAAGCGGCGCAAAGTGACGTTGCCGATTTCGTAGCCCGGGTGATCTCAGCCCTGCCGCGGCCAGGCTGCGGCCACCGCGACCGCCAGCCAGCTTGCGATCAGCAGCATTCCGCCTGTCGGTGCGGCCATCGGAAACAGGCTGTGGCCGGCATATTGCCGCAGCGTCAGGTCGCCGGCGAACAGGGCGGCGGCGACCACAAAGCCGAACGCCGCGGCGATGGCGATTCGCAAGTGAATGACGCCGCGTTCGGCCAGCGCTGCCACCGCCAGCACCGCGGTGGCGTGGAACAGCAGCATCGAGGAAGCCGAAGCCAGCCGCATCGCATCGGGCTGGTGCGCCGATGCCGCCGCCAGCACGACGCCGTCAGCGCCCATGATTGCGGCCAGGATGACCAGGATGCGCAGGCTGCGGGATCCGTTCATCGGCCGCGCTCGCCGAGCAGGCGGACCATGGCGGCGCGCAGTTCCGGCATCCCGGCGCCGCTGCGCGAGGAGGTCACCAGCAGGTCGGGGAAGGCGGCGGGATGCTTGGCCAGCGCCGCCGCGGTGGCCGCCATGCGCTCCGCAAGCTCGGCCGGCTTGACCTGATCGGCCTTGGTGAGCACGACCTGGTAGCTGACGGCGGACTTGTCCAGCGTGTTCAGCACGTCGAGATCGACCTCCTTGAAGCCGTGCCGGGCGTCGATCAGCACATAGACCCGCGCCAGGCTGCTGCGGCCCTGCAGGAATTTGTGGATCAGCGCCGTCCATGACGCAACCTTGGCCTTCGGCGCGGAGGCGTAGCCATAGCCGGGCATGTCGACCAGCCGGAAGCCGGCCTGTTCAGGGCCCTCGAAGAAGATCAGTTCCTGGGTGCGGCCCGGCGTGTGCGAGGTCCGCGCCAGCGCGTTGCGGCCGGTCAAGGCGTTGATCAGGCTGGATTTGCCGACATTGGAGCGGCCGGCAAAGGCGACCTCGATGCCCGCCATCGGCGGCAGGGTCTCGATCGAGGGCGAGGCCCAGAAGAACTGCCAGTCGCCGGCAAACAGCTTGCGGCCCTGCTCGATCAGGTCGGCGTCGGCTTGCGCGGTCATGCGACGGCTTTCAGTTGGGCTTGTCCAGCGATCTCGCTCCTCATCGCAATGCGGCGCCGTCTCGAACCATGCGGCGGCCGGTCATCGCCGGGGAATGGACCCAGCACGCTTGAAGTAAGCTAGGTCGGTTTCTTGGATGCGAAGGTGGCCCGCAGATTGTCGAACAATTCGACCTTCACGCCGTTGCGCCGCATGATGAAGCTCTGCTGCAGCACCGACAGGGTGTTGTTCCACGCCCAGTAGATCACCAGGCCCGCCGGGAATCGCGCCAGCATGAAGGTGAAGATCAACGGCATCCAGTCGAAGATCATCTTCTGGGTCGGATCCGGCGGGGTGGGATTGAGCTTCATCTGGAACCACATCGTGATGCCCATGATGATCGGCCAGATGCCGAGTGCGAGGTAATGCCCAATCATCGGCAACTGGGTCGGATCGTACTGGAACAGGCCGAACAGCGTGAACAAATTGGTCGGATCCGGCGCCGAGAGGTCCTTGATCCAGCCGAAGAACGGCGCATGGCGCATTTCGATGGTGACGAACAGCACCTTGTAGAGCGAGAAGAACACCGGAATCTGCAAGGCGACGGGAAGACAACCGGCGATCGGGTTGATCTTCTCCTTCTTGTAGATCTCCATCATCTCCTGCTGCTGCTTCACCTTGTCGTCGGGATAGCGTTCCTTCAGCGCGGCCAGTTGCGGCTGCACCGATTTCATCTTCGCCATCGAGGCGTAGGATTTGTTGGCCAGCGGGAAGAACAGCAGCTTCACCAGCACCGTCACCAGCAGGATGGCGATGCCGAAATTGCCGACCAGATGGTAGAAGAAGTCCAGTGCCAGGAACATCGGCTTGGTGATGAAATAGAACCAGCCCCAGTCGATCAGCAGATCGAAATGGTTGAGCCCGAGCTCCTTGTTGTAGCCGCCGAAGCCTCCGATCGGGAAATTGAGGCCGACGACGCTGGCTTCCTTGGCGCCGGCGAACAGCCGGGCATTGGCGCTGCCGGTGCCGCCGATCGCGATGGTTTGCGGGTCCTCCAGATAATCGGTCTGGTAGGTCCGCACCGTTCCGACCAGGTTGGAGGAGAACCGCGCCTGCAATTGCGCCGACGTGTCCGGCAACAGCGCCGAGGCCCAGTATTTGTCGGTGATGCCGAGCCAGCCGTCGGTCACCTTGAAGCTGACCGCCTTGGCGTCGTCGATTTTCTTGTAGCCATATTCCTGCAGGCCCTGGTCGCCGAGATAGCCGATCAGGCCTTCATGCAGGATATAGTAGCCGGAGACCTGCGGGGTGCCGTGCCGCGAGATCAGGGCGAACGGATAAAGCGTGACCGGCGCATTGCCGATATTGGTGACCTCGTCCCTGATGGTAAATAGGTAGCGGTCGTCCAGCGAAATGGTGCGGTGGAAGGTAAGACCATCGCCATTGTCATATTTCAGCGTCACCGGGCTGTTGGGCGCCAGATTGCCCGAGCCCTCCTGCTGCCAGAGCGTGTTCTGGTCGGGAATCTTGACGGCCGAGCCGCTGGCCGCGACCCAGCCGAATTCCGCATAATAAGGACTGGCGGTGCCCGAGGGCGAATACAGCACGATCGCGGGCGAAGCCGGGTCGACGGTCTCGCGGAACTGGACCAGCGACAGATCGTCGATGCGCGCGCCCTTCAGCGAAATGCTGCCGGTCAGGCGCGGGGAGTCGATCTTGATGCGCGGCACCGAGGCGATCGCGGTCTCGCGGTCGACCACGGCGGTCGCGGAAGCGGGCTGATTCGAAGCGGGCGCATTCGCCGATGGCGTCGGCACCGCGCCGTTCTGCGGGGTGGCGGCGTTGTCGGCCTGGGTCGCCGGCTTCGCCAGTTCGCTCTGCAGCTGCTCGGCGGCCCGGCGCTTTTCCATCTGCGGAAGGTTGAAGAAATATTGCCAGCCGATCAGCACGAGGCCGGACAGAATGACGGCGAGGATGGTGTTGCGGTTATCGGTCATCGTTCAGGGTCTCGTCATTCGATGCGGGTTGCGGCTGGCGCAATGGTCTTGTTGCAAAGGCTTTCGCCCGGAACCGCTTGCGGCGGTCTCGGCGCCTGCCGATCGAGGCGATGCAGCGCCGAACGGAGATCCTCGAGCATGGTCGCAAAGTCGCGGTTCAGCGCGACACGTCGGCCGACTAGCACATAATCACTGTGCGGTCGCAATGTTATGACGTCCAGGCGCTTCACCAGTTCGCGAAGCCGGCGCCGGATGCGATTGCGCTCGGTCGCGGTACCGTTCTTTTTGGTCACGGTAAAGCCGACCCGGACCGGGCCGCCATCGTCGCGGCGACGGCTCTGCAGCACGAAGGCCGCGCTGTTGACCCGCGCGCCATTGGCAACGGCGAGGAAGTCCGCCCGCTGCCTTAGCCGATCCATGATGAGATCCCCGGGAAGCCCGGCTCAGGCGCTCAAGCGCTTGCGGCCCCGCGCGCGGCGTGCGGCGAGAACCTTGCGGCCGCCGGTCGTGGCAAGGCGGGCGCGGAAGCCGTGACGGCGCTTGCGCACCAGTTTGCTAGGTTGGTAAGTCCGCTTCACGGGTCGTTCTCCGCTGACCGGGCAATGTGCCTGATAATGAGGTAAGTCCGATGATGCTGGCCGGCCCAAAGCGGGCCATTTCCGGCCCCAAATGAGCCGCCCCGGTCGGACCGGGCCATCGCGGACAGTTGGCGCGGCTTATACGGGAGCGACCGGTTTTCGTCAATCTGGCCGCTTGCGGCTTCCGGGCTTCTTTGAAACGGCACAATTGGCCGCGAATATATCGCCATTCGCGGTGTTTTTCGCCGTGGAGGCGGGGGTTGGCCTGCGCGCACGGGGAACCGGCCGACATTATCGAACTGTAATTTGACCGGGTCTGGAGCAGACCCCATCCTCAGATATCGTGAGGCCAAGGCAGATAGCGTGTCATTGAGCGAAGAACAGCCGACCATCGGGTCGCCGCGGCCGGTGCCGCGGCGCAGGCTCGGCCTGTCCGGAAAGCTGTTGCTGCTCACCATTCCGCTGGTGATGATCGCCGAAATCCTGATCTATGTGCCTGCAATCGCCAATTTCCGCATGAACCGGCTGAACGACCGGCTTGCGGCGGCC
>Ga0302202_10001423_pt1 | contig 29614 bp, 20 predicted proteins | sample II_Bog_N3_3_FD_194579 | JGI IMG/M metagenome (GOLD analysis project Ga0302202, IMG submission 194579) | Peat permafrost microbial communities from Stordalen Mire near Abisko, Sweden - II_Bog_N3_3 | ecosystem: Environmental > Terrestrial > Soil > Wetlands > Peat | place: Sweden: Abisko...
GCGACCTGCACGCCGGTGCACAACACTTCTACGCCAGTCCGGCCCATGCCTCCGCGCTGGCCACCGGCGTCCTCGCCGGGCACGCCGAGCACTGACCGGCCACCGACCGGGGGACCGGGGGACCGGTCGGCCGACGACCGCCACGACCCGACCGGCGGATCATGCCCGTTAGGGTCGGTCATCGGTCCGCCCGTGGGTCCGAGCAGGTCGGACGGGTGGTCCGACGGCGCCGGGGATCGACAGGGAGGACACGGGTCCTCCCCCGACGCGGCGACATCGGCCCCCGGATGAACCGCCCGGGAGGTCGGGCGGCCGACCACGAGCACGGGTGAGGATGGAGGCAGGTTGATGGCCACGGACCGGAAGTGGTGGACCCTGATCGTGGTGTGCGCGGCCACCTTCATGCTGCTCTTGGACGTGACGATCGTGATCGTGGCCCTGCCGGCCATCCAGGCGGGCCTGCACGCCAGTTTCAGCGAGGTGCAGTGGGTCGTCGACGCCTACGCACTCACCCTGGCGTCGGTGCTGCTCACCGCGGGGTCCCTGGCCGACCGGTACGGGCGGCGGTTCCTCTTCACCATCGGGCTCGTCGTCTTTACGCTCGGTTCCTTGCTCTGCGGGGTGGCCCAGTCGCCGATCATGCTGATCCTGTCCCGCAGCGCCCAGGGCATCGGCGGGGCCATCCTCTTCGCCACCTCGCTGGCCCTGCTGGCCCACAGCTTCCACGGGCACGAGCGGGGGGTGGCCTTCGGGATCTGGGGAGCCATCACCGGAGTGGCGGTGGCCCTCGGACCGGTCCTGGGCGGCCTGATCACCACCGGGATCAGCTGGCGGGGCATCTTCCTGGTCAACCTGCCGATCGGCGTGGCGGCCCTGCTGATCACCCGGTGGCAGGTGGAGGAGTCGAAGACCCCGAACGCCGCCCGTCCCGACTGGGCCGGGTTCGCCACCCTCACGGCCGGCCTGGTCAGCCTGGTCTACGGGCTCATCCGGGCCGGGGAGATCGCCTGGGGCAATTCCGGCGTGGTCGTCTGCCTGGGGTTGGCCGTGGTCTTCCTCGGGGCGTTCGTGGTGGTGGAGCTTCGGGCCGAACGCCCGATGTTCGATCTCACGCTGTTCCGCATCCCCACGTTCGGCGGAGGCCTGGCCGCGGCGTTCGCCATGAACGGCTCGCTCTACGCCATGCTCCTCTATCTGGTCCTCTACCTCCAGGACGATCTGGGCTACTCGGCCCTGGGCACAGGGCTCCGCCTCCTGATCATGAGCGGTGTGACGTTGGTCACGGCGACCCTGGCCGGCCGGCTCAGCACCCACATGCCCGTCCGGTGGCTCATCGGGCCCGGCCTCTTCCTCACCGGCATCGGCTTGCTGCTCATGACCGGACTCGACGGCGCCAGCACCTGGACGCACCTCATCCCGGGGTTCATCGTGGCCGGCGCCGGGAGCGGAATGGTCAACCCGCCCCTGGCCTCGACCGCCGTCGGCGTCGTGGCTCCCCAGCGCTCGGGGATGGCCTCCGGCGTCAACACCACCTTCCGGCAGATCGGCATCGCCACCGGCATCGCCGTCTACGGGTCCATCTTCGCCGCCTCGCTCCACCACAAGATGGACCAGGCCCTGTCCGGCACCCCGGCGCTGCACCGGCTCCTCCCGTCGGTGGTCACCGACATCCAGCAGGGCCGGGGCGGGCAGGCCATCGCCTCGGTCCCGGCACCGGTGCGGGGCGAGCTGGTCGCCGCCATCCACGCCGCCTTCGCCAGCACCCTCGACGTACTCTTCGTGGTCAGTGCCTGCCTGGCCCTGGTCGGGGCGGTCTGTGCCGTCGGCCTCATCCGGTCGCGGGACTTCGTGGCCTCACAGCAGCAACCGCAGTCGGCACCACCGCAGTCGGCGTCCGTGGGTTCGTCCCCGGGGTGAGGGGGTCGACCGCCCGCTCACCCGGCCGACGACGCCGGGTCGGCCGAGGTGATCGTCGACGTGGTGGGCTGGTTCAGCTGCCGCCCGCCCGGGGGAGCGTCCCCAGCCGGTACGCCGGGTGACGCTCCCGCCCGGGCCGTCGACCGGTCGCCGCCGCCGTCCCCGTCCGCCGATGACGGCCGGGGGGCCACGGGGAACGCCGCGGCCAGCACGATCGCCGTCCCGACGACCAACGGCCCCCACCACCGCCAGGGCGAGTCGACGCCCTGGGCGTACCCGGACACCAGGATCCCGGTCAGGGCAGCCAGGGTGAAGTACAGACCGCGGTTCCGTGCCGCCACCACCAGGGCCAGGGCCAGGGCCGGCCACACGTAGTAGGGGTCCATCACCGACTCCAGCAGCGACCGGAGGGCGAAACAGAGGGCGAAGCACCAGACCATCCGTTCCGGGGGCTGCGGGTGGCGGTAGACGACGGCGGCCACGGCGCAGCACAGCACCAGGGACACCAGCCGGGCCGGACCGGCGGCCACGGCGGTGACCCCGCCCACGTCGGCCAGGTGGGGGGCCAGGCCGAGGAGCGGGGTGGGGTGGTCGAGGGTCGGGTAGTTGGGCTGCTGGACGAGGTGGTCCCAGGTCGGACGGAAGGAGACCACCAGTTCCGGCACCACGAGGACCACGCTGATGACGACGGTCCGCACGCAGAACCACGCCCGTCGTCCGGCCGGGCACGTGACGACGAGGAGCGGCACCACGAGCAGCACCAGAGGCTGGAGGCACACGGCGACACCGGTCAGCCAGCCGGCGGCCGTCCAGTGGTCCCGTTCCGAGGCCAGCCAGGCCACCAGTACGACGCTGACCGCCAGGGCGTCCTCCGGGTGGCCCCACAGGGCGGCGAGCTGCCAGACCAGTGCCGCCTCGACCAGGGAGAGGACCGCCCGGCGGGTCCGGGCGACGCCCAGGTGCCGGGCCACCGAGTCGGCCACCAGGATGATCGATCCGGCGGCCAGCGAGACCCAGGGACCCCACAGGAGCCAGGCCGTCGGTCGCAGGCTGTGCCCGGCCCCGGATCCGAGCGTCCCCAGGTGGAGCAGGTCGGCCAGGGCCACGACGGGGAGCGACAGCACGACGAAGCCGGGGAACGACACCAGCCCCGTCCCCGGCGAGTACACCGAGGCCAGGTGGCCGTGGACCAGGTACCGGGCGGCGTCCCAGTCGGTCGGGTCCCGGGGGATCGACCACCACGTCGGGCTCCGGAGCAGGGTGTAGGCCATCACCGCACCGACCAGGGCCGCCGTGACGCACCAGGCCACGGCTCCGGGGGCCAGGGAGCCCGGCGGTGGGCCGGGGCGTCCCGGTGTCGACCGACCGGCCGTCACCGGCGGACCGGCTGGGGAATCGCCCGGCACCTCACGCTCCCTCGGGGGCCGTGCGGTCGACGGCCCGTACCGGGCAGCGTAACCGGCCGACCGCCCGTCCCGGGGACCGGGACGTCGCTCCGGAAGGGTCGGCCGGGGGGCCGGGGAGCCGGAGCCGGAGCCGGAGCCGGGTGCTGTTGATCGGGCCGACCGATTGGGTAGACTTTGGCCCCCGTACGAGTTCGGACACGACTCCGGGGGATTGGGGTTGTGGATGAGAGTCTCACCGTGGGAGGGCATCCGATCCGCACTGCCGCGACGGGTATTCGCCGTCGCCGCCGTGGCCGCCGTGCTCCTCGTCGCCGTGGCCGGCCCGGCCGCCGCCGCCAGCACGTCGGCGCCCGAGGGCGCTCTGGGCAACAAGACGGCGGCGTCCTACATGTTGACGGACCCCCAGCCGGGCTGGGCCGCCGTGCCGGCCAGCCGGGCCATGCTCGACGCGGTCGAGACGGCGGCGTCCCAGACCGAGACGCTGACGGACGCCAACGCGGCGATCGGCAACTGGTCGTCCCCCTCCGGTGACGGGACCCTCGGGATCATCATCATCACCTGGAGCCCACTGTCCTCCTCGTCGATCGCCCCGGGGATCCTCGCCGGCGACCTGTGCGGGACGTCCATCCCCCTGACCCCCGTCCCGGGCGTCTCGGGCGGTGGGTCCATCACCTGCTCGGTGGGCATAGGGAACAACCAGACGACCTTGATCACCCTGGTCATCGGGACCAAGGGCCCCACGTGGTACCTGGTCTATACGACCGGCCTGGCCCCGTTGACCACGAGCCAGGTGTCGGCCATCGCCGTGGAGCAGCAGAACGCCCTGCCCAACGTCATCCTGCGGGACGTCCTCATCGGTGTGCTCGGCCTGGTCATCCTGGTGGTGGTCTTCCTCCTCGTCCGCATGCTGGTCCGCCACCAGCGGTCACGGAAACGCCCGCCGGCAGAGCAGACGGCGTCGTCGGGCCGGGACGTCGGGGCACCGCCGGCATCGGACGCCTTCTTCCTCAGCGGGGGCAGCGGGTTCGCCGGCGGTGCGGCGCCGACGGCACAGCGACTCGACGTCCTCCCGGAGCCGCCCCCGGGGTCCGCCGGCGACGGCGCGGCCCCGTCGGGGATCCGCCCACCGACGTTCGCCGGGGGACTGCCGACCCTGTTCGGGACACCGCCTCCCGGAGGTCCGCCGTCGGCCCCACGACCCCCGGGTGCCCCGTCGCGGGCCGCGGCACCGGTGGCCGCACCGCCGGCCGGCGCCGTGGCCACGCAGCAGCAGACCGTGTCGGGTGCGGTCGGCTGGCACGCCGTCGACGGTGACCCGTTGGCCCAGACCTACTGGGACGGCACGGCCTGGACGAAGCTGATCCGTTGGGACGGCACCGCGTGGGTGGAGTCGGCGAGGTAGGGATGGCCTCGTACCGTCCCGTGGGGCACGGCCACCGGCCGCGGCACCCGGGACCTGGCCGGTCATCAGGTCCGAGCGTCCGGCGGTGGCCGCGGATCCGTGCCCGCGCCCTGGTCGCCGTAGCGGCGGCCGGTGCCGCCTCGTTGAGGTTCGCCGCCGATCCGGCCGGTGCCGCCGCGGCTCCGGGCGGTACCGCGTCCGGCCCGGCCACCGCGTCCACCACCCTGGCCACGCCTCAGCACGGGATGTACGCCCTCGGGGCGGTCACCCTGGTGCTGGCCCTGGTCCTCGCCTGGACGACGGTCCGGAGCGGACGGACCCGCCGGAACGAGGCGGACCGGGCGGTCCTCTTCGAACAGTTCCCGGGCATCGTCCCGTCGGCCTTCCGGGCCGGGGGCGGCGGGGCGGACCCGTCCCGGCCCGAGGCCAAGGTGGCCACGCCCACCTTCGGGCAGGCCCCGGTCTTCACCGGTCCGGCCCCCCGGGGGGCGGGTGGGAACCCCCCGGCACCCCTGGGCGGGCTGCCGCCGTTGCAGGCCCTGCCCCGGGCCCGGACCGGCACGGTGGCCCCGATGGCAGCCGTGCCGGGCACGGTGACCTCCACCCCCCGGGTGTCGACCGACCGCCGGGCCCGTCCCGACGGGTCACCGCTGGACGGACCGGCCCCATCGGCGGCCTTCCCCGGCTCGGGCATCCCCCCCGGCTGGCACGTGGTCGACGGCCCCGGGGACGTCCGGGCCTACTGGGACGGCAACAATTGGACCGGACGCGTCCGTTGGGACGGGACGGCGTGGGTGCCCACCTCCTGAAGCGGTCCGGCGGTGCCGGCGCCCGCCGGAGCTCAGGTGGCCAGGTGGATGATGTCGATGACGACCAGCGAGGCCACCATGCAGCCCACCACCAGGTAGAGCGCGGTGAACGCCCACTTGCGCCGGTGGTCGGCCAGCCAGAAACGCCGGACGCCCATCACGTCGAAGACCAGGGCCAGGGATCCGATGGCGATCCCGATCACCGGACCCACGCCGCTGGCCACGCCGATGACGGGCAGGACGATGGGCAGGAGGATGTAGCTGAGGAGGCAGCGGCCGGCCGACAGCAGTAGGGAGGTCCCGAAGATCCGGTGCATGGCCGCTTCGTCGACCCGGTTGCGGCCGTCGGGGATGCGCAGGAGCGTCCGCATGACGCGGTCGGGGCCCGAGACGTGGTCCGGTGCCTCCCGGGGAGGTGCCCCGCCCTGGTCGGTGATCACGGCCGGATCCATCGTCCAGAGGTTACGGGGTCGTCGGGTCGGGCACCAACCGGCGGGCGGACGGGCCGGCCGCCGGGCGCCCCCGGCGGGTCGGGCGGGTCGGGCGTCCCGGTCGGAGGTGGACGGCGACCACCGCACCGGCGCTGTCGGTGGTCAGGTCGACCACGGGGTGCCCCGAGGTGATGGTGGCCGTCGGGTCCACTTCGGGCGCGTAGGCCGGATCGATCTCCGGGGTCCAGCCGTCGGAGCGCAGGCGCCACACCAACCCCATGTAGACGTCGTAGGCGACGATCCCCCCGTTGCGGTCCATCGACACCACGACCGGCCCCCGGGGGACCAGGGACTCGATGGCCGGGGCGACCCGGTCCACCTGGTCGACGGCCGGCCAGCCCCCGGGTTGCATGGTGTCCCCCGAGGTGTCCACCACCGTCGTGGCCACGGCCACGGCGGCCAGCCCGGCGAGGAGGGCGCCGACCAGGGTCGCCGGCCAGCGGCGGGACGGCTCCGCCCCGCCGGGTCCGGGTGGCACGGGGTCACGGCGGCGGAGGGAACGCACCACGGCCGTGACCACGACGGCCAGCGACCAACCGGCCACCGCGGCGATGGTCAGGCCTACCACCCAGACGACCAGGCACAGGTAGACCAGGGTCAGCAACGAGCCGTAGGGGATGCGGGCGATCGTGACCACCGTCTCGCCGGCGAAGAGCAGGGTGAGCCCGGCCAGTGTGGCCAGGTCGAATCGACGGGCCAGCGCGGCGGCCAGCACCACGGCGGCCAGCCCGACCAGGGCCGCCACGCCCATCCACGCCGGGTGGTAGTCCATGTCCCCGTAGACGGCGAAGGCGTTGCCCGACGGCCGGGTCAGCCAGATGGGGTGGGCGCCGATGGTGGTTCCGAGGGCCTGGAGGCCGAAGCGGTAGCCCAGCGGGGAGGCGCCGGCCTGCCAGTCGAGGACGGAGGACAGGTTGCCCGGCGAGCCGGTGAGCTGCTGGACGACCGGGGCCGTCCAGCAGGCGATGGCGACGGCCGCACCCGCCGGGAGCCACCAGCGACCGGCGATCCCCCGGCGCCGGACGATCCCCACCACGGGGGCCACCACCACGGCCGACAGGCCGATGGCCGCGAACATGAGGTGGGCCTGGGCGGCGAACGAACCGGCCAGCACCAGGACGGGGAACCACCGGAACCGGCCGAGGGCCACGGCCCAGGCACAGGCCACGGTGGCCAGGCACCACAGGGCACCGATGTCGGGGTTCCACACCGGGTCCACGGCGACCGAGGTCTGGGTGACCACCACGACCAGGACGGCGGCCGTGGCCACCGCGGCGGCGACCCATCCCCGGGCGGCCCAGGCCGCCTCCACGGTGAGCAGCGCGGCGGCGGCGCACAGCGCGGCGGCGCCCCAGAGCGAGCCCTGGCGGTGGTCCAGGTGGACCGGGAGGGTGAGGAACCAGTACAGCAGGGGCCCGAGGTCGTAGACCGGGTGACGGGCGCCCGACGCCGACGAGGTCTGGCCCACCAGCGGGCCGACGGGACCGAGCGCGTCCCACGCCCGGGTGGTGATGATGGCGTTGTCGGACGTCGGCTCCCACCCTTTGGCCGACTCGATCACGGCGGCGACCACGAAGGGGAGGACGGCGAGCACGTCGCAGGCCGCCCGGACGGCCCGGTGGCGGGTCCTCCCGGGGGCCCCGTCCCCGTCCCCGGCCCCGGCCACGGCGGGATGGGGGGGGTCCCCCTCGAGGTCGCCGTCGGCCCCGGTGGCCACGGCGGCGGTCACCGGTCCACCGCTCCGGAACGGGTGCTGACCGGGGTGTCGCAGGGCGCGGCCGGGACCACCGGGCCGGGGGCCCCGCTCGGCGGCGACGCGAAGCGGTAGAGGAGGATGGAGCCGCCCAGGGTGCCCACCGGGCAGTAGGCCCGGAGCCAGGAGAGCGGCCCCTCGTCGTCCGAGGTGAGGTCGGTGGCCGACACGGCCACCCAGCCCCGGACGTCCGCCGGGGCCACGGCGAGACCCGACCCGTCGGGGGTGAGGAGGGGCCGGGCCCCGGGGATGTCGGCCACACCCAGTCCCTGGCCGAAGTAGGCCACCAGCGGGTGCTTCCCGGCGGACCAGGTCCGCAGGTCGTAGAAGGCCTGGCCCCAGTCGAGGTTGGCGTTCGAAGCGGCCTGGTAGCCCGGGGTGAACGGGGGGTTGACCCAGGCGATGGCGGAGGGCCCGGTGATCCCCGAGGCCAGTCCGGCGCCGGCCAGCACCACGAGGAGGGCCAGCATCCCGGCCAGGGCCGGCCTCGGGGGCAGGTGGAGCAGGTGGGCCAGGCCGCGGAGGACCCGGACGACGCCGGGGGCCGCCACCACCAGCCACAGGGCCACCACCGGCAGGAGGTACCGGGCGCCGACGTCCTTGGGCGACACCAGGGTGAAGGCGGCCAGCACGGCGGCCGGGACCACCACGGTGGCCACGGCCTCGCGGCGCACGACCCGGCCCACCCCGGCCAGGCCCACGGGACCGGCGACCAGGACGGCCACGGTGACCAGGGGGACCTTGACCACCAGGCTGACCGGCCAGTACCACCACTGCCCGCCGGACCAGTAGTTCCCGACCAGGTAGGCCGGCGAGCCGGCGGTGTCGTGCGACACCAGGTAGCGCAGCCCGGTGAGGAAGGGCTCGGGCACCACCAGGTAGGGCCACAGCGAGGCCGGGTCGATGGCGGCGTAGCAGAGGAGGACGGCCAACCAGGCGGTCACGGCCACCGGGACCAGTCGGGCCAGGGCCCGTCCGGCCCCCCGGCCACGGCCCGACCACACCACGACGGCGCCGGCGGTGACGGCCACCACGATGCCGGTGTCCTTCACCAGCACGGCCCCGGCGCAGGCCGCGCCCAGGGCCACGAGCCGGCGCCGGGTGGGGGACCGGACGGCCTCGAGGAGGGCCCAGGAGGTGAGGGCCGTGGCCAGGGCCAGGGGGATGTCGACCCCGTCGAGGTGCCCCATGCCCAGCACGAAGGGGTCGGCCAGCCAGAGGGCCCCGGCCAGGGCCCCGGCGGCCCGGCCGAACAGCCGGGTGGCCAGGACGGCCAGGACCAGCGCCGTGGCCACCGACTCGAGGAGTGGGGCCAGCCGGGCCAGGAACATGATGCGCCGGAGGGACCCGTCCCGCCACTGGGCCTGGGTGAACACCACGGCGTAGGTGTACTCGTCGGCATGGCGCCAGGCCGCCCCCTCGGGGACCACGGGGTGGGCCAGGAGGACCGGGAGGGCGGCGACGACCTTGGCCAGGGGTGGGTGCTCGGGGTTCAGACGGAGGTCGTGGTGGACGAGCGCCGTCACTCCGGCCGAGACGTAGACCGGTTCGTCGTAGGTCGGCGCGTCGACCCAGGCCTGGCGCAGTCCGATCCCGAGGAACACCACGGCGACCACGGCGACCACCATGAGCGGCTGCCGGGCCGAGACCCGCCGACCGGGTACGGCCCCCGGGCCGGGGTCCGGGGCGCCGGGTTCGGTCGCTTCGGGCATGCGTCGACGCTAATCGGCGCCCGGCGGGGCCAGCGGCCGCGTCGGGAGGGTCTCCCTGCCGCCCGACGGGCGGCCCGGACTCATCGGTTCCTCCCTGGTCCTTCTCAGGTTGCTCCCAGGATGGTGGGTCACGATGGGGCACCATGTCCTCCAGCTGTCACACCGGTGTGATCAGGGACGACGCCCGGTGACCCTGCACGCCACCGAGGAGCTCGTGTCGACAACGACGCCCGGAGCGGTCGACGGCCCGGCGTCGGACCCCGGGCCACCGGAGGAGGGGACGGGCGCCACGGGGACCGGGTCCGGTGGCCGCGTCGCCGCCTTCTACCGCCGCCGCCGCAGTGCCGTGGCCTGGACCGTCTACATCATCGCCCTGGCCGTCTACATCGTCGTCGAGGGCATCCCCTACGCCACGGACATCCTGCTGGTGTGGGTGACGGCGGCCCTGTTCGTGGCCTGCCTGAGCGACATGTCCCGGTGGCGACGGGGGTTCATCCGCGACTGGCTCCCGCTCTACGCCGTGCTGGCCGTCTATGCACTGCTGCGCGGGTTCGCCGGCCATCCGTGGTTCGCCCCGCACTGGAGCCCCCAGCTGCGCTTCGACGAATGGCTCGGCCTGGGCGTGGCCCCCACGGTCCGCCTGCAGCAGGCGTTCTTCGACGCCGAGCACCCCCACGTCTGGGACTACGCGGCGTGGCTCACCTACATGTCCCACTTCTTCGTCTCGTACATCATCGCCGCCGTGCTGTGGTTCCGGGACCACGACCGGTTCCGCCGGTTCGTCCCGTTGTTCGTCGGCCTCACGGCCATCGGGTACCTCACCTACGTGCTCTACCCGGCCATGCCGCCGTGGATGGTGAGCGCCAACGGCTCCATGGCGCCCACGGCCCGGATCATCCCCATCATCTGGGACCACGTCGGCGTCCACCAGGCCGCCGCCCTGTTCGAGGGCAACGCCGCCTTCGACAACGACGTGGCCGCCGTGCCGTCGCTCCACGCGGCCTACCCCATGCTCATCTGCCTGTTCTTCTGGGGGCGGGCCAAGCCGTGGCTCCGGGTCCTCCTGGTGGCCTACGTGGTCGCCATGGCCACGACCCTGGTCTACACCGGCGAGCACTTCATCTTCGACATCGTCCTGGGCTGGACGTACGCCATCGTGACCTTCGTGGTGGGGTCGAAGCTGCTCGACCGCTTGGCCGCCCGGAAGGCCCGGCGCCGGGCCGCGGCCGGGACCCCGACCACCCCCGATCCGGTGGAGGACGCCTCGGACGGGTTGACCACCGTGCCGTCGACGGCGCCCGGGCACGACCGCCGGCCGGTCCCCGCCGCGGCGTCCGGCGCCGGCACCTGACCCCCGGGGCTCAGCCCGACGGCGGCTGGTCGCCCGGGCACTCGGACGGGGGGAACCGGACCGGGTCGTCGGTCCACGACGGGTTGATCCATCCGGGGGCCGGCGGGGGCAACGAGAACATCGGGGTCAGCTGCTGGGTGACGGCGGCTCCCAGCACGGCCGAGCCGGCCGGGCAGAGATGGGTGTCGTCCGTCTTGCGGACCCTGATCCACCCCCCGTCGACGGTGGGGAGCCACGAGGTGAACTGCCCGTGCGACTCGAGGACCGAGGCGACGGGCAGGAAGGTCACCCGGCCCGGATAGGCCGCCGGCATGGTCCGGGCGATGGCCGTCCAGGCCTGCCGGTTCACCTCGGCGGCCACCAGCGCGGCCTGACGCTCCGACGGGTCGATGATCTGGTCCTGGGGGCCGACCTTCGGGAACTCGACGAGGACCACCCCGAAGACGCCGTCCCCCGGGGCGAGGACGGTGTCGAGGGCCGACGTCAGGAGGGCCCGGTACCGCGCCGGATGCTCCTTGGCGTAGGCGTTGTCCCACGACCACATGCCGATGACCACCTGGGGGTGGTCCTGGGCGACGGCCGCGGCCAGGTCGGCGTCGGCGTTGCTGTCGTTGATGAGCCCCCAGCCGGGGAACCCGTGGGGCGACACCGTCACCTCCCCGGTGGCCTGAAGAGCCGCCCGGATCCCGACCTCGGCGTCGACCATGACGCTGTCGCCGATGGTCATGACCCGCAACGGCGACGTCGGGGAGATCACCGTCCCCGCCGGCACGGTGAGGGGCGGCGGTGCGGGGTCCGGGGGCGCGGTGGGGGAGACGACCCGTACCGTGGCCCAGTCCGGGGTGGCGCCGGTCGCCGCGGCCTCGGGCACGGTGGCCAGGACGATGGCCAGGGCCGTGACCCCCACCGCGGCCAGCGTGGACCAGGCCAGGGGCCAGCCCCGCCAGCGGTAGCGGCGGACGGGGCGTTCGATCAGGTAGAAGCTGAAGGTGGTGGCGGCCAGGGTGGCGGCCAGGCGGGCCAGGAGCAGGGCCGCGCCGTGGAGCCCCGTGGTGACGTCGGTCATGAGCACATAGACCGGCCAGTGCCACAGGTAGAGCCCGTAGGAGATGCGCCCCAGCCACCGCAGCGGGCGGAAGGCCAGCGCGGCCCCGAGCGGTCCGGGGTCGGGTTGGGCCACGCTGGCGATCACCACGGCGGCCAGCACGCCGGCCACGACGAGGCCGCCCCGGTACATCCACTCCCAGGGGTTCCCGGCGTCGTCCCCGGCCGTCACCCACAGCGTGCCGAGCACCACGGCACCGACCGGGCCGGCGACGTGGAGGGCCCGACGGACCCGGGGCGGGTGGTCCGGGCGGCCGGTCACCAGCAGGGCCAGGAAGGCCCCGATGAACAATTCGAAGGCCCGGGTGTCGGTGCCGTAGTAGATGCGGGACGGGTCGGCCCCCCGCAACGACAGCACGGCCATCTCGACGGCCGAGGCGATGCCCAGGGCCGCGGTGACGGCCAGGGCCCGGCGGCGGGGGAAGCCGCCGGCCCGGCGACCGGCCCGGCGGGCCCGCCGACCGGCGCCCAGTACCACCAGCGTGATGAGGGGCCACACCAGGTAGAACTGCTCCTCGATGGCCAGCGACCAGGTGTGGCGGAGCGGCGACGGCACCAGGAACTGGTCGAAGTAGGACTGGTGCGTGTAGATGAGGTGCCAGTTGGCGTAGTAGAAGAGCGTGGCGATGGCGTCGGGGCGGAACGTCGAGTCGGTGATGTTGGGCCCGCCGAACCAGGCGTAGACCGAGAGCACCAGCAGGAGGAACAGCACGGCGGGGAGGAGGCGCTTGGCCCGCCGGCCCCAGAACGACCGCAGTCCGATCGAGCCCGTACGGCCCCACTCACCGGCCAGGAGCCCGGTGATGAGGAACCCCGAGAGGACGAAGAAGAAGTCGACGCCGAGGTAGCCGCCGTCGGCCCAGTGGAAGCCGAAGTGGTAGGCGATGACGCCGGCCACGGCCAGGGCCCGGAGCCCGTCGAGGGCCGGGAGGTAGCGGTGGGTACCCGAGACCGGGGGGATCTCGACCTCGATGGCCTCGGGATTGTCGTCGGAGTCGGCCGGTGCCGGGTCCGGGGCCCCGGGGGCGTGGCGGAGTGCCAGCTCGTCGGCCGAAGGGCGTTCCATCCGGGCCATGGTGGCATGCCGCGGAACCGTCGCGGGCGCGATGCGGCCGGGCCGGCCCGCCCGTGGGGCCCCCGGCGGGGACGGTAAGGTCGCCCCCCATGGAGGTGAGCCCGGAGAGCGTCGGACCCGACGGTGCCGGTTCGCCGGTACCCCGTCCGTGGTGGCGGCCCCCACCCGGCGCCCTGGACAGCGCCGGCTGGGCCCTCGTGCCCCTCCGGTTGTTCCTCGGTGTGACGTTCCTCTTCGCCGGGTGCCAGAAGCTGGCCGACCCCTCGTTCTTCCGCGCCGACAGTCCGTCGTCGATCACCGCACAGCTGGAGGGCTCCCAGCGCACCAGCCCGGTCGGCGGGTGGCTGGGACCCCTCGTCCACCACGGCACGGCCGTGGGCGTGGTCATCGCCCTCGGCGAGGTGGCCATCGGCCTGGGCGTTCTGGTGGGCCTGTGGACCCGGATCGCCGCCACGGCCGGGTTGATCCTGTCGTTCGGGCTCTTCCTCACGGTGAGCTTCCACTCGAGCCCGTACTTCACCGGCTCGGACATCGTCTTCGTCTTCGCCTGGACGCCGTTGCTCCTCGCCGGCGCCGGCGGTGCCCCGTCGTTGGACGTGGTGCTGGCCGGACGCCGGTCGACGGCCGCCGACCCGGCCGGGTCCGCCGACGGGGGGAGCCGCCCCGTGGTCCGCCGGGACGTCGTGGCCGGACTGGCCGGCGGGGTGGTGCTGGCCACGGCCGGGGTGGTGGCCTGGGCCGGCCGGGCGGTGTCATCGTCCCCGACGGGGTCGGCCGCCCCGGCCGCCGGGAGCGCGACCACCACCGTCCCCACCCCGTCGACCACCGGGACCACGGCAGGGGGGACCACCGGGACCACGGCCGCCCGTCCCGCCGGGACCCGCATCGGCTCGGCCCAGGACCTGCCCCCGGGGTCGGCCGCCCACTTCCACGACCCCGACACCGGCCAACCGGGGATCGTCATCCATGAGACCGCGGGGAGCTTCCGGGCCTTCGACGCCGTCTGCCCCCACGCCGGCTGCACGGTGGGCTACGCCCGGGCCGCCGGGTTGATCGCCTGCCCCTGTCACGGGTCGGAGTTCGACGCCGAGACCGGGGCGGTGATCCAGGGGCCGGCGCAACACGGGCTCTCCCCGATCTCCGTGGCCGAAGGGTCCGACGGCGGCCTGTACGTTCAGGGGTAGCCGGCCAGGCCCGGCCGGTGTGACAGATTGATGCCCGGGCCGGTGGCCCGACCCCCGCCATGACCGACCCCCCGTCCCCTCCGCCCCCGACGACCAGCACGTTGCCCCCCGGACTCACCGGTCCCGGCGGGCTGTGGGTCGTGGACCTGGACGGCGTGGTCTGGTTGGCCGGCACGCCCATCGGCCCGGTCGGGGCGTCGATCGACGCCCTCCGGGCCGCCGGTGCCCGGGTGGTCTTCGCCACCAACAACTCGGCGCCCACGCCGACCGAGCTGGTGGAGCGGCTCCACCGGGCCGGGGTCGGCGCCACCGAGGCCGACGTGGTGTCGTCGGCCCCCGCCGCGGCGTCGCTGGTGGCGCCGGGCAGTACCGCCCTGGTGCTGGGGGAGGAGGGCGTCCGCCGGGCGCTGGCCGACCGCGGCGTGGAACTCCGCACGGAGGGCCCGGTCGACGCCGTGGTGGTCGGTTGGTGCCGGACCTTCGACTTCGACATCCTGGCCACCGTCTCCGACGCCGTCCGCCGGGGGGCGGTGCTGATCGGGACGAACGAGGACCCCGTCCATCCCACGCCGGGTGGGCTGGTCCCGGGGACCGGCGCCCTCCTGGCCGCCGTGGCCACGGCCAGTCGGGTCCGGCCGGTCGTGGCCGGCAAGCCCCACGACGCCCTGGTGGCGCTCATCCGGGCGCGGTTCGGTGTCGGCACCACGGGCGGGCCGACCCTGGTGGTGGGGGACCAGCCGTCGACCGACGGCCGGTTGGCCGCCCGCCTGGGGGTGCCGTTCGCCCTGGTCGACTCGGGGGTGACGGCGCCCGGGACCGAGGTCGACGACGTGGCCGTGGCTGTCCGGGCCCCCGACCTGGTGACACTGGTGGACCGGCTGCTCGGGGGCCCGGACGTCCACTGACGCGACCAAAGTGCTTGCTCCCAGCTAGCACACAAGGTAGAGTGGGGTCATGGCCACCAAAGATCCCTTCCGCCGGTACCTCGATGCCGGGACCGCGTTCACCCAGATCACCCGGGCCCGCTCCGAGGAGCTGGTCGGGGAGCTCGTCCGCAGTGGCGAGGTGCAGCGAAGCCAGGCTCAGGCCAAGGTGGAGGAGCTCGTCGAGCGGAGCCGGAAGAGCACCGAGGCGTTGCTGGCCGTGGTGCGTGACGAGGTGGCCAGCCAGATCAACAGCCTGGGCCTGGGCAGTGTCGAGGACGTGGCCCGCCAGGTCGCCTCGCTGCTCGGCCGGACGGCCGACACCGTCCGCTCCGGCTCGGTGACGAAGTCGACGGCGAAGAAGACCCCGGCCAAGAAGTCCGCGGCGAAGAAGACCCCGGCCACGAAGACGACGGCGAAGAAGGCCCCGGCCAAGAAGACCGCGGCGAAGAAGACCCCGGCCAAGAAGTCCGCGGCGAAGAAGACCCCGGCCGCGAAGACGGCGGCCACCAAGGCCACCACCGTGCCGGGCACCGGGGGCACCGCGGGGACCGCCGGCTGACGTCGACCGGACGGCGCCGGCTCGACCAGGAGCTGGTGGGCCGGGGTCTGGCCGCCAGTCGGCAGCAGGCCGAGGCGCTGATCGCCCGGGGGGCCGTCCTGGTGTCGGGCGCCGTCGCCCTCAAACCGTCACGCCTCGTCTCGCCGGCCGAGCCCGTGCGGGTCGTCGGCCCCGGCCCACGCTTCGTCAGCCGGGGCGGGGAGAAGCTCGACGCCGCGCTCCGCCGGTTCACCGTCGACGTGACCGGGGCCCGGGCGCTCGACGCCGGGGCCTCGACCGGCGGGTTCACCGACTGCCTGCTCCAGCGGGGTGCGGCCTCGGTGGTGGCCGTCGACGTGGGCCGGGCCCAGCTCCACGACCGGATCCGGTCGGACGGGCGCGTCCGGAACCTCGAGCGGACGGACATCCGCTCGTTGACCCCGGCCGAAGCCGGCACCGAGCCGTTCGACGTGGTGACGGCCGACCTGTCCTTCATCTCCCTCACCCGGGCCCTCCCGGTGCTGGCCGGGCCGATGGTCCGGGCCGGGGCCGACCTGGTGCTCCTGGCCAAGCCGCAGTTCGAGGCCGGTCGGGCCGAGGCGTCCCGCGGCCGGGGGGTGATCCGTGACCCGGAGGTGCACCGGCGGACCCTCCTCGAGGTGGGTCACGCCACCGGTGCCTCGGGAGCGGCCATCATGGGGGTCATGCCGTCGCCCATCACCGGACAGGCCGGGAACGTCGAGTTCCTGCTGCACGCCCGGGCCCACGCCTCGCCCGTCGACGACGACGGCCTGCGGACGCTGGTCGACGCCGCCGTGGCCGAAGCCCACCCGGCCACGGGTGGGGACGACCGGTGAGGCCGGCGTGACCGTCGTCGGGTTCGTGGTCCACCCCGACCGGCCCGAGGCCACGGCGCTGGCCGAACGGGCCCGGGCGTGGCTCCATGCCGGGGGACACCGGACGATCGAGGTCGTCCCGCCGGGCGACCCCGGTGCACCGGCCGTGGCCGAGCCCGTCGACCTGCTGGTCAGCCTGGGCGGGGACGGCACCATGCTCCGGGCCGTCGAGGTGGCCACGCCCACCGGGACGCCGGTCCTCGGGGTCAACCTGGGCCGTCTCGGCTACCTGACCGAGGTGGAACCGGCCGGGCTCGAACGGGCACTGACCGGGTTCCTCGACGGGGTCCACGAGGTGGAGGAGCGGATGACCCTCTCGGTCACCCTCACCGGTCCCGACGGGACCGTGCTCGACCAGCGGCCGGCCCTGAACGAAGCGGTGGTGGAGAAGACCGTGCCGGGCCACACGGTCCGGGTGGCCGTGACCATCGACGGGACGCCGTTCGTCACCTACGCCGCCGACGGACTGCTGGTGGCCACCCCGACGGGCTCGACGGCCTACAACCTGTCGGCCCGGGGGCCGGTGGTGTCGCCCCGGCTGCGGGCCATGGTGGTCACCCCGGTGTCGCCGCACATGCTGTTCGACCGGGCCATGGTCCTCGAACCCACCCAGCGGCTCACCCTGACCATCCTCGAACCGCGGCCGGCCGTGGTGGTGGTCGACGGGTCCTCGGTGGCCGTGCTGGCCCCGGGCAGCACGGTCACCACCACCGCGGGGGAACGGTCGGCCCGGCTGGTCACCTTCGGCACGCGGGACTTCCACGCCATCCTCCGGGCGAAGTTCCACCTGGCCGACCGGTAGGACGGGAGCGGCCCGGTGCTGTGGGAACTGCGGGTCCGGAACCTCGGGGTGATCGACGACGTGACCATCGCCCTCGGACCGGGGATGACCGCGCTGACCGGCGAGACCGGGGCGGGCAAGACCCTCCTGGTCGAGGCCCTGTCCCTGCTGCTGGGCGGCCGGGCCGACGGGTCGGTGGTGCGCACCGGGACCGACGAGGCCCTGGTCGAGGGCCGGTTCGTCGACGACGCCGACGGGGGGGAGGACGAGCCGACCGAGACCGTCCTGGCCCGGTCGGTGGTCGCCGCCGGACGGTCCCGGGCGTGGATCGACGGGCGGATGGCCACGGTGGGCGCCCTGGCCGAGGCCGGGGCGGCACTGGTGGAGCTCCACGGTCAGCATCAGCACCAGGCGCTGGTCCGCCCGGCCGCCCAACGGGCGGCGCTCGACCGCTTCGGGGGCATCGACCTGTCGGAGCTCCTCGGGGCCCGTGACCGGGTGCGCCGGCTCGACGCCGAGGCCGAGGCGCTGGGCGGGGACGCCCTGCAGCGGGCCCGGGAGGCCGATCTCCTGCGCTACCAGATCGCCGAGATCGACGAGGCGGCGATCGTCGACGGCGGCGAGGACGACCGGCTGGCCGACGAGGAGGACCGGCTGGCCGCGGCGGCCGGCCACCGCGAGGCCGCCGCCACCGCCCTCGAGGCGGTGGCCGAGGCAGAACGGGGGAGCGCGGTGGACCGCCTGGCCGACGCCTCCGGGGCCCTGGCCGGTCGGGCGCCCCTCGAGCCGTTGGCCTCGCGGCTCCGCACGGTGATGGCCGAGCTCTCGGACCTGGCCACCGAGCTCCGCGGCGTGGTCGAGACGTGGGACGACGACCCCGAACGGCTCGACGCCGTCCGGGCCCGCCGGCAGCGGTTCCACGAGCTCGGACGCAAGTACGGCACGACCCTGGACGAGGTGCTGGCCTTCGCCCGGTCGGCATCCGGTGCGCTGGCGGCACTGGAGTCGGCCGAAGCACGCGCCGTGGTCCTCGACGCCGAGCGGTCGGCGGCCCGCGAGGCCCTGGCCCGGGCCGAGGAGGACGTGGCCCGCCGGCGGCGGGAGGCCGCCCCGCACCTGGCCGCGGCGATCCAGCGCACCCTGCGGGAGCTGGCCATGCCCTCGGCCCGCGTGGAGGTCGCGGTGGGCGGGGACGGCGCCGGTGACGAGGTGGTCTTCCTCCTCGGGGCCAACCCGGGCGAGCCCCTGCTCCCACTGGCCAAGGTGGCCTCGGGGGGAGAACTGTCCCGGACCATGCTGGCCGTCCGCCTGGCCCTGTCGGACGCGCCCGGGGTGCTGGTGTTCGACGAGGTCGACGCCGGGATCGGCGGGGTGGCGGCCACCGCCGTGGGTGAGGCGCTGGCCCGGCTGGCCGGGGGGTCCCAGGTCCTGGTGGTCACCCACCTGGCCCAGGTGGCCGCCCACGCCGACCACCAGCTGGTGGTGTCCAAGGTCGAGCGCCAGGGGCGCACGACCTCGGAGGTCACCGAACCCGACGCCGAGGGACGGGTGGTTGAGCTGAGCCGCATGCTGTCCGGCCACCCCGAGAGCGACGCGGCGCGTTCGCACGCCCGCGAGCTGCTGGACCGTCCGGCCGGCGGAGGCCGGACACCGGCGTCGTGACGTGGGAACCACGCCGGTGGCCCGACGCGGGCACGCAGGTCCACCCGGGCCCCGTCCCGGTTCCGCTAGCCTCCGGGGGTGCCCGACTCGCAGCACCCGAAGGGGACCACCGGCGACCCTGACGGTGTCGACCCCCCGGCCCGGGGCACCAAGTACATCTTCTTCACCGGCGGCGTGTCGTCCTCGCTGGGCAAGGGCCTGACCGCTTCTTCGTTGGGTCGCCTGCTCAAGTGCCGTGGGCTCCGCGTGACCATGTGCAAGCTCGATCCGTACATCAACGTCGACCCGGGCACCATGAACCCGTTCGAGCACGGCGAGGTGTTCGTCACCGAGGACGGAGGGGAGACGGACCTCGACCTCGGGCACTACGAGCGCTTCATCGACGAGAACCTCCACAAGGACTCCAACGCCACCACCGGCCGCATCTACTCGTCGGTGATCGCCAAGGAGCGGCGGGGCGACTACCTGGGCAAGACCGTCCAGGTCATCCCCCACGTCACCGATGAGATCAAGGAGCGCATCCGCCGGCTGGGCACCGACGACGTCGACATCGTGATCGTGGAGATCGGGGGCACGGTCGGCGACATCGAGATCGTCCCGTTCATCGAGGCCATCCGCCAGTTCCGCAGCGACGTGGGGCGGGACAACGTCTGCTACGTCCACCTGACGCTGGTGCCCTACCTCGGACCCTCCGGTGAGCAGAAGACCAAGCCCACCCAGCACTCGGTGACCGAGCTGCGGAGCCGGGGGATCCAGCCCGACGTCATCGTCTGCCGCTCCGACCGGATGATCTCCGACGACCTGAAGCGCAAGGTCTCCCTGCTGTGCGACGTCCCCATCGAGGCCGTGGTGTCGGCCATCGACGCCGCCAACATCTACCAGATCCCCCTGGTCCTGCACGAGGAGGGCCTCGACGGGTTCATCCTCCGCCTGCTCAGCTTCGACGAGGCCACCCACCCCATCGACCTGAGCGGCTGGGAGAAGCTGGTCCACCAGGTCGAGGCGGCCACCCGGCCGGTGACCATCGGCATCATCGGCAAGTACGTCGATCTGCCCGACGCCTACCTGTCGGTGGTGGAGTCGCTGCGCCACGCCGGCTTCCACCACGGGGCCCGGATCGAGATCCGCTGGATCCAGGCCGCCGACGTGCCCGACCTGCTGATCAGCGATTCGCTACGGGAGTTCGACGGGCTGGTGATCCCCGGGGGGTTCGGCGAACGGGGGATCGAGGGGAAGATCGCCGCGGCGGGCTACGCCCGGGAGAACGACATCCCGCTCCTCGGTCTGTGCCTGGGCCTCCAGGTCATGGTCATCGAGATCGCGCGGTCCCTCGGGGGCTACGAGGGCGCCAACTCCCGGGAGTTCGACCCGGTGACGCCGTACCCGGTCATCGACCTGATGGACGACCAGAACGACGTGGTCGACAAGGGGGGCACCATGCGACTCGGGTCCTACGCCGCCCACCTGGTGGCGGGGTCCCAGGTGGCCGGGGCCTACGGCTCGGAGGTGGTCCACGAGCGCCACCGGCACCGCTACGAGGTCAACCCGGAGTTCCGCGCCGGTCTCGAGGCCACCGGGCTGGTCTGTTCGGGCCTGTCGCCCGACGGGCGGCTGGTGGAGTTCGTCGAGCTGCCCAGCCACCCCTTCTGGGTCGGCACCCAGGCCCACCCGGAGTTCAAGAGCCGCCCGGACCAGCCGCACCCGCTCTTCCGGGACCTGGTGGGCGCGGCGCTCGACCGGGCCGAGGGACGCGACCCGAGGTTGATCGACATCGATGACCTCGACTGAGGACGGGGACCGGCACCGGCCGGACCCCGTCTTCCGCCGTACCGGGCGCGAGCTCCTGCACCAGAGCTGGATCATCTCGCTGTGGCGGACCACGGTGGTCGGCCCGGACGGCACGGTGTTCGACCGCGAGATCGTCCACCACCCCGGGGCCGTGGCCGTCGTCCCGATCACCGACACCGGGTCCGTGCTGCTGGTGCGCCAGTACCGGGCCGCGGTCGACCGGTGGCTGTACGAGGTCCCGGCCGGGACCCGTGACGTGGCGGGCGAACCGGCGGCCACCACGGCGGCACGCGAGCTGACCGAGGAGGTGGGCCGCACCGCCGGGCGGTTCGACCTGCTCACCCGGTGCCTCAACACGCCGGGCATCTGCGACGAGGTGACCGAGGTCTTCCTGGCCACGGACCTGCGGATGGCCGACCCCGACCGCCAGGGGGTCGAGGAGCGCTACCTGACGGTCGAGGAGGTGCCGCTCGACCGTTTCGACGGCCTGGTCGACGACGGGACGATCGTCGACGCCGTGACCATCCTCGGTGTGGCACTGGCCCGCCGACGCCTCGACCGGGCCACCAGGTGACATGACGCCCGCACCCGGCGACCGGTGACCGACCACCACCTCTCGGACGGTGCCGAGGAGTACCTGTCGTGGCTGGCCGTCGAACGGGGCCGGTCCCGGAACACGATCGTCGCCTACCGCCGCGATCTCCTGGCCTGGGAACAGTGGTTGGCCGACGCCGGGGCCACCGTGGGATCGGCCGACGGTGCGGTGGCGGGCCGGTACCTCGAGGCCCAGGTGGCGGCGGGTCGGAGCCCGGCCACCGTCACCCGGAGCCTGGCCGCCGTGCGCGGTCTCTACCGGTTCCTCGTCGACGAGGGGTGGGCCACGGTCGACCCGACGGTCGACCTCCACCCGCCCCGCATCCCGAGCCGCCTGCCCCGGGCCCTCGAGGAGGACCAGGTGCTCCGCCTGCTCGACTCGATCACCGGCACCGGGCCGGCCGACTACCGGGACCGGGCCCTGCTGGAGCTCCTCTACGGGACGGGGGCCCGGATCTCCGAGGCCGTGGGCCTGTCGTTGGAGGATGTCGGGGGCGACGACCCCCTGGTCCGGGTGTTCGGCAAGGGGTCCAAGGAGCGGCTGGTGCCACTCGGCCGGATGGCCCGGGCCGCGCTCGACGAGTGGCTCTCGCCGGCCGGCCGGCCCCGGCTCGTCCCCGACCGGTGGGCCCGGAGGTCGGACAGCGAGGCCCTCTTCCTCAACCTGCGGGGGGCCAGGCTGAGCCGCCAGGGGGCCTGGCAGATCCTGCGGACCCGGGCCGGGCGGATCGGCCTGACCGCGGGGATCAGCCCCCACGTGCTGCGGCACTCGTGCGCCACCCACCTGCTGGCCCACGGTGCCGACATCCGGGTGGTCCAGGAGCTGCTGGGCCACTCCTCGATCGCCACCACGCAGCTGTACACCAAGCTCTCGGCGGATCACCTCCGGACTTCCTACGAGGCGGCCCATCCGCGGTCCGGGGGGGCAGCGGGCAAGTAGGCTGTGGCCCGTGCCCAGCGATGCCCCCACTGTCGACTACCGGACCCTGCTCGAATCGGAGCGGGCCCAGCTCCTCTCCCAGCTGGCCGAATTGGGCTTCGGCGAGGAGGGCGGCCTGACCTACGACGCCAACTTCGCCGACTCCAGCCAGGTCACGGCCGAGCGGAGCGAGGCCGAGGTGCTGGCCGGGCAGCTGCAGGAGACGCTCGACGAGGTCGGGCATGCGCTGGACAAGCTCACCGAGGGCAGCTTCGGGACCTGCGAGGACTGCGGGACGGCGATCGACCCGGCCCGTCTCGAGGCCATGCCGTTCACGCGCTTCTGCATCCTGCATGCCGCCCGCCACTGACGGACCGGGCTGACCGGTGACGGTCAACGGCGGTGGGTCGCGGCGCGCCGGCGGGTGGCACCCCCCGGGGAACCCCCGGACCTGGATCATCGGCATCGTGGCCTTCGCCGCCGTGGTCATCGCCCTCGAAACACGGCGGATCAACCGGTTCGAGATCATCTACTTCTGTGTCCTGGTGCCGTCGATCATCATCCACGAGATCTCCCACGGGGCCGTGGCCCTGGCCTTCGGCGACGACACGGCCAAGCGGCTGGGTCGGTTGAACCTGAACCCCGTCCGTCACGTGGACCCGGTGGGCACGCTGCTGGTCCCGGCCGTGCTCAGCCTCTCGGGGCTCGGTGCCTACGGCTGGGCCAAGCCCGTCCCGGTGAACCCGAGCCGGCTGCGCAGTCCCCGGAACCACACCGTCCTGGTGTCCCTGGTCGGCCCGACCACCAATTTCGTCCTGGCCGCCCTGCTCGGGGTGGTCTACGTGTTCGTCGTCCCTCCAGACATCCGCTCCCAGCTGGGCCAGTTGGCGGCCCAGGGGCTCGTGGCCTACCCGCCGTCGTTCTTCGGCCAGGTGGTCTTCATCGCCGCGCTGGCCAATATCGTGCTCGGGGTGTTCAACCTCATCCCCTGTCCGCCCCTCGACGGGGCGGCCGTGTTGGAGCGGTTCATCCCGGCCCGGTCGCTCGGCGAGTACTACCGCCTGCAGCCGGCCCTGATGTTCCTGCCGTTCATCCTCATCCTGCTCTTCCGCAACCAGTGGTCCGAGCTCATCAACCAGGTGATGGCCTGGTTCGCTCAGATCGTGGCCTGACGACCGGGCCATCGGCCGGTCCCACGCTCCGGGAGCACGACCGGCGAACGCCCAGTTGACAGGGTAGATTCGACCCCACGCTTGACTAGGTTCGGGGTGCGCGGTGTCACGAGGTCCACACAACCGGATCCGCCCACGTGGCGCCTGGCGCCTGGGGATCCTGGTCGCCGTGTCGGTGGCCGCGGCGGTGGTACTGGTGACCGGTCCCCTGGGCACGGGCATCCCCACCGCGGCATCCCCGGGCACCACGGTCGCCCCGACCACAGCGGCGACACCGGGGCCGACCCTACCGGGCGCCGCCGGCCACGGCCGTGCCGGCGGGGGGAGCCACGCCGGGGACCGGCCGGCCTCCACCGGGGGCCGGGGCAGTGCCACGGTCGGTGACGCGGCCTTCGTGCCCGCGGGCTCGGTCGACGTCGGCCCGTTGCCGGCGGCCACCCCGGTGCCCGTGGTCGTCGTCCTGAAGCCGAGGGACCCCGCCGCCCTGTCGTCGTACGCGACGTCGGTCTCCCGACCGGGGTCGGCGCTCTACCACCACTATCTCGGGTCGTCCCAGTTCGCCGGGGTCTTCGGCCCATCGGCGACGACGGTGTCCCGGGTGGAGCGGGCGCTGGAGGACCAGGGCCTCGAGGTCACCGCGGTCAGCCCGAACCACCTCTCGCTGACCGTCTCGGGGACCGCCGCTGCCGTGTCCCGGACCTTCGGCGTCCACCTGGACCGGTACGTCGTCCCCGGGGGCCGGTCGGCCTACGCCAACACCGCGGCCCCTCGCCTGCCCTCGTCGGTGGCTTCCGACGTGGAGTCGGTGCTGGGGCTCACCACCGCCGTCCAGGAGCATCCGCTCGGCCTCGAGCGTCCGACCGGGTCGGCCACCGGGTCGGCTCCGGCCGCCGCCCACCCGGAGTCCCCGTCGGCCACCCCGGCCCTCACCGGGCCGTCCCCGTGCTCGGGGGCCACCGGCGTGGGCGACGGCTCGTACACGGCCAACCAGCTGGCATCGGCCTACGGCTTCACCTCGCTGTACGCCGCCGGGGACGAGGGGGCCGGGGTCACCGTGGGCCTGTACGAGCTCGAGCCCGACTTCGCCTCGGACATCTCGGCCTACCAGTCGTGCTACGGGACGTCGACCACCGTGGAGTACACGACGGTCGACGGCGGGTCGGGCACCGGCGATGGATCGGGGGAGGCGGCCCTGGACATCGAGGACGTCCTGGGTCTGGCTCCGGCGGCCACCATCGACGTCTACCAGGGCCCGAATTCGGGCACCGGGGCCTACGACACCTACAGCACCATGATCAACGCCGCCTCACCGCCCAAGGTGATCTCCTCCTCGTGGGGGCTCTGCGAGTCACAGGAGGGGTTCACGGCGGCGGAGGCCGAAGAGACGTTGTTCGAGCAGGCGGCCACCGAGGGGGAGAGCATCTTCGTGGCCCAGGGGGACGACGGGTCCACCGACTGCACCAATTCGTCGGGGAACCCCACCCGGACCCTGGCCGTGGACGACCCCGGGGCCGACCCCTACGTCACCGGGGTCGGCGGTACCCAGCTGACCCTCAACGGGTCGAACCAGCGGACAGCCGAGACCGTCTGGAACAACAGCTCCATCACCAACGGTGCCGGCGGGGGAGGGATCTCGTCGTTCTGGACCATGCCGACCTTCCAGTCGGGGGCGGCCTCGTACCTCAACGTGGTCAACGCCAATTCGTCGAAGACGCCGTGCGGGGCCTCGTCGGGCTACTGCCGCGAGGCACCCGACGTCTCGGCTGACGCCGATCCCTACACCGGGTACGTGATCTACTACGACGGTGCCTGGACCGCCATCGGTGGGACCAGCGCTGCAGCACCGTTGTGGGGCGCCCTGACGGGTCTGGCCGACGCCAGTGCCCAGTGCACGCCGGCCGGGTCGCTCGGCTGGCTCGACCCCGACCTGTACGCCACGGCCGGCAGCTCGGCGTCGAACTACGCCGCAGCCTTCTACGACATCCCCTCCGGGGGAAACAACGACTACACCCCGTCGCGCTACACCGGGGGCCTCTACCCCACGGGGACCGGCTACGACATGGCCACCGGGCTCGGGACCCCGAACGCCGCCGCACTGGTCCCCCTGCTGTGCGGCCCCCGGGTCACGGGGATCTCACCGACCAGTGGACCGGGGGCCGGTGGGGGAACGGTCACGGTCACCGGGGCCCGTTTCGCCACGGCGGCCGGGGCCACGGTCATCGACTTCGGGACGGCGGCCGGGACGTCGGTGGCGTGCCCGACCACCACGAGCTGCACGGTCACCCCGCCCGCCGGTTCGGGGGTCGTCCCCGTCACGGTCACGGTGGCCGGGGACACCAGTCCCACCTCGGCGTCGGACCTGTACAGCTACGTCCCCGCCGTCACCGGCCTGTCCCCGCCCAGTGGGCCTACCACCGGGGGAACCCCCGTGACGGTCACCGGGGCCGGCCTGGCCGGCGTCACCGGGGTGACCTTCGGGACGGTGGCTGCCACGTCGTTCACCCCGGACGGTGCCGGCGGGCTGACCGCGGTGGCCCCGCCGGAGGTGGCCGGCGTGGTCGACGTCCGGGTGACGACCCCGGGGGGCACGTCGGCGACCTCGAGTGCCGACAAGTTCACCTACGTGCTCCCTCCCCAGACCGTCGCCTTCACCTCGACGGCCCCCATCGGGGCCGTGGTCGGTGGCCCCACCTACACGCCGGCGGCCACGGCGTCGTCGGGCCTGGCCGTGACGGTGACCGTGGACGCCTCGGCCACGTCGGTGTGCACCGACACCGGCGGGGTGGTGTCCTTCCAGGGGGTGGGGACCTGCACCCTGGACGCCAACCAGGCCGGCAACGCCAACTACGCCCCGGCCCCCGAGGTCCAGCAGTCCTTCGCCGTGGGCCAGGGCCCCCAGACCGTCGCCTTCACCTCGACGGCCCCCACCGGGGCCGTGGTCGGTGGCCCCACCTACACGCCGGCGGCCACGGCGTCGTCGGGCCTGGCCGTGACGGTGACCGTGGACGCCTCGGCCACGTCGGTGTGCACCGACACCGGCGGAGTGGTGTCCTTCCAGGGGGTGGGGACCTGCACCCTGGACGCCAACCAGGCCGGCAACGCCGAGTACCTGGCCGCTCCCCAGGTCCAGCAGTCCTTCGCCGTGGGGTTGGGGGCCCAGGCGATCACCTTCACCTCGACCGCACCGTCGGCCACGGTGGGCGGCCCCACCTACACGGCGACGGCGACCGGGGGGCCGTCGGGCGACCCGGTCACGTTCTCCGTCGACGGCTCGTCCTCATCCGGTGCGTGCACCATCAGCGGGGCCACCGTGAGCTTCACCGGGGTGGGCACCTGCGTCATCGACGCCAACCAGGCCGGCAACGCCGAATACCGGGCGGCGCCCCAGAAGCAGCAGACAATCTCGGTGGCCAAGGGCAGCCAGACCGTCACCGTGACCTCGACGGCCCCCACCGGGGCCGTGGTCGGTGGCCCCACCTACACGCCGGCGGCCACGGCGTCGTCGGGCCTGGCCGTAACAGTGACCGTGGACGCCTCGTCGTCATCGGTGTGCTCCCTCTCGGCCGGGGCCGTGACCCTCCTGGCCGTGGGAACCTGCACCCTGGACGCCAACCAGGCGGGCAACGCCGACTACCTGGCCGCTCCCCAGGTCCAGCAGAGCTTCGCCGTGGCCAAGGGGAGCCAGACCGTCGCCTTCACCTCGACGGCCCCCACCGGGGCCGTGGTCGGCGGCCCGACCTATGCGCCAGCAGCCACGTCCTCGTCGGGCCTGGCCGTGACCGTCACCGTGGACGCCTCGACGGTGTCGGACTGCCGGATCAGCGGTGGAGTGGTCAGTTTCCAGTCCGTCGGTGCATGCATCCTCGACGCCAACCAGGCCGGCAACACTAATTACGCCCCGGCCCCCGAGGTCCAGCAGTCCTTCGCCGTGGGCCAGGGTCCCCAGACCGTCGGCTTCACTTCGACACTTCCCACCGGGGCCGTGGTGGGAGGTGTCACCTACACGCCGGTGGCCACGGCCACCTCGGGCCTGGCCGTGATCATCACGGTCGACACCTCGGCCACGTCGGTGTGCACCGACTCCGGTGGGGCGGTGTCCTTCCAGGGGGTGGGGACCTGCACCCTGGACGCCAATCAGGCGGGCAGCGCCGACTACCTGGCCGCTCCCCAGGTCCAGCAGTCCTTCGCCGTGGGGTTGGGGGCCCAGGCGATCACCTTCACCTCGACCGCCCCGTCGGCGACGGTGGGCGGCCCCACCTACACGGTGACGGCGACCGGGGGGCCGTCGGGCGACCCGGTCACGTTCTCCGTCGACGGCTCGTCCTCGTCCGGTGCGTGCACCATCAGCGGGGCCACCGTGAGCTTCACCGGGGTGGGCACCTGCATCATCGACGCCAACCAGGCCGGCAACGGCGCCTACGCCGCGGCGACCCAGAAGCAACAGACGGTCACCGTGGCCCGGGGCAGCCAGACCATCACGCCCACGTCCACGGCCCCGGCCACGGCCACCGTCGGGGGACCGACCTACACCCCGACGGCCACGTCTTCGGCCGGCCTGACCGTGTCGGTGGCCGTGGACCCGTCCTCCTCGACGGTGTGCGCGCTCACCGGCGGGACCCTCTCCTACCAGGGGGTCGGCACGTGCACGGTCGACTTCACCCAGGCCGGCAACACCGACTACACGGCGGCCACCGAGGTCCAACAGCAGATCCCGGTGGGCAAGGGCTCCCAGAGTGTCACCGTCACCTCGACGGCCCCCGCCGCCGCGGTGGCGGGGGCCCCGTACGGGCCCACGGCCACGTCCTCGGCCGGCCTGGCCGTCGCCGTGACGGTCGACGCCTCGTCGTCGGGGATCTGCCGGATCGCCTCGGGTTCGGTGAGCTTCCAGTCCGTGGGAACCTGCACGCTCGACTTCAACCAGGCCGGAAACGCCGACTACCTGGCCGCCCCCCAGGTACAGCAGGCCGTCACGGTGGGTCCGGGGAGCCAGACCGTCACGGTCACCTCGACGGCCCCGGGGAGCGCTGCGGTGTCCGGTGCCGGCTACACGCCCACGGCCACGGCGTCCTCGGGGCTGGCCGTGACCATCACCGTGGACCCCGGTTCGTCGACGGTGTGCGAACTGTCCGCCGGGGTGGTCAGCTACCAGTCGGTGGGCACCTGCACCCTGGACGCCAACCAGGCCGGCGACGCCGACTACCTCGCCGCGCCCCAGGTCCAGCAGTCCTTCACCGTCGGCAAGGGGGCCCAGGCCATCACACCCACGTCGACCCCGCCGACGGCCGCCGTGGTGGGCGGCGCCACCTATACGCCCACAGCCACGGTGTCCTCGGGCCTGGCCGTCACCGTCACGGTCGACGCCACGTCGTCCTCGGTGTGTTCGATGGCCGCCGGTGCCGTGAGCTTCGAGACCGTCGGTGCCTGCCGGGTCGACTTCAATCAACCGGGTGATGCCGACTACGACGCGGCGGCCCAGGTCCAGCAGGACATCACCGTCGGGCCCGGATCACAGACGGTCACCCCGACCTCGGTCGCCCCCGGCGCGGCCACGGTGGCCGGTGCCACCTACACCCCGACGGCGCTGTCCTCCTCGGGTCTGACGGTGGCCATCACCGTCGACCCCAGCTCGTCCTCGGTGTGCTCGATCACCGCCGGTGTCGTGAGCTTCCAGGCGGCCGGCACCTGCCGGGTCGACTTCAACCAGGCCGGCGACGCCAACTATGACGCCGCGCCCCAGGTCCAGCAGTCCTTCGCCGTGGGCCGGGGATCCCAGGCGGTCACGCCCACCTCCACCGCACCGACCGGCGCCGTCGTCGGCGGGGCCACCTACACGCCCGCGGCCACGGCCTCGTCGGGCCTGACCGTGACCATCACCATCGACGCCAGCTCGTCCGGGGTCTGCTCGATCGCCGCCGGTGTCGTGAGCTACCAGGCCACCGGGACCTGCACTGTCGATTTCAACCAGGCCGGCAACGCCAACTACACGGCCGCCGCCCAGGTCCAGCAGTCCTTCGCCGTGGGCAAGGGCTCCCAGACCGTCACGCCCACCTCCACCGCACCCACCGGTGCCACGGTGGGCGGGGCCACCTACACGCCCACGGCCACGGCCTCGTCGGGTCTGACCGTGGCCATCA
>Ga0302202_10001443_pt1 | contig 29412 bp, 22 predicted proteins | sample II_Bog_N3_3_FD_194579 | JGI IMG/M metagenome (GOLD analysis project Ga0302202, IMG submission 194579) | Peat permafrost microbial communities from Stordalen Mire near Abisko, Sweden - II_Bog_N3_3 | ecosystem: Environmental > Terrestrial > Soil > Wetlands > Peat | place: Sweden: Abisko...
CAGGGCACACAGTTCCAGAAGATTCGGCGCCTGAACCCCCAGAAGATCCTGCAGGCGTATGTGGATGGCAACCGCGACGCCTTCGACTGGATCGTCGACTACGCGACGGCCAACGGGATCGAACTCGACCGCACGGATGCCTACAGCTACGCGTCGACTCCGACGGGTGCCTTCGCCGTCACCCGCGAGTTTGAGCTGGCGACCTCGGCAGGCCTCGAGGTCGAACTGGTTCCGGATGCGGGACTCCCGTTCGCCACGTGGGGTGCGCTACGGCTGGCCGACCAGGCCCAGCTCGACCCGATGCAACTGCTCGCCTCACTTGCCACCGACCTGCGTGTTCTTGGCGGCCGAATTTTCGAGGGAGTCCGCGTACTGGACGTTCGTGCGGCTCGTGCTCCCGTGCGAGTGCGCTCATCGCGGGGCGAGCTCACCGCTGAGCACGTCATCCTCGCGACCGGGACACCCATCCTCGCGCGGGGGCTCTATTTTGCGAAGGTCGCAGCCTTGCGCAGCTATGCCCAGTCGTTTGACGTGCCCGACGGGCAGTTGCCTGACGGGATGTTCCTCGGCGTCGAGTCCCCGACCCGCAGCATCCGCACCTGGCGCGGCCAACTGCTGACCGGCGGCAACGGTCATCCCGTCGGGCGCGACGCATCGCCTCGTTCTCGGGCGGCCGGCCTGACGGCGTGGACACAAGCGAGCTGGCCCGGCGCAGTGCTGACACACTCGTGGTCAGCACAGGACTACAGCGCGATGCACCATGTTCCCTTCGTCGGCTGGTTCCCGCGCGGATTCGGCCGCATCTATCTCGCAACCGGGTACGACAAGTGGGGCATGACCGGGGGAGTCTCCGCCGCCCGCACCCTCGTCGCCGACATCCTGGGAACCAACACGCCCTGGCAGTCCTCGATGCACCGTCGACTGACGCTGCCCCTGACGATCGCGCGCGGAATAGGAGAGACCGCCGCCGTCGGCTGGTGGTACGCGAAGGGCTGGACAGGCGCGTTCGCGCAGCCGATGCCGGTGCGCGCACCGGCCGAAGGCGAGGGAACGGTCGCGCACAGCGGGCCACGCCCCCGTGCCGTCTCGACGGTCGATGGCGAAACGTGTGAACTCTCAGCGGTCTGCACCCACCTGGGTGCTGTGGTGACCTGGAACGACGCCGAGCACAGCTGGGACTGCCCCGCCCACGGTTCACGCTTTGCGGCGGATGGGACTCTCCTCGAGGGCCCGGCGCGCCGCGACCTCCCTGGCAGGGTCACTCGAACGCGCACCCCACCGGCGGTTGCCCAGCCCGGGTCGGTAACCTAGCGGGGTGAGCAGCTACCCGACCAGGTCCTTTCGTCGCACGGCTCTTGCCCCCGGCATCCTGGGGGCCATCGTGCTGCTCGCCGGCCTGGCGCTGCTGGATTCTGGTGCGTTCTTTTGGATCAAGACGGTCGTTGCGATCCTCGCCGCCATAGTGGCGGTATACGCCTGGCAGGCGAAGCAGTGGTGGTGGCTCGTGCCGCTGGCGGCGATCGTTATCATGTGGAACCCCATCTGGCCGATCGACTGGGGCCACTGGATCGGCTGGCTCGTCGCCCAGTACGTTGCGGCAGTGCTCTTTCTCATCATCGGGGTGCTGATCAAGGTTCCCAATCCGGATGACCGCAATCGACGTGCCCCGGCAAAGCGGCGGTAGTTTTACTCAAAAAGCGGGTACAATTGCGATAGCACCAGTTGGAACCACCAGTCGCGCCGCGACCTGGGTCTGGATCTTTCGAATCTGGTGCTGGTCTGAGGGGTTAGGGCTTCCGCCCCCTTGGGTCGTCGTACCCGAAGTTGATCGCTACGCCGCAGGCGCAGCGCGAGGAGAACACACTTGGCATCTGGACCGGCTCAGCCTGGCCAACGTCAGCGATCGCGAAGCGGCAACGGCGGTAACGGCGGCAATCGTTCCTCTGCGCCCCAGCAGCGACGGCGCTCCCGCGGGTCCGATGACCAGGGCGTCATTCCCGTGCTCGCCCGTGCCGCGCGCGAGGTCGAGGCGGCCGTGCAGAAGGGTCCGCTCAAACCGGCCAATCGTGCCCGGTTCCAGGTGGCCGCCCTGCTGCTGCGCGAGGAGCGTGCTCGCGTCAAGACGGATGCGAGCCTGAACGAGGCTGAGCGCGCCAACGAGCAGAAGCGCCTCGACGGCCTCGCGGGCATCCTCGCCAAGACGGCGGCGCGCGACACCAGCCTGATCGCCTTGCTGGCGGATGATGCTCCGGTGACCGCCGCCGCGAAGGCTCTTCGCCGCGATCTTCTCCTCGCCGCAGGTATGGAGCTGAGCCCGGACGAACTGATCATCACGACCGAGCCCGCACCCAAAGACCTCGCCGCCGAGAGGCAGGTCGTTCCCCAGTCGGTTCGCCAGCTGCAGATGTCCAACCCGTTCCTCGCACCCGACTTCAGTGCCGTTCAGGCCCGGCCGGCGCGCGTCAACCAGCTCGCCAACTGGGAGCTCATCGAACCGCTGTTCCGCGCCTTTGAGTACGGTGCCGGAGGCGGTGCGGCCAGCATGGACCTGCCAGAGGCCAGTTCGCTGAAGACCCCGGGCAAACTCGAGCTGATGCGTCACCAGGCGCGGTTCCTCGAAGAAGTCAAAGCCGGTCACCGCACCTTCCTGCTCGCCGACGAGCCCGGCCTCGGCAAGACCGCCCAGGCGCTGCTCGCGGCGTCGGTCTCCAATTCGTACCCGCTGCTGGTCGTCGTACCCAACGTCGTCAAGACGAACTGGGCGCGTGAGGTGGCCCTGTGGACCCCGCAGCGAACCGCGACCGTGGTGCACGGCGATGGCAATGACGTCGACGCGTTCAGCGATGTCGTGATCGTCAACTACGAGGTGCTTGACCGGCACGTCGGCTGGCTCGGTCGCTTCGGCTTCAAGGGCATGGTGGTCGACGAGGCGCACTTCATCAAGAACCTCTCGAGCCAGCGCTCGAAGCACGTGCTTTCACTCTCGCGCAGTATCCGCGCGACAAGCCCGCGGGCCCTGTTCATCGCCCTCACGGGTACGCCGCTCATCAACCAGATCGACGATTTCCGTGCGATCTGGCAGTTCCTCGGCTGGATCGACGACAAGAAGCCTCTGCCGGTCCTCATGGACAAGCTCGAAGACACAGGCCTCACGCCCGCCGATTTCGGATTCTTCGCCCAGGCTCGCCAGGCCGTCATCGACATGGGTATCGTGCGTCGCAAGAAGGTGGATGTCGCCGCGGACATCCCCGCGCGCCGTGTCGCCGACATCCCCGTGGAGCTCGACGACGATCTTGGCCGCTCGATCCGCGAGGCGGAGGCGGCCCTCACCGCGCGTCTGGTCGACCGTTACCAGCGCAGGCTCGCCCTCCGAAAGTCGGAGGACGAGTTCTCGGAGTACGACAAGGAGCGCCTCATTCGTGCGGTCGCTCACGAGGAGCTCGAGGAATCGAAGTCGGCGAAGACCGGCGAAAACGTCTTCACGATGGTGCGAAAGATCGGCCAGGCCAAGGCCGGACTCGCTGCCGACTACACGGCCCAGCTCGCTCGCAATGTCGGCAAGGTCGTGTTCTTCGCGAAGCACATCGATGTCATGGACACGGCGGAAGAACACTTCGCACGTGCCGGGCTCGGCACTGTGTCAATCCGAGGGGACCAGACGCCGAAGGCGCGCCAGGCCGCTATCGACGCGTTCGCAAACGATCCGGCCGTGTCCGTTGTGGTCGCGTCGCTCACCGCCGCGGGAGTCGGACTCAACCTCCAGGCCGCATCCAACGTGGTTCTTGCTGAGTTGAGCTGGACCAGCGCAGAACAGACCCAGGCGATCGACCGTGTACACCGCATCGGCCAGGAACTTCCCGTCACCGCCTGGCGCATCATCGCCGCACAGACGATCGATGCCAAAATCGCCGAACTCATCGACAGCAAAGCGGGCCTCGCCGCGCGTGCCCTTGATGGCTCCGATGTCGAGATCACTGCGGAAGGCAGCGTTCAGCTCGAGGCTCTCGTCAGCCTCCTGTCCGGCGCCCTCGGGTGACGATTCCGCAGGACGACCATCACCGTCTTCGCATAGTGGACCCCGCGACCGGCCTGCGGGAGCTCGATCGCTCCGACATTGTCGTGCGCAAGGGGCAGCTCACACTGCTGAACGACTCCCTCACACCAGAGCAGGCTCGCGTCGAAGACCTCCTCGCGATCGCGGATGCGCTCTCGGCAGCGGGGATCGAGTACCTGCTGGTGCGTGGGGACGGCACGCGTTCGATCCTCGCCGTCGATCGTGCCCGCCGGCGAGCCGTTGCTGCCGCGCTCGCTGTTGCATTCGAGAACGAGCCGTTCTATTCGAAGGCTGGCAGCCAGTCCGCCGTCCTGGTGAGCGACGGCAGGCTGTCCGGCTCGGGAAAGGACCGCATCCTTCGGCTGTTCCGGCCGCGCGTCGACCTGGCCGGTCGGCTGCGTTACGGTGCCGCTTCGGGCGTCGGCCTCGAATTCTGGGACTTCGGCGAGACCGAGATCATCACTCCCGCGCCCAATGCCGTCACGCGCTCACGACTTCCGCGCGCCGAAGCCCTTGATGCGACGGTCGAGCTCTACGGCAGGGAGTGGGCAACGCTTGAGGGAATGTTCGATCCCCTGGCGAGTGACATCTCGTTCGAGATCGACATCGTTTTCTCGTGGGTCGATGGGTCATCGGCGGAGTTCCAGCGACTCCGCGCCCTGCGGATGCAGAGCTACGTCGTCGGGGCAGGAGACGATTCGGCGGCGCGGTACCGGCAGCTCGACGAGCTCAAGTACGCCCTTCGCAGTGTGCACATGTTCGCGCCGTGGATCCGGCACATCTTCATTGTCACGGATTCGCCGACGCCGTCCTGGCTGGCGGAGCACAGCGACGTGACGATCGTTCCCAGTACCGCGTTCTTCCAGAACCCGGACGACCTGCCGACCCACAACTCGCACGCCATCGAGAGCCAGCTCCATCACATCGAGGGCCTGAGCGAACACTTTCTCTACTCGAACGACGACATGTTCTTCGCGCGACCGGTCGGCCCGGACATGTTCTTCTCTCCGGGTGGAATCAGCAGGTTTATCGAGTCGAACACTCGAATCGGCCTGGGCACCAACTCGCCTGAGCGCAGTGGCTTCGAGAATGCTGCGCGGGTCAACCGCGCCCTGCTTCACGGCAGGTTCGGACGGGTCACCACTCGCCACCTCGAGCACGCGCCGACCCCGCTCCGCCGCAGTGTCCTGCTCGAGATGGAGCGAGAATTTCCCGTCGACTTCGCTCGCACGGCGGCGAGCCCGTTCCGCTCGGAGACCGACATCTCGGTGACCAACTCGTTTTACCACTACTACGCGCTCATGACCGGTCGGGCGGTGGTGCAGCCGGCCGCGCGCGTGAAGTACGTGGAAACGACGCTGAGGTCATCCCTTCCACAGATGCGCGGGCTGCTGCGCAGTCGCCGCGAGGATTTCTTTTGTCTCAATGACGGCAGCGAGCCGGAAATCTCCATAGAGACCCGGATGGATGCGGTCCTCGCTTTCCTGAATGCCTACTTTCCGATTCCGGCACCGTGGGAGGTGCCAGAACTCGCGGGTTTCGCCCAGGGGACAGCCGAAGTCGTCAGCCCTGCCGCGGCCCAGACAGCGTCATCGCCGATTCGGCCCTGACCGGGGAGTTTTTCGGCCCGGCTATGACGACATCCTCTGCCGCCAGGCGACGCCGGGTCTCCTCCGCGTCGACGTAATCAAGCACTCGAGTCCCGCCGACGGGCACGACCGAATGCACGACAGTCGAGTCGTAGAGATGCACGAGATTGAAGGCGCGCGCGCCATCCCGGCCGCGTGTGCCGCCGACGGGTACGCCGAGGTCCTGTGTGTAGCACGTCGCCGACGCGACGGACACAGGAATACCGGCGAAAACACCGGTCGACGAATAGTGCAGGTGCCCGGCGAGAATGCTGCGGATGTCGCTGCCGTCCAGCACCTCCGCGAGTGCTGCCTGCCCGCGCAGTTCGACGAGCACCGCGAGGTCGAGCACGCTTGGCAACGGCGGGTGGTGCATGGCGAGCAGCGTGCCGTGCGGGGCTGGGGAAGCCAGCTCTTCGGCGAGCCAGTCCAGCTGGGCGGGGCTGACCTCACCGTAGTGGTGCCCAGGAACCGTCGAATCGAGCGTGATTATGCGCAAGCCGCCCACGTCGTAGACCCGGTCGACAGGCCTCTCATTGCCGATCTCACCGAACAATTGGGAACGGAATGCCGTGCGTTTGTCATGGTTGCCCATGACCCAGATGACTTCGGCTCCGAGGCGCTCAGCCGCGGGTTCGACGATCGAGCGAAGCCGGTCATAGGCCTCAGGCTCGCCGCGATCCGCGAGATCCCCGGTGAACACGATGGCCTCCGGCCGGCCCTCAGATGCCTCGACCTGCTCGAAGAGCTCTCGAAGGTGCCGCTCGCTGTCTACGCGGTCGTACAGGCGCGCTTCGCCCGCGAGCAGGTGGGTGTCGCTGAGGTGGAGCAGAAAGTGGTCCGGCCTCGGATACTCGGCCGTTCGTCTGGGCACGGGCCAAGTCGATCACTTAAACATGAACGCTGCCTGTCCGCCACGCCAGAGAGCTGCGAACAGTGCGCAGACGCCGCACCACGGGCTTTCCGCCGCCGGGTAGCCCTAGGAGCGGTTGCGCCCCGCGCACGAGATGCACTGCGTTGCCTGTGGTCGAGCCTGCAGGCGTCCCAGGGCGATCGGACCTCCGCAGGTCTTGCACGTGCCGAATGTGCCCTCATCCATGCGCACGAGCGCGGCGTCGATGTCGCTCAGGTGCTGCATCGACTGGCTGAGCACAGCCTCAGACTGCGAGCGTTCGAACGCGAGAGTCGGGCCCTCTGGATCATGCTCGTCATCGGTCGCGGTGTCCCGACGCGCCGTCACGAACGCGTCCATCTCCAGGGTCACCGAGTCGATGAGACGGATGGTTTGCTCGCGGTCGGCCGCGAGGTGGGCACGAACGCCGGCGAGCTGCCGAGCGGTCAACGGGCTGGCGTGGGTCGGGCGTTCGGCGATCTCGGTCATGCACTAAGTACAGCGTCACCCGAACGGGGGTTCCAGCCCTTGCAGGCCGCCGTTGGATGCGCTAGTGACTCCGGCGTGCGCGGCTCTTAGGAGCCTGCCAGTCGCTTCACAGCCTCGACGGGGATCGCGAGCCAGTCCGGGCGGTTTCGCGCCTCGTAGACGGCCTCGTAAAGCGCCTTGTCGAGTTCTAGCGCATCGAGCAGGCCGCGATGGGCCGTATATTCACGCTCTGCGGACCCGTAATACCCGGCAAGAAACGCGATCCTGGCGGTCCTGGCCCATTCGGTGGGGGGCAATTCGGGCAGTTCGACGTCCGAGCGCAGAACCGAGCCAGCGACATAGTCGAACGATCGCAACATGCCGGCGACGTCCCGCAGTGGGAGATCGAGTTCGGAGCGCTCGGCCATCGGACGCAGTGGCTCGCCCTCGAAATCGACGACAACCCAGGCGTCACCGACCGCCAGCACCTGGCCCAGGTGATAATCGCCGTGGATGCGCTGCAGCCGCGGCCAGGGGGAATACCGCACCGCGGAGATCGCTGCCTCGATCGCCTCGCCGTACACGGCGAGTTCCGGCACTGCCGCAATTGCTGCCGCCGCTCGCGCGAGCATCGCGGCAAGCAGCCTGTCGACATCGGCGCTGTCCGCTTCACGGCTCGGCATCGCGGCACCGAGGGTCGCGTGCAGCTCTGCGGTTGCTTCACCCAGGCGACGCGCCCGGAGGGAGAAATCTTCGCCGGCAGTCGCGGCGCGAACGGCAGTGCGCCAGGCGTCCTCTGCGCCCTCAAGAAACTCCTGGGCGAATGCGAGGTGGCCGTGCGCGACCCCGTCGGGCTGGGACCGGTCCGGCCATTGCCCCGAAAGATAGCCGACGGATTTCGGGACCAGCATCGAGCCGGACGCCGAGATCGCGGACTGCAGCACCACATCCGGGTTGTCGCCCGCATGCATGGCCCGGAAGACTTTGAGGATGACGGGAGCCGCATGCTCGACCCGGCAGATGATCGAGGTGTTGGACTGCTCGCCCTTGATGACCGCGCTCGTTGTCAGCACGATCGGCTGCGCACCCGGTTGCCGGTGGCCGCGTGTTCCGCCGACCTCGCTCTCGTGCGCGATCAGGTCGAGAACGGCACGCGAGTACGCAGGATCGTGGGGCGCGTCGTAGTACCAGGAGGAATCGTCCTGCCAGATCGGGAGGACCCCCTCCAGCGGGATGTCCCGCCGGGTAACCGGAACCTGGTAGAGCGTTGCACCGCTCGATTGCCGGTCAAGCACGTAGTAGGTGATGACTTCGGCATCGCCCGCGGCAACGCTCCATCCGCCTCGCCGGGACAGCGACGCGCCCTGTCCTTTGCCCGCGTACCAGCGCTGGCGTGGGACCCACGCGGCAAGAGCGTCCGGCAGCACTTCCTCGGCCATAATTCGACCCTACCCGCACAATATTTCGCGCGAACACCACTTGACTCGAAAGACACCTGCGCACGAGCACGGATGCCGACAGAACGCACGGTATGGCCCTCGACCGGGGGTTACCCGCAATGGGGGGAGCGAAATGTGAGCGGCTCCCCATAACGTATTACCTAGCACTGCAGGGGACACTCGGGTGCGGCGGCTCGGCGAACGACACCTGGTGAAATACGGGGGTAGCTAACCGGGTTTGGACTGTTCGCATTTCTTGGGCCGCCGCCCCGATTACCTGTCTGTGCTTTTTTCTTGTGCACGGCATTTTTCTTGTGCACGGCATTTTTCTTATGCACGGCATTTTTCTTGTGCACGGCTTTTTCCTGCGCACGCCCCCTTCAGGGTCGTGCTTCGGGTGTGAGAAGGGCTGTACCCGGTCAAGCGGCCTCCTGAATCGGCCATTGCCGCAATTCCCCGTCGCCCTAGTGCTTGCGCGCCAACAGGTGCGCGTTCATCTCGAGCGACAACACCCGGTCGACCTCGTGTGCAGTCCCGTCGATAAGGCGGATGGGCGCAGCCTGGCGCCCGCTCGATACCAGCCACAGCGCATCCGCTTTCACCAATTCCGCGGGGGTGAGCAGCTCGAAGCCGGTCTGCATCCCGCGCTGCCTTGCCCACTCGAACAGGTCGCCCTGTGTCGTACCCTCAAGAATCCCGAGCCCCGTACCCGGGGTCAGGAGCGAGTTGCCCCGCCGGAAGAGCACGCTCGACGTCGGGCCCTCGAGCACGAACCCATCGGAGCTGACGAAGATGACATCGTCGGCGCCTCGACGGGCAGCCTCGCGAAGAACCGAGCGGTTAACGGCATAGGACAGGGTTTTGGCGCCCGCGAGCAGCCATGGTGAGGTCTGGTCGACGTCGTGACGATAGCCACGATCGAGGGTGATCACCGCAACACCGTTGGTTCGGGCGGAGGCGTAGTCGGCGGCCGGCCAGCCGTACACCCAGCCGGTGGGCCGCGCCTCCGGGTCACCCTCGATCCCGCGGGACATCACGGTCTTGACGGTTGCCTCCGGCATTTCGTCCAGTTGCGCCACGACAGCATCGATGGCGGCGCGCCAGGCGGCAAGGTCGGGAGCCGGAAGGTCGAGCTTTGCGGCACTGCTCGAGAACCGACGCAAATGGGCGTCCACGGCGTGGGCTGTCCCTGCTGTGACGCTGAACGCCTCGAAGATGCCGTCCCCGCGCGTGGCCGCGAGATCGAGTACCGACAACTGAGGAGCGTTCGGATCGACCAGTCGGAATGCGGGTTCGCCGGGAGAGTGTGGCGGAGCATCCGCAGAGGGCTGGTTCAGGAAGGCGAGCGCTGTTCGTGACATGCTCACATTCTGGTCCTGTGGCCTCCTGAACGGCTAAGTCGGCAGGCCGGTAATCAGGGCATGGTGGGTCAGAAGGCCGTAGCCCACGATCCCCAGCACGCCGACAATGAAACTTGCCGCCCAGACGACCGTCAGAACCGTTCCCGAGCCGTCCTCGCGCCGAGTCTCCGCGGCACGGGCGATGAGGTACACCGGCGCGGTTCCCAGCGCCCATGCGGGACTGCGCGGACTTGTGTGCCCGAGCTGCAGCAGCACACTACGGTCAGCGAGAGCGAACAGCAGCACCAGCACGTAAGGGGCGGCAACCGCGGCCTCGAAGGGCCACGAGGTCAGCGTCGCGTTCGTCGCCAGCACAACATAGGTGATGGCACCCGCAGCGAGAACGGGTGAGATCGCGATCAGCCAGCCCCACAGCGTTGCGGAACCGCGCACCTCCTGCCCCCGAGGGCTGTTTTGAGGCTCGGTGCCGGTGGTCGTACCCAGTCCCCACTGGCTGGCCTGTGCATCCGATGCCGTTGCCGGCGCACTGACGATGGCATCGATCCCGACCGGCGCCGGACCCGGCACGAAAGGGGCACTCCAACCGACGGGCTGTGCGGGGGCCAGCGCGGACGACTGCCCGCCCGCGGACGACTGCCCGCCCGCGGACGACTGCTCGACCGGCGCGGGAGCGGGCTGTCCGGTACCGACGAGCTGTTCCCACGCGGTTGGCAGGGGCGTGGCGCCGGGTTGCACCGCTGTGCCGGGTTGCACCGCTGTGCCGGGTTGCACCGCGTCGCCGGGTTGCACCGCTGTGGCGGGAGCGTCCCAGGGGTCTTGCGGCACAGCCGGATTCGACTGCGCTGGAGTGACAGACAGGTCCCACGCGTTCTGGGTCACCGGAAGGTCCGACTGCGCGGGCGCGACGGGCTGGTCCCACGCATTCTGCGGAGCAGCCGACTCCTGCGCCGCCGGCGCGATCTGCTGCGAAGCCTCGACCCCTCCGATCGGAAAAGCGAGCGTCGGCGGCGCGACGGCGTCATTCGGCTGGTTGACCGGTGTATCGGGGATCGGGGCTTCGAACCCTGTCGCTGCAGGCACGGCACCCGGAGTCACGGCCCCTGCGGCTGGTACGGCATCGAGGGGCGTGTACCCCTGCTGCTCGAGAAAGCTCGTCGGCGCGACGGGGAGTGTGGGGACCGGCGCGGAAGGGGTCGGCGCGCTCGCCGACCCACTGGGCTGCACGGGCGCGGCGGGCGAGGTAAAAGCTGCCTGCGCAGCCTGCGGGGCCTGCGCAGCCTGCGCCTCGAATGCCACCTGTGCAGCGGCCTGCGCCTGGCGCGCGGCTTCGGCCTGGCGCGCGGCTTCTGCCGCCTGCGCTGCCGCTCGAGAACGGGCCTCTTCGGCCGCCTGTGCGTCAGCGACTGCCTGCGCCTGCGCTGCGGCCTGTTGCTCCGCGAGCGCGCGCTGTGCCGCCTCGTGTGCGGCCTGAGCATTCAGGTTCGCTTCGGTGGCGGCGGCGTCCCCGGCCTCGCTTGCAGGGTCCCGAAGCGTGCGCCGGGAAGGCAGGGGCTCCTGGCTGGCCGCAGCGGAGGCGACCCCAACGGGACTGACCGATGCTGGGTCGAAGAACTGCGCGGCCGGCGCCTGCTGCGTGGCCTGTAGCGCCTGGGCTTGCTGGGCTGCCTGGGCTTGCTGGGCTGCCTGGGCTTGCTGGGCTTGCTGGGCTGCCTGGGCCTGCTGGGCTGCCTGGGCCTGCTGGGCTGCCTCTGCCTCTGCCTGCGCTGCCTCTGCCTGCGCTGCCGCCTGAGCCTGCGCTGCCGCCTGAGCGGATGCCTGGGCAGATGCCTCGGACTGTCCCTGCTCTGCTGTGTGCGCCTGCCCGGCGGCCTGTGGGTCCGCTGTGCCGGCCGAGACATGCTCGGTCCAGCTTTCTCCGCTCCACCATCGCAGTTGGCGTGGGTCGTTCGGATCCGTGTACCAGCCCGGCGCGGCTGCGCCGCCGGTCGCAGAAGTTTGTGACACGTGCGAACCGCCTTCGGGATCGTGAAAACTGCGGGCTCTCTACTCCTGGCAACCTGACTCTGCGCGGACTAGTGATCCTCCAACAAACGCTACTACCGACGGTGTCGAGCCACCCCTAAGGCTGGCCGAAATCGTTGGACTAGTGCGAGGTGTTGTAGTTGCCCCAGTCCTGAACCTGCCAGGCGATCCAGCCATTCTGGCGTTCAAGTGCTGCCGTGACCTTGTAGGTCTGCCCGGAGCCAATGCGGTAAAGGGTGCAGGTGAATTCCTGGCCCATTACTGTGGCGGGCGGCGAGGGGCAGTTAACACTGGTGATCGGGCCGAACACGGTTGCCGCCTGCTCGATCGATTGGGCCGCCTGGTCGGAGAATACCTGCGGAAGCGCGGAGATCACCAGGCCGGGAACGGCGACGATCGAGCCGACCTCGAGAAGCACCACGGCGCCCCACACGAGAATCGGAGCGAAACCGTTTCCAGCGCGCATAACGATGCGGATGGCTCGGGCGATGAGGTAGATGGGGCCCGACAGCAGCACCCACAGCCAGGAGGCGGGGCGGTCGTAACCGTGCGCCTTAAGCGCGCGCTGGTCCGAGATGGCGAACGGGATGGAAATGAAGTAGGGCAGCGCGACGATCGCCAGGATGATCTCGACGTTGGTTCCCGCAGAACCGGCAGCCGCAACAACAAGCAAGCCGGCGAGCAGCTGGGCAAGGGGAAGCAGCGCAATGATCCACGCGCCGAGCGTGTTGGTGCTCGGAGCGGTGCCTGGGGCATACGGTGCGCCGGGCACCCGCGTGGCCGCAGGCTGTGCCGCGGCACCCTGCGCGTATTCGGTGGTCACAACCTGAGGCTGGGCCACCGGCGCCGGAACCGCGGTGGTGGTTGCGACGACCGGCTCGGCCGGTGCCGCCTCAGGCTCGGCGGCGACGAATTCAGGCACCGGAAGGATGTTGGGCGCAGGCTCGTTTGCCGGAAGCTCATCCCACGACGGTGGCTCCAGCTGAAGAAGAGAATCTGCGGTCGGTATGTCACCGGATGAGTCGCCGTCGTCGATGCTGTCTTCGGCGTTACCACGCTCGCGCTCGCGGCGTTCACGACGCGTCGGAAGCTCATCGATGGCATCATCGTCGGCCCAGGCCAGCTTTGCTTCCTGGATCACGATGGGCGCGCGCGCCTCCGTCGTGTGCTCAGTCCAGCCGTGGTTATCCCACCACCGCATCTGCGGTAAACCGAGCGGATCGGGATACCAGCCAGCTGGCACTCCAAATCCGTTGTCGTCGTTCACCCTTAATTACCCCCGGTAATCTCTGCTTGCGGGATTTACTTTTGTGCTTCGGGTAGTCGTGCGGTATTGCGTAGTGGGTTCTAAGCACTTTATGTAGTGGAGCCGCAAAGCGACAGGTTCCAGCGCCCCCCAAAACGCGGGCCGCATAGATACGCTGCCGCCGCTGCACTGCCAGCGGAGCTCGAACGCACCAGAAACCACCATATCCGGGCCCGTTCGAGCGCGCATCAACACATTTGTGCTTCGTTGCCGAGACGCTGCCGGGTTGGTGTGAATTGTGGGCGCACTTCAGCCGCGACCTCCAGTGAGGCCCGCGTACACTGATCAATCGCCAATCAAAGGAGATTGCCGGATGAAAACGACGCCACAAGCGCCAGAAATCGAGGGAGACCAAACCATGTCGAATCCCGAGCCACCTACCGCACCACTCGCGACAACGGGCCCCGCGATCGGAAGCGAGGATCTCGCCTCCCTGCCGGCAACACGCACTGAGACCGACTCACTCGGGAGCCGTGAAGTGCCCGCAGACGCGTATTGGGGCATCCACACGGCGCGCGCTCTCGAAAACTTTCCCATCACGCGCCGGGCGATCTTCAACTACCCCGACCTCATCACGGCACTGGCGCGAGTCAAGCAGGCTGCGGCGCAGGCCAATCGGGAACTCGGCGATCTCAGCCCGGAAAAAGCCGACGTGATTGAGCGGGTCTGCCAGGAGATCGTGGACGGGCAGTGGCGCGACCAGTTCGTGGTCGGTGTCATCCAGGGCGGCGCCGGGACCTCGACCAACATGAACACCAACGAGGTCATTGCCAATCGCGGCCTTGAGATCATGGGACTGCCGCGCGGAGACTATTCACACCTGCACCCGATCGACGACGTGAATCGCAGCCAGTCGACCAACGATGTCTACCCGACAGCCATCAAGCTCGCCATGGTGTTCTCCCTGCAGCGGCTTCTCGCAGAGCACAAGCTGCTCACGGCATCCTTCGCAGCCAAGGGCAAGGAGTTCGCCCACATTCTGAAGGTGGGTCGTACCCAGCTGCAGGATGCGGTTCCGATGACGCTCGGCCAGGAATTCACCGGCTTCGCTGTGACGCTGGGCGAGGACTACGACCGGCTCAGTGAAGTCATCCCGTGGCTCAACGAAATTAACCTGGGTGCCACCGCGATCGGCACCGGCATCACGGCCGACCCGCGCTATGCGGAACTTGTGCGTGAGCACCTCGTGCGCCTGACGGGCATCCCGATGGAGACGGCGCCCGACCTCATCGAGGCAACCTCAGACGCAGGAATCTTCATGACCCTCAGCGGCACGCTCAAGCGTGCGGCGGTGAAGCTCTCGAAGATCTGCAATGACCTTCGGCTGACCTCGAGCGGCCCGCAGGCGGGCCTCGGGGAGATCAACCTGCCGCCCCGGCAGGCCGGCTCGAGCATCATGCCCGGCAAAGTGAACCCGGTCATCCCTGAGGTCGTCAACCAGGTCGCCTTCTCCGTGATCGGGGCGGATGCGACAGTAACTGCCGCCGCGGAGGCCGGCCAGTTGCAGCTCAACGCATTCGAACCCGTTATTGCGCACAGCATCCTGCAGTCGCTCGAGTGGATGACAAACGCTTTCCGCACGCTGCGGGTCAACTGTGTCGAGGGCATCACGGCCAATGAGCTGAGGCTGTCGCAGCAGGTTGGGTCAAGCGTGGGTGTCGTCACGGCCCTGACGCCCTACATCGGCTACGCGGCGTCGGCGACCCTCGCGCACACCGCGCTCACGACGAACGCGTCGATCGCTGAGCTGGTGGTCGATGCCGGACTCATGACGGCCGAAGAGGTCGAACGGGTGCTGTCGCCGGAACGGTTGTCGGGGATCCAGGCCGCGACCGCGACGATTTCGATCATCCCCAGTGCGGCGCGGCAGGAGGCCCTGCGCGCCTCGGCCGACCAGGACTAGGCGCCCCGCCGGTCTGAAGGCACTCCGACCGGGTCGGCGGGTGGTTGGCGGGAGAAACGGTCACGTGGCGGGAGTTGTTACTCCCGCCACGTGCTGGGTTCTCCGCCCGTGGCGTGCGGTATCTCCCGCCGCAACGACGTACGGGGTCGGCTCACGCCGATCGGTCAGAACTGCTCGTCGTCGTCCTCGAGCACCGCGTCGCGCGCCTCGCTCACCTTGGAGGCGGCAGTTTCGGCCGCGCTGGACGCTGCAGACGTTGCGCGGTCGGCCACCTTGCGGGCGGAGGCGACCGTACGATCTGCGACATCCTTGGCGGCCGCCGCCACATCCTTCGCCGTCGCGGCCGTTGCGCGGGCACCATCGGCTACCACTCCGGGGGCGGCCTTGGCCGCAGCCTGCGCCTTCTCGCGGATGACGGGGGCCTGCTCGCGCGCGTAGCGAGCAGCTTCGCGCCGTGCTCGCGCAACCCGAGGATCCTCCCAGACGCCAGAGACCTTCTCGACGATGAGGTCGTAGCGGTCGCGCCCGGCGCGAGCACCAAGAATGTATCCGACCCCGAGGCCGACGGCAATAATCAGCAGACTTTTCTTCATGACTTAGACCTTAGAAGCCCGCGCCGAGTATTGGCAGGGGTTGTGCGCACCGATCTGCCGCCATATGGATGCTGGGGACCAGTTCTCACGAATGTCGCGCACGAGGAAGTTACGCCCGGGGGAGATAACAGCGGCGGGTTTCACACCGGCGGCAAACCAGGCACTCGGAAACCAGGCACTCGCAAACCAGGCACTCGCAAACCAGGCACTCGCAAACCACGAACCCGCGTCCCACGAACCCGCGTCCCACGCGGGGCGCACGACTCCCGCACCCCTGCCCGGCCTACCTTCCCGCGACCGCCCGCGCCACGACCACGGGACGGGCACGCCACAGGTGCAGCGCCACGTAGCTCCGCCACGGTGCCCACCGTTCGCCATGGGCCTCAAGGGACCGGGTGTTTCCCGGCAACCCGAGGGCGGCCGCGCTCTGCAGCACCACCAGGTCGCTCGCCAGCAGCACGTCGGGGCTTCCCAGGACGCGCATCGCGAGGTAACCCGCGGTCCACGGCCCGACACCGGGGAGTCGGCGCAGGTTGGCTTCGAATTCGTGAACGGGTGTCGACAGGTCGAGCGTGAGTTCGCCGCCTGCCAGGGCGTCGGCGATTCCGACGATGGTTCGGATTCGGGATGCCGGCCCGCGCAGCACTTCGGGGCCGCGCTCCGCCAGTCGTGCTGCGGTGGGAAACAGCCCGCCTTCGCCAAGCTCGTCGGTGAGGCGGCCGAGTACGGTTCGCGCGGCGGCGACGGAGATCTGCTGTCCGATGACCGTGCGGAACAGTGTCTCTTCAGCGTCGAGCGATCCGGGCAGCCGGATGCCGGGAACGGCCGCAACCAGCCCGGCGAGCGTGGGGTCGGCGGCCAGCGCCTCATCGATCGCGACAGAGTCGGCGTCGAGGTCAAACATTCGGCGCACGCGGGCGACGAGTGTCGCAACGTCCGCGACATTCTCGAGTCGCGCGGCACAGCGGATGCCCGCACCCGCCGGGTCGAGCTCGATCGACACGCGAGCGACACCGTGTGGCAGTCGCACCGCGCGCTCGAACAGGTGGGAGCTTGCGTTTTCGAGGCCCGGCACGGCATGCGCGGCAAGGAATCGCAGCAGCCCAGCCCCGTCGAATGGCGTGCGCGCGGGCAGGCGCAGCGACACGGTCGTCTGCTCGGCGGTTTTCCCGGCTGTTGCGGGTGGGTGCTCGGCGGTTTTCCCGGCACCCCACTTCACCCGGATGTCGCTGGGCGTCATCTCGTAAACGGCGTGCATCGTGTCGTTGAACTGTCGGATGCTCGAAAATCCGGCGGCGAAGGCGACGTCGGCGATCGACAGCTCGGTCCCCACGAGGAGCGTGCGCGCGGTTTGTGCTCGATGCGCCCGAGCGAGCGCCAGTGGTCCCGCCCCGAGTTCGGCGACGAGAACGCGGGTGAGGTGCCGCGACGTGTAACCGAGGTGGCTGGCCAGCCCCGTCACTCCCTCGCGCTCCACGACCCCGTCGGTGATGAGACGCATTGCCCGAGCTGCGAGGTCGTCGCTGAGGTTCCATTCCGGGGATCCGGGCACCGCGTCAGGCTGGCAGCGCTTGCAGGCGCGCAGCCCTGCTTCGTGAGCGGCTGCGGCCGTGCGGTAGAAGCTGACGTTGCGTTCATGCGGTGTCATGGCTGGGCAACTGGGCCGGCAGTAGATGCCGGTTGTGTGCACCCCGGCGATGAATTGCCCGTCGAAGCGTGCGTCCCGGGATGAGAGCGCGCGGTACCGCAGGGCGAACTCGCTATCGCCTCGGCGCAGTTCCAGGGGACTCATCACTTCACCCTCGCACGTGCCCCAGACATGTCCTAGCGGAAATCAGACATCGCGGCCCACGCCATTCGCATCGGAAATTGTAAGCTAGCTGAATGATTGAGACCGAGCTCGGCATACTCGAGGAACTGGTCACTGCTCTCGGCCCCGCGCTTTCCACATCGCCCGCCGACCTTGAGCCTCTGCGCGAGGATCGATCAGGGCGTATCTCGGACGGCGCGCCGCTCGCGCTGGTTACCGCGCGAAGCATCGAAGACGTCCAATCGACGTTGCGCATTGCGAGCACGCACCGCATCCCGGTGGTGCCTCGCGGCGCCGGAACCGGCCTTGCCGGGGGAGCCACCGGTGGCCCCGGCGAAATCGTGCTCTCCACCCTCGGGATGAACCAGATCCTCGAGATCAACGTTGACGACGAACTCGCGGTCGTGCAGCCCGGCATCCTGAACGACGAGCTAAACGCCGCACTCGCACCCCGCGGCCTCTGGTTCGCGCCCGACCCGGCGAGCAAGGCCATTTCAACCGTCGGCGGCAACATCGCGACAAACGCGGGCGGCCTGCTGTGCGCAAAATACGGGGTGACCCGTGAAGCGGTGCTCGGACTCCGGATCGTGCTGGCGGATGGCCGGCTCATGTCGCTCGGCCATCGCACAGTCAAGGGGGTCACCGGCTACGACCTGACAGCACTGCTCATCGGTTCGGAGGGAACACTCGGCGTCATCGTCGAAGCGACTCTCAAACTTCGTGCGCTTCCCGCCGGCCCGAAGGCCACCATTGGTGCATACTTCACCGACGTGGAGCAGGCAGCGCGGGCGTCCGCCGTGATCACCGCATCACGCCTGCGACCTGCGGCAATGGAACTGATCGCCCAGTCAGCGCTCACCGGGATCGGCGAGTACCTGGGCCTCGACCTCGGGTCTCGGGGTTCCTACCTCCTGGTTCAGCTGGACGGGGGAGCGGCCGCCGCAGAGGCTGACGCAGCGGTCAACATCATCCGGTCTCTCGGCGGGGATGCCGAGATCACGACGGATGACACGGAGGGCGAACGTCTGTTCGGTATCCGTCGCTCCTTCCATTCGGCGATGTCGGCAAAGGGAACGGTACTCATCGAAGATGTCGCGGTGCCTCGGAGCCAGTTGCCGGCGATGTTCGCGGCGATTACCGACATCGAACGCAAATACGGCATCGTCATCCCGACCGTCGCGCACGCGGGCGACGGCAACCTGCATCCGAACTTCATCTTCGAAGGTCCCGACGTGCCACCCGAGGTGTGGGAGGCAGCGGACGAGCTGTTCGTCGCGTGCCTTCGCCTGGGTGGAACGCTCACGGGCGAGCACGGAGTTGGCATCCTGAAGCGCCGCTGGCTGCGTGACGAGCTCGGGGACGAACAGGTCGACCTCCAGCGCGAGCTCAAACGTGTTTTCGACCCGGACAACATCCTCAACCCCGGCAAGATCTTCTAACGAGCTGCCTCAGGAACGGCGTCAGGAATGGCGCAGGGCCATCCACAGTGTCCACAGGAAGCGGCCGTTTATTGGTGCCGGCGAACCGTCGACCTGCTATCGGCAAGTTCATAGCTTCTCCCGGGGATTGTGGGAATAGGCCACCCCACCGGCGCGTTTGCTGTGGTGGAGAACCAAGAAACAGTGATAACGCAGAACGTACAGAGCTCAGCAACAGTCCCCACAGAACCAGTCCATACAGAAACGAACGGCCTGCCCGTGACAATTCAATCCCCAGCCCCAACCGACCTGGCCAGCAACGGCCTGGCCACCACCGAGTTCGGTGGAAGCACGCTCGCTGCCCCGAAGCAGAAGCGCCAGCTTTCGATTCGGCGCCAGCGCCAGCTCATGCCTCGACCGGGCCAGGGCCAGGTGCGTCTCACTCTGGGCGCAGTCGGCCTGAGTCGCCTCGGCGTGCAGGCCGTCGGAACTGTGGATGCCGTCGGCAAAGAGGCCGTGGGCTTCGCTGCGGGCGACCGTGTCGCACTGCGCGTACCTGGGTCTCGTGCCGCGTTCCCGCAGATCGCCAGCGAGCGCGACCTCATCGGCATTCCGAAGGATGTTTCATTCGATGACGCCGCCGGGCTGCTCCCTGCGGGCCTGATCGCTCGCACGATCGTCAAGCAGCTGCACGCAATCGGGCGCGGTAATCGTGTTCGCATCGTTGCCGACGAGTCCGGAGCTGACCGCTTCGTCGCCGCGTGGGTTCGTCACCTCGGTGCCACTGTGCTCACCGACAGTGATGAGGCGCTGCCATCAGACGTGCTGGTCACGCCTGAAGATTTCATCGCTGCGCGCCGCTGGCGCGCGGGCCACGGGCTCGCCCAGCTGGCTGCCGCCGACGTGTTCCAGCTGATCCGCGAGGGGGCGTTCGCCGGTCTCGACATCAGCATCCACCCGCTCACCGACGCCCCGCGCCTGCAGGAAGACATCGAACAGCGCCGCACAGTCGGCCCGGTCGTGCTCATGCCGCGAGACGTGACCCTGGCTGCGTAGCGAGGCTGGCCGCCTGGGCATTTCGTCCCGGCGCTAAACTAGCGGGGTGACCGACGCCAGCAGCGATGACGCGATAAGCCCGTTCCCCGAGTGGCAACGGCTTCGCGAAGAGATCGTGCCCTACGTGGGGGAGCGCGCCCTCTCTCTTCTCGCGTTTGCGGTGTTCGATGAGTCAGACGGCTTCGAGGGTGCCGCCTATTTTCGAGAGTCGCTCCGCGTCTCCGGAACGGATGTGGATGCGCCGGAGGTGACAGAGTCAGAGGGCCTCCTGATCCGCTGGGGGAGGTTGTTCGCTCGGGACTCAGAGGGCATCTCCGCCGACGTGCAGGCCGAATTCGAACGGGCGTTCAATCCCCAGCTTCGTGCGAAGCTCGTGCAGTTCGCCGCGCTCACCGTAGCCACGGCCTCGACCGAACAGCAGTGACCCCGGCCTGGGTGGCCGCCAGCGTGCTTGGCGGTCTCTGGCTTCTCGCCACGCTGTTTCAGCTCGGGGATGTCGCCACGGTCTTCCTGGATTCTCGAACCGCGAGAGACCGGGATGTGCCCGGTCGGATCGCCCGCGAGCGAACCAACGAATTGTTCTGGGTGATCCCCGTGGCCGCGCTGGTTGCGCTTGGCGTCGGTGTCGGTATCGACCAGGCCGGCCGGTTTGCCGGTGTCGTCGAGCCCGCCGCCGGGCTCGGCGGAGGTTCGGGTTCCCTCGCCTTCGCGACGCTGTTTCTGCTTGGCCTCGCGGTTCTCGTCGTTGGAGTGGCCACCCTCGCCCTTGTCGCGGTTGCGGCGACCGACCCGATTTCGTACCTTGCGCTGCGCCGCGAGATGCGCGACTGCGAGGGCCAGCGAATCACTCCGGGGCAGCTCGACGGGTTCGCTGCGCGGCTCGCGCAGGTCGACCGTCGCACCCGCAGCCGGGCGCGCCCGAAACACCTGCTTGTGACTGCCCCGATCATCCTGCGTGCCGCCACGGTGGTGCTGGGGATCGCTGTTGTCGCGGTGATCGCCGTTGCGCAGGCCCAGCACCCGACAACGACGGGTGCCGCGCTGGCCGGCATCGGGGTGATCGCGCCCGTCCTCAGCGCACTGTTCGCCGCGCTTGCCACCCGGTTCGCAATCAGCTCCGACGCAGCCTGGCGCCGCGTGTATGCGCGGCAGCGGCTCGACATCCTGAAGCTGCTCGACGGTTTTGAGCGTTCGACCCGAAAGAGAGTACCGGGACTCGGCGACCGTGTTGCGCGCGCCCTGCGGATCCTGGGACGACAGCAGGCGCAATAGTCGTCGTCGCACACTGTTTGATTCGGCTCGTTAGACTGGTTAGCCGGATTTAAGGGGCTTTTCCAGTGGCAGCGTCAACCGAGATCGACCGCGAGCGCGATTACGTCCGGGGCCTGTACTCACGCCTCGACACGCTGCGCGATGACGCCCGCGAACAGCTCGAGGGTGTGCAGCGCGGTGCAGTCGGTGGCACTCACCAGGCCCGAACGGAGCGGGACGCGTTCGCTCGTCTCTACGAAGATCGAATCGCCCAACTCGGCGAAGTCGAGGACCGCCTCGCGTTCGGTCGCCTCGACCTCCTGGGCGGAGTGCATCGTTACATCGGCCGCATTGGCCTGCGGGATGCCGACCAGCAGCCCATTCTGCTCGACTGGCGGGTTCCACAGGCGAGCGCGTTCTACCAGGCGACCGCGGCGACCCCGCTGGGCGCCCGGGCCCGCCGGCATCTCACGACCGAGGGCCGCAACGTCGTTCGGATCGAGGATGAGGTCTTCGACGCTGCGCTGCTGACCGATGACACCACCGAGCTGCAGGGCGAGGGGGCCCTGCTCGCGGCCCTGCGCGCGGAGCGAACCGGGCGCATGACCGACATCGTCGCGACCATCCAGGCCGAACAGGACCGCATCATCCGTTCCGAGATCGCCGGGGTGCTGGTCGTGCAGGGCGGTCCTGGGACCGGCAAGACCGCGGTCGCACTGCACCGCGCCGCATACCTGCTGTACTCGCACCGCGACCGGTTGCGGACGTCGGGGGTGCTCATCGTGGGTCCCTCGCCGTCTTTTCTCCAGTACATCGAAGCGGTACTGCCGTCCCTCGGCGAAACCGGCGTTGTGCTGGCCAGCGTCGGGGCGCTGTATCCGGGCGTCGAGACCACGCTCGAGGATGCGCCGGAGGTCGCCGCGCTCAAGGGTCGAGCCGACATGGCCGAGCTCATCGCCCGCGCCGTCCGGTCGCGCCAGGTTGTTCCGACCGAACCCCAGGTGCTCGATGTACTCGGAGAGAAGCTCACGCTTGAGCCGTCGGTCGTTCAGAACGCACTGCAGGCCGCACAGCGCACGCGGAAGCCGCACAACGTCGCTCGCCAGCAGTTCCAGAAGAGCGTGCTTGGCACACTCGCCACCCGGCTTGCCGAACAGCTGCGGTCGCACGGAAACACCATCGACGACGCCGACATGGGGTGGCTTCGGGAGGACGTCAGAAGCTCCTATGACGTGCGGGTCGCCCTGAACACCGCCTGGCTGCCGCTCACGCCAGAGAAGCTCATCCAGGACCTGTTTGCGCGCCCGAACTGGCTGGCGACACTGACACCGACCTGGTCACAGGCCGAACGCGACCTGTTGCGCCGAGGGCGCGATACGCCATTCACCGTCTCAGACGTGCCCCTGCTTGACGAGGCCGCTGAGCTGCTCGGCGAGTTCGATGCGGTGAGCGACTCGCATAAGCGCGAAGCCAAAGCCCAGTTCAAACGGGACGTCAAGAACGCCGAGCAGGCCATCAGGAATATGGGAGTGGAGGGCCTGGTCAACGCCGAAGACCTTGCCGCAAACTTCACCGAGTCAGCAGCGCGCGGTACCACGGCCGAACGCGCTGCCGCCGACCGGGAGTGGACCTACGGCCACATCGTCGTGGATGAGGCCCAGGAGCTGTCGCCCATGCAGTGGAGGCTGCTGCGCCGACGCTGCCCGCTGCGGTCATTCACGATTGTCGGCGATGTGGCTCAAGCCAGCGCGGCGGCGGCCGCCCCGGACTGGACGACCGCGCTGCGCTCGCTGACCACCGAATTTCGGCTCGAGGAACTGACCGTCAATTACCGTACGCCCGCCCAGATCACGCAGGCGGCCGAGACAATGGCGGTGGAGCACGGGCTTGCCGTCACGCGATCGCGTGCCGTTCGGGACAGCGAGTGGCCGGTCGACGAGGTCATCGTGGACGAGGATGACCTGCTGTCGGCTGTGGTCGATGTCGTCGACGAGGATCGGGAGCTGGACAGCCGCGGAACCCTTGCCGTCATCGTGCCGCAACGACTCGTCGAAGCACAGTACGAGGAGCTGTCGGCAAAACTGGGAAGGGATGTCGGTCGCGCAGCCCGTGGCCTCACGCGAGCCGTCGCCGTGCTCACGCCGCAGGAGGCCAAGGGCCTCGAATTCGACGCGGTGGTCGTCGTCGAACCCAACGAGATCATCGCGAGCTCATCCCGTGGCGTTGGCGCACTTTATGTTGCAATGACGAGACCGACGCAGCGGCTTCACCTGGTCGGAACCAGCGCCCTGGCCTAGCCACGTTCCTGGACACTAACGAATGGGCGGCAGCGCCTCCTGAGTTACCAGCTCAGCGAGGCGCTGCCGCAAATGGTTCAGAACTGAACCAGACCCTTTGTGATTAGAAGGAATCACGGCCATATCCCGTTATTTTGAAAGCCCCCCGGCTCTCATATGGACATTCGCTGTCGCCTGCGAGCCGGATTGCCTCGAACGCACCCCCAGAATGGGGGTCAGCTAGGCACCCCAATACCGTGGAAGACGGAGAAGAACCACACCAGCGCGAAGACCCCTGCCACAACGATCGCGCCGATGGATGTCCCGTGCCGGAGGCGCTGGCCCTCGGGAGCCACGATGTCCGCCGAGGCTGCACCCACCCTGTCATCGTGGTAGTTCGCCGTCTGGCTGATGGTCTTGTTTCCCACGGTCTGCACGATCGTGAACAGCCGGGCATAGGTGTCGGCGTTCAGCGCTGGAAACTGGTGCGGCGAATAGATGAACATCCAATCATCGACGATTTCCACATCGAATGATCCAGCCTCGTCGACGAGGAGCGCCATCAGGTCTGGGGTGAAAACGTAGAGGGCATCCTGCTCGTATTCCTCGGGACAATAGAGGGTGAAGTGCTGATCGAAGTCGCCCTCGAGTGGCAGGATCTGGTCGCGCCGGAACGTGATCGGCAGGTCGCTGCCGAACAGTGTGTTGTTCTCCTTCGAGTCGAGAACCATGTTGGGAAGCTGACGGTCAAGACGCAGGGCCAGGTAGCCCCAGTTGTGCGTCGAGCGCGACTTGCCTGACCCGGTCGAATACTGGAAATTGCCGAGGTCGAAGAAGCGCCCGGTGGTCGCGGTCAGGTTGTTGAAAACAGTGCGGCTGTCGCCGAGGTTGAAGATCATCCCGCCGTAGCCCGGGTTCGGCGACCGGGTGTGGTACTGAAGTCCGTTTGCGGCCGCGAACTGGCTGAGGCGCATCCATGTGGCCCAGCTGCCGCCCGACCCGAAGTGCCGGATCACCAGGAGAATCGACGCGACGATCATCACCAGCAGGAACACCGCGAAAATCGAACCACCGCTCCCGGAGACCAGTGCGCCGCCGGTCGAACCGATGCCACCCAGGATGACCGTGGCGAAGATGGCGACGAAAACCACCAGGGACACGATCGTGACGGGCGCTGTGGCCGTGGTCAGCCCGGTGCGGATGTTTGGATCCGCACGCTGCGCCGCCCTCACCTGGGCCCGGAAGGCCCGCACCTGCGCGCTGGTGATCGGACGGGTCAGGGCGGAGTAGTCGACATGGGTCAGATCGATAACCGGGTCAGCCATGCGGCCAATGCTAGCGAGGGTGCCACGGCTGGCGAGGGTGCCACGGCTGGCGAGGGTGCCACGGCTGGCGAGCGTGGCGAGGATGGCAACGCGCGAGAGTGTCGCGACACTCGTGCGAATGAAAAGACTCATCGCCCGGTGCTGCGGCAATGCCTGCGAGTCGACCGGGCGATGAGTTGTACTACCCCCAGCATTGCCCCCGAGGGCACCCACGTCAATAGCCGCAACGTTTGTGCTGATGGGTGCCCCAAACGGGGCGTCCCAGCTCTGGGGGTAGCACCGCCACGGCACAGTTGACAAGCTATCCCTACCGAGTTCTTGGGGGAGAATTCGACGATAGCGTTCATCGCTTCGAGTGGGCCGGTGCGGGGGAGCACCGGCCCTACTCATTTCCCTCGGCTGTGACGAGGATGCGCAGTCACCCGAAACCAGTGTCCGAGAGGTGAAGCATGCCTGTGAGCAGTTCGCTGCGCGGCCGCATTCCCGGACAGGCGGCGATGAGCGAAGTCGTCGCGGCGCAGGCCACGGTCGCTGGCCGGCCCAAACTGGCGCGATTCTTCGGACAAAGCCCGTTGAGCCCCGGCACCAGGCCCCTGTTCCGTGCCGCGGTCGGGGAACTGCTCGTCGGCGAGATGCTGGACACCCTCGGCCCGCGCTGGGACGTGCTTCACGTGGTTCCCATCGAGGGCGGCGTCAAAGACATCGACCACCTCGTGATCGGCCCGCCCGGGGTCTTCGCGATCGTGACCGTGAATTTTCCCGGCCAGGAGGTCAGGGTCACCGGCGATTCGCTGACCGTCAGCGGTGCACGATCGGACGAGGTCGCGACCGCACGTGACCTGGGGGAGCGCGCGGCCTACCTTCTGGGCAGCGCGGCAGCCAGGTCGATCGCCGTCACGCCGGTCATCGTTATCGTGGCCCCGACCCGGCTGGCCCTTCGTGAGCCGCCGCAGGGCGTGACAGTACTGGGTTCCCGGCAGCTGCTTCACCACCTTGAGAAGCTGGACCGAACACTGAGTGGTGCCGACATCGCACTGATCTCGGATGTCGCCGACCGCGACACAACCTGGCAGACCCTGCCCGTGCCCGCGCAGGATGTGCTGCTACTGCGCGATGAATTCGATGAGCTCAAGTCCGCTGTGCAGGAGGCAACCCAGGCCCGCGTCTTCTGGGCGATTGTCGGATTCGCCGCGATCGCGGTCTGTCTCTGGGTCACGACCGCGGTGCTGGTCCAACATCTGCTCCGGCACTGACATCCGCCGAGCCCTGGAGCTCTTCCCGTACGCGCCCACGTCCAAACTGCGACTCCCAAGGCTGCAGAATGGAGTGGTGAGCATGATTGAAATTGACCTCGACGGTGCGGGCAGCCCGTTGTCCGCATACCGGGCCGAGCCTTCGGGTGAACTGCGCGGAGCACTCATCGTCATCCATGAGATCTGGGGGCTCGTCGACCACATCAAATCAGTAGCCGATCGCTACGCCGCGGAAGGGTACCTGGTGGTTGCGCCGGACATTCTGAGCTACGGCGGGGTCACGCCCGAGGTGGGCCTCGAGATCCTCAGGTTGATGTACGGCGGCAGCGATGAGGACCGGGCCAAAGCGCAGCCGCTGATGCGGGAGAAGATGGCTCCGGTCAACGCGCCCGAATACGCCGCCTGGGCCGTCAGCGCGCTGCGTTCGGTTGTCGACTACCTCGAGCAGCAGCCGGGGGTGGATGGCCGAATCGGTGTGCTGGGGTTCTGTTTCGGCGGCAGCTACAGTTTCGCGCTCGCTGCAGCCGATTCGCGCATCCGAGGTGCCATTCCGTTTTACGGTACGCCTCCGGAATCTGCGGAGCTTGCCCACCTGGACTGCCCGGTGCTCGCGTTGTATGGCGCCGAAGACGAACGGTTGATCACCGGCCTCCCCGACGTCACCCGGAGGATGCACGATGCGGGTGTGCAATTCGTGTCGCATGTCTACCCGGATGCCGGCCACGCGTTCTTCAACGATTCGAATCCGGTCGTCTATCGTCCCGAGGTCGCGGCCGACGCGTGGACGCGATCGATCGAGTTTCTTCGCGGCACCCTGGCCCCGGCTGACCCCGTTCAGAGCTAGCCCGGAACTCGAGCTGGCCGGGAAGGGAAGCCAGCCGGGGACTACGGCTGGCGGTCAGCCCCGTGTGCAGGACCCCGACGATACCGGCGCGGTCAGGCTTGGAGCCTCAGTGGCCACGGGCTGCACGCTTTTCATTGTGATCGCATAGCCGACGTTCGGCGTCGTCGCGCCCTTTGCGAAGATGACCCCCGCAACGACACCGTTGGTGGTTAGAAGGGGGCCCCCCGAGTCACCCTCCTGCACATTCGCAGCAAGGCTGTAGATTTCGCGCGGAGATGTGCCCGAGTTGTAGATATTTTCGACGTTGACCGTTCCCACCTGGTCGACCCCGACCTGCAACGAAACGAACGGACCGCCGAACGGGTACCCGTCGGATACGGCGGACGTTCCCGCCGACACCGTCGGACCCAGTGGCAGGGGTTTGGGTGTGAGCCCGGAAACGGCAAGAACAGCGAGGTCACCGGTCGGGTCGAAGTAGACCACCCTGCTCTGCAGGGCGGGACCGTTCGGAACATCCACCACCGGGTTTGCCACCCCGGCGACGACGTGCGCGTTGGTGAGGATGCGATCGGGCGCGATCACGAATCCTGAACCCGACTGGCTTTGGCCGCACGCGTAAGCGTTGCCGGTGATGCGCACCACCGAGAGCGCGGCAGCGTTCAAAACAGGGGTGTCCGTGTCGACATTAGGAATACTGGTCGACACCTGCCCGCCGAAGGCTTCCGCGATCCGCGGCAGCCCCTGGTCGACGGTCGCGGAACGTACCTGCGCGAGGAACGCCTGTACTGGCACCGGGGTCGCAGCGTTGATGGCCCGCAGTACCTGGGAGGATGCGATCGCCTGCGACAGCGCGGGAACGCCGAGCGCGCTGATACTTGCGGCGAGCATCGACACCACCAGCGCGGCCACGATCGTGACGACAACCGCGCCGAGCGCCCGATCGACGCGCCTGATCGCCGAACCCTTGACACGCAACTGGATCGCGCGGGCCAGCGCGGAGCCGCCGTAGTAGCCACCGACGACGACAGCTACCACGACCGTGATTGTCGCTATGGTTCGAAAGCTGGGGTCCTGGATCCAGCCCTGAACGATTGGTACCAGGAAGATGGCGAGGAATGCGCCGACAACCACACCGACAATGCCGCCGAGACTGCGGATCAGGCCGGTGCGGTATCCGTAGACCAGATATGCCGCGAGCAGTGCCACGAGGAACACGTCGAGCAGGATCGATCCGAGCATCCACTCTCCTGGGTCCTTCGGGCCGGGTGTGCCCTAGCGGTAGTTCTCCCCTCCGACTTTAGGCGATTGAGGCTGTGCGTCCGTTCCCAATTCTGGGCGTTGACGGGAGCCGTGGAAGCCTCAGGTATTCGGGGTGGTTGTGGTGCCCGGGGCAGGGGTGGACCCGCCGGCGCCGCCTGCTGCTCCAGCACCGAGATCGGCCGCGCTCACCACTCGAGTCGCCCTCGGAGTGCCGTCAGCGCCCCTTACAGCGACGATGATGACGCTGTCGCCGACCGCGAAGCTTGCGGGGGTCTCGACTGACTTCTTTGTTCCAAAGAGGGTGGTGCTGGTGATGTCGACGGTGACCGTTTTGCCTTTGCGGGTCAGGATCGTCCACGTGTTGCCGTCGATCGACTGGATGGTGGCGCGGAACGCGAGTCGCTTCCCGCCTGCCGGTTTGCTCGGGGAGGGTGTTGCGGTAGCGGTGGGTGCCGCAATCGGGGCGGAGTTCGACGATGTCAGCGAGGCTGTGACGGCGGAGCTCACCCCCCAGGCGGTGAGCCCGGAGGCCAGGATGACCGCGACCAGTCCCGCTGTGACGCCGGACGCAATCGGATGGCTTCGAAATACGGAAGGCTGGCGCCCTGTGCCGGTGCCGGTGGTGGTTCTTGCGCCGGCGGTGGTTCTGTCGCCGGTCGACGGCCAGGTCTCGTCGAGCCCGGTCGCTCCCTGGCTCGCGGCCGCGGAGGCGCTGAGTGGGGGAGCCTGAGGCGCGGGTGTCTGCAGCGGGGCAGTCGGCAACGGCAGCTGCTCGGTGGGGACAACGGTCGGCTGGTCGGTCGAAGCGGTACCGCCTGCCGGTGAAGCACCCGGTGTCCTCGAGGTTCGGGGCGACCTCGCCCGGGGTTTACTCGGGATGCCGGCACCTGCCGATGCATCCGGGACTGCGCCGTCGGCTTCAGGGTCGCGTGGTGGTTGTGTCGTTGCCATGGCCTAAGAGAATCATTCGAATGTTGGGGGCGTGCTCGGTCTTTGTTCGGGCAATGTAAATGGTGAATACGCTTGTGTCTCTTCGCGGGGGCAACTGGCCACCTGGACTCCCCAGGCCCGTAGCTGTGGCGGGTTACGCGAGTGGCACTACCCGGTGGCTGTGAGGTGGTGGGGTGGGGTGAGTCGGTTGTGGCTGGCGGGCTGCCAGGCGTTGTTGTTGGTGGCGTCGATGCTGTCGCGGAGGTAGGGCAGGGCGTTGATCATCCGGATTTCGAAGGCGCCTTGGTGGAGGGCGGTGTGGT
>Ga0302202_10001454_pt1 | contig 29290 bp, 20 predicted proteins | sample II_Bog_N3_3_FD_194579 | JGI IMG/M metagenome (GOLD analysis project Ga0302202, IMG submission 194579) | Peat permafrost microbial communities from Stordalen Mire near Abisko, Sweden - II_Bog_N3_3 | ecosystem: Environmental > Terrestrial > Soil > Wetlands > Peat | place: Sweden: Abisko...
GCGGGGCGTTACGCCGTTGGTCTTGTTGGAGAACTTCTCCGGAGTTAGGGCGTAGAAGTCGCTGAGGACGCTGGACTTGAGAAGCTCAGTGTGGAGAGCGGCAACGCCGTTGACGGCATGGCTGCCTAGGGTGGCCAGGTGGGCCATGCGAACGAACTTTCCCCCACTCTCGTTAATGAGCGAAATCCGTTCTACACGGCCAGCATCGTTGGGAAACTTCTGGCGGACATTGTCGAGATGGCGGCCGTTGATTTCGTCCACGATCTCGAGATGCCGCGGGAGCAAGGTGCCGAAGAGACCCTGCGGCCATTGTTCCAGTGCTTCGGGCAGCAGAGTGTGATTGGTGTACGAGAGGGCATTGCGGGTGACATGCCACGCGGCATCCCACTCCATGGAATGCTCATCGATGAGCAGGCGCATGAGTTCGGCCACTGCAATGGCGGGATGGGTATCGTTCATCTGGATGGCGAAGTTGCGATGAAGCTCTGCGAGGGGGCGGTGTTGCGTGGCCTGGATTTTCAAAATGTGCTGCAGGCTGCACGAGACGAAGAAAAATTGCTGCGCCAGCCGCAGCTGCTTGCCCTGCATTGCTTCATCGTTGGGATAAAGAATCTTGGAGATGTTCTCAGAAGAGACTTTATCGGCAACGGCGCCCACATAGTCTCCATGGTTAAACGTCTCGAAGTCGAAACTCTCGACGGCTTGCGCGGACCAAAGGCGCATGGTGTTTGCGGTGTTGGTGCGGTAGCCGAGAATTGGCGTATCGTGAGGTACGCCGCGGATAACTTTCTGCGGAATCCAGGTTACTCGGACGCGGCCTTTCTCGTCGGTACGGGACTCGGTGCGGCCTCCCAATTTCACTTCAAAGGCATCTTCGGGGCGCTCAAGAGCCCAGGGATTGCCGAGGCGCAGCCAATGGTCGGTGGATTCGACCTGCCAGCCGTCGCGAATCTGCTGGTCGAAGATCCCATATTCGTAGCGAATGCCATAACCAATTGCGGGAATGTCGAGAGTTGCGAGCGAATCCATGAAGCAGGAGGCGAGACGGCCGAGGCCGCCATTGCCGAGACCGGGTTCTTCTTCCTGTTCGATCAGGACGTTGAGATCGATTCCGAGCTTGCGCATGGCCTGCTCTGCTTCGTCGAAGATGCCGAGATTGATGAGGTTGTTGGCGAGGTGAGGCCCGGTGAGGAACTCGGCCGAGAGATAGCAGACGACGCGGACATCCTGAGCCTGGTAGTTGCTGACAGTCGAGATCCAGCGCTCGACAAGGCGGTCGCGGACCGTGTGCGCGAGAGCCATGTAAAGGTCGTTGACAGTGGCGCGTTCGCGGGAACGACCCTGAACGAAGAGCAGGTTATCGAGGAACGACTGTGCGAGCGCTTCCGCGCCCAGGGCGGTTCGCTGGCTTTTTAGCGATACAGGCTGCGATGGTTGAACAGCTGGTGTGTCGGGCATTTGTTCCTCGATCCGTGCGTGAGCGCGAGTTTCCTGTTGCTGAATGGACGCTTCCAAGGATATGACATGGCGGTCGGAGGCGCTGTGACGAAGCTCTCAAATGAGCTGTGTGCTATTGGCGGGGACCGTTTCGGGACTGATGTGGCCATGTTGGGTCAGCTACGAGCTATCCTTGATTTCCCTGGTCAGGTTCTATTCCCATTTGTCCGGCGCGAATTGGGTTCTTGCGATCCGAACCGCCTTGATGGATGACCCGAACTGGACTTTGAGTTATAACTTCCGGCTTACAATTGTTGGTCAATTCCGCTCAGTTTTACGGAATTGTTAATTCTTAGATTCTTCTTCGGAGTGAGCAGTATGATACGGAATTTGCTATTTGCTCCTTGTTATGTTGGCAGGGTTGCGTCCTGTGGGGGATTTATACAGGACCGGCGGATCGATGAGCTTTGAAGACCGCACCATCCACAGTTGAACAATTTGGGCAAGAGGAATCCCATGCGCAAATTCAGGTTTGGTATCACGTATTGGCTGGCGGCTTTGTCGTTAGTTTTTGTCGCCGGATGCGGTCAGGAAGTCGTCGTCGTTCCATCCGTGGTGTCCACAATTCCCGCGAATGGGGCTACGAATGTCGCTATCAATACACCTATCAGCGCGACCTTCAGCATGGCGATGAATCCAACCACGATCAACCAAGGAACGTTTACAGTAACGGGGCCGGGCGGAGCGGCGGTTGCCGGAGCTGTTACCTACAGCGGACTAACGGCTACATTTGCGCCGACTGCTGCTTTGGCTTATAGCACTGTCTACACAGCCACAATCGGCGGCGCGGCTGCCGACCTGGGCGGAACTACTCTCAATGGGAGTACGGTGTGGAGTTTTACCACCATAACTCCACCGCCTGCCGTGATCGGATCCATCCCTGCGAATGGGGCCGTCAATGTGCCCGTCGGTCAGTTGTTGGCCGCCATCTTCAGCGAAGCGATGGCACCTGCCTCGATCAGCACCTCGACGTTTACGCTCACCGGACCGGGTGGAGCCTCGGTGGCCGGGACCGTCTCGTATTCTGGCGTAATTGCCCAGTTCACGACGAATGCGCCTCTGGCCTACAGCACGGTCTACACGGCCACGATCACCACCGGAGCAACGTCCGTGGCGGGCACTCCGCTGGCTGCGAATTATGTGTGGACATTTACGACCATCACTCCGCCGCCCACTGTGATTTCCACGGTCCCCGCGAACGGAGCAACCAATGTGGCTATCGGAAGTGCGCTGACCGCGACGTTCAGCGAGGCCATGACTCCGGCATCGATCAGTGCGGCTACCTTTACTGTGACAGGGCCGGGCGGGACGGCAGTAACCGGAACAGTGGCTTACAGCGGTGTGACGGCGACGTTTACGCCGTCTGCTGTTCTAGCTCACAGTGCCGTTTACACCGCCACGATTACTACCGGAGCTACTGACCTGGCGAGCCAACCGCTGGCGGCCAACTACGTATGGAAGTTTACGACGATTACGCCCCTTCCTGCCGTGGTATCCACGGTACCTGCAAACGGGGCCACCAGCGTGCCCATCGGCCAGGTGCTCACCGCGACCTTCAACGAACCGATGACCCCGGACACGCTCGACGCGGCATCCTTTACGGTTACGGCTGGCGGAATCACCATACCGGGAGCCGTCTCGTATTCGGGCCTGGTTGCAACGTTTACTCCGACTTCCAACCTGGACTACAGCACCGTCTACACAGCCACTATTACCACTGGGGTTTATGATCCGCAGGGCCAGGAGCTGCCAGCCAACTATGTGTGGACCTTTACAACAATTTCCCCAACGCCCGCGGTGGTATCCACGATACCTGTGAATGGAGCCACAGGCGTGGCTCTCAGCCAGGTCCTCAGCGCCACTTTCAACGAGACGATGAAGTGCGCGACGCTCGCATCTCCCGCAACTACCTTCACACTCACAGGCCCGGGGGCGACTCCTGTAACGGGAACAGTCTCTTGCTCGGGAAGCGTCGCGACCTTTACTCCAAGCGCTCAACTGACGGTCAATACCCTGTATACGGCCACCATCAATACCGGAGCCCAGGACCTGGCTGGCACGGCAATGGCCAGTAATTACGTGTGGAGCTTCTTAACGCTTCCGGCGCCTACGCCGCCGACGGTTATCTCCACCGTGCCCGCAAATGGGGCTACGGGTGTGCCGATCAACCAGGCACTCAGCGCCACCTTTAGCGTGGCAATGAATCCGGCGACAATCGATACGCTTACGTTTACCGTAACTGGGCCCGGCGTAACTGTAGTCACTGGCGTGGTCACCTATGTTCCGGCTGGTTCCATAGCGACGTTTACGCCGGCAGCGAACCTGGCACCGAGCACGGTTTATACGGCCACGATTACGACCGGGGCCGAGGATCTGGCGGATGTCGGGCTGGCCAGCAATTATGTGTGGACCTTCACCACGGCTGCCGCAGTGGTTGTTGTGCCACCGACGGTGATTGCGACGGTTCCTCTGGACGGAGCCGTTGCGGTGCCGCTTAACCAGATCGTGAGCGCCACCTTCAGCGTGCCGATGAACCCTGCCACGATCAACTCGACAACCTTTATGCTGACGGGGCCAGGCGCAACGGTGGTGCCGGGCCTTGTTGCATACGCAGCGGTGGGAAACACGCTGACGTTCACGCCTACAGCAAATCTAGCGCCCAGCACCCTGTATACAGGGACGATCACGACGGGAGCTCAGGATCTGGCAGGCACACCGCTGGCCGTCCAATTTATGTGGACGTTCACAACTGGCGCGGTCGTTATCGTGACTCCGCCGGAAATTGTTTCGACAGTCCCTGCGAATGCAGCGACGAACGTGCCTCTGAATCAGGCTGTGAGCGCAACGTTCAGCGAAGCGATGAATCCGCTGACCATCACTACGGGAACCTTCCAGGTAACGGGACCGGGGGCAACGGTGGTAGCGGGAACGGTATCCTACGATGCAATCGACTTCATTGCCACCTTCACGCCGACTGCCCCGCTGACCGCCAGCACCACCTACACGGCGACGGTGACCAATGGAGTCACGAACCTGGCAGGCACTCCGCTGGGAAGCAGCGGCGCTACGAATCCGTGGACCTTTACGACCGGGGCGGCAGTGATTCCACCGGTGATAATTCTTGGGCCAACCATCTCGCTGTTTGGCGCCTTTGGCGGTCCCGCCGGGATAACCAACATGGGAATTGAAACGGTGGTCAATGGAGATATCGGAACCACGGGCGCCTCTACCCTGATCACCGGATTCTACGATGAGAGCGTTGCGGCCGTTGCCGGAGTTTATCCATGTTCATATACGGTAACGCCATTGAACATGGGACTGGTGAATGGAGCGATAGACACCGCTCCACCTCCACCCACCGTTGGGTGCCCCAATGAAGGGACCGCCGTTACAATGGCCATCGCTGCTCAAGGCTTGTTGGAAGCTCAAACCGCTTACAACACCCTTGCGAGCCTGCCTCCAGGCACCATTCTTTCAACCAACGAGTTAGGCAATCGAACCCTGGCTCCCGGCACCTACACCTCCGCAACCTTCTATGACATCACGCAGGGGCCTCTTACTCTCGACGCACAAGGGGATCCGAATGCCTCGTGGGTCTTCCAGATGGGGACGTATCTCACTGTAGGCACGCCGACGGCGCCTGAAAGTATCATTCTGACCGGCGGCGCCCAAGCCAAGAACGTCTACTGGCAGGTGGGCAGCGCAGCGACGATCAATGGGATTCAGGGCGGCGGGACAATGGTGGGAACCATCATCTCCCAAGCGGGAATCTCGGTTTCAACTGCCGGCGTTGACGCGGTAACGACAGTTGACGGCAGACTGCTGGCTTTGGCTGCGTCGGTAACCATTGTGAACACTGTTATCAATGTGCCGTAAGGGATTGCTGAGACCGCTTTCGCGAGCGGTCTCAGCTTTCTCGATTGCGACGTGGTGATTTTACGAACGACTTGAGTTTGGTGTAACCGGCGACGAGATTCAGTGAGAATCGCTGCGAGCAATTCAGGAGGCAACAATGAGATTGAGTGTAAGGATAATTGCAGCGGCGGTATTTGCGGTACTGATAGTGCCTGCGTTCAACCTCTTTGCGAGCGATTCGGCGAAGCCATTGGCCGATAGCGCCAAAGCTGCCGATTCGGGCGCCGCGGTTGACTCCGATCCAGGCGCACCCCTGCCAGCGGCTCCAATGCCAATGGCGTCAATGGCGGCGGCCACGCCGTATTCGGGTGGCATGAATGCGGGAGCACCGAGATGGGAAGTGTTTGCCGGTTACTCTTATCTGCGAGCTGTGCCGACGCTGGCCGACGGTAACAGGCTGGAGTTCCTGAACGGAGGAAGCACGTCGATCGCTTTCAACTTCAACCGGTACCTTGGGTTGGTGGGCGATTTTGGCGGCTTCAACGACACGCGGCTTCTTCTTGAAGGCACAGGCGGGGTTGCATCCGTAGACCATCAGGTTGACAGCGGGAGTGTCTTCACATTTCTTGCTGGCCCGAAGTTTTCGTATCGGAAGTACTCGAGAATAAATCCCTTCGCCCAGGTTCTGTTCGGAGGCGTACACGCCAGCGCAGTTGAGCTTTCCGGATGCCCGGCCGGCTGTGCGGCGTTACCGAGTCTGCCCGTTGAAACCGCGTTTGCCCTGACCGCCGGCGGTGGATTGGACATAAAAGTGCTGCGGCGATTTTCGATCCGCCTTCTTCAGGCTGAGTACCTGATGACGAACTTCAAGAATCTATCCACCGGATCGAGCGCGACACAGAACGACATGCGGCTTTCGTCCGGGATTGTGTTCCGTTTTGGAGAACGCGGCGCTGCCAGTGTGCCAGCGCTGGAACCGCTGGCGTATTCGTGCTCGGTGACTCCGCCGTCCGGATTCCCGGGGGACTTGCTTGCTGTTTCAGGCACGGCTGTGAATCTGGACCCCGCAAAGTCGGCCGTTTATACATGGTCGGTGGATGGCGGAACGATAACTGGAGCTACAAGCTCAGCGAAAATTGACACTACAAGTGCCGCGGCGGGAAGTTACACGCTGAAAGGCCATGTTACCGAAGGCGACAAGCCAACCGAGAATGCGGATTGCACCGCGGTTTATGTTTTGAGGGCGCTTGAACCGCCAACGGTTAGTTGCTCCGCCAGTCCTTCTGTTGTAACTTCGGGAGATTCATCGACGATTACGGCAATCGGAGTGAGTCCGCAAAACCGTCCTTTGACTTACTCCTTCAGTGCGGCTTCTGGAACGATAAGCGGGAACGGCTCGACTGCCACACTTTCCACCACAGGAGCGGCGCTGGGAACAGTGGGCGTGACCTGCAATGTGGCGGACGACAAAGGCCAGACTGGAACGAGCGCAACGTCGGTTCTGGTTACAGTGCTTGCGGCTGCGCCAAAGCCCCAGACCAGCGAGCTGTGCTCGGTTCACTTCGAGCGGGACCCGAAGCGGCCTTCCCGAGTGGACAACGAAGCGAAGGCCTGCCTGGATCAGATCGCGGTGGCGATGCAAAACAGTTCGGACACAAGGCTCGCGCTGGTGGGGAATGCCGGCAGCCACGAGAAGGGCGGCGCCAAGCTTGCCGCCGATCGGGCGGCGCATACCAAGGCCTACCTGGTCACGGACAAGGGGATCGATCCGTCGAGGATTGCCGTCTATACAGGCGTTCAGGATGGCAAAGCTGTTTCGGCCACTTTGATTCCGTCGGGAGCTGTACTGGATACCACAGGCGATATCCCGGTGCAATAAAACGCGATAAGAGATGCCAAGTCAGTAAGGGCCGGCTGCGGATAACTCGCAAGCCGGCCTTTCTGTTGCCTGCGGTGCCGCTATTCAAGCAACCGTCAGCACGAGTTTGCCGAAGTGCGCGCCCTGCTCCATGCGAGTAAGTGCCTGGCGGGCCTGGGTCCAGGGGAGGGCTTCCAAGACGGGGTGGAGTTGGGCTAGCGAGATTGCCTTGTTCACCTGCTCGAAGTGGGTTCGCGAGCCAACGTAGATGCCCTGGATGCTGGCTCGCTTGTGAAGAATGGAGGCGATGGGAACGGGGTCCGAAGAGCCGGCGAGCGCGCCGACCTGGGCAATGACGCCGCCGAATCCGACGGCGCGGAGGGAGCGGGGCAGGGTACCCAGGCCGCCGACTTCGACGATCAGATTTACGCCTTCGCCGCCCGTCCGGTCGAGCGCCCAGCGATCCCAGTCCGGATTTTCGCGGTAGTTGAGGCCGGCGCTGAGACCGAGGCTATAAGCTCGATCGAGTTTGTCGTTGCTGGACGAGATGCCGAGAACGCGGACGCCCATAAGCTGAGCGAACTGAAGCGCATAGATGGAGACGCCGCCGGTTCCCTGAATGAGGACGGTGGAACCGGGCTGAAGGCTGCCGGCGGCAAGCGCGTTCCAGGCGGTGACGGCGGTGCAGGGAAGCGTTGCAGCTTCTTCAAAACTGAGGTGCTGGGGTATCCGAACTAAACCTGACTCTCGGAGGACAACGAATTCCGCTATCATGCCGTCGATGTCGCCACCCAGAGCGCCGCGAGACTTGGCTTGCGTGAGCTCTCCGTCTAGCCAATTCTGCATGAAGATGGCGGCTACACGGTCGCCGGGTTTCCAGGCGGTAACGCCTTCCCCGACGGCAACCACCTCGCCGGCTCCGTCGGAACAGGGGATGCGCGGGAGCTTCATTTTCGGGTTGTAGAGTCCCTTGACCACCATCAGATCGCGAAAATTCAAAGAAATCGCGCGGACCTGAACGAGGACCTCGCCGCGAGCCGGTGAGGGGGTGGGCAGGTCGACAAACTGAAAGGAATCAACACCAAACGAAGGAATCTGCCAGGCACGCATTAAGAAATCCCCCTGAGTATCGGACGGCGATCCGGTGCCTTGGGATGCAACGATCTTCGATCCGCGGGGCGCAAAAGGACGAAAGGCTCGTAGAATAGAGATATGGCTCGTGGGTCAAGAAGGGTAATCGGTGGAGGAGCAGATGGCAAATGCCTTGCAGCAACCGGAGATTGATCCCGGGAACGAATTTGAAAGCGAGGACGCCCGGCGGATCAAGGACAAGCACCGCACGGAGCGGGAACGTCAGAAGCAGGCGCTGAATCTGCAACGGGAGAATATTCTTTCTCAGAAGACATCGCACCCGGCGCGTCGAACGGCACTGGAGGCTGCGTTGGCCCAGATAGAAGCGCAAATCTCGGCAATGGGTTAGGTTATATGCGATCTGCCTTAGCCACAAAAACGTGGCGAGGGCAGGCCACCCATTCGCAAGCGGTTTCCGCGAGAGCGTTTTTAATTCTGGCGGTGAAAGAGCAGCGAGTTGGCCTGATTGATTGAGGTCAACACGACTCGGGCAATGTTGACATGCGGGGGCCGGGCAACAGCCCACACGATGGCCTCGGCCACATCTTCAGGAGTTAGTGGCGTAATACCCTTATAGACATTGGCGGCGCGCTCCTCATCGCCGTGAAAGCGGATCAAGCTGAAATCGGTTTGCACCATGCCTGGGTCGATGCTGGTGACGCGCACCGGGGTTCCGAGCAGATCTTGCCGGAGACCGTCGTTGAGCGCGTGTTCAGCTGCTTTGGTGGCGCAATAGACGGCGCCGCTGGGGTATGTAACTTCGCCGGCGGTAGAACCAAGGTTGACGATGTGCCCCTGGCGGCGCACCACCATGCCGGGGACGACGGCGCGGGTGACATAGAGCAGCCCTTTGACGTTGGTGTCGATCATCTCGTCCCAATCGTCAATTTTGCCCATGTAGAGCCTGTCGAGACCCCGGCTGAGGCCGGCGTTGTTCACAAGAACGTCGATCTCGGCCCAATCCGGGGGCAGTGTGTCGATGGCGTTCTGCACGGCGCGGCGATCGCGCACATCGAGATCGATGGAGTGAACGGCGGGTGCGCCGCGCTCGAGCGCAAGCGAGGCGATCTCGGCGAGTTTTCCAGCTCGTCTGGCGGCCAGAAGCAGGCGCGCGCCCTCTGCCGCGAAAGCCAGCGCGGTGGCTGCGCCAATTCCAGCGCTCGCCCCGGTGATCAAGACAATCTTTCCGTTGAGGCTCATGCTCATATCCTAAACAAAGCGATGGGGAAGGTGAAGTGTCGCAGAGCACGTGCGACGCTGTGGGACTGGCCGTACAGAAGAAGTGAAGTGGGAAAAAAGTGAGGAAGCGAAAGGGTGAACAACTTCTGGTTCAGTTCTAACGCGTATGCAGCAGAGCTTCCAGCTTCTTGCGGTCGTCGATGTCCTCGACGCTTCCGTACCAGCGAATAATCTGGCCGGTTGGCCCAACGCGCGGCGAACCCCGGGACCGCATCCATCTCCAGCCGCGGTCAAGGCTCTTGATCCGATATTCGACATTGATGCTGTGTCCGCTTTTCAGGCCTTCGAGAAGCGCCTTCATGGTGCCTTCCACGTCGTCGGGATGAACGGCCTCAAGCCAGCCGAGGTTGCGCGTCTTCTCCTTGCTCAATCCTGTGACCTGCTCCCATCTGGAGCTTACGTCAAGGTTGTTGCCGTCTGAATCCATCACCCATGGGATTTCCGGATTGAGCTCGACCATATACCTAAGATGCTCCTCGTTCTCGCGAAGCGCCTCCTCTGCCCTCTTGCGCTCTGAGATATCCATGACGGCGACCAAAACTCCGACTACTTCGCCTTCCTCGTCGAAAGCCGGTTGATAGGAACAGATCATTGTTTCTTCTGCCTCGCCTGGAGTGCTTACCGGCCTGGATATCTCCACTTCCTTGGTCGCTTCGCCTTTCAAGGCGCGGAGGATGTACGGCTCGATCTTTGTATACGGAACGGGGGTAACCTCTGCCGGGGTTCTTCCCAAATGATCATCTACCGAAATGCCATTGAGATCGGCGAGCTGTCGATTGATGCTGACGTATCGCCGGTCGCGGTCAAGAAAGCACAAGCCAACGGGAGCCCCGTCATAAATGGCCTGCAACTGAGACAGGCGCTGGGCGGGCAGCGCCTCCAGGTTCGTGGTGGGCGAGTCCGTTGTTCGGCGAAGCATAGGGGCGCGAGGCATCCCATGCGGAACCTCAGCGACCACTTGGGGAATCCGATCGGCCGTCAGGGGGCGTCCGTACAGCCAGCCCTGGCCGAATTGGCAGCCGAGGCGGAGAAGCGTCTGCGCCTGCTCATCCGTCTCCACCCCTTCGGCCACGGTGGTGAGGCCGAGACTGTGGCCGAGGCCAATGATCGCCGCCACAATCTTTCGGCTTTCCCTTGCAGCGGTCATGGAACTGACGAAGCTGCGATCGACTTTCAGCTCATCGAAAGGAAGCGCCTGAAGGTGGCGCAGGCTCGAGAATCCAGTTCCAAAGTCGTCCAGCGACAGCTTGCAGCCCATGGTCTTGATTTCGCGGGCAATCCACCCCGCCATTTCCAGATTGTCGATCAGGCCGCTCTCGGTAATTTCAACGATCACCCGATCCAGTGGAAACGTTGACTCCGCTGCCGATTCGCGTATCTGGCCAGGCAGGGTCATGTCACGCAATTGGGTTGGCGATATGTTTACAGACAGCATCAACGGCACCGGCAAGGCCGGAGCAGCCTGAAAGGCTTTTGGCAGAATCTGCCGCATAAGTTTGCCAATAAGTCCATCCTCTTCCGCTAGTGAGATGAAGTTATCGGGCAGGATCCAGCCGAGCTCGGGATGTTTCCAACGGGCCAGCACCTCAAAGCCGGACAGTTTTCCGGAATGAAGTTCAACGATGGGCTGGAAGCAGGGCTCCAACTCGTCGTCTTCAAGAGCTTTGCGAACTGTGGCCAGGTCCACTGACATGCCAATAACTCTATGACTAACTATTGATATTTGTCTATCCCGCTTGTTTCCTTTCACGATAAAGATTTGGCATAGCAAGGGGATTCCATGCAGAATGAGCTTCGACGAACGGGCAAATTGGCGTGCGATGATATTCGGTTGGGCGGTATTCCACCCTGGCCACTGAGACAAGAACGAGGTGCCACGACTCTCGACCGTGAAGGGTTCCGCGGTACCTCGGCGCGGTGCCCGGTGAATATGGTTCGAACGGGGAGATTCTCAGTCTCAGTTACGCCTGCGGGGCGATAAGTTGATGCGCGATGGCGAAGAGGGCGAGTTCCAGGCGAGTTGAGACGCCGGTCTTGTCGAAGATGTTGGACAAGTGGCGCTTCACGGTCTCTTCGCTCAGGGAAAATTGCTTGGCGATATCGCGGTTGCTGCATCCCTCGACGATGCAACCGACGACTTCCATCTCGCGTGGAGTAAGGCCGTAGGTTTTTCGCTGGGGCACGGCGGCCTGTTGCATCAGGTCGTGCAGGGCGGCGACAAGGTTGATGACGCGCTTTCCGCCGATCCAATAATCGCCGGCCGCGACAGTCCGAATGGCGATTTGAAGATGGCTGGCGAGGGCGTCTTTCAGGACAATGCCTCGGGCGCCTATATGCAGGGCCTCAATAATCTGCTGGGTGGTGATGGTAGACGTGAGGAGGAGGATTTTGACGGTAGGGGTTCCGTTCATGATGGCGCGCATGGCTTCAAGGCCTGGAAGGCGTGGCATCATGACATCGAGAAGCAGAATATCGGGTTCGAGTTCGAGCGTTTGGGTGATTGCCTCGTCGCCGTCGGTGGCCTCGCCAATGACGTCGAAGCCGTCCTTTTCGGGCAGCATATTACTTACACCGATGCGGACCACCGGATGATCGTCCGCCAGCAAAATACGAATGAGTCTGTCCACTTGAGCGGCTAACCTCCAAATCCCGGTGTGGTTTCCGGATAACATCGAAGAACCGGCGTTGGAACGAAAAGTTTTTACGCCGCAAATTCAGTATCAAGCATACGCTCAAGCTTTCGGACCGCAGCGCGCAAATCTCGGAGAACGGTGGATTTGTTATCCAAATAGTTACCGTTCGCCTCGGGCGGCTTGGAAGTGTCGCTGCCGGGCCGGTCGGGGGTTGGCTCAAGGATGCCTGCTTCGAGCAAGGCGCCAAGGCGGGCGGCCTGAAGCGCGCCGGCCATTCCGCAACCACCCTTGATGGCGTGGCCGATGGCCCGCACGGAGGCTGCGTCGCCGTTGGCGATTGCGGTGTCGAGGTCGGCGAGGCGCCGGAAAAGATCGGCGACAACGGAGGTGTAGATTTGCCTCACCGCGGCTTCAGGCATAATTTCACGGAGCTTGGCCAGCGTGCTCGCATCCACAACAACCGCTCCGGGATCGCCCGCCAAGCCGGTGACCTCGGCACTCCTGGCTTCATGCTGCTTCAAAAGCTTCTGCAGGTCATCGAGACTGAATGGCTTTTGCAGGAACCCGTCGCAGGCTGCGATCATATCGTCCGGCATTTTGCTGCCGCTGATTCCGTAAAGGCTGGCGCTGGTCCGGGCGCGCAACTGTGTAATGAGAGTGGTACCGTTCAGGCCGGGCATTTGCACGTCCATCAGGACCACTTCAGGCATGCATCCGCCGGCAGCGAGCAACTCGATCGATTCCGCTCCGCCTACGGCGGTATGGACGGAGTAGCCGCTCATGGTGAGGATGGTGGCCATGACCTCGCGGCTGATGAGGTCGTCGTCGATGAGCAGAACCGTTGGAAGATTTCTTTGGGCCGGAAAACCGAGCATATACCAAGTTTGCCACTATGCGGTAAGAAGTCCACAGGAAATATGGAGACGATTTCTTAGAGGGAACCATTTGAATCAGTTCCCAACCACGAGAACCTGGAAGCTGCCTTTTGTCGGAGTGGCCTTGAGAGTACCAATGCCACCGGGCTTGGTGAGGTCCATTTCAAGAAGATCGGTGACCAGGTAGACCATCCCGGTGAGGGGATTGACGGCCAGTGTTCGCGCTCGCAGCAGGGTTGGCAGGTTTTGTATCACCGCGTAGGTGTCGGTAATATCCTGGTGAATGATGGTCAGGGTTCCGCCGGCTCCCGCGTTTGCGGTGTAGATGAGGCCGTGGTCAGGGTCATAGCCGATTGATTCCGCATCTGGGCCTGTCGGCAGGGAGGTGACCAAATCTCCAGTTCCGCCGTCGAGTACAACCATTTTGTTGTTGCTGCAGGTGGCAAAAAGGCGCTGGTGTTTGCTGTCGACGGCGATGCTTTGGGGTTGCGGGCATTGAGAATCGAGGGCGAAGAAGCGAATTCGGTTGCCCGAAGATTGGGCCGAGTGGGGTATGGCGCTCCAGTCGAGGATTACCTGAGCGCCGGGCGAAGGTGCGGGGGTTGGATGGCCTGCCTCAGCGCGGGCTGTCTCCGCTTTTCCCGGCGCGCCATGCAAGCGCTCTTCGATGGCTGTTGCGTCGATCCAGGCAATCTCGCCGCGGTCCACTATGTTTACGTAGACCTTGCCGTCGCCCCCAGTCTGGGCAAAGCCCAGCTTGCCGGGCAGGAGGATGCTGCCGACTACGTTGCGAGTTTGTGTATCGACGACCGTTATTTCGGAGCGGATTTCAGGGCTGGCGGCTGCGGCGGGTTGGTCTGGACCTGGCTTTTTCGAAATGGGCGCCTTGGCAATTGCATTTGAGCCGACGACGAAAAGCATCCTGGTTTGCGGCTCGAAGACGAGCGCGCGGGGACTGGGGCCGACGGGAATTGTGGCCACGGTCTGCAGCGATTGGCGGTCAAAGACCACTACTGTGCCGGCCAGTCCATCGCTGATGTATCCAAACTCTCCGGTGTTGTCGAGGGCAACGGAGTGTGCCTCGCGGAGGCCGGGGATCTGGCCGGCTAGCTGGCCGGTGCCCAGATCGACCACCTGAACCTGAGCGCTGTGGGCAATGAAAAGCCGGTTGCTGGTTGGGTCGACGGTGAGGTAATCCCAGTTGCCCGCGCCGCCGATGAACCACGTGTTTTTAATGGCGTACGGACTGCCGGGAAGCTCGGTGGGCGCGGCGATCTGCTGCGCGGAGAGGGCAGTGGACGCGAGCAGGCACAGGGCTAACAGGTTCTTCATCGGCGATGGCACCTGAAGAATAGATGCGCGGACCGGGATTGGCGCTCGCCGGAAGCGGTCAAGGGATGGGCGGAATCGGTCGCATATTACTGCGATTCAATACCGCCAACTCGCCAGATCGGCTCCTTTAGGCGCGGTTTTCTGAATCTGGTCGAGGATCTTGGGCAGGTACATGGTGTTGTAGCGCAGGCGGGAGTAGGCATTGGGTTGCGTGGGGTCGCCGTTCCAGCAGTGCTCGGCGCGCGGGCCGTAAGTTACTTCGCCGCCATAAGGCGGGTTGGTGGTGGAGTTGAGAAAGTCTTCCATGCGATATACGGCATAGTTGAGAAAATAGGTGTCGTCGGAACCTACATAGATGTGTATCTTGCCGGCTAACTCGGGGCCTAACTTTCCCCAGTTGCGCTCAAGAATAGCCTCAAGGTCGTAGTGCTGCCGCCAGTATTCGGCCACGGTGTGGTCGATGTCGCCGGTGACCTTGTCGAAGATGGGCTGCGGGTAACCGTCCGCGCCAACGGGGCCATAGACAGCCTGCCATATATCGAATTGTTCTCCGCTGCGGCCGTGGTCGCCCAGGGCCAGTTCGTAGCCGTTGATCTCCTGCGTGGTTATGAAGGTGTGGCCGAGATAGTCGCGCATGGCGGACTGGGCTTCGCGCTTATGCGCTCCTTCCACAAAGAAGGCGTTTTTGTCGTTGTAGAGATCGATGTTGGTGAAGGCGTGGAAGTCGATGGGGTCTGGGCAGGCGGCGAATGCACCGTTGTAATGATCCGGATAGAAGACCTGTACGGCGAGTGCTTCCCATCCGCCAGTGGAACCGCCATAAGCAAACCGCGCCCAGCCCTGGCCGATGGCGTGGAATCGCTTCTCGATGGCGGGGATGAGCTCGTTCTCGATGGCGTCGCCGTAGGGTCCGACGTTTGCCGAGTTGACGGCGTAGGAGTCGTCGTAGAAAGGATTGGCGTGCTGGATTTTGACGATGAGGACGCGGGGGAAACCGGGCGCGGTCCATTGCTGGTAGAACTTGTAAGCCTCCTGCTGCTGAATGCGGTTATAGCCGGCAAGGTGGAATCGCTCGCTGAAGTCGGGCTTCAGGTCGGGGTCGGGCGGAGTGGTGCGGAAATCGCTGAAGTCGGAGACAAAATGGTCGTGGAACAGGATGAGAGGGAAGCGCGCGTTGGGGTGGTCGTCAAAGCCCTCGGGGACCAGAACGAGCGCGCTGAGAAACATGGGGCGACCCCAGAATTTGGTGAGAGCGGCGCTCTGAATGCGGATGTGGCGGATGTATTTGGTATCGGCTGGCGTGGGAATGGGGGGAATGACTTCAGAGAGCGATAAAGAAATGGGCGCGCCGCCGGGCTGGATGGTGATCTTGGCGGGATTGGAGTAGAGGTTGCCGGGCGACGAGTTCCAGTGCTGGCCTTCTCCCTGGTCCATGTGCAACTTCACGGTTTTTCCGTCGCCGCGATGGAAGGTTTCGTACTTGTTGAGCACGGCCTGGACGGTGTATTCGCCTGGAGGAACGCTGTTGAGGCTGCGAATGGGGTAGCCCAATGCGGAGGAGTCTACGAGCGCCGGCTGGCCTGCCTGCCAGCCATCGACGTTGAGGCCGAAGACCATCTGGGTGCGCGGACTGTCATCGATCTGGTTGCGCGGCTCGTCGCTCGGGTCATTGGAGATGACAAGCAAAAGGCGGCCATCGAGAGGCTGTGCGCTGATCTCTCTGGGGAAGGTGACGGAAAAGGATTGGGCGGCTGCGGCGAGGGGGAAAAACAGAACGAGGGCCAGGAGTTCTTGCTTCATAGCGGCAAGTTTATCGCGGCGCGCTATCGTCGATCGATGGAAAAGGAGAATGCCTTGTTTTCCTGGACACCGGCGCGACTTCGAATCGACAGTTGCGCCCCGCTCTGCTTTCCATTCTTGAGATCGACCGTTTTGAGAAGTCCGAACCGGCGTTGGCAAAACCTTCCGAAGGCCTGCTTTTTTTGGTAGACAATCGCCTGCCCGTCTCGTACCATCTCGAAGAGCTTTGCAGTCTACTGGGCCATGCTACGCCAGCGACTCATTGGAACAGCCAATGGGCCTGAGACACTGGAAGCCCAAGACCACAGACTATCTTTCCGAACCTCCCCTATTCCGAAGAATCCAGTCTTTTTGCATTCCCCCTTCCTTGAGCAGTGTTGTGCAGCGACCCTAAGCCAAACACAAAGGAGACGTGCAATGTTCAATGAATTCTCTCCCATCGTTTCGGTAAATTGCCGCAGACTTATTCACCTCCAACCGCGATCGGTCCTGATTGCGTTAATATTTGCGGCGATTGCCTGCATTTCGCCCTGGGCGGCTAAAGCGCAGACGACCTTCAAACCGATCGTAGGAAGCGCTTATTGCCAACTGTTGATGAAGGAAGCAGCCATCGCTATCGCGGCGAAAGATAACATCACTGCAGCAAAATACAACGAAGCTGTGAAGCAATACAATTGCGGCATGGGTGGGGCGCCAACACCTGGCTTCCAGCCGCGCTTGGGCAATGGTACTACCTCGAACGCGGGCACCCTCAGCTTCAATCTGATCTCCGATCAACTTCCGACTACTGGCGCCGGCCCGCGACTTTGTCTTGCGGTGGATGCTGACAAGCCGCTGACGCTGCAGAAATCTATAGTCGGCGGAGTCAACAGCCTTCCTTCCGTGACCTTCTACCCGGTGATCGTACAAAGCTGCAGCCTGCTCCAAAACCAGGTTCGCGACTCTAGCCAGCCGGGCACGTCCAGCATGGGAACCACCTGGACGGTAACCGACACGCGAGAACTGCGCGCAACGGTCAACGGCAGCCCGATGTGCCTTTCTGCCCGCTATGGCAACAGCTTCAACAACGCGTTGAGCTCCGCATATCTTAGTGCCTTTCAGGCCACAGTGGCTGGATCGCCATTCGCGTATCTGGTCAGCAGTTTAGCCAACGGTCCGTCAGGGTCTGTTGGGGGTCGATATCAAAATCCTGAATTGGTTGCCAGCCCTTGCGGGAAGAGCGATGCTGTGGATTTCTTCACTTATGACGATCTGTCCGGAACTATCTCCGGTCCAGACGGCTTTCTTCAGAATGGCTCTGCGCTGCCAGGTCGCAAATGCGTCGCGATCGACGGGAATCCGCGAGTTGCCGGCTCCAATTCGAATCACATCTACGAGAGCGGCATGCCGGTCTACTCGGCGGACTGCAGCGATATGACCGCTTACGACCGCAATGAAGCACTGCCGGCCGAACACTGGACGGCGACCATAGGATCAAGCAGCTTGCCGACTTATCTTGCGCCCAAGCCAGGTGACTATTACAGCGGCAGAGCCGGCCTGCCAATTACCGGGCCACTGGGCCGCTGCCTGACTGCGGACAATCTTGCGCCTGACACCGTCGTCACCTCCGATTGCGATGGGCGGGTGGAGCAGTTGTGGAAGGCGGTGGGTGGAACGATTCAACTTGGAGCCAGCGGCACCTGCCTCACCACTGGATCCGCAGGCGCATTGACACTCAGCACCTGCGTCAGCAATGCGGCGAACCAACAATGGACCTACAATGGCCTTCCGGCAGATCCGGCAATGTACGACACGCCCTACGCCATCCCGGCGACGACTTGGACGAACAGATGGATCTATGGGCAGATTCAGCCGGCCGGGGCGCCCACCCAGTGCCTGGCCGTGTCGGTCGACCCCTTTACCGACCCAATACGGCAGCGGAATCCAGTGGCGCTCGTTGGCTGCTCTTCGGTGCTGCCCCGTCAGACGAGCTGGTTCCGGCCCACTCGGGTGCGCACAGTGCGCGTCGGCCTGCTTCGCTACAGCAATGACGCCGAGGGCCACGGTGCGGCGATGGGCACAGAGCCTGATCAATGCATGGGCGCAGTCACGACCTGTGTTGCCTCCACCGCTCAAGGGTTGTCAGCCTTGCTTAGCCAGTATTTCCAGGTGCTCGGCGTGCGCTTCGTGTTCGATCCTGGCAACGATCTGAAAGATGTCAACAACCAGACTGCCAATACCTACTCAACGGCCAGTTGGGCTGCCGCCGACATGGTCAGCGGGGATGCGTCCAAGCTACTCTATGGCAAGATGGCTATTGCTCTCGCGGCAGGCTATGTTGGCGGCGAACTATCGAGCGGTGACAATGTCGAATATGACCCCAATCTGATCATCGATCCCATCGTCGGTCCTTACCCGTTGCCTAATCCATGTCCATCAACTGGCCCCTGCGGGTTTCCGGTTACCCCCAATGAGCGGCTCCCCGACTATCAGAACGATATCACCGTGCCGAAAGACCCCGGTGGCCTGCCCGCTCTCTCCTACTTCGCCCTGACTGCCGCCATCAACAGCACTCCCATCAACGTGACGCCGCACGAAATCGGCCATTACCTGTCGCTTCAGCACACCTTCAATCTCGACGAATTCCTTGACACGCCGCCGGATACCGGGGATGGATCGGGCTGGCTCTTCCCGGGCTCTTCGGCAGGATCCACCACCTGTGGCAACCTCCGCACAGCACCGACCACTGCCAACGGCACCACGATGGTCACACCCGACCGCAACGAAATCGAGAGTTATTGGGGATGCATGGTGGGCCGCGCTCACGCATCGATATCGCCGTACCAGCTTGCCCGGGCAAGTTGGATGCTGAACAACCAGTTAAACCGCTATCCGCTGGTTGCCTGCCAGCCGCTGAACGACTATGACGCCGATCAAGTTGAATGCGAAAACGCCGCCAGCCTTGCGCTTTGCCAGCAGACGGCCGCGTATCTTTCGGCTAATATGCAGGAGTCGATGACCTGCCGGGCGGGCGGCAAGTACACGCGCATGATCGCGGGCCTCCTCGCGGATGCGCATGTTCAGGCGTTGCTAGCCGAGCCGGCAGGCCGGCAGTTGATAACCAAACTGGCCGTCGGGAGCGAAAATGGTCAACCGGTGACTACCGCAGGGTATGCGGCTTGGAAGGCGAACGTGCAAGCAGCTCTGATCAACTGCGTGAATCTGCCTTTGACGATGGCCATCGCGAATCGGCTGAATGCGTTTGTGCTGTCGAATGCCAGTGCAACTGCGGCTACCGCGGCCGCCACGTTCACACCGATGTTCATTGCAGATGTGCCGCAGTTGCCATGAAGACAGGCAAACTCCCAGGTCTCAGATTCGAGACCTGGGAGCACCCCTTCCCCCACCCATATTTATGGATTCTAAGACTTGGGCCAGGTGCCTTTCTCCTTATGCGCCGATGAAGCTGGCCCCTGGACCCTTGAATTGTTCTCTAAGAGAATGATTGATGATGGAACGAGCAAGAAATTAAAGGAATCCCACTTTCGGTGTATCGAAGTGCACAGTCGATGTAGACGCTTCGAACCAAGGCACATCCGATCCGCAAGGCCAGTCAAAATCGGCTATTATCTGGGTGAGCTTCAATGAGGCCGATCAGATGGCGCGATTTAGGTGGTTTGTCGCACTATTGTCGTTTATCTCTGCTACCTTAACGGGGCAGGGACTTCCACCCTCCCAAGCGGAACCAAGCCAAGGCCTAGCCGCATCCCCCGTTACGCTCATCCCGCGTTCCCATGAAGAACGAGAACGCAGATATCGAGCGATCCATCACATTATTCTGAATGTGCTCGCGGTCGATGAATTCAATAGGCCGGTCACTGGATTGAAGCCGCAAGACTTCGAACTGTTGGACAATGGGCAGCCACAGAAATTGGCCTCTTTTCGGCAGATGAATGGGGATCATGGTATTGCTCCACCGCATGTCATCCTTATCCTGGACGCGGTGAACAACACCAGCAGGAGCATCGCATTTGAGATAAAAGAGATTGGCAAGTACCTGGGATCGAATCAGGGGCGCATCCTGTATCCAACATCGATTGCGATCCTCAATGCTTCAGGCTTCAAGGCCAGTCGACCATCGCTTGACGGATCAGTTCTGTTGCGGGAATCCAGAACCTTGTTCAAAGACATTCCCCCCTATATATGTAAGGGCCCATCGGAGGATGCGGCGAATGCGTATCCAGTCTCAGGTCATGGCGACCACAACTTCGGCCTCTCGGTTGAGAAAATTGACGACGGTAACTGCTTGAGCGAAAGGTTCACGCTCTCTTTGACGGCGCTTACTGATCTGGCCAACGCGCAAAAGAACGTTCTCGGCCGAGTCATTCTTATTTGGATTGGACCCGGTTGGCCGCTCCTGACAGGCCCGGAGTTTCACCCGGACACGGCGGAGATCAAAGCGAATTTCTTCGATCACACAGTTCAACTATCAAGGACCTTGAGAGAAGCCCAGGTGACAATAGATGCGGTATATTCGCCCGATATGTTTCGCAAGCCCGAGATGCAAGGTGTTCAACGGAAGTCCTTCGCCGACGGCCCTCTAACGGAAAAGCAGGCAACAGCAAGTGACTTGGCATTGCAGGCGATTGCGACTCAAAGCGGTGGCCGCATATTGGAGAGCAAAAGCATCGCCGATCAGATTGCAAGATGCGTTGCGGATGTACAGACGTACTATGCTCTCTCATTCGATTCTGTTTCTTCGCCCAAGCCAGACGAATACCATTCGCTGCAAGTGAATGTAAGCAAGCCTGAAGTGAGAACCTTCACGAGCACACTTTATTACGGGGAACCTTGACACCTTCTGATTTGAAACCGGCGATAGCTATTTGGCGTCGGCCAGGGCGCTCTTGATGAAGGCGGCTACGCGATCGTGGAGTTGCTTGAGGCTCTCATCGCGGACGTAGACCATGTGGCCGGATTCATACCAGGCGAATTCGATATTCTTCGCAAGGGATTGCGGAATGGGAAGGTGCTTTTCTTCGTACTGAGCGGCGAAGAACGGCGTGGCCAGGTCGTAATAGCCTCCATTGACCATGATGCGGAGGCGGGGATTGGTCTTGAGCGCATCCGCCAGATCGTTGGCCACGTTGAGGCTGATGGGATTGCCGCGGTGCACAAAATCCCAACGCGTGCCACCGAATAGCGCCCAGGGCATGTAGGTTTGACCCTCGCCATACTTCAGGTCGCGGCGGACATAGTCGTTGAAGAGCGAAACGTAGGCCGAGGAGATGGCCGAGCTTTGCGGGTCGTACTGCGCGCTCTGGCTCAGGGGGTCGAGGTTGGGGCCGGAGTAACGAGTGTCGAGGCGGCCGGTGGTCAGGTCCTGGTCTTCTTGCAGGGTCTTGGAGAATTCGCCGCCACTAACGCGCAGGTTGGCTTTGAGCAGGTAGGCAACTGGCAGGCCGGTGTACTGGTGTAGCTTGTCGGCCACATCCTGTTTCTCTTGTGGGGTGAGGTCGGTTCCCAGGGCCAGAGCGTGGCTGTAGGGGCCCATGGCAAAGTCTTCCACATCCTTGAGGAAGGGCTCAAGCGCGGCTGGCTGCTGGGGCAGCTTCTTGTGATACCAGGCCGTGGCGGCATAGGTGGGTAGGGCCAGGACATAGGGCAGATCCACACCGGGGTTATCGGTGGGGCCGTCGATGTCCGTGGTGAAGTTGAAGATCTGCGAAAGCAGAATGATGCCGTTCACATCGATAAGCTTCTGGTTCTCGAGGATGTTGGCCAGGACGGCGGAGCGGGTGGTTCCGTAACTTTCGCCGAAGATGAACTTTGGCGAGTTCCAGCGGTTGTATTTGGTGATGAAGCGGGCAATGAACCGGGCGAACGCGTTGGCGTCTTCATCCACGCCCCAGAAGGCCTTTCCCGCGTCTTTGCCGATCAGTCGGCCAAAGCCGGTGCCGGGCATATCGATGAAGACAATGTCGCTAACGTCCAGCAAGGTGTAAGCATTGTCTACGAGCTTGTAGGGCGCCGCGGGAAGGTGCTGGTCGCCGTCGGTTACCACATGTTTGGGGCCGAGCGAACCCATGTGAAGCCATACCGTGGAGCTGCCGGGGCCGCCATTGAAGAAGAAGGTGATGGGGCGGTCTTCGGCCTTCGCGCCTTGCTTGAAGTAGGCGAAGTATGACATGCGGGCCACGGCGGTTGGGCCTTTTGGCTCCCTATCGTCAGAAGACGACTGTCCGGCCGCTTTCTCGTTTTTCGATTCATTTGCCTGTTCGAGGGCAAGTTGGCTGCCGGGCTGGGGCTTTCCGTCGGGACCCAGCTGAGCGTCTTGGACATCGGTGGCGCCGACGGTGAGGGTGCCGGCGATGGTGGTGTAGGCGATGTGCTGGCCGGCTATATCGATGGAGCCCTGGGTCGTGGAATCGGCTGGTGGGGCTTTTTCGGCGGTTTTGTCGTCTTCTGCGAGGGCCAAGGCGGGAATGGTGAAACAAGCAGCAAGAAGAGCTGCGGACAGAAGGCGGAAATGGCGCATCAAGGAGATCTCCATGGAGGGGAGTGGGGCGAAAGGTCAGTATATCGCCTGCTATAGAGGTGGCGGGTCGCTCTCAGCCTGATCTGCGGTTGTCGGTGGTGCAGTGCTGATCGGGAGCACCGGGGCTTCCGTTCTCCGGAGACGGCTTCGCATCAGGAAGAAGAGAATCGCGCCCGCAGGAATAGAAGCGTACAAGAATGGGCTTTCGGGATCAAATCCCCAACCGACCGGCAATATCGATATGTAAAGGATCTTGTCCCATAGCTCGCCGCTCGACCATTCAATCCCGAGTTTTCCGATTCCTAGAATTGTGACGATGATCCAGAGCCATTTCCGCTTTTGAATCGGGGTTCGAATGCACAGAACAAGGGCGTCGAGCGCGAGGCCAACGGAGAACAGAGCCATGAGCACGATAGCGTAGTGCGGCCAGCCCTTCCCGCGAAGCGTGAACTGGCTGATGGATTCAAGCGGCATTGACTCTTGCTTGACCGATAGGTCGGTGATCGCATAATTCCCGGTTCGATTGCTGACAGTGACTTGAAACAGTACCCAGCGATCCGGATATTTGTACTCGAGGGTCACCATCTTTGTACACACGCCGCTCCCCTTGCATTCCGCAGTGGCTCCCAGGGTTTCAACACCGAGAGGCTCTTCTTGCGGAACTAGTGCAACGACGCTCCCAAGGTCGTTTCGAGCGCGGACTTTGTCCGCACTTGGGTCGAATGAGTCCAGTATCTGGTTGACTTGCCTCTGACGAAGTTCTTCAAAGTACACTTTGCCGCCCCGAATCGCGTCAGGTGCGATCCTGTCGAAAAGCCACCCGACTCTACATCCAGTCATTCCGAGCAACAAGAGAACTGCGGCAGGTTTCCAAAGTCTTGTCACGCGTAGCTCCGAACCAAATGGGGTAGGTGCTGAAAGCGCCACTACTTCTGCGGCTTATCGAACGGCTGCTTATTAGTGATTCTAGGCCGGTCTTCGGCCTGCAGTTCCTTGGAAACCTCCTCGACTTCGCGGAAGACGCGAAGCAGGTTTCCGCCGAGAATCTTACGGCAATCCTCAGCCGAGTAACCACGGGACATCAGCGCGGCGGTGATCTTGGGTAGGTCGGCCGGGGAGTCAAGACCTTCCGGCAATTGGCCGGAAACGCCGTCGAAGTCCGAACCGAGGCCCACGTGGTCGATTCCGGCTACCTTGGCGATGTGGTCGATATGGTCGATGACCATCGAAAGCGGCGGGCGGGGGATGCGGTCGGCGTAGCTGCGATGGATTTTCTCTTCCTCTCCGTAGGTGAACTCGCGGCCCTCAGCCTTGGCTTTTGCCTTGGCGTCGGCGACGGCCTTTTCAGCCTCCGGTCCCACTGTCTTCATGGCGTCGCGATAAGCCTGCGAGATAAATCCCGAGTAAAAGTTGACGTCGACCACACCGCCCTTGGAGCCTGGCCCGCCGGAGTTTGCAACGGCGCGGAGCATGTCGTCGGTCATGTTTCGGGGGACGTCGCAAAGGGCGCGGGCGGAGGAATGAGACGCGATGACGGGGGCGCGGGTGATGACCAGGGTGCGATAGAAGGTGTGGTCGGAGACGTGGGAGATGTCGATCATCATGCCCAGTCGGTTCATCTCGTAGACCACGTCTTTGCCGAACTCGGTGAGGCCCTCTTTGGTGTGAGGTATTTTGGTGTCGTCAATGTCGCCGGACGAGTCTGCCCAGTCTGTCGAGTTGGACCAGGTGAGGGTCATGTAGCGGACGCCCAGGGCGTAATACTGGCGGAGCAGCGGAAGCGAGTTCTCGATGGAGTGGCCGCCTTCGATGCCCATGAGGGCCGCGAGCTTATGATCCCGATGGGCCTGCTGGATGCCCTCAGCAGACGTGACGAACTCGATTTCGTCGGGGTGGTGGGCGACCTGCTGCTTGACGGAGTCGATGAGCTCAAGTGTGCGATGGGCGTATTGGCCCTTGTATAAGGTGGGTTCCACCCAGATGGAGAAGAACTCCGCGCTCAGGTTGCCCTTGTGGATGGAATCGAGATTGAGGTTGCCCGAGCCGAGCGGGTCGGCGAGATCGAAGTGTTCATCGACGAAGCGTTGCGGGGTGTCGGCGTGTGTGTCAATGACGATGGCGGAGCGATGGACGGCGTCGGGTGTGAGCATTTTTGGGGCAGGCTTGGACGGGGTTTGGGCGCAAAGGATGGCTGAAACGGCAAGCAGCAGGATGGCGAGCGGGTTGCGGGTGCGCATAGGCTTGCGCTCAGTATAGAACGTGCGAGCGATGAACCCTGCTCGACGGTCACTCCGCTATTCCTTCAGGAATTTGTCCCAGGAGTCCTTTTTCTCTTCCCAGGTTGGGTCGGGGACGAAGACTTCGCAGGCCTTGTGCCACTGTCCGGGCTGTTCGGGGCCGGAGTCCGGCATGGTGACTTTGTAGGCTCCGGGGCCGTCGTCGCCCTTGGCTGTGGCGAGAATGACCGCGTCGTATGTAATTCCATTGTCCGTGATGACCAGGACTTTTTGACCGATCGCAAACATGGGGCCTCCGCATTCGAACCTGTGAGGAAGTCTAACTCATTGGTTGGCGTTCTTGACAAGCGGAGGATACGATTCGTCCAGCTTGGGGTCGGATTGCCGCAGCGGGGAAGGTTGGCTGCTTGAGAAAGCGGCTCAGCGCGACTTGATGAATTCGACGCACCGGAAACGAAGTCCGGTCCAGTCTTCGTCGATGGCGACGGCGCGCACAGTTTCAAAGCCCGCGGCCTTTAGAGCATCCCAGCCAGTGTCGCGGTTGAAGTCGCACTTCAACTTCTTCGATGAGCCCTTGGGATAGGCGAACCACACAATGGCGTCGCCTTGGGCGCGAGCGGCAATAAGCGGAACGAGTGCGTCCACCTCGCTTTGCTTTGTGACGAACGCGAGCGAATAAGAATCTTCGGGACGGATTCGATATGGCGATGGATGACGACCGCGGGCAGCCTGGCAAGCTCCGGTTCAAAGCTTTGGGGCGCGTTGAGAACAAGGATGTCCTGTTGGTCTTTGAGTTGCAGTTTGTCGAAAACGGTGGCCATGGATTCCCATGATAGGCGAACGGCGGAAATAATTTGCAAGTGGTTATTTTGAAGAGCTGGCAGGGTTAGCCCAGACCGCGGAGTTGGCTCCCCATTTTTGAGGAACACGCTCAGAAGCGGAACCGGTAGCGCACCTCCGCGGAGAACATTCGCGGATCGTTGTAATGGAACCCGCCAATGGTGATGGAGTTGTCCTGCAAGATGCGGTGGTTGGTAACATTGATAACATTCACCGCTAACTTCCAGCGTTCGCCCATCGTGTGCCCGGCGGAGGCGTCGAAGGTGGTGTGGACGGGCAGATACGGTCCGTTGTAGGGGCCTTCGCTGGCACCGGCAAGCCCGTTTGAAAAACCCGAGCCATAGTACACATTGGTGGAAAACCAAGTGTGCAGCGGAAGGCTGGCCGTGAAGCCTGTGTTGAGTGTTTCGCGCTGGTCGTGGTCGAGCGGGATGTAAACGAAACCCCCATTGGTACATGCTGGATCGTCGGGGTTGGCGCAGGTGAATCCTCCAAGGATGGCTCCGCGCTGCTGGGCGATCTGGTTGGAGTAAGTCACGTGAAATTGGCCAAGGCGGCCCAAGTGTGGCGACCGGAGACTCAGCTCCCAGGCGCGCACAAGCGCTCCATCAACGGCGATGGGGATGCAGGCGTTCGACTCGCCAATGCATGAGTGATCGAGGAAATTGTTCACGCGATTCTTGAACGTATCAATGTCGAGAAACCAGCCTTTATACGGGATTTGAATACCGAACTGGTGTTCTTCGTCGCGCTCCGAGTGCAGAGGCGTGAAGGCATTCTCGCCTGTGGGCAAGTTGCTGGCATAGTTGAGAAAGGAGCTGGAGACAGTGAGGAGCGGCGCAGGTTGGAAAAAGTGGCCGTAGAACCCGCGCAGGACCCAGTGGACGCGAGGAATCTCAACAGTTGCGCCAATGCGGGGATAGGTTGCCGACTCATCGAAGCCTCCTTCGTAAATGGAGAAGCGTTCGCCGCCAAGCAGGGTAACGTATTGGCCAAGACGCAGGTGGTCGGAGAGATAAAACTCGAATAGGGACGCGTCGGCGTTTGCGCCCGTGTTGGGCTGCGACGGGGCCGAGTCGTCGTTGATCAGGATGCCGAAGTGGTCGCTCTCAGCCTGATAGAAGGTGTAAGCGCCGACAGAAAAGCTGTTAGGACCTTTATCGAGGTGCCCATCGAGTTGGCCGCCAACATAGTTTGAGATCTGGCGCCATGTGGTGGCGACGGGACTGTCGGTTGCGGGCGAATCGTAGTCGGCCTGGTTCAGGTGGTAGAAGGGCGCGAACGAAAATAGAGCCTTGGGCGAAAGGGTGTGGACCCAGTTCGCGATGACGAAGGAGTCGCGCTCGGATTGGCCGTCGCGCAGGCCGTAGGACTCGTAATACTGGCTTGCCTGCTCCCAGTCGTTGGGGTCGGGGTCGTAGGGAACCTGGAAGTAATCTTCGCGGTACTGGGCGTTCAGGCGCAGTTGATCGCTGGGGGTCTGGTTGCGAATGAGCGAGATAAAGCCGCTCCCGGAGTTGGTGGCGTCGTGATAGATGGCCGCTACGGGCGTTGCCAGGCCATAGTTCGAGCGCGAGCCGGTTAGGCTTGTGTACCAAGCGGTGGCGGCGGAGTGGTCGCCAAGCGAGAGCTGAGCTTCGCCGGTGGAGAGGTTGCCGCCTGTGATTAGCAGTTCGCCATCGCGGCTTCGCTCAAAGCCGTTGCGCGGAAGCACGTTGAATGCGCCATAGGTGCGGTCGCCTACTCCAGAATCATAGCTGCCGCGTTGCGTTTCGAGGGAGTCGATATCCTTGGGATCGATCTGCGGGCCGACGTTGGAGGCGATCTTGGTGTTGGGAATCGCAATTCCGTCTATGAGCCAACTGGTTTGATGCCCGCCCCGTATGTGCAGCATGTCGTGGGTCATGTATGCGCCGGGAACGTAGTCGGTGATCATCTCCATGCCGATGGTGCGGCCGGCGCCAGGGGTCTGTTCGATGTCGGCGCGGGTGATGAGCACGGTGGGGGTTACAGAATCGATAGTGGAGACGGACGCGTCAAGACCCTGAACGAGAACGGTTTGTGTCGCGGGAGCAACGGCCAGTGGAATGTGCAGAATGGGGTTGGTCCCGGAGGCCACATCGATTTGCTGCTCGACGGTCGAGAAGCCGGGAGCGGCTATCTTGAGTTTGTAGACGCCAATGGGTGCTTGAAGCAGATCGAATTCGCCTTCGGCGTTGGTTTTGGCACGCAGGATGAAGTCGGAGTCGGCGGCTTGGAGCTTGACTTCCGCGCCGGCGACGGGCCGGTGCTGGGGATCGTGGACTACGCCATGGACTGTGGCGAATACGGTGGCGAACGCGGGTGCGCAAGCAGCCAGCAGAAAAACCGCTAACTGGAAAAATAGGCGACGCATCATAGCTAAAACCTCCGCGATTGATCAGGTTTAGGGCTGACCGGGATTTTCCGTGCACAAACAAGCGTGTGCCCTGCTTTGCATTCAGGCTGCAGGGCTTTTGTGGGGAAGATTTAGGCGATGATCGAATTGGGAGGACCGCGGCCGGCGCGGGTGCGAATCTGGCTGAGGCGGGCAGCTGCGCGGGCAGCGGCGGGAGAGTGCGCCTGCGCCAGCATAATCGGCAGACTGACCCCGGAGGCGGCCAGCGCGTGAGTTGCGGTTGCAGGTCCGGCTGTGCAACCGGGGAAACAAGGGCAGGTGACAGGAGCGGTAAAAGCCGGATTGGAGTTGGATGCGGCACCGGCCATCATGGCGCGCATTCGCGCAGACATGGCGCAATGATGCGCTCCGTGGCGGCGGCAGCAGGGCGGCAGGCGCGAGTCGTCGTCGCTGGCTGGAAGGGTTGCCGCAAGCGGCCCAAGCCAGAAGAACAGAATCAGGAATATGGAGGGCAAGCGCCGCATCTGGAATTCATATTACATGAGTACTGGAATCTAAGAAGAAAGGGTGGCATCGGTCAGGTATCATCGGGGCATTGCGTTGTTTATCTCGGAATTTGAGGGAATCGCTTTGTGTGAAGGGAATGTTGCCGTAACGCCGCTCGAGGTTTCCACGCAGGCCGTGCACGATTGCAGTGTGCAGCGCCCGCTGCACATTGCTCTTTTTGGCTTTGGGACGGTGGGTAGCTCGGTGGCGCGGATTCTGGTGGAGCAAAAGCCTGAGGGACTTGAGCTAACCCATGTCTTCAACCGCGGCGTAGCGCGCAAACGGGTGGATTGGACGCCCGCGAGCGTGGAGTGGAGCGAGGACGCAGAGGGGGTGCTGGCCTCCGATGTGGACGTGGTGGTAGAGCTGGCCGGCGGCCTGGAACCGGCTGGCGGCTGGGTGCGGAAGGCGCTTGAAGCCGGCAAGAGCGTGGTGACGGCCAATAAGAAATTGATTGCCACGCATGGGGTGGAACTGGAACGGCTGGCTGCGGCCAGGGGCGGCCATTTGAAGTATGGGGCGGCTGTAGCGGGCGGGATTCCGGTGATTCCGG
>Ga0302202_10001455_pt1 | contig 29274 bp, 30 predicted proteins | sample II_Bog_N3_3_FD_194579 | JGI IMG/M metagenome (GOLD analysis project Ga0302202, IMG submission 194579) | Peat permafrost microbial communities from Stordalen Mire near Abisko, Sweden - II_Bog_N3_3 | ecosystem: Environmental > Terrestrial > Soil > Wetlands > Peat | place: Sweden: Abisko...
CCGTCCGTTGCCACGATGCCGGCCAGCACCCTCTCGCCGCCGGCCGGGCGCCGTCCGTCGTGAACCCCCTGCTCACGGTGCGGCCGGGGTTCTCGGGGAGTAGCGTGTCGCCACCAGAACACGACCGGGGGGTGGGGGGGATCAGCACGATGGCAGCGACATTCGGCATCATTCACCGCTTCAACGGCGCCACAGCCGAGCAGTTTACGAAAGGACGGTCGCGATCGTCCATCCCGATGGCGGCAAGGGCCTTCCTCCGGGCCAGATCTCCCACGTGGCGGGTCCGAGCGACGGAGCATTCATCGTCATTGCACTCTGGGACTCGGAGGCTTTGTGGGTGAAGTTCCGGGACGAGACTCTCGTGCCCGGATTGGCCACGGTCGAGAACGGACCGCCCGAGCCGCCCGAGGAGACCACCTTCGCGATCCACAGCTCGCTGTCCGTCTGAGTGGGCACCTGTGTTCCAGATCGGGGCGACCGGTTGCCCCGAGCAGGTCTGGCGGGTCCTCACAAACCCGGGGACGACGCGTCGATTCCTGGGCATCAGCCTTCAGTCGGAGTGGGCGGTGGGCTCGCGCATCTCGGGTTCGCTCGACGGTGCCCCGATGATGGTTGGCGAGGTCCTCTTTACTGAGTGCCCGGCCCGCCTCTCGTACATGTTGGCAATCGATGCAGGGCATCCTGAGATCTATGTCACCTGGGAGCTACGAGGGTGCGACAGCGGAACGATCGTCCGGCTCTCCCTGGACGAAGCCGACAGCGAGGACACCGAAGAGCTCGAGGCCTCGTGGCAGCCAGTCGTCACGGCGCTGCAGGCCCTGCTCTCGACCCCACCGGACGGGGCCGTCACTCGCCTCGACGAGTACTGAGTCGCCGACCTCTCGATTGCTCCTCCCATTGCGGAGGTGGCGAGCACGAGTGGGGTTGGTGCCCGGATGCCGGGTCGACGCGGTGGTGCGGCCTCTGCCGAACGGTCTCGAACCCACGGCGTAGGGCAGACGGATTCTCCTTCATCGGTGCCTGCAGCCGCCGCTCCCCTGACGGTGGCACGGTCGCCGGGGGTACAGTTCGCCGAAGGAGACCTGCAATGACGCCACACGGGAGCGACATCGACCGGACCGAGCAATGGGCCGACTGGAAGGCTCGGTTCCTTCGTCCGCGGGGCGAGCGACCGGCGTCGTCTGCGCGGGGCCTCCACCATTTCGCGCTGCTCTCCAGTGATGTCGAGCGGACCATCACCTTCTATCAGGACCTTCTCGAATTCCCGCTCGTCGAACTGTTCGAGAACCGGGACTACCGGGGTTCGACACACTTCTTCTTCGATATCGGCCATGGCAACTACCTGGCCTACTTCGATTTCCCCGGTCTCGAGCTCGGCGACTACAAAGAGGTGCTCGGCGGCCTCCACCACATCGCCATCTCGGTCACCCCCGAGCAGTGGGACCGGTTGGTCGCAAAGCTCAGGGCCGCCGGTGTCGAGCCCCACATCGTGAACGGGGATTCGGCCTACTTCCCCGGGCCCGACGGCGAACGGCTGGAGCTGCTGTCCTATCAGCTCAGTGACATGTACGGAACGGTCGTGGGCTGAGCGACGACTTGACGGCAATCAAGCGGGAAGCCGTCAACCTGTGGGGCTCCCGACAAGGTCATCGAATCTGGTCCCTGTTCCTCCCAAGACAACGCCGCCGTCCACGGGCAGCGCGTGGCCGAGCATGTAGGCCGCTCCGTCGGAGCACAGCCACAACACGCTCCTCGCGATCTCCGCAGGCGTTCCGATCCGGTCCGATGGGATGGAAAAGATCAATCGGTCCTTGAAAGGCGCTGGCATCTCGTCGAGGAACGGCGTATCGATGAGGCCGGGGCACACGGCGTTGATGCGGATACCCTTCGATCCATAGTCCATGGCCGCGCATTTGGTCAGGCCGACGACGCCGTGCTTCGCCGCCGTGTAGGCACCGAGGTGGTAGCCGCCGATCAGCCCGGCGACCGAGGCCGTATTCACGATGCACCCGCCTTTCGCCAGCATGGCGTTGATCTCCGCTTTCAAGCAGTAGAAGACCGAACTCAAGTTGACGTCGAGAACCTGCCGCCAGCCTTCCGAGGAGATCTCGGCGAGCGGGAGCACTTCACCCTCTATGCCGGCGTTGTTGTGGGCGATGTCCAACTGCCCGAACTCGCCGACAATCGTGGCGATGAGACTCGTCACGTCCTCATCCGACGACACGTCGACAGCGAAGAACTTGGCTGTCCCCCCGGTGGCTTCGATGGCGTCGACCGCGGCTTTCCCGTTCACCTCGGAGATGTCGGCAACAGCCACCATTGCCCCGGCGGCGGCGAAGGCCTCGGCGCTCGCTCTCCCGATGCCCGACCCTCCCCCGGTCACGAGTGCCACCTTGCCGGTGAAGTCGAATGTCACGTTCATCATGGCTCCTGTCCGTCTCGCTTTGATCTTGGTACTCCTTGTCCGGCGCCGACCGGCTGGGGTGCGGCTCAGGACCCCGGCTTGCCGAGCTCCTTTGGCGACGGGTCGGCCAGATAGCGCCGACGGGCGTCGTCGATCGCCTCGGCCGGTGGGGTGGCGAAGAAGAAGCCACGGCGTGACGGCCGCAGCCCTGCCCCTCGGTACTGGCGGGCCCTGACCTCGCAGAGGGCGATCCCGACACCGAGGGAGTCGAGCACCGGCACGTCGTCGACCCGGTTCACGCCGTTACTGGCCAGCAGCACGTTGAGCGGACCTTCGCCCGGGATGATGACCTGTGCGCCCAGGCTGATGGCCGAGCGGGCGGCGGTCTCGAAGGCGGCAATCAGCGGGGCGGGGCTGGCGTAGGCGCCGACGATGTCATTGAAGTCCCGGCCAACAGCGACGATGGGCCCGACGAGCTCACCGAAGCCGTAGAGGTTCATATTGCGCCGTAGCTGGGGCTGAAGCTCCTCGATGAAGTTCACGATGCCCACCTTCGGGGCAAGTGTGGCGGCGAACGCCACCGACGCGTTGCCATAGGCGATCACGGGGAGGTCGATCAGGCTTCGGATCTCCTCAAACCCGGTGTCAGGGATCGTGGCGATGAAGAACGCGTCGTAGTCCTCCTCCTGAGCCTGCAGCGCGGCGGCGACGAACTGCTCTTTGTGGAGTCCCGCCAGGTAGGCGTACCCGATGTGCGTCCCGGGATACGACGAGGGGTACGTCCCCGGGCGCATGCCGTGGAACGAGATCTCGGTCCCGGCCGAGACGCGCTCCTCCAGGTGGCGCCGGAGTGTGGCGAAGTATGTCCCGACGTCGTCCAGGACCGTGAAGCTCTGGTACCAGATCCTCATTGCGCCATCGCGTTCGCCGGGACAGCCGCCTGGGCGGCCAGCGCGCCACCGATCTTCCCGAACACCGCGCCTCGCAGCACTGATGTCGAGCCCGTGTAGTTCGTGTAGTAGAGACCAGTCATTTCGCCCGCCGCGTACAAGCCGGCGATCACCCGGCCATCACGGTCGAGCACCTCGGCCCGCTCATTCGTGCGAAGACCGCCATAGGTGAAGACATTGGCGGCGATCACCGGATACGCATGAAAGGGTGCCCTCACGACAGGACGTGCCCAGTTCGACTTCGGAGGTTCGAGCCCTTTGGTGGCCAGCCCGTCGACCCGGGTCGGGTCGTAGGTGCCTTCACCGCACGCCCGGTTGAAGTCGGCAATGGTGCTCGCGAAGGCAGCGACCGGGACTCCGAGCTTCTCGGCCATCTCGCCGAGGCTGTCGGCCGCGATGGGCGGCTGGTCGGTGCGCAAGGCGGTGCGCAGGTTGGGTACCGCCTGAGCCTCCGCGTCGAGCACCAGATAGGCGAGACCGTCGGGCTGGTTGTGGATTCGACGCGTGATCCGCTCGTACCATGCGTCGACGGGGCCCGGTGCTTCGTCGGTGAAGCGCTCACCCCCGGTGTTCACCAGCACGCCGTAGGGCAATGCGAAGATGGCCGCCTCGGCGACACCCGAGCGTGGATCGACGGGCTCGGCATGGAAGAGGCCGAAGTTGCCGGCCCCCTGCGCGCCGATGGCCAGGGCCATCTCGATCCCCTCACCTTTGTTGTAGTGCCCACCTCGAGCGACGGGCCGGCACAACATGCCCTTCTCACCGTGGTAGCGAGCCAGCATCTCGCTGTTTCCCTCATAGCCTCCGCAGGCAAGGACCACGAACCCGAGTAGATCCGCCGGACCCTCGGCGCCGACGACCCGCAGGCCGGCCACCCGGGCTTCCTCGGTGATGAGTGAACGGGCAGTGGTCTCGAAGAGGAAACGCACGCCGCGCTCCTGGGCCGCCCGGGTGAGGTCCTCAACGAGAGCGAGGCCACCGCCGACGGGCATGAGCCGAGTCGTCGACGTCGTGAGAAAGGCCGTCGGGAGGGCGTCGAAGCGGACGCCGAAGCCGGACAACCACGACAGCGTGGAGCCGGCGCGCTCCGCCAGGGTTGTGACCACAGCATGGTCGACCACGTTGAGCGTGGCGGTGGCCCCGCTCCACGTCGCGCGCTCGTCAAGTGTCTCCAGGAGGAGCCCGGGATCGGGGTAGCCCATGAAGTCCGACAGCAGCGCATCGGTGAAGTCGTCGGAAACCTCATCGAGCGACTTCATCCTGAGATACGCCTCGGTGTAGCGGGTATTGCCGCCGCTCTCGGCTTGCGTGGCCCGCTCGACCACCACCACGTCGGCCCCCGCCTCCTTCGCCGAAAGGGCGGCGGAGAGCCCGGCGATACCCGAACCCACCACGATCACATCGGTGCTTGTGCTGCTCATCTCGTCCTCTTCTTTCACGAACTCAGGTCGAAGAACTCAGGGCGAAGAACTCGGTACTCGAGGTCAGGGTCGAGAACAGGGGGAAGAGGTTGGCGATGGCGAAGTCGTGCAGCTCCGGCCGAAAGGAGGCGCAGAGGTCCTCGAGCACGGTGACCTGAAGGCCGACGTCGGTGGCATGGCGGGCGGTGGACTCGACGACAAGGTTGGTCGCCACCCCGCCGAGCACGACGTGGTCGACGCGCATGCCGAGCAGCATCTCGAGCAGTGGGGTGCCGATGAATGCGTCGACACCCCCTTTGGTGACGATTGGCTCGTCGGCGAGCGGGGCCACGGCCGCCATGAACTGTGCCTCGGCCGAGCCGAGCAGCATGGCGCGCTCGGTCCGGTAGGTGTCGAACCTGGCCGAGCGGTTCGTCCGCAGTTCGTAGGAGGGATCGAAGGCCAGGCGCACGTGGATCACGCGGCGTCCGGCCGCACGTGTCACGTCGAGGGCCCGCGCTGCGTGCTGGAGCACCTGACGCTCCTCGACCTGGGCGGCCAGTGCAGGCTGGCGCCCGTTCGGGCCGGCGTCGCACAGGGCGACCTGGTAGTCGAGCAGCAGGAGGGCGGTGTCGCTCATGTCGTAATTCCCCTTGTCGGGCGCAGCGTCGGGGCGTTCACCACGCCGACCACCCCCCGTCGACGTAGATCACCTGGCCGGTCATGTAAGAGGAGGCCTCGCTCGCCAGGAGGAGCAGTGGGCCATCGAGATCGCGTGCGGGGTCCCCCAGGCGCTTCAAGAGGGTGCGGTCCTCGAACCAAGCGAGCGTGCCGGGGTCATCCTTCAAGGGCGCCGTCATGTTCGTTGGATAAAAGACGCCGAGGGCCAGGCAGTTCACACGGACGCCGAGCCGTCCGAGCTCGCTCGCCATCGAGCGGGTGAGATTGGCCACCCCCGCTTTGGACGCGTAATAGGCGGACTCGGGCACGGGCCCGACGCGTTCGGCGTAGACGCTCGAGATGTTCACGATGCAGCCATGCGCCTGCTCGGACATCGGGACGGCCGCCGCCCGGTTGAGCAGCCACGTCCCGGTCAGGTTGACGTCGAGCACGTGGCGCCACTCGGCCAACGTGGTCTCGCCCACCGGCTTTCGCACCATCACGCCTGCCGCGTTGACCACCACGTCGAGGCCATGTTCGACGCTGGCGTCGGCGACGGCAGCGGTCACCGATTCCTCGTCGGTGACGTCGCAAAGCAAAGGGGTGACCGACACCCCGACTTCGGCGAGCTCGCTCGTCGTTCGGTTGAGATCCGCCGAGGCGGTCGCGTGGTCAGCCGTATAGATGGTGGCCCCCCGGGCACCCAGCACCAGCGCCGCCCGACGCCCGAGATCTCCGCCCGCGCCGACGACCAGGGCGCTCGACCCGGTGAGGTCGAAGAGATCGCTCATCTGGCCACCGACGTCAGGGACCCCAGCGCGAAGGCAGTGGCCCGCCGCCCGGCGATCCGGCCGAACACGGCGGATTTGCCCAGCGATGAGCCGGTGACGTACCCGTCACCGTGGAACCCACCGGTGACCTCCCCCGCCGCGTACAGGCCAGGGATGACGGTGCCGAACACGTCGAGCACTCTCGTCTCATTGTCGACCCGGACACCGCAGTAGGTGGCCAGCACCACCGTGGTCGAGGGAAACCCGTAGTACGGCGGCGTGTCGAGGGGGGTCGGCTTCCCCACCCCGCCGCACAGCGTGGTCCGCCCGAGTGCATCAGGAGCACCGTCGCGCAACCGCTGGTTGTACCCGGTGACGGTCGAACAGAGTGCGTCGGCCGGGATGCCGAGCTGCTCAGCGAGTTCCTCAAGCGTGTCCGCCCGGCGCACCTGACCGGCCTCGAGCCGCCGGCGAAAGTTGTAGATCGGCACCGACGCGTCGGATTGCACCAACACGTTCTCGTCGAAGATCTGGAAGGCGAGGGCCTCGGGCTGGGCGAGGCACGCATCACCCATCACCTTGTACGGCAGCGATTCGTTGATGAAGCGTTCGCCGTACCCGTTCACGGCGATCGCGCCCTTATAGACCGCCAGGATGCCCGTTCCCTCCTCGGCCGCCGAGCGCCACGGGAAGATGCCGAAGGTCCCCTTCACGAAGGCCATGTCGGCGAGGCCAGCGCCGACCTTGGCCGCCATCAACAGCCCATCGCCGGTGTTGCCCGCACCGCCGGCCCGCAATGCGTGCTCCATCGCAGGGGCGAAGCGCTCGAGGAGCTCCTCGCTCTGGGTGAACCCGCCACTGGCCAGCACGACGGCCCCGGCACGCACATCGACCTCGTCATCGCCGATTTCGGCGCGCACCCCGACGACCTGTTCGCCTTCGACAAGCAGGCGGCGCACACGGACGTTGCAGCGGATTTCGGCACCGAGCACGCGGGCATGGCGGCCGAGGGTGTCGATCACCGAGGCGGTGTCGACGGGGTGTGACCGCGGCACAGCCTGCCCCGAGCCGGCGTGGGCAACACCGAACTGCACCCCGAGCGCCTTCAGCCACGAGTAAGTGTCGAGCTGCTTGGCGCAGTACTCGTCAACGAGGCTCTCGTCGTTGCGGAACCGGCCGGTCTCGAGCAGATCATGCCGTAGGCGCTCGACATCGTCTTCGATCCCGGCCGACGCCTGCTCGTCGGTCCCCGCGAACGCCATGAGCCCCGAGCTCAAGACGGTGCTCCCGCCGAGGGAGGCGGTGCGCTCGAGCAGCACGCCGCTCGCGCCGCTCTCGGCCGCCGAGGTGAGGGCCGAGAGGCCCGCCAGCCCGCCGCCGATGACAAGGATGTCGGTGACTGCGCTCACCGTCGGGGGCCCCCTCGGGTTGTCATCTTGCGTCGGACACTTCGGGGAGGGAGGACTCGTAGTGCTCTTCGAGCGCGTCGAAGTAGGGCTTGCGCACCACCCGTTGCCGCTCCTCCCAGTTCACGACCTCGCCTTGCATCTCCGGCGTGATCGAGCCGGTCGCGAGCAGCGTGCCCAGCACCCGCTGCATGCCGTAGACGGATGCCTGGAGCGAGATGTTGGCGAACAAAGCGAGGCGGAATCCCGCGAGCTCGGCGAGCGAGAGCAGTGGGGTCTTGCCACCCTGCACCAGGTTGATGACCTGGGGAGCATCCAGCAGCGACGGCAGCAGGCGGACCTCTTCCACGCTCTGGGGCGCCTCGACGAATGCGACGTCGGCGCCGGCGTCGAGGTAGGCGCCCGCACGGTCGATCGCCGCGTCAAGGCCTTCGAGGACCCGTGCGTCGGTGCGCGCGATGAGCACCACGTCGTCGTTCCTCCTGGCGTCAGCCGCCGCCCGCACCTTTTGGACCATGTCCGCCTTCGAGACGATGCGCTTGCCCTCGAAGTGGCCACAGCGCTTCGGTGACTCCTGGTCCTCGATCTGGATAGCGTCGGCCCCGGCGCGCTCGAGCACCTGAACGGCGTGGCGCACGCCGACTGGGTTCCCGAACCCGGTGTCGGCGTCGACGAGCAGCGGCACCTCGACGGCGTCGCGTATGGCGGCGACGTGCGCGGCGAGCTCGGTCAGCGTCACGAGGCCGATGTCGGGAGTCCCGTGGAAGGTGTTGGCAATCCCCGCACCGCTCACGTAGACCGCCTCGAACCCCAGGTCCTCGATAACCCGGGCGGTCAGGGCGTTCGCCGCTCCGGGCACAGCCAATACCGGACCCTCTGCGATCCGGCGGCGCAACCTGCGAGACGGCTCTTCGGGCTCAGCCATCGTCGACCTGGTCCAGCTGATCGGTGACGGTCGGCGGCAACGGGCCGAGAAGGCCGGGGCCGACGACGTTTTCCATGAGTGCAGCCAGGATGTTGCGGAAGCTGTTGTGGATGTGCACCGAGGCGGCCTGCACCGCCAGGACCTCGTCCCCCTCGCAGATGGCGTTACAGATCGCCAGGTGCTCGTCGGTGGTGGCCACCATGCGGTCGGGCCGGCGACGGGCCAACCGCCGCAGCCGGTACAGGTGGCCGCGCAGCTCGAGCAGCGCAGCAGCAAGGTAGTGGTTGTCGGCGCCTTCGGCGAGTGCGTCGTCAAAGCGCGTGATGAGTTCGTAGTAGCCCTCGTACTTGTCCTCGACCGCGCCGGCGTACAGATCGTTGCGGCACTGCTCGAGCTCGACGCGCAAACCCTCGAAGACGCTGCGGTTGCTGCGCCGGGCGCACAGCCGGGCCGCATAGGGCTCGAGCGCTTCGCGCATCTGGACCAGCTTCACGACGTCGTCGAGGGAGATCTCGGCCACGGTTGTCCCGCGGCCGTGCGTGGTGTGCACGAGACCTTCCCGAGCGAGGCGCTGGATGGCCTCGCGCAGCGGTGTGCGCGAGACGGACAGCCGCTCGGTGAGCTCGACCTCGTTGAGCACCGAGCCGGGGGCGAGCCGCATCTCGACGATGTCTTCCCTCAAGTGTTCGTAGACGACGTCGCCTTGCTTCATCGGTTCTGCTCCTCTGCTTCGATTGGGTGCTCGGTCAGGCTCGGCGGCCTGTATCCGGACTGTATCGGCGCCGCATGCAGCGACCCTGCGGCGGCCTCGATACGCGGGTGCCGAGGACGGCCTCCCTGCCGGCGCACCCGACGCTGCACGGCCGCAGCTACACGTAGACGCCCTTCGGGATTGGCTGGCCGAACAGGTTGAGACCGTACGCCTGGTAGACGGGCTCGGCGACGTTGCAGACATGGTTCATGCCGGCGTGCAGGTCCCGCCAGAATGCCTGCAGCGGGTGGTCGAGGCGAAGCGATCCTGCCCCGGCGTGAGCGAAGAGCCGGTCGACCGCATCGACAGCCCGCCGTGACGCCCGCACCTGGTTGGAGCGCACCACGAGGCGTTCGTCGAGCGTGATGTGGTCGCGGGTCTCCAAGATGTCGTAGAGCCGCTCGATGTCACTGAGCACGTGGCGCCGGCTCGCGTCGAGGTCGGCCGTGGCCTCGCCGAGGGCGGCGAGCTGGAAGGGGTCACCTGCGACCTTCACGCCGTTCACCCGGACCCGGTCACGCGTGTAGTCGGTGAACGCTTTGAGGGCCCCCTCGGCGATACCGAGAGTCCCCGCCGTGATGGCACCCGAGAACACGACGCCGAAGGGGATGGCATACAGGGGGTCCGTTCGGCCCATCTCCCGGGCGGTACTGCCATCGTCGAGGCCCGGGGGATACACGATTCGATAATCGGGGATGAAGGCTTCGTCCACGATGACGTCGCGGCTCCCCGTTCCCTGCAGGCCCATGACGTACCAGGAGTCCGCAACGATCTCGTAATCGGACCGCGGCAGGACGAAGTGGCGCATCTCCGGGACCGTTCCGACATCGCCCTCAGCGTCGGTCAGCAGGCCGCCCAGGATGATCCACTCGCAGTGGTCGGTGCCGGTCGAGTAGGGCCAACGGCCACTGAAGACCACGCCACCTTCGACCACCTTTGCCCGGCCGAACGGCGCGTAGGGTGACGCCACGAGCGTGTCGGGGTTCTGCCCCCAGATCTCTTCTTGCAGCCGCCGGTCCGTCACCGCCAGCTCCCATGGGTGGACGCCGACCACGCCGCTGATCCACCCCGCCGACGGGGAGTGCGAGCCGACCGCCATCACCGATTCCAAGAACTCACAGAGGTGCGCCTCCTCGCCGCCGAAGTCCTTCGGCTGCAGGAGGCGGAACAGCCCGGTGTCCGACAACTGCTTCATGGCGGTCTCGGGCAGGTAGCGCTGCTCGTCAGCCTCGGTATTGATCCCCTCGAGGTCACTGCCGATGTCGTGGACTCTTTGCACTACGTCAGTCATCTGCTCTCTCCAATCGTCGTGCAGGGACGCCCTGCAGTTGAAAACCTTCGGAACTGCTAGTTGTTCGAGACGAATTCGGTCACCAGCCGGTTGAACTCCTCGGCGTGCTCGAGCTGTGCCCAATGGCCGCAGCGGTTGAGGATCACGGCGCGCGAGTTGGGGATGACGCTCACCAGCTTGAGCGAGTGCTCGAGCCCGACGACGCGGTCGTCCCTCCCGTGGATGAGCAGCGTCGGTGCGGCGATCGAGGCCAGTTCCTCGTCACTGGTGAAGATGTCGCCGGGGCCGCGAGGCGCGCCGGCGTTGAAGTTGTCGAGGTGGACCTGGGTCTTCCTCGCCGACTCGGATCGGCGCTCGGCCAACTCACCGTCGGCGAACTTCGAGTCGTAGGTCATCACCTCGACGAGCCGGCGCATCGACTCGGGCGAGGGGTCGCGGTAGGCGGCGAAGAGCACCTTCATGCCTTCTGAGGGCCCGTCGCCCGGCGCGAAGTACTTGATGCCGCCCGAGCCTGAGCCCATGGTGATCACATGGGAGACCTTGTCAGGGTGGTGCACGGCCATCCGCAGCGAGATCATGGCCCCGAGGGAGTTCCCGACGAATGCAGCGCGCTCGAGGCCGAGCGCGTCGACGAACAGGTTGAGCGCCTCAGTGTTGTCGCGCTCGTCGAAGGGAACGGGATCCGAACCGCCCCAGCCGATCATGTCGACGGCGAGGACGCGGAAGTGCTGGCCGAGGGCTGGCATATTCTGGCTGAAGTTGCTCCAACCGGTCGCACCCGGGCCGCTGCCGTGCAGCAGGATCAGCGGCGGGCCTTCGCCGATCTCGTTGTAGTGCATCCGCCACTTCTTGGTCTGCACGTAGCGGCTTGTCGACTCTTCGGTGATGGTCACTGTCATGGCTGGACTCCGTTTCTGCTTCGGACAGGCTGGTGGGGGTCTTCTCTGGTGCGATGCGGCGGGCGTGCTGCGGTGGTCATCCGGTCGACGCCCGGTTGCGCACGATGGTGGCGACGGCGACGGCTACCACGAGGCCCGCGCCGTAGAAGACGTCCTGGACCCAGCCGCTGTAGCCGAACAGCTCGAGTCCGAAGATGCCGGTCTCGAGGAAGTAGATGCCGATCAGGGTCCCGATCGGGTTGAACTGGCCTGGTTGGACGACTGCGGTGCCGAGGAAGACTGCGGCGAGGGCGGGCAACAGGTAGCCCGCCGACCCGCTGGCGTCGAACCCGCCGGTTGACGAGACGAGGAGGATGCCCCCGATGCCGGCGATCACCGACGCAACGAGGTACGAGCCGGTGCGGACCCGGTTCACCCTGATGCCCGCCAGACGCGCCACTTCGCGGTTCGCCCCGACGAAGAGCATGTGGCGGCCGAGCGGCGTCCAGGAGCTCATGTAGGCGAAGGCGGCGACCAGCACCAGGCCGTAATAAAAGGAGATCGGCAGGCCAAGGATCGAGAAGAGCGAGAGTTTGGAGAAGGCCGCATTCGAAATCGAGACCTGGCTCGAGGAGGAGATGAACTCGGCCACTCCGATAAGCAACGTTCCGGTCCCGAGGGTGACCACGAGCGAGGAGACCCCGACTTTGACCACGAAGAACGCGTTGAGGGCGCCACAGGCCAAGCAGGCGACGATGGCAACGACACAGGCCAAAGCCACGTTCCAGTGGTGGAGGGTGACCAGCACCGGCACGGTGGTGGCGGCAATACCCATGATCGAGGCGATCGACAGGTCGAACTCGCCGACCGAGAGGGTGGTGAGGGCGGCGATCCCGAGGAAGACCAGCACCTCTTGGGATCCGAAGATGGACTGCAGCGTGGCCACGCGACCGAAGGTGGACGGCAGCGCGATGTAGAAGAACAGCGCCATGGCCGCCCACACCACCAAGAGCGCGTACTTGCTGGCGATCGACCGGGCTCCGGTGGCCGTCCCCGCGCTGAGGCGACGCCGCAGCGTCGGCAGCACCGTTGTCGACGCCACCTCGGGCAAGCCGTCGCTGACCGCGTCCACGGCTCCGGGCTGGACGGTGACGTCTTCGAACTGCGTGTTGTGGTCATGGATCGTCATGGCGCCCTCACGATGCAACTGAGCGTGAATAGACGAGATCGAGGATCTCGTCGGGGTCGTTCGTCTTGATCTCGTCCAACGTCCCCGAGCCCGAGTAGACGAGGACGCGGTCGCATGCCTCGGCGAGGTCCATCGTCTCGACGCTCACCAGCAGGATCGAAACCCCGGTGTCGGCGACGGAGTGGATCTGGCGGAGGATGTCCTGGCGTGCGCCGACGTCGACGGCTTGGGTGGGCTCGTGGAGAATGAGCAACTTCGGGCCGACGGAGAGCCACTTCGCCATGAGCGCCTTCTGCTGGTTGCCCCCGCTGAACTGTCGGATCAGCAGGTTTGGGTCTTTCGGTTGGATCCCGAACCGTTCGCCCGCCTGCTCGGCGTTGATCTGCTGCCAGCGCTTGGACACGAACCACCAACGCCCCTTCGCCCCGAGCATCGGCAGGCTCAAGTTGTCGCGCAGACTCAGGTCGAATGCCAGGCCGTCACGCTCGCGGCGCTCGGGCACGAGGGCGATGCCGGCCCCCGTGCAACGGCGCACCGACGCCGTCGCCAGGTCGATCGTGTCCCCGTCGATCTGGATCGACCCGGCGCGAGCTGGGCGCGCGGCGGCGAGCAGGTAAGGGATGCTCTCGAACCCGCTGCCGGGGAGGCCGGTGATCCCGAGAACCTCGCCCTTGCCCACGGTCAGGTCCACCGACCTGACTGCGTCGCCGGCCAGCCCGCGCACGGCCACCATGGGCATCGACTGGGGCGCGGTGGGGCGCTGGGCGAGCGTGGCGACGTCTCTCCCGAGCATCCGCCGGGCGACCTCCTGCTCGGTCACCTCCCTGGTGGTGAGCGCGCTGCCGACCACGACACCGTCGCGCAGCACGGTGACGTGGTCGGTGAGCGAGAGCACTTCTTCCAAGTTGTGGCTGACCAGCAGGACCGACGTCCCTTGGTCCACCACGAGGCGCAGCGTCGTGTGGAAGCGGGCGAGCTCGTCGCGGCTGAGGGATCGAGTCGCCTCGTCCAAGATGATCAGGCCCGACCCGGGGAGGTGGTCCCGGAGCGCCCGTGCGATGGCCACCTCGGCGCGCTGTGACGCAGAGAGCGAGGCGACGAGGGCAGTGGGGCGGGCGCCAGAGTGAACCCGGGCGAGTGCGGAGGCGGCGACCGCGTTCTGGCTCCGCCAGTTGATCTTCCGCAGGAACGACGACGTCTGGTAGCCCCCGACGCCAATGTTCTCCGCCACGCTCAGGTGGTCGATCAGGCCGAGGTCCTGGTGGACCACCGAGACGCCGGCCGCGTGGACCTCCTCCCAGCGCACCGGGACCCCGACGCGTCGTCCGTCCACAGCAATGACGGCGTCGCTGTTGCAGGTGTGGTAGCCGGTCAGGATCTTGACGAGCGTCGACTTGCCTGACCCGTTCTCACCGACGAGACCGTGAATCTCGCCGGCGTCGACAACCAGGCTGAGGCCGCTCAGTACCTTGGTGCCCCCGAACGTCTTGGTGACGTTGTGCACCTCAAGGCGCCGAGCGGCCTCAGTGGTCACTGCTAGTTCGCCTTCCAGGCTGCGAGGTACGGCTTCTGGAACGCTGCGTCGGAGACGTCGTACCAGCTCATATTCAGGTAGTTCGGAGGCGTGAGGTCCAGGGTCTTCACGTTTGCGGCGTTGAAGACGAGTGTCGGGCCGGCCGGAGCGGGCGAGACCGTGAGCCCCGAGAGGAGCCGGACCACGGCGTTGGCGTACTGCCAACCCACGTACTCCACCGGGTTGCCCGGGTCGTAGGCCACCTTGCCGGCGTCGACCGATTGCAATCCGGCCAGACCGCCATCAGCAGAGATCACCTGGACCTTGGAGGCAAACCCCGATGCCTCGATGCCGCCCATGGCCGGGGGCAGGTAGGCGTCTGTCGGCACCGTCACGTAGTCGGTGCTCGGGTTCGCCACCAGCGCCGCCGAGAGTGCCGACGGCATCTGGGCGATCGCCGCTGTTTGCATGGAGATCGAGTTCACGGTGCAACCCGGGCAGAGCTTCTTCAAGAGGGCGATCTCGATGTTGCCCGCCTTGGTCGTCGACGCCGAGTCGGTCAGCTTGATGACGATGACGTTCGCCTTGCCCTTGCTGTCGGCAATGGTCAGGTACGCCATCAGCTGGGAGAAGAGGTTGGTCTGCGCGCTGCCGTCCATGAACTGCAGATCCTTCGATGGCTTCACGCCCGGGGGTGCGGCCTCGTTGCCGACCACGACCGGGATGTTCTTGGCGGCGAGCGCCTGGAACGCGGTGGGCACCATCTCGTAGTCGATGTACGACGTCAACACGGCTGCGGCGTTCTGCTGGGCGGCGGTCGCCATGCAGTTGGCGACAGTGGTGGGCAGTCCGCCGCCGTCACAGACGTGCACGTTCGCTCCGAGGTGGCTGAGGGCGCTTTCCATGGTCGTCCCCATGCCGGCCAACGAGTCGACGGCGTTCGTGATCGGGATGTACCAGATCGTCTTGCCCTTCAAGTTGGCCGGGCTGGCGATGGCTGGCACCGCCGGGGAGGTCACCGCCCCCGAGTACTTCTTCACCTGCGCCTTGGCGTAGGCGAGTCCGGCCTTCGACGTGTACGTCGAGCTGCCCTGGGCACCGGCGGTCGAGCTCACAAAGGCCGATCCGACCATCGCCACGATGGCGGCCCCGGCCATGGTGGCCTTGCACCGCCATGGGTTCCGCTTTGCTGGCACTTTCATGTAGTCCCCCCTACTTGGTGGTGGGCTGCGAGTGCAGTCCCCTGTCGTCGATCAGCGCGAACCGATCGGTTTGCGCACGTGTTCTGCGGGATCCCGCTCACCCCGAGACGAACGGCCCCCGCACCCCGTCCGCCCCCGTTGCCGCAGCCACGAAGTGCGGCTCCGTCAGTTTGTATATCTCTTGTGTACAGACTGGATATAAGTGTAACGTGCGCACGGCCCAGGGTCAAGGCCTGTCGGCTGCATCCGTCGCCGAGGCCCGGTGATCATGTGGCCGCCCCCTCGAGCGCATCGCGCTCCGCTGCGAGGTCGAGGGCGACGTCGACGATCATGTCCTCCTGGCCGCCCACCATCCGGCGGCGGCCGACTTCGACGAGGATGGAACGGGCGTCGAGGCCGTAGGTCGCCGCTGCCTTCTCGGCGTGGCGGAGGAAGCTTGAGTAGACACCGGCGTAGCCAAGGGTGAGGGTCTCTCGGTCGATCTGCACCGGCCGGTCCTGCAGGGGCCTGACGAGGTCGTCGGCTGCGTCCATGAGGCCGAAGAGGTCGGTGTGGTTCTCCCATCCCATGACGTCGATCGCCGCAATGAACACCTCGAGGGGCGTGTTGCCTGCACCAGCGCCCATGCCGGCGAGCGCGGCGTCGACGCGCACGGCGCCATGCTCGACAGCGGCGATGGAGTTGGCCACGGAGAGGCCCAGGTTGTGGTGGGCGTGGATGCCGATCTCGGTCGCCGGTTCGAGGACCTCTCGATAGGCGTCGACGCGTGCAGCCACGTCACGCATCGTGAGCCGACCGCCCGAGTCGGTGACGTAGACGCAGTGCGCGCCGTAGGACTCCATCAGCTTCGCCTGCTTGGCGAGTTCCTCCGGAGGAGTCATGTGCGAGAGCATCAAGAAGCCCGCCACGTCCATGGCGAGCTCGCGGGCCCGGCCGATGTGCTGTTCGGCGATGTCGCCCTCTGTGCAGTGCGTCGCCACCCGCACCGAACGCACGCCAAGCTCGTGGGCCCGCTCGAGGTGGCGCGCCGTCCCGATGCCCGGAAGCAGCAGAGTGGTGAGCCGCGCATGCGTCAGCACCGAGGCCGCTTCGGCGATCCACTCGTCGTCGGTGTGGCGGCCGAAGCCGTAGTTGAAGCTAGATCCACCCAGCCCGTCGCCGTGCGCCACCTCGATGGCGTCGACCCCGGCGGCGTCGAGCGCCAGGCAGATGTCGGAGAGGTCGACGAGCGAGTACTGGTGGCGGATTGCATGCATGCCGTCACGCAGGGTGACGTCTTGGATGTAGAGCGGAGCCGGTGGGGAGAAGTCGGATCGAAAACTCATGCGACCAGCTCCTGGCGGGTCTCGGCCAGTCGTTCCGCTGCGCGCAGCGCCGCCGAGGTCATGATGTCGAGGTTGCCGGCATAGGCCGGCAGGTAGTGGGCGGCACCTTCGACCTCGAGGAAGACCGTGACCTTCAGGCCACGGCCGTTCCAGCCGAGGTCGGGGGCGATGAGGGGTGCCGCGTCGGTGTAGTGCTCGAACTGCACCGACTGCTTCAGCCGATAGCCCTTCACGTAGCCCTGCACCTTGGCGACCATCGAGTCGATCGCGTCGGTGATGGCCCCGGTGTCGCCTTCTTCGACCAGGCAGTACACGGTGTCGCGCATCAGCATGGGCGGTTCGGCCGGGTTCAAGATGATGATCGCCTTGCCCCGGCGGGCACCGCCCACCACCTCGATGGCGTGCGATGTCGTCTCGGTGAACTCATCGATGTTGGCCCTCGTCCCGGGGCCGGCCGACTTGGACGAGATCGAGGCCACGATCTCGGCGTAGGCCACCGGCATCACCGAGGAGACCGCCGCGACAATCGGGATCGTCGCCTGCCCCCCGCAGGTGACCATGTTGATGTTCGGGGCATCGAGGTGCTCCTCGAGGTTCACCACCGGGACCACGAACGGCCCGATGGCGGCCGGAGTCAGGTCGACCAATCGCTTGCCGAGCGGTGCGAGGACCTCCGCGTTGGCGATGTGGGCCCGCGCCGAGGTGGCGTCGAAGACGATGTCGATCTCGTCGAACTCGGGCATGGCGAGGAGGCCGGCGACGCCGCCGGCGGTAACCGGCACTCCCATGCGGCCGGCGCGGGCGAGCCCGTCGCTCTCCGGATCGATGCCCACGAAGGCGCCCATCTCGAGGACCGACGACGTGCGCAGCACCTTGATCATCAGATCGGTCCCGATGTTGCCCGAGCCGATGATCGCCACCTTGGTCTTCGCTCCGTCCGCTCTACTCATCGATGAACGCCGCCCGCACTGACCCGAGGCCGCCGATCGTTGCCTCGTAGGTGCCGGGGCCGCTCACCGCCACCATGGGGCCGAGCGCCCCCGAGAGGATGACCTCCCCGGCCTTGACCGTCGTACCGATGTCGAAGAGCGTGTTGGCGAGCCACACCACCGCGTTGACGGGATGGCCGAGGCATGCGGCACCTGATCCCTCCGAGACGACCGCGTCGGCTGACGTCAGCTCCATGGCGGCGGTGCGAAGGTCGACCTGGTGGAGCAGTGTGGGCTTGAGGCCGAGCGTGAAGAGCCCCGAGGACGCGTTGTCGGCAACCGTGTCGAGGATGGTGATGTCCCAGCCGGCGATCCTCGAGTCGACGATCTCGAGGGCCGGCAGTACGAACGCAGTGGCGCGAAGGATGTCGACGGCGTTCACGTGGCGCTCCGGGAGGTCGCGCTCCAGCACGAACGCCACCTCGGCTTCGATGCGCGGTTGCAGCAGGCGTGACAGCGGGACCGGCTCGTCATCGCCGTAGCCGCGATCCGCGAGGAGCACGCCGAAGTCGGGGCGGTCCACGCCCAACTGACGCTGGACGACCTTGGCGGTCAGGCCCACCTTCCACCCGGCCACCCTCGCCCCGGCGGCGAGCGCGTCGTCCGTGTTGCGTGCCTGCACCGCGTAGGCCTCGGCGATCCCGAGTCCGTCGAGGAGGTCCCGCACCGGTGCACAAGCGACCTTGGTCTCCTGTGCCGTGCGGATGCGCGTGGCGGCCTCGTCGACCACGCCTGCGGTCAGCGTCATCGTGCCTCGTCGGACTGGTGGAGGCCGGTGACGTAGGCGCCGCGGTGGAAGATCAGAGGTGCCGCATGCGTCTCGAGGCTGAGGGAGCGGACACGCCCCACCGACAGCGTGTGGTCACCCACCACGACGGTGTCGTGCAGGTCGCAGTCGACCCAGGCCACCGCCTCGTCGAGAATGGGTGAGCCGCTCGGTGCGGGTCGCCACGTCGTCCCGGCGAACCGGTCCCCGCTCTTCGAGGAGAACTGGCGGCACAGGTGGGAGTGGTCGCTGCTCAAGACGTTGGCGCAGAAGGCGCCCGCCCGCTCAACCTTGGGGTAGGTGGTCGATGACTGGTCGGCGAAGAACCCGACGAGCGGCGGGTCGAGGGAGATCGACGTGAAGCTCCCGACGACGAAGCCGACGGGGGCGCCGTCCGCCATGGCCGTGACGACCACCACGCCCGTCGGGTAATGGGCCATGACAGCGCGCAGCTCGCTCGCCGGGACCGCCGGGGAGCCTTGCGCCATGCGGGGGGCAGCCACGGTGTCGAGCATCACTGGGAGTCGTCGGGCTTGAATGGGTTCAAGATCCCGGGAGGCGATTGCAAGAAGAGCTCGGAGCGGCTGTGGCCCCAGATGCCCGTGGCGGTGTAGGTCGGGGCGACCCAGTCGGCATCGTCGATGATGAAGCCGCCATAGCCGTACTCGATCTGGAAGCTCGACGGCGTGCTGATGTAGATCGACGTCATCAGGTCGTTGGTGTGGCGCCCCAGGTTGAGCATCATGTCGACGGGGGTGTCCTCGCGGTTCACCAGGTCAATGGTCTTGCCGAGGTCGTCGAAGTTGGCGACCTCGAGCATCAGGTGGTTGAAGCCGGTCATGTTCGGGACCTCACCGAGGGCGAGGGTGTGATGGCGGCCGTTGCAGTGGTAGAAGCGCAGGTTGAAGATGTCCGACACAATGCGGTCCGACAGGCGCAGGCCCAGGACCTTGGTGAAGTAGGCGTCGGCCTCGAGTACGTCGGGCACGAGGAGCACGATGTGGCCGAGTCCCTGGGATCCGGTCACGAATTTGGCGATGCCGCGGGGCGAATTGAAGGTCGAAGGATCCGAGAACTTCCCCCACGAGACCTCGTGGCGGTTGCCCCAGGGGTCCACGAACCACACCAGCGCTGCGACTTGGCGCTCTTCGAGGAGGTCTGCGGACGCGGCGGTCGCCTGGACCCCGCAGGCAGTGAGGTGCCCCGAAAGTGCGGTGAAGGCCTGCTCGTCCACCGTCGTCCAGCCGATGTAGGCGACCTCGTCACGCTCTGAGGGGTGCACGGCGATCCTGTAGTTGAAGTCGTCGATACGGAGTCGGACTGCGTCGTCGGAGCCCCGACCGGCGTACTGGCAGCCCAGGACCTCGGTGCCATAGCGCTCCCACTGTTCGTAGCGGGGGGAGCCGAAGCCGACGTAGCCGAGTGAGTGGATCATCTCGTGCTCTCCCGCCGTACTGAACACGGGAAGGCAGAGAGATCAGGCGTGCTCGTCGCAGCGACCGTCGAGTATCGGATACGGCCGATTGGGATGCAAGACATTGAGAGCCCCCCCTCCTTCTCTGTAGTCTTCACTACAGGGAAGTGATGGTGGCACAGGTGCCGCGGGGTGTCAACCACTTTTGGTATTCGCCAGCTCAGCGGCCCTGAGGACCATGGGCTCAGCGGTGAGGACCCAGTTGCGCTCCGATGATCCAGCCGAAGCCGAAGGCGCTGAGCAGCCCGTTGCCCGAGCTGTAGCCGTCACACGACGGGCCCGAAATGCCGGCGGCGCTTCCTCCGCCGGCGAAGAGGCCGGGGAGTGCCCCACCCGAGGCGAGCAGCACCCTGCCGTGTGGGTCGACGGTGAGTCCACCCTGGGTGGTGAGGATCCCGCCGGTCACCCACGCTGCGAAGAGCGGGCCCTCGAGGGCGCGAAGCGGTGGCCCGAGCGCACTCTCGCTCAGCTCACCCCCGACGGAGGCGGCGACCGTCGCGTGGTCCATCGACATGGCGGTGGCGAGCGCCTGCACGTCGTCGAAGCTCCGGAAGGCACCCGCCCCTTTCGACTCGCGCATCAACTCCGAGTTCATCGCTGCCTCCATCGCCTGGCGGTCCCAGATCATGAGGGCGCGGCCGCCGGTCTGGCGGAGGACGATGCTGCCGAGCTTGGAGTAGCCCTGTGCGGACTCATCGACGAACCGCTTGCCCGAACTGTCGACAAGGACGCCTCCGAGGAATGGCAGGGCCGGGTTGAGCCGCGTGCCCGTACTCGGCACCATGAGACCGTGGCCGAGGAATGCCGTCATGTTCGACACGGCTGCCCCTGCACCGATCCCCCAACTGATCGCATCCCCGGTACTTGTGCTGACCCCTCCGTAGACGCGCCCGACCGCATCGGGGCAGTACGCGGCGAGCATCTCCTGATTGGCTCCGAACCCGTCGGCCGCAAGGACAACCGAGCCCGCACCGACGTGCCGGGTGCCCCCCTGTTCGGCCACCGTGATGCCGGTGACCGAGCTGCGCGACTCGACAAGGCCCGTCGCCGGCGTGTTGTCCACGAAGGCGATCCGCTCGGAGCGCTCGACGGCGCCGCGGAGGAGCTCGACGAGGCGCCCGCCCCCCTGTCGGCCGCGGTCGGTGTGCAGGCGCGGTACGGACTGTCCCGCGCGTGGCATGTCAGCGCCGAGCTCGACGGGGTGACCGAGGCAATCAGCGAACCACTCGACGTAGCACGGCGCGGCGGCACAGAGAGCATCGACGATGTCCGCCGAGCTGCGATCCCCGCTCACGGACAGGATGTCCGCCGCGTGGCGCTGCGGTGAGTCGTCGATTCCCGCCTCGGCCTGCCATCGGGTCCCACCGGCCGCCAAGCTCGCACTCGAGAACTGTGTGTTGCAGCCTTGTCTCGTGCTCTTTTCGAAGATGGCGACCGACGGCGCGCCGGCCTCGGCCGCGCGCAGTGCCGTCATCATCCCGCAGGCGCCGCCGCCCACCACCGCGACGTCGACGTCGTAGTCGAAGGTCATTGCTCACCCACCTCGCACACCGCGCACCAGAGGGCCATGCGGGGATTCCTTCTCTATAGTCATCACTACAGGGAAATCTCCCGCACCAGCCGACCGATGTCAATCGTTACGCTGGCCGGGGCACCGAACACCACTGCGACTCGCGAAGGGCTTCCGTTGGCTGGCAAGAGTGACAGAAAGAGCGACCGGCGCCACCAGCAGGGTCTGGAGTCGCAGCAGCGGATACTCGAGGCGGCATTCGAGATCGCCGCCGAACGCGGGTACGACGGGATGACGCTCTCGCAGGTGACGAAGCGGGCCGGGATCCCCCCGAGCTCGGTTTACTGGCACTTCGAGAACAAGGACGAGCTGCTCGCCGAGGCGCTCGAGTACAACTACCGGAATTGGCGGGCACTGCGCACCGGCTGGATCGAGGCCCCTACGGGTGGCACGCTCGACGACCAGGTCGAGTTCGCACTGCGCCAACTTGCCATCGGTCTCGAGCAGCAGCCCGAGTTCCAACGCCTCGGGCTGATGCTGGCTCTCGAGCGCCGAGTGGTCGAAGTCTCGGCCCGGGCACGGTTCAAGGCCATTCGGGACGAGACGAGAGAGCAGCTCGCCTCATGGTGGGTCCAGACGCTGCCCTCGTCAAACGGCGAGCCCCTGACCGGCCCGGCGCAGGATCTGGCCGAGATCATGATCGCCGTCTCGGACGGCTTCTTCGTTGCCACCCAGATCGACGAGCGGCTCAACATCGACCACCTCATGGAGCTGTTGATCATCGCGATGCGCGCCATCGTCCACCATCTGGTGGATCGAAACGACGAAGCACCACCTCGCAGAGCGAGGCGGCGACCCGTCACGCTGCCGTGACCCCGCTCTCGAGGCGCCTCGCCGAGTGGGTCGGGATCCAGCTCGCCGAGCCGCTCCCGCCCGCCGCGGAGGACAAATCGGCACTCCACATCCTCGACGCGACCGGTATTGCTTTCGCTGCGCGCGCCGAGACAATCGGTGCGCGCATCGTGGACGCGGCAGCGACTGCAGGCGGTTCAGGGCGCTCGAGAGTCCTCGGCGGGGACAGCCGCGGCCGAGGCGGTGGGCTCGGCCCGTCGGCCGCGGCGTTCGCCAATGCCGCCTTGATCCACGCCCTCGACTTCGACGACATCCATGACATGGCTCGGCTCCACCCCACGACCGTGACCCTGCCCGCGGCGCTCGCCGTCGGAGATCTCACCGGCCTCGACGAGGCCGATCTGATCCGCTCGGTGGCGGTCGGCAACGAGGTGCTGTGCAGGCTTGGAGTGCTCGCCGATCCTGCCGGATCAGGGCCGGCCGCCGGGTGGTTCCTGACCCAGCTCTTCGGTTACATCGCCGCGTCGGTCGCCGCCGGTTGCATGCTCAACCTCGACCAAGACGAGCTCACGTCGGCGATCGGCCTAGCCACCATGCAGGTGGCCGGCGCAAAGCAAGCCGGCTACGGCACCGGTTCGACGGCGCGGTCGATCTACCCGGCCTTCGCCGCAGAGGGTGGCGTGCGCGCCGCCCTCCTTGCCCGCGTGGGCCTGATCGGGCCTGAAAGCGGACTCGACGGAGAGGCAGGGACCTTCCGCCTGTATCTCGGCGAGAACCTCAGCGCCGGCCAAGCTGACGCACTGGTCGACGAGGGTGCTGCGTGGTCGTTCCTGGCCACCGACGTGAAACGCTGGCCGTGTTGCCGCTTGTCCCACACCTACGTCGCCGCCGCCCTCGAGGTGCGCAGCCAGCTCGCCGGGAAGTCGCCCGGCCAGGTCACGATCGACGTCAACCGATCGGCGGGGCGCCTTTGCGAGCCACTCGACGAGCGACGCCTCCCCCGAGTGATGGCCGATGCCAAGTACTCGGTCCCGTTCATGGTCGCGTTCACCCTCGCCCGAGGTGCGCCGTCGCTCGAGGGTCTTGCCGACGGGGTGCTCGACGATCCCGAGATCCTCGGTATCGCTGCGCGGACGGATGTGCGCGAGACCTTTCCCGACAGCGCGGGCTGCCCCCGCGCACGGGTGACCGTCGAGACGGCTTCGCGGAGCGCGAGCAGCGAGGTCGGCTCCCTCAAACCAATGGTTGACGACGAGATCCGAGCCAAGTTCGCCGCATCGCTCGCCTTCGCCCGCCGGCGACGCGGCGTCTTCCCCGAGAACGCCCCGCTCCCGGTGGGCGGCTAGCAGCGGCGATCGTCGCTGGTTTCGTTCAGCTCGCCCTCTCCCGGCGAGACGTCGGCCCGTAGACCTGCGAGCTGGTGACGGCTCTCGACGCCACCTAGTTGTCGGCTCAGGGCTGGGCGCGTAGCCCGTCGAGGGCCATGTCGAGGACCCGCTCGCGCTGGCCCTCTTCGACAAAGGTGACCATGGTGAGTCCGGCCAGCAGCCGGAGCACGTCGTCGAAGGTCACCTCCGGCCGGGCCACCCCCGCGTCCTGTGCCCTGCTGAGCAGCTGGCCACCCACGGCGTGCACCGACGCCCGGCCGCTCTGGTACAGGTCCGAGTCGAAGTTGAGCGCCTGGGCGAGGGCCCGCTTCGTGCCGAGATAGTCGACGAAGTGGTAGAGCCAGGTGGACAGCGCCTCCCACGGTGGGAGGTCGACGACGTCCTCGGCGGAGCGGACGAGGCTGTCCACGTCATCGGCGAACACAGCCTCCAAGAGGTCCTGTCGCGTGGGGAAATGGCGGTAAAGGGTCCCGATCCCGACGCCGGCCTTGCGGGCGATCTCCTCCAACGAGGCCGATATCCCCTCGGTGGCCAAGGTGTCACGGGCGACGGCGATCAGCGTCTCGTAGTTGCGCCGGGCGTCCGCGCGCTGCGGCCGCTTCGACAGAAGCCCCGGAACCGAGTCAGTGCTGCTCATATGCCAAATTCTCCTCGCCCCTTGCAAACGGAGGCATACCTCCGTTACTATCGGAGGGGTCCCTCCACTTTATCCCTTCCCCTCCCCGAAGGAAAGGTCGTCACCACATGCAGTCTCGAACCATCCAACCGGCCCCGGTGCGCTCCCCGTCCGTGGTCCTCGCCATCATCCTTGCCGCCCAGCTCATGGCCGTGGTCGACGCCTCGGTCGTCATCACCGCCCTGCCGAGCATCCACCGGTCGCTCGGCTTCTCGACGGCAGGACTGACCTGGGTGCAGACCGCCTACATGCTCCCCTTCGGTGGGCTCTTGCTCCTGGGCTCACGAGCCGGCGACATCCTGGGGCGCCGACGGGTCTTCACCGCCGGTCTCGGCCTCTTCACGCTGGCGTCGCTCATGGCCGGTCTCGCGCAGTCGCCGGCCTGGTTGATCGCCGCGCGCGCCGTGCAGGGCGCGTCGGCAGCGGTGGCCGTGCCCGCCACACTCACCTTCTTGATGATGTCGTTCCCGGAGGGGCCGAGACGGCTCCGGGCGGTCAGCCTCTACGGCGCCGTGAGCGGCGCTGCGGGCAGCATCGGCATCGTGCTCGGCGGCATGCTCACCAGCTGGCTCTCGTGGCGCTGGGGCATGTTCATCAATGTGCCCATCGGCGTGACGGCGATCGTCCTCGCCCCCCGGTACCTGCCCGAGACGCCCCGGGACACCAAGAGCTTCGACGCAGCAGGCGCCCTCGCCGGGTCCCTCGGCATGTTCGCCCTCGTCTTCGGCTTCATCCGCGCGGCATCGGCGGGCTGGGGCGACTGGCTGACGACGGCCTCGTTCACCGTCGGCCTCGTGCTCCTCGGCGCCATGGTGCTCATCGAGCGCTATGCGCGGCACCCCATGCTCCCCCTCGGCCTCTTCGCCAGCCGGGAGCGCAGCGGCGCGCTGGTCGGCCGGCTGTTCCTGGTGGCGGGGATGTTCTCCTCGTTCTTCTTCCTCACCCAGTACTTCCAAGAAGCCCGGGGCTACAGCGCCATCGAGGCGGGGCTCGCCTTCTTGCCCATGACCGTTGTCATGTTCGCCATGTCGCGTGTCGTCCCGATGCTGGCACCTCGCGTTGGGACCGGCCGCCTGCTGCTCGGCGGACTGGCGCTCGCCATCGTGGGGATGGGGTGGCTCAGCCGGGTCTCGGCGAGCACCGGCTACTTCCCGCAGATCGCCGTCCCGATGCTGTTCGTGGGGGCGGGGGTCGGCATCGCATTCATCACCCTCACCGGCCGGGCCATCACCGGCGTGGCCGACCGCGATGCCGGCGCCGCCTCGGGGCTCGTCAACGTCTTCCAGCAGGTCGGAGGCTGCCTCGGCATCGCCGTGCTGACCACGGTCTTCGTCTCGGCGACCCACGCCGGCGGAGGCGAGTCGGACGCCCACGTCCTGGCCCACGGGGTCTCCGCCACCCTCACCGGGTCCACCGTCTCCATGGTGCTCGCTCTTCTGGTGACCCTGGCGACCAGGCAACGGTCAAGCGCCGTCATCCACTCGGCCGAGCGGATCGACGTCGCCGACGCCATGGCCGCGTGAGTGCGGTGGCAGCCAACGCCGCCGGCGCCGCACACGGCATTCCAGCCACACACGAGAAAGGCACACACATGAACTTCGAGCTCACCGGCAAGGTCATCGTCGTCACCGGCGCCGCACAGGGGATCGGGCGCACGCTGGCTCTCGGCTTCGCCGCCGCAGGAGCCCGGGTCGCCGTGCTGGCCCGTGACCGGGCCCGGGCCCAGCTCGTTGTCGACGAGATCAGCCAACTGCCCGAGGCCCCGGCCGCCCTGTCCCTCGAGGCCGACGTGGGGGATGAGGCGGCGGTGATGGCGGCTGCCGCCGAGGTCGACGCCGCCTGGGGCCGGGTGGACGCACTCATCAACAACGCCGGGTGGATGCCAGGCAACCAACCGGTCCTCGACGTCGAGGTCGCTGTCCTCGAGCGGGTGCTGCGCTCGAACGTCATCGGCAGCTTCCTCACCACCAAGCACTTCGCACCGCTCATGATCCGCGGTGGTGGGGGCCGCATCATCTATCTCTCGAGCGTCATCGGCGCCCAGGCCGGGCCCGGGGGCGCCCCCTACGGGGGTTCGAAGGCGGCGGTCAACATCCTGGCCGATGTGGCCCACCAGGAGCTCGCCGACAAGGGATCCGCACCGTCGCCCTCGCACCCGGGCTCACCTACACGCCCGGCATGCGCGCCATCGTGACCGAGCAGCACCTCGAGCGGGTGGCGGCCAACTATCCCGGAGCCCGGCTCGGGGAGCCCGAGGACATCGTCCCCCTGGCAGTGTTCTTGTGCAGTGACGCGGCCAACCACCTCTCGGGCACCCTCATCACCGTGCGGCCACCGGTCACCCGGTGAGCCTCCGACCGCCGGCCTTCGGTCGCGGGCCGGTGCACGTGGCACAACCGCGCCACGGCACGTGGCTGGCAAGATGACCTGGTGCTGCCGAGCACCGACTACGACGACATCCTGCGTGCCGACCTGGCCGCGGCGACCGAGGCGGGCGATGCAGACCGCATGGCGGTGCTCGAGGCGCTGCTCGCCTGTGGCGGCACGCTCGCCCTCTACGAGCCGGCGGACAGCCGCTACGCCATCATCTTCGGCGAGCTGGACTCCTCTGACCATGTGGCGGTCTTCGTCCCCGGCGTCGGGGGCGACACCAACCTCCGCGACAACTGGCTGGCGTGGGCACGCACGCTCGAGGACGCGGCACCCTCGACGACGGTCATCCTCTGGAAGGACTACAACGATCCGGCTGACCTCACCCATGCGGTAATCGCCGAGGTCGTCTGCGATGACCGGGCCGACTGCGGGGGGCGAGCACTGAGCGAGTTCGTGGACCGGCTGCCGCTGCGGGAGGAGCAGACGCTCACCGTCGTCGCCCACAGCTTCGGCTCGATCGTGCTCGGCGCCGCCCTCGCAGACCACCAGCTGCGCTGCACCAACGTCGTCGTGGTGGGCAGCCCCGGCATGTCGGTCGACGACGTGCGCGAGCTCCACCTCGAGCGCCAGCAGTTCTACGTCGAGCGCGCCCCCGGCGACCCCGTCGCCGGCCTCGGACTGCTCGGTGTCGACCCGGCGGCGACGGTCTTCGGCGGCACCTGGCTGGCGACGAACAGGCCCGGCGCCGTCGCAGTGCGGGAGCACTCCGAGTACTTCGAGCCGGGCTCGGAGGCACTCGCCAACATCGTCGACGTCGTCACCGGGAAGCTGGAGGCCACCGAGCGCCACCGCCGCTCGGTGGCCGACACGGTCGAGAACCTGGTCGTCGCGTCGGTGTCGCTCCCCCTCCTGCCGCTCGAGTCGGTCACGAGGCACTACCGGGGGCCCGGGTTCCGAGTGCTCCTCAACGTCGAGCACAGCCTGCACCTGGCGGCCAACGAAATGGGCGGCCTGGTCCGCCGGGCGATCACTCTGGCGGAGCGGTCGGCTGGCCGAGCGGGACACGCGCTCTTCTCGCAGGAGTCGGGACCCGAGCCGTGAGGTCGGTGGTCGCAGGCGAGGTGGCCATGCCTGCACCCCGCAGAGCTCGAGGACACGGGTGAGAGCCGAGGAGGAGCCCGCATGCCACGAGTCCTGACCGCTCTCGCGACGTCGGTCGACGGGTTCATCGCCGGCCGCAACGACAGCGCCGCACAGCCGCTCGGCGAAGGCGGGTCTCGGCTGTTCGACTGGTACTTCGACGGCGGCACTCGAAGCCGGTTCTACGACAACTTCTCGATGTCGGCGCCGAGCGCCCGGTTCTTCGACGAGTACGCGACTCGCATCGGGGCGGTCATCACCGGGCGACGTACCTACGACATCGTGGACGGCTGGGGGGGCAGGGTCCCTTGCCGGGCGTGCCACTCTTCGTCCTCACCCACCGCGAACCCCGAGCGGTTGAGGCGCACCCGTCGTACACCTACGTCACCGACGGCATCGAGAGTGCGGTCGACCAGGCCAAGGCCGCAGCCGGTGAGCGGGACGTGAGTGTAATGGGGTCGGCCCCCGTGCAGGAGTGCCCGCGGGCAGGCCTTCTCGACGAGCTGAACCTGCACATCGTCCCGGTCCTGCTCGGGGGCGGTGTGCGTCTGCTCGACCACCTCGGCCCTGACGCGATCGAGCTCGAGTGCACGAGTGTGGTCGAGGCCCCGGGCGTGACACACGTCTCGTATCAGGTGCTGCGCCCGGCGCGCCGGTCCTCGGCCTGAGCTCATCCCCGTAGGGTGCCCGCACCGAACACTTGGTATGGGATTCGACACCGCCACCTACCAGCGGCTCTCGGCACGCTTGGAGGTCGAGGACATCGACTTCGACGCATTCAGGGGCCAGCCACTCGACCCCGAGGCCCTCCGGTGCCTCCGCTACATGCACGATGTCGAGAGCCACACCGTCTGCTACCTACGCGACATCCTCGTCACGCGCGCGCATCGCGACCCCGAGATCACCTCGTTCCTCACCATGTGGAACTACGAGGAGTTCTGGCACGGCGATGCAATCGGCAAGGTGCTCGCTGCCCATGATGAGTCAGCCGGAACCGGTCGCATCGCGGCGCTCCGCCAGCGGCTCCCGAAGGGCGACCGCTGGAAGCCGCTCGGTTTCCAGGTCGCCTCCGCGCTCACCCCGCACCTGACCGCCGTCCACATGACGTGGGGTGCGGTCAACGAGTGGACCACGCAGGCGGCCTACGCCCGTCTGGCCAAGCTCTCCGATCACCCGACGCTCGCCACACTGCTCCTCCGGATCATGAAGCAGGAGGGCCGGCACATCGACTTCTACGCCACCCAGGCCGCGGAGCGCCTCGAGTCGAGCAAACGGGCACAGCGCATCACCCGCTGGGCGCTGCGCCGGTTCTGGGCTCCGGTCGGCAGCGGCGTCGTCCCCGACACCGAGGTGGACTTCCTCGGCACCTACCTGTTCGGTGACCCCGAGGGGCACGCCATGGCCGAACGGATCGACCGGCGGGTCGACCGCCTGCCCGGACT